>Ga0206128_1000720_pt1 | contig 35953 bp, 33 predicted proteins | sample Helgoland_Spring_7_FD_148601 | JGI IMG/M metagenome (GOLD analysis project Ga0206128, IMG submission 148601) | Pelagic subsurface seawater microbial communities from Kabeltonne, Helgoland, North Sea - Helgoland_Spring_Bloom_20160426_1 | ecosystem: Environmental > Aquatic > Marine > Epipelagic ... | reverse complement strand
ATGATACCTCATAACCTAGTACAGTTTCTACATATCCATTGCCATACTCACCAGCAATAGCCAATACGATCTGCTCACGTGGTTCAGTATCCATATTGTCAATCTTTGCTGCAGCATCATCAGTGAGGTCCGCATTAATCAACCATTGTACTGATTCAAAATCATTTAAATCATCTTTATATAGATCAGAAAGATCAGTACCTTGTGCTTCTACATAATAGCTGTACGTTTCATCGATAAGTTTCTGAATAGACATAGAGGTTCTCTTTCTGTTTAATCAATCTATACTTACTTTATATAGTGATTCGTTAGTATTGTCAACCTTTTTATGACACGAAGAAATAAAAAGTTCCTGCAAAGGCGATTGCAGACATAAGAGCAGAAGTACCGTCGATTGCTGCGTTGATGATTACTTTTTTCATTGTTGATTCTCTTTCTCTCTGATTACTTAATTAATATAGCATGTCTCGCAGGAATGTCAACAAAAAAGCGCAAGAGAAAACCCTTGCGCTTCAATGACTTACAATTTTTTTTAACTTTTATTCTTCTTCTGGGAGTTCCGGAAGTGACACATTTGCTCGTTTTACTAGTGCAAAGAAGTTATGTGATTCGCTTACTTCACCTAGAGTTAATGTAATATTATCACTCTGAATAATATTGAACCCTGCTGATTTAAATAGTCGCTCGTATGTCTCACGATGCAGAGTGCCAAGAGGAACACCGTCATTAGATGTATCAGGAACTTCAATATATGCCCAACCGTTTAAACGCATAATTCGATTAAGTTCCAGCATTGTAAAGAATGGTTGGAATGAAAACTGCAATGATTGACGCATCCAAATTACGTGAAAGAAACCCTTCATCAACTCTGAAAAGTTATAGTTCATCACATGAGAAGTCAATCCTTTTTCTTTACACATAAGATGGTCTTCGCGGTGTAGCGTAATACCTTGTACATTTTCATACTCCATGTCAACCATCTTTTGCATTGCATACCCATCGCCGCAACCAACGTCTAAGATAAACTGCTTCTTATCATCACCAGTTGCACCTGTAATGAACCCAGGTAACTGTGCATCAATTACTTTATGGTCAATACCGTTTGAAGGGATATGGATAACTTCATTTTCCATAGCGACTTTAAACTTCTTTTGTCTAATCCATTGTTCATCAAATACGTGTTCCATTATAGTGACATGCCTCCGAATGTGTTATTGTCAACGTCTTGCTTAACCCCACCGATAACATATGATGAAATTTCTGTTTCTTGTGGTGCTACTTGTACATCTGCGCCCGAGATCCACTTAGCTGTCCACGGTAGTGGATTGGCTTGCGGCGTAGCGTAAGGGCATTTAAGACCAACAGCGGTCATACGCTTACAACAAATCCATTCAATATAATCTGCTAACAGTTGAGTGTTCAGACCGATCATTGAACCGTCTTTAAATAGATACCGAGCCCATTCTTTTTCTTGTTCTACTGCGTCTACAAACATTTGAATACATTCTGCTTCTGTCTCTTTAGCAATCTGAATAAAGTCAGGATCATCTTTTGGTAGAAGTTTTAGTAGTGTTTGTGTAGATGCCAAGTGTAGATTTTCATCACGTGCAATTAGCTTGATGATTTTAGCATTGCCTTCCATCTTCTTCAATTCTGCAAATGCCCATGAACAAGCAAATGAGACATAGAAACGAACTCCTTCAAGAATATTTACGCTCATAAGAGTTTTATAAAGCAACTTTTTAATTTCGTATTTGTCTACAACTACTTCATTCCCATTGACATTATGCGTACCTTCGCCCAATAGATTGAAGTATGAAGTCATATCGATTAGCTGGTCATAACATTCTGAGATATCATCTGCACAATCCATAATTTCTTCAATGTCCATCATGCCGTCAAACACTTTTGATGGGTCAGAATATACGTTACGAATAATATGTGTATATGAACGACTGTGAATTGTTTCACTAAATGTCCAAGTTTGGATCCATGCTTCTAGTTCTGGAATAGATACTAGTGGACCGAATGCTTCTACTGGCGCACGTCCTTGTACACTGTCTAGTAGAATCTGACGCTTTAGATTTGACGTAAAGATGTGACGCTCATGGTCTGTAAGATTTTTGAAATCATTTGAATCTTTAGTTACATCTACTTCTTCTGGGCGCCAGAAGAAACCAAGTTGCTTGTCTGTTAGTTTGTCAAACTGCTTATACTTTAGCATATCGAAACGTTGAATTGCTACACCGCCATTTGGGTCTAGAAACGCTAGTGCTTTTGTATGGTCTGCTTTGTTTTTTGAATTGAATACTGACATTTATTTCTCTCGTTTATTAAATTACACACGCATCACAATCGTCATCATCGATTTCTGATTGTGCTAGTGGTTCTTCCATTAGTTTCGATACGTCAATCTCTCCTTGACCGTCGAATGTATTAAAATAGTAAAGTTGCTTCCCACCATATTTATAGAACATAATTAGATGTTGCAACATTACTGACATAGGAATCTTTTCATCATCAAAGAATACAGGATTGTAGCTTGTGTTTACTGAGATACCTTGGTCGATATATTTCTGTAGGATCGCCATAATCTTAATGTAGCCTTCTGGTGATTGTTGATCCCATAGTAGTTCATATTTATTTTTCAGTTTATGAATACCTGGCACAACTTGCTTTAGAACACCATGCTTGGATTGCTTAACAGATACAAGTGAGCGCGGTGGCTCAATTCCGTTTGTAGAGTTTGAAATCTGTGCTGATGTTTCTGCTGGCATAAGTGCCATAACAGTTGAGTTACGAATGCCATACTCTTTCAAGTCTGCACGTAGTGTGTCCCAGTCTTGACGTTCTACATATGGTGCAAGTTCATCTACATCACGTTTGCGAGTATCCATTGGGACAACACCGTCACCATAACGTGTTTCATCTGTACCAGAACATTTACCTTGCTCTTTAGCAAGAGTATTAGATGCTTTAATTAGGTAGTAGCTCCACGCTTCTGCCCATTCATCTACTAGTTCAAGATTTGGGTTCGAATAGTTTGTGTCATTCTTAGCTAACCAATAAGCGAAGTTGATGATACCGATACCTAGTGGTCGGCGTTTTTCTGTTGACAATTGTGCCGCAAGTACTGGATACTTTTGATAATCAAGTAGTGCATCTAGTCCACGAATTGATAGTTCACATGGTTTAGCAAAGTCTGCTGGAGTTTTAATATTACCCCAATTAATAGCACTAAGCGTACACAATGAAATCTCACCCTCAGGATCGTTCAAATCATTCAGTGGCTTTGTAGGAAGATTAATTTCACAGCAAAGATTTGATTGTCGAATTGGTGCTACATCTGGTTTAAACGATCCATGGTCGTTTGCATGGTCTACGTTCATTAGATAGATGCGACCAGTGTTCTTACGTTCATTCATGAATGCAGAGAACAGATCGATTGCAGTAATAGATTTCTTACGAATAGATGTCTTACGTTCTGCTTTCTCATATAGTTCACGGAACTTATCTTGGTCTGCAAAAAATGCTTCGTATAGTCCTGGGACGTCCTGTGGCGAGAATAGAGTGATATCTCCACCAGTCATTAGACGTTCATACATTAGCTTGTTGAACTGTACGCCGTAATCTAAGTGACGAACACGATTGTCTTCTGTGCCTTTGTTGTTCTTTAGAACAAGTAAGTCTTCTACTTCTAAATGCCAAATAGGATAGTATAGAGTTGCTGCTCCGCCACGAACACCACCTTGCGAACATGACTTAACAGCCGCTTGGAACATTTTATAAAAAGGGATAACGCCAGTATGGGACGCATCTCCATTACGAATTGGAGAATTAATCGCACGAATAGCGCCAGCATTAACACCTATGCCAGCTTTCTGTGAGACATACTTAACAATCGAACTAGATGTCGCATTGATTGAATCAAGCGAGTCACCAGTCTCAATTAGAACACAGGAGGAAAATTGTCTCTGTGGCGTGCGAACGCCTGCCATTACTGGAGTTGGGAGTGAGATATCAAAATTACTAATCGCATCATAGTAATCTTTTATCCACTTCATTCTTGTTTCATTTGGATAGTTAGAGAATAGAGTTGCGGCAATCAACATGTAAGCCATCTGAGGTGTCTCAAACACTTCTTTTGTTACACGGTTCTGAACTAGATACTTGCCACGGAATTGTTCCATACCAACATATGAAATGTTGAAGTCACGGTCATGTTTGATATAGCTGTTTAGTGTTTCCCATTGTTCTTTTGAATAGTCTTCAAGTAATGATGAATCGTAGAATCCTCGTTCTACATTATTCTTTACTAAGTCTAAAATATGTACTGGTTCAAAACTATTGTATACCATCTTTCGAAGATGATAGTTAACTAGATTGCCTGCTACCCACTGATAGTTAGGCGTGTCCTCACTAATCAAATCTGCGGCAGACTTAATCAGTGTTTCTTGAATCTCTGAACTAGTAATACCGTCGTAAAACTGAATGTGAGATTTAATCTCTACCTCACTTGGTGATACGCCAGCGATACCGTCACATGCAAAGAACACGACCTTGTGCATTTTTTCTAGGTCTAGTTCTTCTCTGTCACCGTCACGTTTGACTACTTGAATTCCCATTTATACTCTTCTCCGAAATTGCAATGTATTTAACAACATTGCGCCTAGCTTAATATCTATTGTTTATGTCTGCGTCTTCCATACCAGCTACTCGTAGCTTAATAATATTACTTAATTGGAAATGCTTAATTTCAAATCCCTTAGTAATACCTTGATACTGATTGCGCATTAGTGCAACTTGGTTAATAAGTTCTGAAATAGCAACGACTTCTGCTTCGCCATCTGCATACTTTTCAGCATCCCTACTACTAAGTGCTTTATTGTAATTTTCTAAATACTTACGCAAATATTCACTTCTCTTTTTACGTAACTGTATATTTAGATGTTCTAGAATTGCTTCTATTTCCTGTAACTGACCGAAACGGAATTCTACAAATGCTGGGAGTTCTGTAGCGTTCTTTTCAATATTGCCCTGAACTTTCACTTCATACCGTGCTTCTGCTAGTTCTTTTTCAAAGTGATCTAGGCAAGCTGGTATAGAGTTCCAGTTAGCAACAATTTTGCGATACCAACTCATTATTCGTATTCATCCATTTCGTCTTCATCATATTCATCTTCATCGTCTTGAAAATAAATGTCAAACGCAGTTTCAAGAATCTTGTCGTTCTCTGTTAGTTCTGCAATATCTGTCTTTTGAAAGCCTACATCATCACATAGTTTAATCAAACGTTCCGCCGCAGCCATACGTTCTTTAGCTGGAACAAGAGGCTTAAATGCTTCCCAAATATCAAAAATTACTTCTGCGTCTACTGCTGCCATTGTTTTTATGCCTCAAAAATTGCTGAGTTACTTCCATGTTCAGCACACTCTGCGCTTACACAGTAACATCGGTTATCTGTCATTTCACGAACTAGTTGGTCTGCAAACTTATGTGCATGTTCTGCGAACTTCTCAACCCCTACACCATCAAATAGTGTAAGTTCAGCAAGCCCACATGATTCTAGTTCACTTAACTTATACAACATTGGGTCTTCCCTGTCAACTACTACTTTATGGTCAAAGCTATCTTCTAACCATTTCTTTAGCGGTTTAAGACCACCAAAGTCTACTACCCAATTGCGTTCATCTAGTTCTTCGCAACCGAAAATAAACTTAAACTGTAAACTATACCCATGCAAGAACTTACAATGAGAGTGTGCTAACGGCTGTCTGAAAACAGCCGATAGTCCAATGTTATGACCATAAGTCTTTGTCGAATAGTACTTAGTCATTTTTATGCCTCATTAAGTTCAGAGTTTTCGTCAACAATATCTCCGTTTGCATCAACATCAAGTGCTTCCAAACCATGTACTTCTGCATCTAAATCTTCATTATTCCAATCTGCAATAACAATATCTAGTTTATCATCTGTCCACTTCTTACGAAACTCTAGGATTTCTTCACCAGACTTGGTAACATACTTTAGACGATTACCTTGCTTAGTTAGAAGACCTTTAGCTTCAAAGAATTCAAGTAGTCCTGAATAAGGAGACATACCTGTTTCATACGGAATTTCTACTTGTACACTCTCAAATGGCTTTGAATAACGTGTCTTAACAACTTTACATGCGGCACGAATACCATGTACTTGTGATGTTTTGTTACCTTCTGCATCTGTTTTCAATTTCAATTTACGCATAGCGATAACAATTGAAGACGCATAGATAAAGCCTTGTCCACCTGAAATCTTATCATCTGGATCAAACATATCTTGTGATGCATACGTGTGATTTGTTGCAATCATACCCACATTGAAGTCGCCGAACATGTTTACACAGTTACGAACAAGTGCTGACAGTGCTTTAGGCTTACGACCCATATCACCTTTCATTTCACCTTTTTCGAACTGATTAACATCTGTTGGTGTCAACATCATACCCAAACTGTCAAGTACGAACAGGACCTTAGGACGTTCTTCGTCAGGTGTATCTGTGTACTCCTTACGATAGTCTGTCATAAAGTCTGAAATGATTTTAGCAACATCATCAATCATAGCTACGTTCAATTTTAGTAGCTTATCATCTTCTGTACTTACGTTTAGTGCATGTAGCCAGCTTTCGTCCAGTGCGTTTTCACTATCGATAAGAACAACAAAGATACCTTGATCCTGTGCATTCTTAATAATGTTACCAGATGCAATATATGATTTACCTGCACCAGACTCTCCTGCTAGTACTGTCACTTTACCAAGTGGAATACCTTTATAGAAGTCATTTGAGATTAACTTGTTTAGACAGTAGTTACCTGTTGAGATCCATGTATCCGGATCACGAAAGCCCACAGACATTCCTGGGACTGCTTTTGTAATACTTTTACGAAACTTTGACGCATCAAATGCTTTTGCCATAGTCTAACTCCATTAAATTTTGTGAAAAAGGGGAGGACGGCCACGCCCTCCCAAGTTGACTAGTATAATTAGTCTGATTTACGTGAACGGATCATTGCAAGAATGTCTGATGCGTCTTTGCCTGCACCACTATCTGCTGTTGCCGCTGGAGCTGCCTCTGCCGCTACTTCCTCATTCGATTTGAATGGGATGTCATCTACTGGAGCTGCCACTGGAGCAGGTGCCGCCGCTACTGGAGCGGGGCGAGGCGCAGATGCTGCTTTAGGAGCAGATGAACCTGATGAATTATTGGGTTCTGCACCTTCTGGTACATCCAAACCATATGGTTTGAAGAAGTTACCCCAACGCATTGGATCATATAGTTCACCATCGACTGATGCTTCGAACATCTCCATGATAACATTCACTTCATCTTGTGTAGGACGCTTTGGCATGAAGTCGTTCAAGTCTGAAAGACCATGTGCTTCGATAGCTGAACGTTCTTCTTCATTTAGAGAACGCTCTTTACGAGCCCAATTAGATGTTGAATAATCTGCATACTGACCTTTTTGTGTTTTTGTCAAACGGAAGTCTGTACCTGCATCGTAATCAGTTGGAAGATTTTCCATGTCCGGATCCATAAGTGCTGATTTCAACAACTTAAAGATTTGTGGACCGATTACGAAACGACGGATTGGATTATCTGGCGTTTCTTCATTCATTGGATCTTGTACTACAAAACCTTGGAAGATATAAGAACGCTTCTTCCAGTACTTACGTGCCAGGTCTTCCATAGATGGATCTTTAAACCATGGACGAATTTCTGCATGTACAGGACATGTATCGCCCCACATTTCAATGCACGGAACTTGTACTTGGATTGGTTTTTGTTCTCCGCCTACAACACCTGCAAATGGCATCTTAATCACTTGGCGCTCACGCCAAAAGAATACGTTATCTGCTGATGAGTCTGGTAGAAAGCGGATTGTTGCTGTACTATCGTTGTCCATATTCCAGAACGGGTATAGTGCATCTGAGCCGCGTGATTGATTTGAATTAGTTTCTGCTTTGTTTTCTTGTGCAAGCAGTTTTGCACGGATTTCTGCTAGTGTAGCCATGTTAGTTTTCCTTTATATTAGCCTATGTTAGCCATGTTAGATTTATATTAGCTTTAGTTTTTGTGCCTTAATGAATATCAACACATCCTCTCTAGAGCATGTACTTATATTACTACATCTATTTAGCATTGTCAAGCGTTTTTTGCATAAAAAAAGGGAGCTTCCGCCCCCTTTTTTCTTATACTTTAGTATAGCAAGTTACATAATATCGAACTTTGAGAATGATTCTGAAACCATTACCTCGAACTTTTCTTCAATACTTGTAATTTCTTCTGTTGATTCTGTTGCTTGTTTAGACATTTTCAGAAGATGACCCGCCAGTGCAATTTTTTCTTTATTGACTGCATTCATATTGTTACGTACATCTTCTCCGAAGTCACGCAGGAAGTTAGATAGTTCTGCCGCTCTATCGTGTCCTTTGTTCTTACGCTTTTTGTCATCTATTGTGTCAACGTCTACGCGGTCTGCTAAGTCATCAAACTGTAGAGCAATCATCAATGCTTTTTGTTCGGATGCTTGTTTTGCATTTCTAGGCTCTGCGTACTGTTTCTTAACTTTATCCATGTTAAACACTTCGCCTTTTGCTGGGAATGAAATCTTGTTTTTCTTCTCACCAGTTTTCTTGTCAACGCCCATGATAATTTCTTTAACACGTTCGATTTGATTCGCACGATTGTTTTCCATTTCTTCTTCGTTAACACGATGAACAAGTGGCATAATGTCTTTCAGTGACTCTTCAAATGATGATTTTGTAAACTTTGATACGTAATCATTCATTCCGTCTTCTGATAGTTCAGACTTCTTAACCCAGTGTGATCCATTTTCATCATCACAATCATGTTTACAATCTGTAGTAGGCTTATGTGGCTCATCGCCGCAGTCTTTGCATACCATTTTTTCTTTGTTCTCATTCAGCGCCATTGATTCTACGAAAGACGTATAACCTTTCGCGCTTTGAATACGCTTGATAGATTCTTTAATTGATTCCATCTTTTGCTTCACGTTAGCAACAATAGAACGATTGTTTTCATTTACAAGACCTTGCTTGTTTACAACGTTCATAAATTCTTTTAGTTTTGATAGATTTGTTGACTGTTCAATAATCGCTTCGCCTACCATATCACTTGGTACACCACCATGTGCAACGTGTCTTGCCATAGCTCTTGCACCGTTTAAATGTTTATGTGGGTACTTGAAACGTTCGCCATCTGCATTCTCAATAAAGATTGCTGAGATATTACGTGAACGTGAACCACGTTGTTCTTCATTTACTGGCGCACGATGCTTAACGATTAGTCGTACATTTTCTAGTGTTTGGCGACTTGTGCGTGATGAACCTTCTAATGGGCTTAAACCCTCGTTGAATACGTCACTCATAGTCTGCTCCTTTTCTATTTTGTATGCATAGTTTTTTGGTTCGATATGCTTGCCGAATGTTCTGATGTCAAAGTCAATCATATTTGTTCTAGCGATAGTTCGCATAGTTTTGATTAGCTTGTCGATATTATCTTTACTGATATCTGTTGTTTCACCAAGATGTAACTTCAATTCTTCTGAATCGTCATCTAAATGAACCATCATATTTGGTGTCTCTACATAAAAGTATCTCGCATCACTAGGATCCGCAACACTTTTACCATTCGTGGAGTCAAACATCTTCACTTGAAAGCCGTGACCTTGAATGATTTTCATTGTTTTTTCAGCAATGCTGTTGTAATTTATAGCCATAGTAATGTTTCCTTTTTAGTATTTATCAAAATACTACAGGAAGGGGTTGATCATAATCCTCATCGCCGTCTAAACTTTCCCCTAACAAACTTTCATATTGCTCATCAAACCTAGATATAACTTGTATCTGTCTAACGCATAATAATGTCGCTGATACTAAGTCATCCGTCTCACCCAACTTAGCTTCATAGCTTCTACCTTTAGCAACGAATGTCTTAAACTCTCTGATTAAGTTTTTACTTTGTGGCGTCATCTTATCAGACTCAATCCAAGATTTCATCTTCATGCAACCTGTGATTTTACTTTTATGCGTTGTGGTAAAGCCTTTTCTTATAGCACGTGACTGTCCGCGCTTTGCTGGTTCATGTAGGAACTCTCCTGGAAACTTATCTTCATCCATTTCTTCAATAAGAATAAGGGTGGCTTCTCCTAATGAGTTATTCTCAACTGACCAATATATATCTGGTGATTTATTGCCCAATGCTCTCATTTCATCGCTGATTTCAGTTAGCATCTCATGTAGTATTCTAACCTGTCCGCGCATATCTGTTTTATTGTGCATCCATTCAGCAACTTGATTCATTTCAGGTAGGCTCCATACTTGGATAGCCGCATTATCGCCGCCTGTTCCCATACTAGGATCAAGCCCTACTACATATGTGGAGTCTCGTTTGATTGGTTCATACCAACGTACTTGTCCACTCTTTTTCAGTGGTTCAATACCTTTAAATTGTGATAACTTCACACTATCTACAAGAGTTTCATCAAATGCAACGAATTCACATTCATGTTCACGCATGAACCGCTCGACGCCAACACGTCCTTTTTCTTCCCCTGCCCACTTATCGTCTCTATCTGGATGCTGAGACCATACTGCTTTATATGCTCTAAAGCCATTGACTCCGACATCTGTTTTATTACCATATTCATCAAGTGTCTTTAATGCGCCGTGCCAAATAAGAGCAAATTGGTCATCATCTAAGTTTGGAGTAGATGTGATGATAGCTTTACCACCAGTAGCTAGTGTAGGCGAGATTGAAGTCCAGAATTCTTTCGCAATTGTAGGGCGCACGAATGCAAACTCATCTGCGTATAATAGTGAGATAGAAAGACCACGACCTGTATTTTCTGTAGTAGCTTGTGCAATAATACGAGAACCGTTATCAAACTCTATCGATCCTTTGTTATATGATACGACACCACATCGAATATAATCTGGGCACATTTCATATGCATATCTAATTCTGTGCATAATCTCTTGTGCGCCGCTATATTTGTGAGCCGCAATAAGGATAGTTTGGTCAGGCACAAACATGCCATACCATAACAAGTAGCCAGCCGCTGTGGTAGACTTACCCATCTGGCGACCAAGCATTGAAATACTATAGCGATAGTTGTGATATGAATTTACAAGTTCATCTTGGTACGAGTATGCTTTGTATATCATACTACCTTTAGTAGGATGCTGAATTGTAAAGTATTGATTGAGGAAATAGTAAGGATCATCTATACACTTACTAAGTTCTAGTAACTGTTCGTTAGTATATTCTGTTTTCTGATATGCACGTTTTGTTAAGTCTGCCATGTAGCCTCATTAAGTTCTAAGTTAACTATATTTATCAGCCTATATTGGTGGGTATAGGGTTATTAAATATATTATATAACATCACATTATTCGCACCCAGAGTAGTAGTATTATCTGTGTAATCCGCAGTTACTTGTGTCCATGAGTCAAACGGATGGTCTGGATTTTTAATTTTTTCTTTCCCACCGTTTCCTAATATATGTGCAATCAATTGTTCTGGTGTCGCCCATGGGTTTGCTTGTAATACTAATGCGCCAACTCCACATACTTGGGGCGCTGCCATACTCGTCCCAGTTAATATTGCCTGATTGTAATTAGCATCTGCATAATATTCGCCCGATGAAACATATGAACTCATGATGTTAGTACCTGGAGCAAAAATGTTTACAGCCGGACCACTATTGCTCGATCCGTTCTTTCTATCTTTCTGTGTTCCAACATCCAGTATATTATCTATATTTCCAACTAAAAACATTCTATCTTGCACATATGGTGCGCCTGGTCGCCACTGCATACTAGAGGAAATAACCTGTCCAGCAGGGGGGACATAATATTCAAATACATTACTATAATCAATGTCTCCGGGACCATTTAATGTTCTAAAACTATTACCCGCTGCATTACAAATATGAATACCAGCGTCTATCAATTCTTCAACTGATGTATTGACATAGTTACTAGAAGTACCGCCTTCCCTGCCGTTACTATAATTAGGTCGAAGCCCCGTCTTTTCCCATGCATCTGATGCACTAGAGAAATCACTATACGGAATTCGGTTGCCGCGCCAAGTAATGTACCTAGCGTCATCCCAATCATTGAATGAGACGACATTCCAACTAGCATTTACAATTGTAGGCCGCTTGTATCCAGTTGCAGGATCTATAGGTTTGTTATTGTGCCAACCCAATAGAACATCAAAAACTTGTGAAATACTTTGAATACCGTTTGGATTACCGCCATTTAGTATAGCTGATCCCATAGAGATTGCATATATACGTGCATTTTTTGCCCAACCAAAAGTTTTGCCTGACGCAATACCGGCGCAATGAGTCCCGTGACCGTTAGTATCTTCATAATGTCTTTCATGCTGCGTCCCGCTGACACCGCTTTCTGCAAACCAATCAATTTGTTGCAATCTAGAATTACCATCTACATCTTCCCATTCAGGATGATCTGCTACAATACCAGTATCTATAATAACAACATCTACGCCAGTGCCATCTAATGTATAGGAATAATTTTCAGAATATGCACTAGACTCAGGTTTGTCTAGTTTGTTGCATCTGATTAGTCCCCAATTAGAAACTTGGGCATTATTACTTATTACACTTCTGTCAAAGTCATAATCTTGTTCTAATCCGAGAACCATAACTTCATCGTTGTCATCATCTTCGAATGGAAGTTCCACTGATAATACTCTATTATCATTTCTCAATTCTTCTGCTTCTATATCAGATAACAAGTAATGACACATTCTTCGCATACCGGGACGTTCATTTGCGATATCTACTCTACGTGATGGAATGAATCCATCATCGGGACTATCATTTTCAATTTCATCCCAAAATGTGTTATAGTCGATGTCTTTTTCTAAAACTACAATCCATTCTCTCATCGTAGTCTCCCTATACTGCGGTTAAGTTAAGTTTATACCATGAGCCGTTTGTGTATACTTGGAAACTCATATCTTCTACATTATAAATCATATCACCTGCTTGTGCAATTATTGCATCACGTTCTGCATTAGACATGTGTGCTAATCTAAACGGAGAATTAATTACACCAACTCGATTTGTAGAATCCAACTTTACGTCTGCTCCAGAAGTAATCGTTGTATCTCCTACTCCTGTTATAGTCAATTCAGATGTAGTCAAACTTGAAAACTCTACGCTGTCTGTTGTATTAAGTGATTGGTCATACGCCGTGCCGCCCGTTCCACCTGATCCATCTACACCATCAGCGCCTGCTGGTCCCGCTGGTCCTGCTGGTCCTACTAAACTATCTAGCCATTCTGTTTCAGTGCCGACAAAGCCATTGCTGACCGCTACTTCATATGCACTTGCACCATCAGCGCCGGCTGTGCCATTTTGTCCGTCGATCCCATCACTACCAGCAACACCTTGTTCTCCTTGTGGGCCTGTATCACCAGTATCACCTTTGTCACCTTTAGATCCTGTTGCACCTGATAATCCCTGAGGCCCTGTTGGTCCCTGCAAGCCTTGATCTCCAGTGTCACCTTTGTCTCCCTTAGGGCCTGTTGGTCCCGCTAGTCCAGTTTCTCCAGTATCCCCTTGAATACCTTGTAATCCCTGCAAGCCTTGAAGTCCGCGATCCCCAGTATCACCTTTAGGCCCTTGTAGACCCTGTAGTCCTTGTGGGCCTTGTTCGCCTTGTGGACCTATATCACCAGTATCACCTTTAGGTCCCGGTTCGCCACGCTCTGCCGCAGTTCCAGGTATACCCTGTTCCCCTTGTGGGCCAGTTAATCCGGGAGTACCAGTATCGCCCTTATCTCCCGTGTCACCTTTAGGCCCTTGTAGCCCCTGTAGTCCTTGTGGCCCAGATGGGCCAGTTTCCCCAGTGTCGCCTTTAGGCCCTTGCGGTCCTGTCGCGCCGTCTTGTCCATCTGATCCTGCAAGTCCAGTTTCGCCGATATCGCCCTTATCGCCTTTGGGTCCTTGTAGACCCTGCAATCCAGTTTCTCCAGTATCCCCTTTGATCCCTTGTAATCCTTGTGGGCCAGTGTCACCAGTATCACCTTTAGGTCCTGGCTCAATAACGATTGAATCCCCAAAGTTAGATATTGCAGTTTCTAGTTCTAGTTCTGTGACATAACCATCAAGGTTTATAGTAATATCGTTATTAATACGTGAAATCAGTTCAGTGACGTATGACTTAGTAGCAAACGCACTGGAAGCTGTCCATTTTAAACTATTATTATTATATGTCAGTACATCCCCTGCTTCACCTGAAATAGTAAGGTTATCTGAAAGTGTAGCAACACCCTGTAGCGTTTCTGCATAAACATCATTAAAACGGTATTCTGCACTGCCTATATCAAATGTATTATTTTCGGTTGGGATACTAGAAGCATCCGTCCTAACGAAGTTGTTTGCCATTGTTAATCTCCATTTGCTGAACATATTTATACAAATAAAAAAGCGCCCCATTGGGACGCTCTTTTAGGGCCGCTCAATCGGTAGAGCGTTTAATTATCTTCGTTTGAATCAAAATCCGCCATTAGTGCTTCATAGATATCGTCTTCATTTACTGAATACTCAAGTGGATTATCGCCTGCACTTGGCTTTAGTGTTTTCTTTTGACGTGAAATAGAATTCGCTGTCTTCTTTGAATAATCATCTAAGTCTAGTTCATCATTCGCTGGAGTTGGCTTATATTCTGTTTCCATTTCTTCTTCAACAGCTTCATCACAGCCACATGGTGATTGTCCACAACCACAGCCGCAATCATCTGCTACTGGAGCAGGAGCTACTTGTGGCATACCTTGACCAGCAAGAGCAAGCATACGAACTAGTTCTTCTGGATACTCTGTACTTGTATTTGTCGTAGTAAGTGATTTGCCATTATCTTCTGTTGTTGTTAGATTGTAATGTTTTTTCATTTTTCATCTCCTGAGATAACTGAGTCACTTGAACCTTCTTCTGTTGTCATTACTTCACCTGCTTTATCACGCTTTGCTTTAACAGATAGTTCATTTTCAACTGCTACACTATCATGGTCATCACGCTTTGAAAGTGTCTTTAAAAAGTTGTCTACAAAAGTACGACCATAATGTTTGCCATTATCTGACTCATCACCATATTCTGGAGTATCTAGTAGTGCTTTTTTATCACCGTCTTCTTCAACTTCTTCTGTTGGTTCCCAACCTTCTGGGTGTACAACGATATGTGTGATGTTCATTTCAAGTAAATCTGATAGTTGCTGACGTAGAACATCCGCTGACATTGGATAGCCAGTTGTAATATCTACTTTTGAAACTTTTGTATTTTCTACATCATCAAAGAACATTGGGTTCTTTGTAATTGGTGTTGTCGAAACGCTAGAGATAGTTCTTAGGTCATACTTGCCTAAGAAACGCTCAATACGATTAACATCGTTGTCTTCTAGTTCTGATGCAAAACGTAGAGTCATCTTGTGTTCATTAACTGATTCTGTTAAATATTCTTTAAAACTTTTCATTGGTGTCTCCAATATATGTGCTATTCTTATTTATCAGAATTGTCAATTTTATTCTGTGCCCGGTCTAGACGCTTCAATAATTCATTACGATCCAGCACTACTGAGCCTTCAGATTCGATTTCGTCATCTATTTTAGACTTCTTGTCTTCTTTGTCTTGTGCTAAATCAAGTTTTGCCTTCTGTAGCTGTAGATTTAGCATCTTTAGCTTGCGGTCAACTTTTGAATCTTTCGCTTCCATTGCAGTCTTTAGCATTTGGTTTGCAGTTTCCATTAACTTTGCGCCTGCGTGTACTTCTACATTCATCCCTAATGAAATCAATTCTTCGAATGCATTGATAGCTTTCTGATGAATATCATCCATGTCTTTGTCATGTTCGTTCAAGCCTTGGACCAATGGAAGTGAAGCATCAATCTTTTCAGTTGTGCTAATTTCAGTTGACAAGATTTCAGTTAAGTCTCTACTTTCTTCGATTGTAGGAGTTTCTTCAACTTTATCATCTTCTTCAACTGGGTTAATATTAAATGTTTCTTCTAGTTTCTTCGTCATATTAATACCTTTTAAACGGTTCTATGAAAGTTTGTTTATCTACATAATTACTTATGTGTTCTCTAAATTTTTCAATGATGTTGTTATCTATCGTTAGTTCTAAGTAATTCATAAGTTTTATATATGCCCTTAAAGGATTTTTCATCAACTCACCGAAATTAATATGATATATCTCAAAACTTTCATCTATGAAATTAAAATGTTTATACCATTCGTTACTGTATGCCAACATTTCTGGTTTGTTGATATCATAATTATAATGATTTTTTAGTTCATGATTTTGTTTACATAAAGTTTCATCCCTAGTAACGAGTACTTTTTTGCTATTGTTGTATTTATTAGCCAAAGCACTATGTAATTTTTGTGTATTATCATGGTTAACATATATTGATGGATGCACCTTAGATATATAGCGAGAGTTATTTGATAATTGCGGTAATGAATTTTCTAAATCTAATAACTTATTAATGATTTCAAACTTCAAGTCTGGCTTTTCTGTAAACTCATAGTCATCAAAAATCTTTTGCGATTTAACCGTTATGTGTTCTAACCTATCTGGATGTGATTTTACTCGGCCGTCATTTATATTGCGTTGGTGCCCAGATAATCCATATATCTCATGTGCAAGTGCTATCTGCGCACAAACAAAGTCTCCTCCGGCACCAGGTTCATACATAACAACAATAGTATTGTCTGATATATGCTGTAAAAATTCTTCTATCATCAGATTACTATTTCTTTTTTCTTGGTGTTTTTGGCTTGGGCTTTTTAGTATTCTGATATATATCACCTTCATTAATAACTCTGAACCGCATACCTCTTTTTGTTGCCCATTTTGTTGCTGCTTCCCACTTCGCATAGTTTACTACTACTTGCTGTGCTTCGCCGCGCTTTCTTGCAAGGTCAGGTCTACTCTGTGATGCAGGTTTAATTTCTATTAGTTCTGCATGTTTCTTACCACTGCTATCTAAGTATGTCATAATAAAATCTGGTACATAAGAAGTTAGCTTGCCAGTTAAAGGATGCTTGTATGTGATTCTTACTGGTTCGCTTGCCCACGCTAATACATTAGGGTTGTTATCACAAAACTGCATAAAGGTTAGTTCCCAACTGCTTCTAAATGTAGGAGCGCCTGCCCCTGCATATTTGTCAGGGTTCATTACTTTATATTTACCTTGGTGATATTTACTCATTTAATAATAGCTCTTGCGATGTATTTATTAGGTTCAGATCCTGACGTTGTGCCAGTTTTATAACCAAATCGCAATGCGCTATTAATTAAGAATGAACCTAAATCGTTCAATTTGAATTCGCCCGATAGTTGTTCTATCAAGTATGCTGGTGTAACGTTATATTGTTTTGCTACACTTACTATTTCACCTGCATGTTTCTTTGCACGTGTTTCTGTGAAACCTTTTTTAACTAACTGAGCTACGATAATATCAATGTTCATTGTTAAAATCCTCGTATTCCATTTAGTAATCTACTTTTAATATTAGATATCGCTCGTTGCTTAGTATCTCTAACTGCCGATGCGACTGGTTCCAATGGAGAATTGGACTTTGCCGCATCAAAACGTTGCTGTGCTGCGCGCATTTCATTTGTACCAGCATTATTATCTTCATTTGTTGCATCTAAATTACGTCTAGCACGTTGGAGCTCTCGTAATCTAACTTGTTCTTCTTCTGTCATAGGTCTTCTTGTTTCGCCAGCAGTACCACCTGTTGGATCTGTTAACGAGTTATCACTTGCTTGATTTCGTGCTTGATTTCGTGTATCATCCACGCCTGCTAATGGGTCAGTAGCCAATGAAGTTGCTTGTTGTTCAGAACTAATACCTAAATTCATCCAACTTGGAATTGCCGCTTCGCTTTCCATTGCACCAAATACTACATTTTCTGGTTGTAGATTTATATCAATAACTCTAGCCTCACTAACCGCATAGTCGCTGTTAGAAAATGTAATAGATGTTATTACTGGGTTAACAAGAACAATACGCTGTGCGTGTCCGCCATTCTTCTGATCCCCAAACCAATGATATAGTGTGATCGATGAGAAACTTCTAAATGCGTCATCTGTCCCTACTAGCTTTCTACCAGAATTCGCAGTAGAGTCTAATTCATTTACAAGTCCGGTATCAACATTCATGTCTTGATTTTTAAAGTAACGCTTGTATAGTTCCTGTACGAAACTCATAGTAGAACCGTCTACTTTATCATATAGAGACACACTTACTTCTGGGAAGTCAACACGTGTTGGGACATAAATGCGTCTACCGTACTTGTCAATTGGTTGTGTTTGTGTCTGAACAGTAATCGGAGATACAGATTTAGCATATGCAGAATATTCTTCTGCATTCTTACCGTCTGTTGTCTTAAATTCTAAGAACCATTGATTGGTTAGCTTTGGAGCAGACGAAATTGCAGATCCTGGTTCTCCACCAAATCCAAATTTCTGTCTAGCTCCGCTGCTATCTCTGATTATATCAGCCATTAATTAAACCTTAGGTTAGTATTATTGACCTAGAGAGCCACTACCGATGCCACCAGCGAACTGGTTATCTGTTGGCATAATTTCATTGCCTGTAAATGTTGCGTTATCGTACTGTAGAGTAAGTGCAATAGTTACTGGATCTGATACTGAGTAATCTGACTGTGAGTAATCTGTGTTTGTTAGGAAACAGCCTTCTAGCTGCCACTGTTCGATTGGTGCACCTGAGTTACCATCTAGTGTTTCAATGTACATACCGAACTTGTAGTTAGAACCTGATGCTGGACCAGTCTGCTCTTTGTGGTTTAGCTGTGTCTGTAGCTGACGACCAACTAGCTTTGTTAGATTGTTTGCTACATCATCACGTAGTGTAATTGTTACTGGTTCCCATGTGTGCTTGCCCATCATGTACATACGTGAGTTGTATGAATCTATTGGGATTGACTCGTGTGAAACTTTTGGACGTGTTACATTCATTACTTGACGTGTGAATTCTTGTGGTGCTGGGTTAGTTGTACCACCGAAACCTGTTACTACAACACGAAAACGATAGTTTAGTTTTGGTTGTAGGATACCTGTGCCTGTGCCTGTTGAATCTAGTGGCACACCGAATTTGTTTAGTGTTGACATTCTCTTATCTCCTGAAAATAGTTATAAACTATAGTGTTATACAAGTATTTATCTAATACGTACTAAATTAAAGTTGTAGTTAATAAAAAACCCCGCATAAAGCGGGGTTTCTTGTTTGTTTGTTTGTTTGTTAAAGAACTATATTATAGTGATTCACCTGTATTACGAATACGTAGTGGAATGTAGATAAATTCAACTGATTTCGCTGGCTGAATTGCAACGTCTACCCATAGTTCGTTTCTATCAATACGTGCTGGTGTGTTATTTGTTTCGTCACATACTACTAGGAAGTCGTATAGGCCACGATTAATAACAAGACCTGAACAGAAACGTTCTACTGCATCACGCATGTTATCACGTGTGATTTTGTCATTCTGTTCGAATAAGAAACCACGTGATAGCTGGTCAAGATTGAAACGCATGTAGTTGATTAGACGTGCTACGTTAACACGGTCTGTTGCTGATGCATATGATTGAAGTGTCTTCTGACCATATACTACTAGACCTGTGCCTGGCATATCTGCGATTGGGTTCATTCTGTTCATGTATAGAACGTCACGCTGGCCTTCTGTTAGACGTACACGTGAGAATTCGTTTTCGTCTGTTACATAACCAACTTGTGAAGCATTTGATACAACGCCACGTGTTAGACCCGCTGGTGCAAACCATGGGAATGATACTTGGTCTGAGAAAGCAAATGTGCGTAGTGCAACTGCTGATGCTGGGATTACAACATCGTTACCTGATAAGTCTGTTGATAGACCATGTGGGTAATAAACACCTGCGTATGCATCTGCTGGAAGATTTGAATCTGCCCATGCTTTCATTGATGTTGAATCTGACTTCAATGTTAGTGGAGCATCACCGATTACGAATGCGATTTCTTTCTTATCTTTGTTTAGAGAAATCATTTCGTCCATTAGTTCTGGGTAACCAGGTGCTGCGATTAGGTTGAAGTAAGTTGCTTCTGAACGAATACCTTCGTTGCCTGCTACTGCCGCTTGCATTGCTTCTACTACCATACCACGTGTTGCTTCTGAACCAAAGCGACCTGAACCATCTAGGTTTAGACCTGATGCCCATACCCACTCGCCATTTTCCCAACGCTTAACGTTGTATGTTGAGTAGTCCATGTTTACTAACATGATGTTCTCTGGGTGTAGTTCTGCATTTGGTGCATCTGCGTGTGATGTACGTGCATTTGCTGCGCCGTTAGCATCGAATGGTGCATCGTTTGAGTAGTGACCGAATACAAGACCGTTAGTTGATGATTGGTCTGCATTGTCTAGTTTTACCCACTCTGAACCGTTCCAACGATATACTGTTGGGTATGGCATTGCATCGCCGTCTACCCAGATATCACCAGTTACTAGTGCTGATGTACCGTCTTTACGCTTTGTTGGCATACCTGAACGTAGTTGTAGTTCTGCTTGGCTTAGACCGTTTGAGTCTTCTGACCATGCATACTTTGTCCATTCCATTTGCGAACCATTGAATTCATTACGTAGAATTTCAATTTTTAGGTCTGCATCGAACCATAGTGTACCTTCAGCGATATCACCTTTTGGTTGTTCTTCTGATGCTTCATATGATAGGTCTTCCCATACTGATGCAGTGTTATCTGCCGCTGTGAAGCCCAAGTCTGTTTGACCGGATGTGAATGATAGTGATAACCATTTACCATCTGTTTTAGTGAAACGTACACGGTCATTGCCAATTTTTTCTACACGCACATTCGCATTATTAAGTGTTGTGTCTGATTGCATTGTTGAGATTACATTGTCAAGTGTTGCACCTGAGAATGAGAAACCTGCGCCTGCAATATTGAAAACTGTTGTGATTGATGAAGTGTTTGCAATTGCATCACTTGTTAGTACATTCGTTGTCGCGCCTGTGTGACGGCGTAGTTGAATAATACCCAGTGATGAATCGTGATGTGTGTATACATCACCTTCTGTAATTAGGTCTGCTAACGCTAAATCATCTGAACCATATACTGGCGCTTCAACCGCTTGGAATAGACCTGATGCTGCATTGTATGCCGCTACTGCTAGGTCAAGACCGCCGCCCTGTTGAGTTAGACGAACATATACATCGCCTGATGCGCCTGTTGGTGCGAATTTAGCAAATGAGAAGTTAGGTGATCCGATGTCACCTAGTAGAACCCAGTTAACACCTACTTTTGACCAATATGAGATACGTGCGGTTGATGTTACAACTGCAAAGTCACCTGTTGAACCAAATGTGTTTGATGGTGATGCGTAGCCTGATATGCTGATTGTTTCAACGTTACCTGAGCCTGGTTCATCGTTTAGAATCACTGGGTTTGCTGCTACCCAATCTGTGCCATCATGTTTGAATAGACCAAATACTGATGAGTCTGTGTCATGCCAATATGTACCGCCTGTTAGAATACCTGCTGGTTCATTTGATGATGCTTCTAGTTGTGATAGATCCATGTCTGCACGAATAACATAAGCGTTATTTGATACACCTAGATACTGATATGCTGCTAATAGACCGTATTCACTTGTTTCTGATCCTTGCACAACTGAGCCACCTACTTCATAAAACTTTGGTTCACCAAAAGTTTCAACTAGTTCTCGCTGTGAAGAAACAAGATACGCAACGCCAGCGTTTGCTGGGATTGTTCCGGCTGCGATTGTCGAGCCTGATGCGTCTGTTTTGTTTGCCGCTGTTGCTACTACAACTAACGGTAGGGTACCTTGGGTTGCTGCCGCGTACTGTGACTCGTCAACTACCATTACTGATACACCTGGGGATACTAATGTCGCCATCCTTGTTCTCCTTATTGAATATACGAATTGCTAGTAGTATTTATGAAAAATACGCTATTTCTAGTGTTTTTGAATTAACTACGTAGACAATGTTTACTATACTTAGCTATGGGAAATGTAATCTATAAGATTATGAGTTTGTTTTACTAAGTTTTCCAGACTATCGTTATTATCGATTGTGTAGTCTGCCATCCATTGCTCTAGGCTCATACTATTCTTAGATTCAGGGGGGAGGTGATCACTTCTATCTACCCAAATACAATAATCAAATACTCCAGTATTCTTCATTGCATTAAATTCTTTTTTATTACGTAATCCACAATAGATATCGTATTCTTTAAACATTTCTCTGCCCAAACGTGCAGGGTCATTTAGGTTATACTCACAGATTGCATCATACCATTCTGAACGGTGATTATGTCTATCTGCATAACATTCTTTTTCATTTGCATATCCATACTTGTCTTTAAGCATATCATAAATGAAAAGGGTTGAGCAAAACTGTGAGCTACTTTCAAAACTATAATCATATTCATCTCGGAGTATTTCACACACTGTGTCTTTACCGTGACGCCCATGTCCAATTACTAGTAACTTCTTTTTATTCATAAGAACCTCAACACTATATTATATAAGATTATGGTTATAACAGACCCCAATAACATACTGTACCAGAATCCAATGTAGCCAACTGTTAGTGCAAATATAACAAAAAATGCAAGACTTGTCAAGACAAAATATACGGTTTCCATACTAAATTTAGAAAAAGTTTCAACATCTACACCCGCATACCACATGAATATCATTGCTAAAAAGGCAGTAAAAGGTATACCCATGAGTAGTGCGGCTAGTGTTGCATTACGTTGTGCAACCGTACTAACTGTAGCTACGAGTATACCTGATATTACTGCTTTGAGTAGAAATTCCATACAGCTATTTAGCCGATAACAAACCCAAGAGGCGCCGAACCATCATTATAGTTTGTCAGTTCGAATTCTAATTTTTCAATTAGTGCATCTGCTTCTGCTTTCATTTCAGCACCGTTAAGTGTTACGCCGCCCTGCGCGCCTGGAAGTGATGAAAACTTACCACGTGCTTCACCTAACATACGCTTACAATATGCAAGTGCGTAATCACGAATCCAACTTTTGATATAAGGATCAACCATAAGTTGGTCTTCATTACGTTCTAAATGTACATGTACAAGCACAGTCGTATCCGCTCTCATTCTACGTAGAAGTTTCAACTTCTTTGTCACTGGATTCCAGATAAATTGAATGTCAGTTGCCGCTACACGATTGATTGTTTCTCTATACTGAGCAAAGAAGTCGTATGTTGACGCGCCGCCAATATGATTATTTGTCATAAAGTAAGAGTTAGCATATGCCAATTCAAAAGGATCCATATCATTGCCGCCAGAGATACCATTACCAAATGAACGATTCCAAATCTGTTTCACTTCGATAATTTCTTCTGGTAAGGAATATTCTGACACATCTTCCTTTAGTTCAAGTGCATAAAAATCCTCTTCTACAGAATTTTCTGAGCGTTGTCGAATCTTTGAAACCGCAACATCAAGTGCTACGTCATAGTGTTCAGGATCAAGTTCGATGTCAATCATACCATCGCCAAGCAATAGTCTAATTTCTTTAATTACATCGTTTCTAATTTTATTACGGTTCTTAGGCATTGATAAATCTCCAATATACAGTATTTATCAAATATACTAGATATGGAAAACCCACGCCGAAGCGTGGGTTTCATAATCTTTAATTAATTAATAATTTTTACAGGAAACCACGCTGTGTCGGCAGATCAACTGTCATATATTTTTTAATATTTTCATAGTATGTTTCTGTGCCGCCATGCTCAGTATTTGTAAATTCAACGGAAAGCGCATCATATGATGCAGATGTTACTTTCTCAAATGTATACTCAGCATTATGTGTTGATACTACCCAATCTCTAAATTCAGAAGTTGCTTGTATATATGTGTTATAAGTACGTTCATTTTGAAATTCTATTGTGACTGCTTGCACATCATCAACGACACCGTGTAGTGTAGTAGAAGTATACACAGTTTCGTATGCAACCTTCGATTTTTTCGAATCTGTTACATCAATATGTTCAGCCAATAAACTTTTCATACTGCCAATAACATCAGTTCCTGTATAATTTGGAAGTTTAATTTCCATGTAGTAGAATATTCTTTGTGACATTATTTTATTTCTCCCGGGAATAATGATTTAAGGTAGACCGTCGCCTACATACTATTTATCAAAAAACCTTCAAAATTAAAGTCTGTTCATTAAAACGACCATTCATTTTTGTTTCAACACTATTGATTTCATCGAACGCCTTTTGTAGTGAACGCTTAGTAACCTTTTTGAACTTAGAAACTTGTTCTGCTGGTTTACGCATTGTCTTTTGTACACTCTTGCTTTCATCAAATCCAGTTAATGTTGTTCCTTTGAACGAAAGACTACTATGAGTATCTGGATAATATATACCTAGCTTACGTGTCTTGACATTGTAAATCATAATCGCTGCTGCATCTAAGCAATCAATTGGCTTAATAGATACACTTGTAGTCACTTGGTCCTGCTTTGCATATTTAACCTTAGCAACAATCTTGTCTTTGCTGACTGCTTTCTTCTTACGAGGGGTACGGGTTAATTTGCTCTCTTGAACAACTGCATCACATGCATCAAGGATATTGCGATACATATCGTGTGCGGCTTTAAGCTCTGCTTTCTTTAAGTGTGAGTAGCCTTCTTTGAGTTGTTCATAATCATCTTTCTTCGCTTCGTTCATACGCTTTGGCGGATTAAGAAGTTCATAAAACTCTGCATACTCTCCTTCATAGAATGACTTGATTGCTTTTGCATGATTTCCCTTAGCCTCTACTTTTCTTAGGAGTTTAAGAGGATCAAACTTTTTAAGAGTAGCAGGTTTATAATCAAAATCATCTACAAAGTTGTCAATTTCTTCTGACATTTCAGCCGCTTTTTCACGTAGTAATTGTTGGATACTAGGACGAGGGATATCTTTTTTCTTTTCTTCAACTTTCTTTTCGTGCTTAATAGTTGAACCACGTTCAATGATTTCTGTAAGTTTCTCTTTCACATAAACATCTGCATCTTTCATACATGTCGATGTAATACCCGGAAGAGTTTCAAGATGCGCAGGCAATCCTTCATGGTTGACTGGCATGCCTTTAGTTAACGCACGACAATATCCAGATGCGATAATAGGTATCCAACTATCCGGAACTGCTTTAACTGCCGCAATGTCAGTGTTCTTATAACCGTTATCCTTCATCCATTTGAGAACCCACGGCTTTCCATCTTTTGGTGTGTAGAAATAATTATAGTAAAAGCCTACTCTACAACGCTCTTTATAATATTCTTCGCCAGTCATGTCCTCAGCATAAGTCCAGTCGGGTTCAGGTCCTGTATATTTTTCATCTACAAATCTAGGGGTGCGAGGCTTACTTGCTTTTTTAGTAACTTTCACTCTCGCCATTTTTCTCTTAGTTGCCACTGTCATGGGTCCTCCTTCATTTGCTATTTAACTATATAATACATTGTTTATAGGAAATGTCAAGTTTTTTCTACTTTTTAATGAAATCTGTGTTTCCATCAAGTTCTTGTACTCGAGGAATAATGTCAGTTTTTAAAGCGTTTATTAACAATGCACTACGAAATTCGCTTGATCCGTTAGGCATTGTGCTATGCAATGTACGACTATCATACATCAAAACATCGCCGGGTTCTGAAAGAAATTGCATACCTTCTGACAATAATCGGTCATTGTAATACTCTCGATTCGTTTCTAAATCTTTGTAATCGATTCGTTCTGCATTTGATCCTGGTAGCAATGCGGTTGCACCATTCTCTATTGTGAATGTGTCTAATGGTATAATAATTTGCACGCCAAGAACTTCATCGCTTTCTGCAAAATCGGCAAAGCGATATGGGGTATCAATGTGTGCATATACTTTACTTGATCCAGGACGAGTAGTAATACAATCTACAACATGAATAGACCAATTCTCATGTCCAAACATATGTGTTACCTTGCCGTACAACTGTGCAACTAGTGGCATCCACATTTCTTTTGGTGGTTGAGTAGTCCACCACACATCATACTCTCGCTCGCCATCATGCTCGCCATAATATGTACCGTCAACTCCATTGCCACGATGATATCGTTCTGGATTGGTTGCCCACATCTTAAATTGTGAGATTACTGTATCAGCAATAATACCACGTGATATTAATGTTCCGTCATTCATGTTGATTCTCTCCATGTGTTATCATATACTATATGATAAATACATTAATAAGTCAAGGAAAAAAGCAATGCCAAGATTAAGTTTATGGAACCCTCGTAAGGGTAATGACTACAAGTTCATTGATAAGATGGTGAAAGCGCACTTCGATCATGGCGGTACGTCATTGCTTGTACACAAATATATCGGCTCAGTGGATGAGAATGATCCAAACTATGACCCGGCAAATCCTCCTATCCAGGATCTTCTATTCATGGAAAATCGTGATAGAAAATATGAGACAACGCTATATGATTTGCGCGGTGCATATACAGTTAGCGACCAAGACTTTGATTTGTCACAGTTCGGTATGTTCTTAGGTTCTGACCAAAACGTATTCACAGTACACTTAAATCAGATGGTAGAACAAATGGGACGTAAGCTAATGACAGGTGATGTCATTGAGCTTCCTCACATGAGAGATGACTTACTACTTGACGAAGATGCAGCCGCAGTAAATCAATATTGGGTTGTTCAAGAAGGTTCGAAAGCAAGTGAAGGTTTTGATCCGGGTTGGTGGCCACACATTTGGCGAGTGCGCTGTAAGCAACTTCAAGACTCACAAGAGTATTCAGATATTTTTGGCACTGGAGAAGAAGCTGATGACTTAAAGAATTTACTCTCAACATACAACACTGAATTGCAAATCAATGATGCGATTGTTGATGAAGCACAACAGAATGTTCCTGGCAAATACTATGATTACAGAAAGAACAACCTTGAGTATGCAGTTCAGGGCGACCACCCAGACGATATCGATTATGCAACTGTAGAGAGTGGTCGCAATTTTCCACAAGAGCCAGATGATAATTCTTACTTCTTGCGTGTTGATTATACACCAGCAAGACTATTTCAATATCGTGATAATAAATGGTTCAAGATTGAAGACGATGACGGCGGATGGGAAGTCGGGCACAGACTACATCATCAATTCATCAACAACGATGGGGTATCAATACTTGATGATGGGACAACAATCAATTCACGTGTAAATCTGTCAAAAGCAGTTAGACCTAAGGTAGACGAATAATGAGTGATACAAGACAAATGCATTTCTATGATGAACAGATAAGAAGATATATCCTTCAGTTCATTCGTATGTTTAGTGGCTTCTCTGTTAAGACAGGTAAAAAGATGAATGATGGTGTAAGTGATTACTACATGCGTGTACCAGCAAGATACGGTGACGTATCTCGTATGGCAGCCACAATCGTCAAAGGAAATTCAGAGAACATTGTTAACTCAACTCCATTTATTGCGTGTTGGGTTCAGAGTTTTCAACCAGATAGAGCAAGAGTACAAGATCCACTATTCACAGATTCAGTAGGTGTGAATGAAAGACGTTGGGACCCAGAAACAAGTAAGTACACAAACGAACAAGGTAATAAGTACAGCGTAGGTAGATTGATGCCAGTACCATACTTATTAAACATGCAAGTAGATGTATGGACATCTAATACTGACCAGAAATTACAACTGTTAGAACAGATGCTTGTGCTATTCAACCCAGCACTTGAAATTCAACAGAATGATAACCCAATTGATTGGACTACGATTACAACAGTAGAACTTACAGATATTCAATGGACGAGTCGTGGTATCCCTGCAGGCATTGAGGATCAAATTGATATTGCAAGTCTATTCTTCCAAATACCAGTTTGGATTAATCCACCAGCACAAGTTACAAAACAAAATGTTATTAGAAACATTATTCATAACATTTATAATTACTCTGACTTAGATACACTCGATTATGATCCTAACGCATTTGAATTCTTTGCTGACTTACAAAAAGATAATTCAGTTGTCGTTACTCCTGGTAACTATGCAGTGAACGTTTACAAAGAAGATGATACTATACTAATCAAAGCATTAGAGAACGGCAATTGGGAAAACGGAATAGAATGGGACACTGTACTATCTAATTATGGTACTTTACACGATGGGGTTTCAAGAATGCGCCTTAAATATCATGGCGAACTAGAAGACTTAAATGCTGATGTAATAGGCTCTATATCGCGCACAGGAGACCCTACAACGCTTCTATTCGACTTAGACAGTGATACACTACCAAACAACACTATAACTAGCGTAGATAGAGTAATTAATCCAAGTACAGTTAAGCCAGGTTTCAATAGCTTTCCAGCGCCAAATGTTGGCCAAAGATACCTATGTTTGGGATCTGCTGATATTGATTCAGTGTGGGGAATTGACATTGAAGAAAATGATATTATTGAATATAATGGTTCATCATGGGTTATTAGTTTTGATGCAAGTGAGTTTGAACAAAGAGCATACGTCACCAACACATATACTATGCAACAATTCAAATTTGAAGATGGCAGTTGGAGTGATACATATCAAGGTATCTACGAAGGTGGTTACTGGAGGCTAGAACTTATCAGTGAAAGTGAAACTGATGATTAAAGCCGCAGGTGGTTGCATCGTAGCAAAAGATACGAAAAGAATACTATTACAACAACGTGCCGCATCTGGATCATATGCTAGACATTGGGGATTTTGGGGCGGTAAAGTAGAGCAAGATGAAAATGTTTCGCAAGCATTGCTACGTGAACTCCGTGAAGAAATAGATTTAGATATCGAAAATAGGGTAGAAAAAATATACCCACTAGACCAGTACCATTCGAGAGATAAGAAGTTTAGCTACTATACATTTGTTATAATTGTAGATGCAGAGTTTCTCCCAAAATTAAATACAGAAAGTGGAGGATACGCATGGATTGATAGCGGACATTTCCCAAAACCCATGCACCCAGGCACCAGGGACACACTATTCAAAAAGAACAAATTAAAGCAGATTAAAAATATTATATTATCCCTATAAATACTATAGAGAGAATAAAGGAGGCAGCATGTGTCAAAAGGCATCATTGATTTCAAGAAGCAAAAGTTCATCCGTGACTGCAAAGAATACCTAAAGACAGGTGTTATTGCGGATAGCCTTCGTATTGGTATCAATAACACAACTCCTGGCCACTTAGAATATCTTAAATCTGGACTAACATCAGACGAGAAAAAAGTAATTGATACTGCTATAGAGCGTATCAAACAAAAATACGTGCGTGACATAACAAACAACCGACAAAAGATGAATATGGTTGCTATGGCCGCTCTTGAAAATTTAAGCACAATAGATAGTAGATTTGAAATAAAAGAAGTTATGGAAAGATACAGAGAAAGTATCAATCCAGTAAAAGCATTATACTACGACTTACAAGAAATTATGTTCCTTTATGATGGTAAAGCAAAAAAAGATCATCACAAGTTCTTAATCGAAAAGTTTAACACTAGTGAAAGTTTCGAAGAAATATTACTTGCGGTTGACAGAGACATAGAAGACTTGCGCAAATGTAAAGATCATCTTAGAAATATACGAGATGAGTATAGCCTACCGGGCACAAGTGAGTATAGCAGGCGTGTGATTGATTTACACAATGAGATGGAACAGTGGAAGAAACTATTCAAAAAGTTTCCCGAATGGGTAGTCGAAAACAAGTCAGACGAACACAAGTCTTGGCTGTCATCTACGTTAAGTAAATTCTTTAGTAACGATTAATCCTCTGCTAGAAATTCACTAAACATAATCATTAACTGCTGTTCATCGAATTTTATATGAGTGTCTGCGTCAAGTAATGTTTGAAAATCTTCAATCGTATCACATTCAAATATAACACATGGTGCCTTAGGCATGCCAGTCTTAAATGCAACTACTGCACTATGATGTCCGTCCCAAATTATATACTCTCCGTTAAAAAGTGCAACACATACTGGATGGTGTACTCCAGGATGAAATGATTCTATAATATCAACTGCATGTTCGGGATTAAAACTTTCACGTTGCTTATCAGTTATAACTAACTTTTCCCATGGAACATATTCCATTCGATGCTTTAAATTTAATGGATTAGTTGTGTGGGCTATGTCATATCGTTCTAGGTTATCTAAGAACGATTCAGTTTTTAGTTGTACTGTTTTTTGATTGTTATAATATTTTATTTCCATAAACATATTTATAAACAAAAAAAGGGAGCGTTGCCGCTCCCTTTCTCTGAGTGTTTCTGATAAGAATTACTTACCTACTTTTACTTCTACGAAACCGTCTACTGCATCTGCAATAGCGATACCAACGTATGCTGTCATACGTGGGTCTGCGTCTTCGTTTGTCCAAGCTGTAGCTGTACCTGAAACGTCTGATGCAACAAGGATGTCGCCTTTCTTAACGTCACCTGTTACTTTAACTGGAACACGACCTTGTAGAGCAATGAATGGGTGTGTTTCATTGTTACCTGCTTCGGCATTCATAGCAACCGCTGGACGTAGTGATACTACACCTGCAACTGAACGCTGTGCGAATGCTGATGACGCTGTTACTTCTGCTTCACCGCCGAATACTACAACTGTACCTTCTGCGTATGGAGCATCTGCTGCATAACGTTCTGCAAGGTCAGCATACTTAGCGTATGTTGCTGTACCGTTGAACATTCCTGATGCTGTTACGTTATACCATGTTGGTGAATCACTTGTACGAACATGCTGATTCATTGTATCTGCATAACCGTTGTCTGTGAAACGACCATCTAGGTCAACTGTCACTGAACCACTGTTACGTGATAGTGTTAGAACACCATTGCCTGTGTCGAATGACGCACCTGTTAGGTATGTGTTTGAGTTAGCATCTGATGTTGTTACTGATTCTGATGTACCGTCACCTTTGTGGATTGTGATTGTATCATTTGAAACTGTAATCGCATCTGTTGCACGTAGTGCTTGTGAAGATGTTTTTGCTACTTTTCCTGCAATGTTGTTGTTAACAGTTGTAGCAAAGTTTGCATCATCACCTAGTGCTGCTGCTAGTTCGTTTAGTGTGTTTAGTGTTGACGGCGCTGAATCTGCTAGAGCCGCAATAGATGAATCAACATATGAACGTGTTGAGATACGTGTTTCGTCTACTTTGATTGTGTTACCTGAATCTGAGAACGTTAGACCTGTTGATGCCATGCCGCCCATTAGATCACGGAAAACTTCTTGTGCTGTTGAACCAAGTGTTAAACCGTTATTTAGGTATAGGTGACCGTCTACATCAACACGTGATGCCGTTGTACCGGAATACCATGATGTTGTATCTGAACGACCAAGCGTTACGTCTTTTGTGAACGCTGTATCTTTTGTGATCCAGTTATCAAACAAGTCTGATGAGGCATCGTTAACTTCTGCGTCACCATCGATTGTTGAAATTTTGTTTGCTAGAATTGAAACGTTACGTTCTAGGTCTGCCATACGGCGAAGGTTTGATTTTGATGCGCCAAATACGATGTCATCTGCGGAAATATCTGCATCTGAAAGAATTGGTTCCATCTCACCTTTTGTGTTAACTTTAAACTTGAAGTTTTTATAGTCATCATCTGACGTTGATGCTAGGTTTGAAACATTGTTCCATTTACCATCACTTGTTGATAGGGTAGCGGCTGCGGCTTTTTTTTCTTTCCAAAGGTCTTTAAGTGATTTACTTGAACCACCAATTTTAAATTTACGTGACATTTTTTGTCTCCTTTAAGGGTTATCTAATTCGAAGGGATCTCTCATCCCCATGTCTTGTTAAGACAGTTGGGGGGAATGTTCAAACCCCCCAACTTTGATTAGATTATAGTTTAATTGTTACTACTTCTAGTTCATCATCTTCTGCTAGGATACCTGTACTAATTGTTAGGTTAGCAGTTGTTGATGCTGTATTTACTGAGAACTCGCCTGGACGTAGCATCTGACGGTTTAGATAAACCGTATACGATACTGCACCTTCTAGCTCATTGAAGTCAAAAGTAACTGCGCCAGTGCCGTTGTTTGTAGCTACTGTTGCGTTTACTGTTTGTGTCGCTGAGTGAGAGTGTGTAAATGCTGTTTCAACTGCCGCTACTGCACGTGCGTCTGTGAAGTATTGGTTTGAACCTTCTGATAGATCAGATGTTGATTTAGCTGAAAGGTTTAGGTTTGTACCAGTTGCGTTTGCAACACGTGCGTCTGCTCTTGCGTCAGTGTAATATAGATTAGTTGTACCTTCAGTAATTTCATCAGTATTGTCTTTACCTGCTACCGCTGTTGAGATAGCTGATGTATATGCTGATGTAATTGCAGTTTCACGTGTATCTGTATACGCTTTAGCGTCTACTTCTGCTTGGTCCGCATATGACTGGTAAGCAGTTGTGATTGCTGTTTCACGTGTATCTGTATACGCCTTCGCATCTTTTTCTGCTTTTGCTACTGAGCCTATTACCGTATCTGCGCCTTCAAGAGTGTCTAAACGACCATCTAATGCTGTATCAGCACTTGCTCTTGATGATGCTTCTGTTGACACAATACCATCTGCATATGTTTTCGCATCTGCTTCTGCTTGGTCTGCGTATGCATTTGCTGCTGCCGCACGTACCACGTCTTTTGCTTCTGCTGATGCGATTGCATCTGCTTCTGCTTGATCCGCATATGCGTTTGCTGCTGTTGCACGTACTACATCTTTTGCTTCTGCCGCTGCGATTGCATCTGCTTCTGCTTGGTCTGCGTATGCATTTGCTGCTGCCGCACGTACCACGTCCTTTGCTTCTGCTGATGCGATTGCATCTGCTTCTGCTTGGTCTGCGTATGATTGTGCATCTGCTTGTGCTTTTGCTACTGATCCAGTACCTGAGCCTTCAATAGTATCTAAGCGACCACTTAGTGCTGTGTCTGCTGCGGCACGTGTTGTGATTTCAGTACCCAGTGCTGTGTCGTTTGTTGTATCAACTGAGTTGATAAATGTAACGATTTCTGCAAATGTATCTTTGTCTGCACTTGATGCAGATAAGATAGCGTCAACGCGACCTTTTTGTACATCTGAATATGACTGATAAGCAGTTGTGATAGCTGTTTCACGTGTATCTGTATATGCTTTTGCATCTGCTTCCGCTTGGTCTGCGTATGCATTTGCTGATGCAATTGCATCTGCTTCTGCTGTATCAGCATATGATTGGTAAGCAGTTGTGATTGCTGTTTCACGTGTATCTGTATATGCTTTAGCGTCTACTTCTGCTTGGTCTGCGTATGCATTTGCTGATGCAATTGCATCTGCTTCTGCTGTATCAGCATATGACTGGTAAGCAGTTGTGATAGCTGTTTCACGTGTATCTGTATACGCTTTAGCGTCTACTTCTGCTTGATCCGCATATGCGTTTGCTGATGCAATTGCATCTGCTTCTGCTGTATCAGCATATGCTTTCGCATCTACTAGTGCTTGGTCTGCTTTAGTAGTTGCGTCTAATGCCGCTGATGCTGCACGTACCACGTCTTTTGCTTCTGCTGATGCGATTGCATCTGCTTCTGCTTGATCCGCATATGCGTTTGCTGCTGTTGCACGTACTACATCTTTTGCTTCTGCTGATGCGATTGCATCTGCTTCTGCTTGGTCTGCATATGATTGTGCATCTGCTTGTGCTTTTGCTACTGATCCAGTACCTGTGCCTTCGATTGTATTTAAACGATTGCCAAGTGCTGTATCTGCTGATGCACGTGTCGATGCTTCATTGTTGATATTTGTTTGCAGTGTACTATCTGCTGATGTACGATTAGCAATTTCAGTACCTAGTGCTGAATCATTTGTCGTATCTACAGAGTTTACTAGTGAAACGATTTCTGCAAACGTATCGGCATCTGATGTTGATGCTGACATAATCGCATCGATACGTGATTTTTCAGTATTGATGTTTGTTTGAAGTGTGCTATCTGCCGCTTCGTATGCAGTTGTGATAGCTGTTTCACGTGTATCTGTATACGCTTTAGCGTCTGCTTCTGCTTGGTCTGCGTATGCATTTGCTGCAGCTGCACGTACCACGTCTTTTGCTTCTGCCGATGCGATTGCGTCTGCTTCTGCTTGGTCTGCGTATGCATTTGCTGCTGTTGCACGTACTACATCTTTTGCTTCTGCTGATGCTACCGCATCTGCTTCTGCTTGGTCTGCGTATGCATTTGCTGCTGTTGCACGTACTACATCTTTTGCTTCTGCCGCTGCGATTGCGTCTACTTCTGCTTGGTCTGCGTATGCATTTGCTGATGCTACCGCATCTGCTTCTGCTTGGTCCGCATATGACTGGTAAGCAGTTGTGATAGCTGTTTCACGTGTATCTGTATACGCTTTAGCGTCTACTTCTGCTTGATCCGCATATGCGTTTGCTGCTGCCGCACGTACTACGTCTTTTGCTTCCGCTGATGCGATTGCATCTGCTTCTGCTTTTGCTACTGAACCAGTACCAGTACCTTCAACAGTATCTAAACGACCAGCAAGTGCTGTATCTGCTGATGCACGTGTTGATGCTTCATTGTCGATATTTGTTTGTAGTGTTGTATCTGCTGATGCACGTGTTGATGCTTCATTGTCGATATTTGTTTGTAGTGTTGTATCTGCTGATGCACGGTTAGCAATTTCACCGGCTAGTACTGAGTCATTTGTTGCATCTACTGAGTTAACAAGAGATACTACTTCTGCGAACGTATCTGCATCTGTTGTTGAAGCTGACATAATTGCATCAATACGTGACTTTTCAGTATTGATTGCTGACGATAGTGACGAGTCTGCTGCTTGGTATGCAGTTGTGATTGCTGTTTCACGTGTGTCTGTATACGCTTTAGCATCCGCTTCTGCTTGGTCTGCGTATGCATTTGCTGCAGCTGCACGTACCACGTCTTTAGCTTCTGCCTCTGCGATTGCATCTGCTTCTGCTTGGTCTGCTTTAGTAGTTGCGTCTAATGCCGCTGCTGTCGCACGTACTACGTCTTTTGCTTCTGCTGATGCTACCGCATCTGCTTCTGCTTGATCCGCATATGCGTTTGCTGCTGTTGCACGTACTACATCTTTTGCTTCTGCCTCTGCGATTGCATCTGCTTCTGCTTGGTCTGTATATGCGTTTGCTGCTGCCGCACGTACTACATCTTTAGCTTCTGCCGATGCGATTGCATCTGCTTCTGCTTGGTCTGCGTATGCGTTTGCTGCTGCTGCACGTACTACGTCTTTTGCTTCTGCTGATGCTACCGCATCTGCTTCTGCTGTATCAGCATATGATTGGTAAGCAGTTGTGATAGCTGTTTCACGTGTATCAGTATATGCGTTTGCATCTGCTTCTGCTTGGTCTGCATATGCATTTGCTGCTGCCGCACGTACTACATCTTTAGCTTCTGCTGATGCAATTGCATCTGCTTCTGCTTTAGCTACAGAACCTGTACCTGAGCCTTCAATAGTATCTAAACGACCACTTAGTGCTGTATCTGCTGCGGCACGTGTAGTAATTTCAGTACCTAGTGCTGTATCATTAGTTGTGTCAACTGAGTTAACAAATGTAACGATTTCTGCAAACGTATCTTTGTCTGCACTTGATGCTGATAGGATAGCATCGACACGTGCTTTTTGTACATCTGAATATGACTGATAAGCAGTTGTGATAGCTGTTTCACGACCATCTGTGTAAGCATTTGCTGATGCAATTGCATCTGCTTCTGCTGTATCTGCATATGTTTTAGCGTCTACTAGTGCTTGGTCTGCTTTAGTAGTTGCGTCT
>Ga0206128_1000718_pt1 | contig 36024 bp, 30 predicted proteins | sample Helgoland_Spring_7_FD_148601 | JGI IMG/M metagenome (GOLD analysis project Ga0206128, IMG submission 148601) | Pelagic subsurface seawater microbial communities from Kabeltonne, Helgoland, North Sea - Helgoland_Spring_Bloom_20160426_1 | ecosystem: Environmental > Aquatic > Marine > Epipelagic ... | reverse complement strand
GGGGTAGCTAGGGTGATGCCTAGGCCAGCTTCAATCATTTTTCTTGCTGGCGCGTAAGGTATATTAATATAATAAGAGCAAGAGGGTAGTAGCGTAGGGATTGTATTACTTTGTAGTAGTGCTTCTATCTCAGTATCTCCCATGACCTCTAGATGGTCTACAGAAATAGCATTATTAGCGATACCTACTTGTACTGCTCCAGAGTTAGACAGTTGATTGGCATGAATTTTTGGTGGTATACCGTATTTTGCGGCAGCCTTAAGTATTCGATCCGTCTCATCTACTGTGAAGAATCCTTTTTCACAAAATACATCGCAGTAATCAGCTAATTTTTCTTCTGCTATTTTGGGTAGCATCTTATTGATTATGAGATTGATATAGTCCTCTCTTCTTTTTTTGTATTCTGTTGGTATAGCATGCGCTCCCAAGAAGGTAGATTTGATAGATATAGGGCTGTAGGCGGATAATCGTCGTATTACTCTTAGCATTTTGACTTCACTCTCTAAGGACAAGCCATACCCAGATTTGATTTCTATCGCGCCAGTTCCAAATTGTGTTACTTCTTCTAGTCGACCTTTTGCCATCTCATATAGATCGTCTTCTGAGCAGTCTTTGAGTTTGCGCGCAGAGTTGAGTATACCTCCGCCTGCAGCGGCAATGTCTTCATAAGACATCCCTTTGATTTTCATTTCAAATTCTTTCTCTCTAGTAGTAGCAAACACGATATGAGTATGGCTATCGCACCATGCAGGTAATACTAGACTATCAGTAGCATCTATAACCTGATCCATATTATCTGGACAGTCTACCATGCTTCCATAATCAGATATTCTTTCGTCTTCTATTAGGATATATCCATTGGCGAGCATCTCTACATTAGAAAGAGCCTCAGCTTTTTTATAAGTTTGAGGCCCTTCGATTATTCCTATAATATTCTTTATGTTCTTGATCAGTGTGCGCATTAGAAATAATATTGTGCTAGTCCTTTACAAAGATAATTATACTAATTCACTATTCCCTTGATATCAAATTCTTCTGCCAATATCTCTCTAAAACTTTCAGCTTCTTCCAATGTAGCAAACTGTCCGAGCTTTACTCTGAAAAGTACTTTGTCACCTTTATAATCATTGATCACAACCATACCTTCAAGAAATAACTCTCTCAAATGTGCAGCCATCTTAGTAGCTCCAGCGTAAGTTTCGTATACACCAGTCTGAACTCTAAATACTGTTTTATTACTGTCTTTGAAATTGATGTATTCTGCGTACGTCATCGAAGAGTTGTCATCCTCAGCTTCGTAAGTACATTGCTTTCCTGTTGGGGAAGCATTTAATCCATTGACGATTATTCGTTTGTTACCTACAGAATTTTGTCTATTTAATAATTGGACGAGATCAGCGGAAGCTAGCGTTTCTTCTATCCTGTCTACCACTTGACCTTTACTATTAAGGATGAGAATAGAAGGAAGATATCGAATTTCATATTGCTTTTTCATTTCAAAACCTTCCTCTTCATCAATATTCATCTTTACAGCGATAAAATTATTGTTAAGTAACTCTACTACGGTTTTGTCTTTGAATGTAGTCTCATTCATCCAATTACATGGTGTACACCATCTAGCATAGAAGTTTACGAAGACTAATTTTCCTTCGGTGCTAGCACTATGCTTCGCATCTTCTATGTTTGAATTAAGAAAATTAACATCGCCATCACCAACACTTGCAATAGCAACTGTGAGAGAGGTGAAAAGTAACAACAATAACACTACGGCTCTTTTTACGGTTTCTAGATTAGAATTCATGATCTTTACAATTTATGGCTTGGTGATAGTATATTTTGTATTCATTCCAACGTAAATTCAATGTTGTAGAAACAACTATGGAATATTATTTCAAGATTAGTTAAGTAACAATCGGAGACATTTCCGAATTCACAAAAAAAAACAAAACTTAGGTGGACGCGAATTAAATTTTTGACAATTTTCATCACATTAATTAACATAGATGTTAATTGCAAATTGTATACCAAGAGAGTCATATAAATGGACAGTAAGTATTGCTTTTAAGCACCAATGCTATTTTATTTTATACGTAAATTGTTACAAAAGAACATTTTACGTCTTAAATATTTATTTAATGTGTATTCTGATTTTTTTTAAAATTTAATTAGAATAAATGAAAAAAATGTTTTTTGATTCTGCATTGAGAAGTTGCCAGACAAATTTGGTAGAAATAAATTTTAATAGTATTTGACAACTCACGACCAAATATTAACTTCACCGTTTGTATTTATTGGTGTAATTATATTAACGCACTGAGTGAATACCGCTAGTAAGAAAATCAAAAGCAAAATAATCATGAAGTTACGAAGGGCAGCGATAACAGGGATAGCAGGATATACACCAGATACAGTGCTTACAAATGCAGATTTGGAGAAAATGGTTGATACAAACGATGAATGGATTGTATCGCGTACGGGTATAAAACAACGACATATACTCAAAGAGCCCGGAAAGGCGACTAGTGACATGGGAGCTGAGGCGGTAAAAATACTTCTAGAGAAAACGAATACTGATCCAGCAGACGTGGAACTATTGATATGTGCTACTGTGACTGGGGATATGATATTTCCTGATACAGCCAATACCATTTGTGATAAGGTAGGTATCAAAAATGCGTATGGATTTGATGTGAATGCCGCTTGTTCTGGATTTCTATTTTCGTTGACAACAGCTAGTAAATTTATTGAGACAGGAGTGCATAAAAAAATAATAGTAGTAGGTGCAGATATGATGTCAAGTATAGTGGACTATAAAGATAGGACCACTTGTATAATTTTTGGTGATGGTGCAGGAGCAGTTATGCTTGAGCCGAGCGAAGATGATTTTGGCATACAAGATAGTTTATTAAAAGCTGATGGTTCTGGTCGTCAGTACCTGCATATGAAAGCAGGAGGATCGCTGCATCCGGCTACTTTAGAAACAGTTACGGCTAGGGAGCACTTTGCTTATCAGGAGGGTAGAACTGTATTCAAACATGCTGTGAGTGGTATGGTAGATACTATGAAAGAAGTAATGGAGCGCAACGGTCTCACAAGAGACGATATCAATTGGGTAGTACCACATCAAGCCAATCAACGTATTATAGAATACGTAGGAAATATGTTTGACTTTCCAGTAGAGAAAGTAATGAACAATATAGCTATGTATGGTAATACCACTTCAGCGACTATTCCATTAGCGATCAGAGACTATGAGTCTCAGCTCAAAAAAGGAGACAACCTACTATTAACGGCCTTTGGTGGCGGATTTACTTGGGGAACTACGTTCATTAAATGGGCTTACAATGGGTAGTAATAATTATGCTTACATGACCTAATATTAATAGCTATTGACATAGCTACGGCTTTAATAAATTGACATAGTAAGGTATGCCGTCATTATTATTTTATTTTTGCGATAGCATATTCATTTGGATCTAGCAGTTGTTAACATTTTTTAAAAGAAAAAATCAATGGGTTCTACTACAGATATTAAAAATGGTCTTTGTTTCAGATATAACCATGATATATTTAAGGTCACTGAATTTCTGCATGTTAAACCAGGGAAGGGACCTGCATTCGTGCGTACAAAGATGAAGAGTCTCACTACTGGAAAAGTATTAGACAATACTTTTCCATCAGGTCACAAGATCGATATAGTAAGAGTTGAAAACCGTAAATACCAGTACCTCTACAACGATGATATGGGATATCACTTCATGAACAATCAGACTTACGAGCAAGTAAATATTGACAAGGCACTGATTGATAGACCAGAGTTACTTAAAGAAAGCGCTATTGTAGATATTATTTTTGATAGTGAGAATGAAGTTCCTTTAATAATGGAGATGCCACAGCATATCGTGCTTAAAGTGACATATACAGAGCCAGGCGTCAGAGGAGATACGGCAACTAATGTAACTAAGCCTGCTACAGTAGAAACAGGGGCAGAAATCAAAGTGCCTCTCTTTATCAACGAAGGGGATAATGTTAAAATAGATACTCGTACAGGTTCGTACCTAGAGCGAGTTAGATCATAAGAAAGTAAAAAAACGTATTTTCGGATTGCTCATTAAGAAATAAAAGAAAAGATCAACCAAATGGATCCAAAACAATTAAACGAATTACTCAGACTGATTAAGAAGCTTGATTTCGCTGAGTTTAAGATGGCTGAAGGAGATTTCTCTATGACAGTGAGATCAGAATATAAGCCAGGACATATACCTGCTCCACAGATTGTATCTATGGCAGCACCTGCTGCTCCATTAGCTGCGCCAGTTGCAGCTGCTCTACCAGTGACAGATGTATCTGCAGTTACCGAAGCAGAAGAGTCAACGGGAAACCTACTTGAGATTAGATCTCCAATCGTAGGGACATTCTACAGAGCAGCATCGCCAGATAAACCACCTTATGTGAAGGTGGGAGATAGCATAGCAGCAGGTGATGTTGTTTGCATAGTAGAGGCTATGAAACTATTTAATGAGATAGAAAGTGAAGTATCTGGTAAGATTGTAAAAGTCTTAATAGAAGAAGCTAAGCCAGTAGAGTACGATCAAGTATTGTATCTAGTAGATCCAAACGCCTAATTCTCTAGGCTCATTTTATCAATAGATGAATTTTGCTGTGGATAGAATCTGCTTCAATATTCTGATAATAAGGCAATTATGTTTAGTAAAATCCTGATAGCAAATAGAGGAGAGATAGCACTGCGTATCATACGTACGTGTAAGGAGATGGGAATAAAGACTGTAGCAGTATATTCCACAGCGGATAAAGAAAGTCTTCATGTAAGATTTGCAGATGAAGCGGTGTGTATAGGTCCTCCAGCTTCCTCAGAATCTTATCTTAGTATTCCTAAAATAATGGCGGCAGTAGAGATCACGAATGCAGACGCGATACATCCTGGATATGGTTTTTTAGCGGAAAACGCTGATTTCGCTGAACTATGTGAGGAATATGGGGTAAAATTTATAGGCCCTAGTGCGGCAATGATACGTAAGATGGGTGATAAAGTGACCGCCAAAGAGACTATGATAGCTGCAGGAGTACCTGTAGTGCCAGGCTCTGATGGACTGGTAAAAGATATAGCATCGGGTATTAAAGATGCTAAAATAATAGGCTACCCAATCATACTAAAAGCAACTGCTGGAGGAGGTGGTAAAGGTATGCGTATCGTAGAGGAAGAAGAAGATTTTGAAAACCAATGGAATATGTGTAAGAATGAAGCTAAGGCTTCATTTGGTAATGATGGTATTTATATGGAGAAGTTCGTAGTAGAGCCAAGACACATAGAATTTCAAGTAATAGGTGATCAGCATGGAAATGTAATACACCTTTCGGAAAGAGATTGCTCTATACAAAGACGCCATCAGAAGCTTGTAGAAGAGTCACCGTCACCATTTATGACGAAAGCACTCCGTAAAGAAATGGGAGAAGCAGCTGTGAAAGCTGGTGCCTCAATTAATTACGAAGGAGTAGGTACTGTAGAATTTTTAGTAGATAAGTATAAAAAATTCTACTTCATGGAAATGAATACTCGAATCCAAGTAGAGCATCCTGTTACAGAGGAAGTAATCGATCATGACCTGATCAAAGAACAGATCAAGGTTGCTGCAGGAGATAAAATCGGCGCTAAAAATTATATACCTAAGCTACATGCAATGGAATGTCGTATTAATGCAGAGGACCCATACAATGACTTTAGACCGAGTCCTGGAAAGATTACATCATTCCATAGTGCAAAGGGACACGGTGTACGAGTAGATACTCATGTGTATGCAGGATATACAGTGCCACCGTACTATGATTCTATGATCGCCAAGTTGATATGTAAAGCGCAGACAAGGGAGGAGTGTATCAAAAAGATGCAAAGAGCTCTAGATGAATTTATTGTGGAGGGAGTGAAAACTACAGTACCGTTTCATCAAGCATTGATGAAGGATCCAGATTTTAGATCAGGTAATTTTAATACAGGGTTTATGGAAACCTTTGATATTGGAGAATCAAAAAAATAAATGAATTTCAAAGTTTGAATTGTTCAATTTCGAATGGTAAAAAGTGACATAGATTTTTTTAGTGTTGAATTAAATTAACTTGGCTCGAGTGCTGTTCTATGATACGCTTGAGCCAATTAGTATATATATCATTTGATATGCTATCACAGCAAAATACATCTTCTAACAATTCTGGATTTTGGCGACTCCTGTCAAGACTCAGAGGCTATAAAAAGAATGTAATTTTAGCGATAGTTTCTAATGTCTTGATGGCCATATTTACGGTGGTTAGTATTCCTATGATTGCTCCGTTTTTCGATATCTTATTTAGTCAAGAGGTAGTGGCTTTATCTAAACCAGAGGATAACAACCTTCCTGATAATCTAAATTACTTTTTTTCTCAGTTAGTCATTAACTATACGCCGCAGAATGCTTTGTTGATTGTAATTGCTGCGATGTTAGTAGTGTTTTTCTTAAAAAATATATTTCGATATCTGGCTTTATATTTTATGGCTCCTGTAAGAAATGGAATCATTTATGATCTGAGAAAACAGATTTTTGAGAAGTATATCGATCTCCCATTATCCTTCTATAGTACTGAGAAGAAAGGTGATCTTATGAATCGTATGACCTCAGATGTTCAAGAGATAGAATGGAGTATTCTTAATACGATAGAAGCAATATTCAAAGCGCCATTAATCATAGTAGGTAGTTTAACTTTTATGATATTAGTGAGTCCACAGTTGACTTTATTTGTACTAGTTTTAATCGGATTTACAGCATTCATTATTGGTGGAATATCTAAGACTCTAAAGCGATCGAGCTCTGAAGTACAGACGAGGCTGGGTCGTATCAGTAGTATACTCGAGGAGACTTTAGGCGGTCTAAGGATCATCAAAGGATTCAATGCACAGGAGTACCAAAGTGAGAAGCTTGAAAAGGATAATGCTGATTATCGAAATATACTGACGCGATTACTTTGGAGAAGAGATCTATCTTCTCCATTATCTGAGTTTTTGGGGATAGTAGTGGTCTCTATGTTACTGTGGTATGGTTCAGCATTAGTATTCGATAAGGTGCTTACCCCAGATTTGTTTTTTGCATTCATATTCGCATTCTTTCAAGTGATAGAGCCGGCTAAATCATTTTCGTCAGCATATTACAATATTCAGAAGGGATTAGCTGCTGTAGATAGAGTAGATAATTTATTGAATACACCTAACCCAATAGTCGATCCTGAGAAACCACTTACTGACATTTCATTTGAGAGAAAAATCAAATTTGAAAAAGTCAGTTTTAAGTATGATAATGCGGATACGGCAGCACTAGATCAAATAGATATCACTATAAATAAAGGAGAAGTAGTTGCCTTAGTGGGATCATCTGGCGCTGGAAAATCAACGTTTGTCGATTTGTTGCCAAGATTTTTTGATGTCTCATCGGGATCAATAAGAATTGATGGAAATGATATTAGGTCATATACCTTGTACGATCTAAGGTCACTTTTTGGTATTGTGAGTCAAGAAGCTATATTATTTAATGATACTATTAAGAATAATATTTTATTTGGTGCTGAGGCTACTGATGAGCAAATAGAGGAAGCTGCGCGTATCGCAAATGTGTTAGAATTCGTTAATGAAATGCCAGATAAATACCAATCAAATATAGGTGATAGAGGTATGAAACTCAGTGGTGGTCAACGTCAGAGGTTAACTATAGCAAGAGCAGTATTGCGAAATCCTCCGATTATGATATTAGACGAAGCTACTTCTGCTTTGGACTCAGAATCTGAGTTGCTGGTCCAAGATGCTCTTGAGAAACTAATGAAAAATAGAACAACAGTAGTGATTGCACATAGATTATCGACTATTCGAAATGCAGATAAAATCGTAGTACTTGATAAGGGGAGGATAGTCGAAATGGGGTCTCATGAACAACTGATGACTTTAGATGGAAATTATAATAAATTTGTTGAGATGCAAACATTTAATTAGATTTATAAGATTAAATAAACATTATGAAAATAAGATTTATTATAAAGTATATTTCTACTGCTATTATTGCTATGTATTGCACTGCGATAATAGGTCAGATTACGGTTACTAATTCTACGTTTCCAGAGGCTGGGGATATCTTATTTACCATTTTAGATACCGAATCTAACATATCGATTGGTGATGCTGGAGAAGATGTGATATGGGATTATAGGTCTTTAACTGGCCCATTTGTACGAGAAACAAGATTTTTTGAAGCATCAGAAGGTATGTCGAGTGAAGACTTCCCAGAAGCTGATTTAGTATCGTTATCGGCTAACGAAGAAGAAATTTATTATAAAAGTTTTTCTAATAAAATAATTGAAATTGGTAGAGCTGGAGAATTTGTTCCTGGTTTTGATATCCCTGTAGTATATGAAGAAAATCCAACGTTTAGAAGAGCACCTATATCGTTTGGTGATGTGGATGATGATGAATCGATAGCTTCTGTAGATATTGGAGCAGATATTATTCCGGCGGAATTATTAGAGGGTGTTCCTTTCGAGTTTGATAGTGTTAGAATATCATTAATTAATAATAGTGAATCAGAAGTAGAAGCTTGGGGAACAGTAAGACTTCCAGATGGAGATTATGATGTGATAAGGGATAAAATCTCTAATACTGCAGACACTAAATTATTTGCTAAACTTCCTATCATTGGATGGTTTGATGTTACTTCACTTATAGGTGATATTGATGAATTAGGTGACGCAATTGGAGTTGTAGAAACTATTACGTACAATTACTATAGTGCAGAAGATAAAGAAATCATAGTATCCATAATCACTGATGATCAAGACATGATCACAAGTGTTGAGTATAAAGGTGATGCGATCTTAAGTGATACCAAAGTAGTTACTCCTGATTATTCTATGATTACTGCTTATCCAAATCCATCTTTTGGTAGTGTATCTGTGCAGATGGTTAATTACCCACTAGGTGAGTACCGTATAAAGGTATATAACGTAGTAGGGAAAGAGCTATGGACAGAATCATATCAATTAAGATCTAATAGAGTATTCAAAGCGGATCTAATGCACCTTAGAAAAGGTACATATCTTTACTCTATCTTTGATAAGAATGGTAAGAAGCTAGTAACAAAAAGAATTGCGATCATCAGTATTTAATAAGGTCATTCCGTATTATTTTCATTTAAATTATACTTAACGTACTGCTCGATAATTACATTAAAATATCGTCAGAAGAAAAAGCGAATGTAGTAAGTCATGTAATTGCCTTACTTATACTTCTAGGATGTATTCCAATATTATTGTTTAAGGCAATTTCGCTCGGTAGTACATCTTCGATTGTAGGTATTGGGATTTTTTCTCTGATGATTTTATTCTGTTATGCTTCTTCAGTACGATATCATCTTGCTAATGATAGCTCCGATAAGTATCAGTGGCGCAGAATCGATCATATCTGTATATACTTGCTCATAGGAGGTAGTTATACTGGTTATATATTGCGATTTATGGATACCCCAGAAGGACATATGTTCTTAGGGTTTCATTGGTTGATTATAATACTTGGGATATTTAAGAAAATATGGTTCACTGGTAGATTCGAAATAATTTCAGTGCTATCATATCTGTTTCTAGGGTGGATGGTAGTATTTATATATGATGATATCGTACCACAGATGAATGATGTCACATATAATCTACTCTGGATTGGAGGTTTGATTTATTCCTTTGGAGTGATCTTCTACACATGGAACAAACTACGTTACAATCATTTTATCTGTTTTATTTTTGTGTTTGGTGGCACATTTTGCCATGTTCTGAGTTTGTGGTCGAGTTTATAGATCGACTTGATGAAAGTTAGAATTTAAGAGTATTACTATCTTTATTTTTTGGTTAAGTAGATATACAATAATAGACTCGTATAAGTAATAAGGGGATACACATGAATTTTTTCAAGACAACGATTCTGGGATTAGCTATGATGCTGATATCTGTAGTAGCATCTGCTCAAGAGATTTCTCTACTTACGATTGCACCGGGGGATATGGTATACGACACCTACGGACATAGTGCATTACGGGTCAACTATCCAGACCGTGATATGGATCTAGTGTACAACTATGGTTTGTATGATTTCAATACACCTGGATTCGTCATGAAGTTTATGAGAGGCAAACTGCTCTATCAAGTTGGAGCACATCGGTATAATAGTTTTTTATACAATTATAATCTTGATAAAAGATCTATCTACGAGCAAAAATTGAATCTCAACGAGATAGAAAAAGCAGCTTTAATCAAGGCCTTACGTATAAATATGCTCAAAGAAAATCGTAGTTACAAGTATGACTTCTTTTTTGATAATTGTTCAACTCGGCTACGCGATCTTTTTGAAGTTGCAGCTGATTCGTTAGAAATACATGGAGAAATACAAGCACTTACTTACAGGGACTTGATCAAGAAGCATCAATATGGAATGCCTTGGTCCGACTTTGGTATCGACCTTATTATAGGTGCTAAGGCTGATGTACTCTCATCTCTAGATGATCAGATGTTTTTGCCTTTATACCTTAAGCAGGTATTATCGAAAGCTGAAATACAAAGAGGAAATACTGTAGAACCTCTGCTAGGTGAAGCCTACAAAGTACTTTCGTTTCCAGAAGAAACAGAAAAGAGATTGACTAGGTCATGGTTCACACCTGAGCTTGTATTTGCTCTATTAGCTTTATTTTTATTGATGTTAAGGTGGCCTTATCGAAAAGAAAAATTCTTACCCAAATGGCTGAGAAATATTGATGGGACCTATATTACTATATTAGGAATATTAGGATTGCTATTGGCATTTATGTGGTGGGGTACAGATCATGTTCCGACTAAGTCCAACTGGAATCTAATATGGCTTTCGCCGCTATTACTTATCATTCATTTTGGCAAAGGAAAGGGATTTGTATGGATGACATACTTAATTTATTTGATGCTATTTACATGTTTGATTGCATTAGTCAATGCATGGATTCAAATTTTGCCACAACAGTTTAATGTTGCTTTTGGCTGGATGATTTTGATCGAAATCATGATATTACTTTCTGTATTGAAAATGGAAAAGAGAGCGTAACTGTTGTCAGGACTAAAGTCTTGAGGGATGACTTGAGAAAATGAACTGCTATAAACGGTCATTAAATCTAAAGCGGGAGACTTATATCTGGAAATAATCACTGGTAAGTGGATCGCTAAGCTTGACCCATATCACCGCCCATAAGATTTCGTAGCCTTTGAATTTCGGCTAGATCATGCAGTCTTTGTTTTTCAGCTTCAATAGCTTCTTGTATGCGTTGAGCTTTGGTTTTATCAAATATATCACTTTGGAGATAAAGCATCTTAGTAGTATCTTCATTTGCCCATGGATCTGACTTGATTTCATCTATCTCTATTGTGTTTTTGAAAAGGAATGCTGTGAAAATACCTGTAATGGCACCACTCAGATGGCTCTCCCATGATACACCCTTTTCATTCGGTAAAAGTCCTTGCTCGTAGCCTGCATACATAACTACAGTACATAAAGCGAGTACAATAGATTTGACATTTCGCCTGAGTAAACCTGTCCAAAGCATCCATGAAATAAGACCATATACTACTCCGCTGGCACCTATATGGTAGGCTGGCCTTGCGAATAACCAAACTGAAAAGCCACTAAGAAGATAGATGATTACAAAGCTAACTACGGCAACTCGATTATAGAAAACCATCATCACTGAACCAAGTACCAATAATGGTGCACTATTAGAAAATATATGATTCCAATCATTGTGCAGCAATGGACTGAAAAGTATGCCTTTGAGTCCGCCCATCTCTCTTGGATATATTCCATATCGACCTAGATATACACCAGCTACTTCCTCATATATTTCTACACCCCAAATGAAAAGTACGAATAAGAGTGGTATTTTAATTTTATCTAGAAAATTTATCCAGCTGATTTTTTTGACCATATGTTGCGGTTGCCGCTTTAGTGTTTCTTATTAACTAAATCTGCGCTGTACTAGTTTAACAAACTTATCAGCTTTTTTATAATGAGCTTCTGAATCCCATTTCAATTCTGTCGCTACTTCACGTATTAGGTATTCTTTAGCTTCATCGTATCCACTTAGCTCGTTGATGTCAGACATTACAGTTTTAAATCTTTCTTGATTCCCCCCAAAGAGCTCTTTGATCGTAAACATTCTTTCATTTATACCCATAACTTTAGTCAAGTCTTTGAGGGGTAGATTGCCCAATTTGTCTGATATTTCCAATCCTCTTGACTTTTCGAATATTGATATCATTTTTTCGGACAACTCTACTTTACTAGCTTCTATGACTACTGAAGCCGGAGTGTTTACTGTTTTTTTCGTTTCTACTGGAATAATTGGTTTCACAGCATCCTTTACTAATATTTCTTGCGGTGTCGAAATAATTTCGATTTCTTCCACTACAGGTAGGCCAGTCTCTGTTTTTTTCTCCATTGCAACAGGTTTACTTGTCTTAGCTTCAGCGACTAAATTGTCAATAGGATCCAAAATTGATTCATACAGTTTACTGATATAACTCAGGAGCAGATTTTTTTCAATTTTAGATATCTCATCATCAGTAGTGATACTTTCAAAAAATGAATTGATTTTATTGATTTGCTTCTTGATCTTCTTATGATTCATACTCAAAGTGAAATTTTATAGTAAATCAATCTATTGAACGGTAGAGGTATAGATATTTATTATCATTACCTACCTAATAGATCCTTTCTATCATGTGTATAACAAAAATGATGCAAAAATATTGCAATATTATTAATATGTGTTTAATTTTTGAGATGTAGAATAAGTAATCTTAGTTTTTGATGATCTGCTTACTCAATATTTGGCTTTTATCGAGGGTTACAACTAGATTGTAAATGCTTGAAGGTAAGCTCGATTGGTCAAAGCGTAATTGGGTTCAAAAGGATTTAGGCAATAAATTATTGTGAGGTTAGTTTTACCGATCAAAGTACATCATTTATTGACTTACGAAGGTATTAGGTAGGCTTATGTCTTAATGATAAGGTGGTATATGAAATATATAGTCTAATTGCAATTACAACTCCAGCATTTTATTTGAGCTATATAACTGACAACTAGGTCAAGTCCTAAATTTTTTCTTTCCTTTGTATCGATCACAATAAACGATATATGTTTCTCGAACCACACTTTAAAGGACAGCGCAGCGGATGGATAGAAGTCATCTGTGGCTCTATGTTTAGTGGTAAGACGGAGGAATTGATTCGTAGACTTAAGCGTGCAAGGATTGCCAATCAAAAGGTAAAGATCTTTAAGCCTGCGAAAGATGTTAGATATGATGCTGTCGATGTAGTGTCACACGATGACAATGTAGTCAGTGCTCAGCCCGTACCTTCAGCTAGAGATATATTACTGTACTGCGAGGATGTAAACGTCATAGGAATCGATGAAGCACAATTTTTTGATGATGATTTACCAGGTGTTTGTGAAAAACTAGCTCTTAGGGGCGTTCGTATCATAGTAGCAGGCTTAGATATGGATTTCAAAGGTCGACCATTTGGTACTATGCCCGCATTACTGTCTATAGCAGAATATATTACTAAGGTACATGCTATATGTCCTCACTGTGGAAACCTAGCTACATACTCTTATCGTCTCATTGAAGAACAAGATACTGTAGTATTAGGAGAGAAGGATATATATGAACCTAGATGTAGAATTTGTTATAGCATGGGTAATATGTTGGATCTGAAAGTTAGATAACTAGTTTTATCTGTAGGTTTCACCTATTCATTTTCAAGCTAAAACATATGGAATTCGAAAATTGAATGGAGAATAACATGAGCAAAACAATAATCATAGATAACTACGATAGTTTCACCTATAACCTTGTACAGATAGTAAACGAAATACAAGACGAAGAAGTCACTGTGAGAAGGAATAACGAAACTACTATCGAAGAGGTAGCTACTTTCGATCATATTATTCTCAGCCCTGGTCCTGGATTACCAGAAGAGGCCGGATTATTGAAAGATATAATTAAAGAATTAGGAAGCACACATAAAATATTCGGAGTCTGCTTAGGCTTACAAGCTATAGGAGAAGTGTATGGTGCTAAACTGAAAAATTTGGATAGAGTATTTCATGGCATACAATCAGAGTTTGTGCAATCAGAAAATATATCTGAGATATTCAAAGGAGTTAGTTTAATATTCCAAGCAGGAAGATATCACTCTTGGGTCGTCGATAAGGAAACTATAAGTGATGATCTAATTGTAACTGCAAGAGGTGAGTTTGGCGAAATCATGGCCGCTCAGCATAAGACTCACCAAGTATATGGATTGCAATTTCATCCTGAGTCTATTATGACTCCAGAAGGGAGTAAGATGGTAGAGAATTTTTTGAAAATTTAGTGAAATAAATATCAACCGAAGAGCAAATATCCAAATACCCATATAATCCATAAAACGGAAATGCAAATATCTAATTTGATTATAGCTGAGCTTTCTTTAATCTTACTCATCCATAATCCAAGTCTTAAGAATACTTGACCAATGAAAAAAATGAATATTTTCAAAGAATGAGGATTGGACGGCGTTGCAAAATCTAATCGCAAATACCTAAAAATATCACGGCTGACACCACAGGAGAAACATGGGATTCCAAACTGGTTTTCGTAAGGACATCGTACGAGACCACTAATAATAGTTAAAAATAATAGCACCAGTACTATCAAGAGTACTGCTGTTAACGTTAAATTTACTTTCTGATATGTAGATTTAGTCTTCGATTTCCTTAGCAAATTCATCCATTTTTGCTTTGAATTCTGGATCATTGTTACAACTCATTTCTTCTGCTGCTTTTTGTATAGATATCAATTTAGTAGTAGAGTTGATTATGAGTGATAGATCACCAAAGCCGGCATCATCACCTTTGTCCTGTAAAACTTTCATTTCACTTGTTGTTTTTTTCATTTCGGCGAGTACTTCTTCACATGTTTCAATTTCTAGAGGTGTAGTTGCATTATTACTAGCTCTGGACATGAATGTACCCCAAGCTAAAGCGATGATTATAGCCAAGGCAGAGAGCACGATACCTACTATTGCTATAGTGGTTGGGCCGCCTGAATCTTTTGCTGATCTATATCCAATGATACTAAGTATAAGACCAACTACCCCAATCAATCCTCCCAAAACACCTATACAAGGGATGAAAGATATTAGTAAGCTCAATATACCTACTACCATTCCGCCTATCGATAGGCCATTTGTTTTGTTCTCCATGATTTTATTTAAAGTCTATCATTCAATTCCCAATTGAATATAAGTTTTTGTCAAATTCTTACTGATTAAATTCCAGATAACAATGATTTTTAAAATTGTTGCGTTATTAATAGAGAATTTAGTATTCATGTCATTTTGAAGTTAAGATTGGTCTTAGTTACATACTTTCACACCCATTTCCATTATTTTTAATTTATTAAATATTCAAGTAATTTATTAGTAACTGTAATATCAAATAAAGTTATGAAAATAACATTTAAGTTTTTAGCATTATTGATGATCAGCATGACTTATTTGTCGTGTGGAGAAGATAAGTCAGGCAATACACAGAATGAGGATGGAAGTGTTGAAATGGTGCTAAAAGTGACTTATGATGGCCTGCCATTGGTACTGTCCCAAGATTATGTATATCCTGATGGAAGGGCAATGTTTTTTAGCAGATTCAGTTTCTATATGTCTGAATTGACATTGCGTACGGAGGATGCAACTGCTTCATCTGATGAGGTTAGTTATCTTAGGTTAGGGGAAGCACACACTAATGCCTCTGGTGCCGAAGAAGGTCTAAGATTTAATCTCGATGGAGTGAAATCTGCGGATTATGTGAATGTATCTTTTGGAATTGGTGTACCTGCTGCACAGAATAGTATGGCACCATCAGACTTTTTATCAAGTAATGATTTGTCTTTAGGAGAACATTGGCCGGGCTGGAATAGTTACATATTTTGTAAGGTGGAAGGACGGATTGATTTCGATGATGATGGTGTTCCAGAGACAGATTTTGCTCTACACTTAGGTGCTGATGAAGCATTTGTTAATATCGAGTTGGATAGAAATTTTAAAGTTGATGACAACCAGACTACAGAATTAATAATCCCTATAGAACTTAAGAATTTATTTGTCAACAATGGTGATATTTATGATATTGAATCTAATCCTAAAATTCATAGTCTTAGTCAGCAAGCTCAAATACTCGAATTGGCAAATAATCTCAACACTTGTTTTTAAGTAAAAAATATCAACAATAAATATTTTTAAGGCAGTGGGATCATTCTTACTGCCTTTTTTTGGTCTCAATTATTTGAGTAAAAATATTGAAATTCAGTCCTATCAGTTTATTTATTCTAAGTTCTTTACTTTCTATTTCAATACTTATTAGATTCTTCTGACTGACATATTAATTTCAGTGGATTTCTAAATATTTAGTTTGTATCAGTATTAGGTGTCTTTGCATTTTTTGATATGTCATTATAGTAGAAACGACTATTGGCTTTGAAACATATCGAACCAAGGGGTATTTCAATGGATATTCATTACGTTCGATAAGTTCTATTTACCCGTATTTTCTTTATTTGTATAGTCAGATTGGCACATTACTTGATAGTTATATATTAATAAATAATATAATATGAATGAATTAGGAAATATATTCAAATTACTTATCCTTCTATTAATGACACAAGTGGGAAATGCAAGTTTGAAAAAGGCAGATTTTGAGTTAGCGGATAGGTATATAGATAATCATAGTGAGATCGCTATCTCTGAGATGATACGCACTGGTGTACCTGCTAGCATTAAGTTGGCTCAAGGGATGCTTGAGTCTAACTGGGGTAGATCTAAACTTGCAACTGTAGCAAACAATCACTTTGGAATTAAGTGCGGTGGTAAATGGTCAGGTGGGACGTTTTATAAAACTGATGATGATACTGATAAGAATGGGAAATTGATAAAGAGTTGTTTTAGAGCTTTTGATAGTACATATGATTCATTCATAGCACATAGTGATTTTCTATCTGATCCAAAAAAATCTTATCGTTATGGATTTCTATTCGAATTAAAAATAACAGATTACAAGAAATGGGCAAAGGGATTGCGAAAATCTGGGTACGCCACTGACCCAAATTATCCGAAAAAGTTGATTCAGATTATTGAAAAATATGAACTTTATAAATTTGATATTCAAGGAAGAAAACAATTAGCCTCTATAAATACGAATGACAAGATTCTCAAAATAGTAAATTTGGAAAGCGGAGTAACAACGAACGAATCTTCAAAACGAAATACGGCTAAGAATCTCCGTACAAGTAAAGTGAATAGCCTTAAAGTTGTTTATGGTGATGGGATAGCAACAATCAATGATATTGCCGAGGCGAATAGAAAAAAAGCGCTACAATTACTCAAGTATAATGAACTATTTCCTAATGAACACCATGTACCAAAAAAAGGGATGTTGGTGTTTCTTCAAAGAAAAAAATCTAGTACAAGTGGAAAACAAAGGTACCACATCGTTAATGAAGGTGAAACCATGGTTAGTATTGCCCATCAATATGGAGTGAAATTGAAAAGCCTCTATTCTAAAAATAGAATACCTAAAGATTCACAACCTGTAATTGGAGAGAATCTTAATCTTTATCGCCAAGTAGGAATGTCTAACAGACCTAAATTTTTTAATGAATATGGTAACGATAGTAGTGATGGAGAGTTGCTCTTTCTTGATGATCCAGAATTGAAATAGGAGTGAAATTAAGGGATGAAAAATAATGAGAGTGTTTATCATAGATATTGATAATCACTCTTTTTGCTTTATTCAGATTTAGAGTATTTATCTTCTATTATATGGTGGTTAGATGCTTTCTGAATTGTTTAGGATAATTAGTGGATAATAGCTTATATATACAGGCTATCATTATCTTTCCGCTCGATTTTCGATACTGAGTGTCTTGGTTGAAAGAAAAAATAATTAAAAGCGAACAAATTATATTATGGATCACATGTATAGATCACACAATTGCGGAGAGCTAAGAGCCTCACATATAGGACAAGGAGTAACACTCAGTGGATGGGTGCAGAAAGGTAGAGACCTTGGAGGAATGACATTCGTAGACCTTAGAGATAGATACGGTATCACGCAATTAGTATTTAACTTAGATGCTAATGAAGAGCTCACAATGGCGGCACGTAAGCTAGGAAGAGAATTCGTAGTACAGATCAAAGGTCAAGTAGAGGAACGAAGCAGTAAAAATTCTAACAGAGCGACTGGAGATATCGAAATCAATGTAACTGAGCTCAAGGTACTCAATGCATCTATGACTCCACCGTTTACTATTGAGGATGAAACAGATGGAGGCGATGATATTCGTATGAAATATAGATATATGGATATTAGACGTAATCCTGTACGTGATAATATGATCTTCCGTAGTAAGCTGGCTCTAGAGACTCGAAAATTTTTGGACAGTCAAGATTTCGTAGAAGTAGAAACACCATGCCTTATCAAGTCTACTCCTGAAGGAGCCAGAGACTTCGTAGTGCCAAGTAGACTCAATCCTGGTCAGTTCTATGCATTGCCTCAGTCACCTCAGACTTTCAAGCAACTCCTAATGATCGCAGGTATGGATAAGTACTTTCAGATTGTAAAGTGTTTCCGTGATGAAGATCTTAGAGCAGACCGTCAGCCAGAATTTACACAGATTGATTGCGAAATGTCCTTCGTGACAATTGAAGATATCCTCAATACATTTGAAGGGTTAACTAAACACCTTTTTAAGCATACGCTAGATAGGGACCTTGGTGATTTTCCTCGCATGTCATATGATGAGGCTATGGAGAGATACGGAAGTGATAAGCCAGATCTAAGATTTGATATGGAATTTGTGGAGCTCAATGATATAGCCAAAGGACATGATTTTCCCATATTCGATGCTGCAGAACTAGTAGTAGGTATCTGCGCCAAAGGTATTGCGGATGATTACTCGAATAAGGATATGAAGAAACTCACGGAGTGGATGCAACGTCCACAGATTGGAGCTAAAGGATTAATATATGTTAAATTGATGGCTGATGGTATTATCAAATCTACAGTTGGCAAGTATTACACTGATGATCAATTACGAATATGGGCAGATAAAATGGGTGCAGAGCCTGGTGATGTAATGTTTATCGTAAGTGGTGAAGCAGAAAAAGTACGTAAGCAACTTAATGAACTGAGATTAGAAATGGGTAGCCGTCTAGGGTTAATGAAAGATGGAGACTTCAAACCGTTATGGGTAATTGATTTTCCACTATTGGAATGGGATGAAGATTCTGAGAGATTTCACGCTATGCATCACCCATTCACCTCTCCTAAGCAAGAAGATATGAATAGGATGTTGACTGGTGATCATGAGACTATGAAGGCACTCAGAGCAGATGCATATGATCTTGTAATCAATGGATCAGAGATCGGTGGAGGATCTATCAGAATTCACGATAGAGAATTACAATCACGTAACTTCGATTTACTAGGATTTACTAAAGAGGAAGCTGAAGAACAATTTGGTTTCCTTATGGGGGCATTCGAATATGGAGCACCACCGCACGGAGGTATCGCTTTCGGGTTTGATAGACTTTGTGCTGTGATGAATGGTCAGTCTAGTATTCGTGATTTCATTGCTTTCCCGAAGAACAATCAAGGACGTGATATGATGATCGACGCACCGAGCCCAGTAGATGGAGACCAGCTAAATGATTTAAATCTAGTATTTGATTTCAAGGAAGACTAGTATTATCATTTAATTGAAATAATACTATAAGAGCATCTTGTTAATTCGAGATACTCTTTTTTATTGTTGGCTTCGATGAATACCTTTCACATTTTAGTGAGGACGATAAATATACTAGTATAGAATCATGCAAATCTAAAGTAGATGCCAATAATACTGAGTTAACTATGATGAAAACACCTAATGTTGGCAATTGGTTTGCATGTTTCAAAGAAGGAAGTATCAATAGTGCAGCCCTTAAGTCTTTAACGAGGTCTTAAGATAAATTGTAATTACTTTACAAGACTGATCCGATAAATAGCCTCTGCGAAATCATCACTTACTAACAGCGAGCCATCTGGCATCCATTCCATATCTACAGGACGACCCCAAACATCTTCATCCTGAGGATTGAGCCAACCCGTAGCGAAATCTTCATAATCAGTAGCGTTGTGGTTTTCGTCAAGAGTTACCATACTGATTTTGTAGCCGCTTTTCTTTGTGCGATTCCATGAGCCGTGCTCAGCTATGAGTACGCAATTGTTGTATTTACCAGGCCAAGTAGACTCATTGGTAAATACCATTCCCAATGGAGCTATATGAGCATCTAGTACTTGTGCAGGAGCCACATAGTCTGAGCAATATTTTCCCTTACCAAATTCGTCGTCTAGTAAATCTCCTTGGTGACAATATGGAAATCCAAAATGCTGTCCTTCTTTGGTAGCTCGATTCAGCTCACAGCCTGGTCTATCATCTCCCCATAGATCTCGTCCATTATCAGTAAACCATAGTTCCTTAGTATCTGGATGCCAATCAAATCCTACCGAATTACGTACTCCATTGGCTATGATTTCCATATTGCTTCCATCGGGATTCATACGGGTGATGGTATTGTATATTTCTTCTTCTCTTTCGCAGCTGTTGCAAGGTGCTCCTACAGGAACATACAATTTACCATCAGGCCCAAATGCAATATACTTCCAACCGTGATGCTTATCAGTAGGGTATTGATTATAGATGACCTCTGGAGTGCCAGGATTATCAAGTTTAGATTCTACGTCTGATATTTTAAGTATGCGATTAACCTCTGCTATGTACAGATCTCCATCTTTGTATGCAACTCCGTTGGGCATGTTGCCTCCAGTATATAATTCGTATTGCTTTTCTGCTTTACCGTCGCCGTCGAGATCTTGGAGCGCTAGAACCTTGTCACCACCTCTATTGCCAACGTAAAGTATTCCACTCGGAGATAGACATATAGACCTTGCATTTTCTACATTTTCAGCATATATATCTACTCTAAATCCCTTAGGCACTTTTATCTTATCAATTGGTAGTTCACCTTCGTAACTCTTGCCGATTAAATTTATAGGAGGGTTAACTTTAAATTTTTTTATAAGGAAAAACCCTGCTATAAACAAGATAATAAGAATAGGAACTACATTCTTTAAAAATTTCATACACAGCTATTTAAGTGCTCATTATAATCCTGTGAATGTAAGAAGTTCTTAAATATAAACTATTAATACTATTTTTGAATTAAGAATACAGAACTTATTTAATGATCATGACAGAGGCAGAACACAAGCTAAAACTTTTAGGAATCCGTATGACGCCAATACGTATCGAGATGTTAGATATCTTTATAAATTCTGCAGGTAAGGCATTGGGTAATAAAGACATAGAGCTTTATCTTGAAAATCCTGATCGCATTACGGTTTATCGTACGCTGAAGACTTTTGAGCAGAAAGGATTAATCCATCAAGTGATGGATGGTACAGGAGTGACAAAATTTGCTATCTGTATAGATGATTGTGATAATCATTCACATCATGATGAGCACGCTCATTTCCGTTGTGAAAAGTGTGGAAAGACCAGTTGCTTAGATGGAGGTATTACTCTACCAAGTGATATTCCAAATGGCTATCGAATAAAAAATGTACATCTAGTCTTAGAAGGTTGGTGCGCTGAGTGCAAATAGAATTAACTGAATTACAGTCAATTATAATTGAAGATATTTTCTAATGTGTATATTGCAAGTTCCTAGCAATAATACTTCTATGAATTTTTCTATATCGGCAATCATCATTTTGTTTATTCTATTTTTTGTGTTAATACTACTTTGGCTACGTTATCAGTCTACTCTGAAAGATCTATCTATCGCTAAGTTTAACGAACAACGAATTAGTCAAGAACTTAATGCTAGTGTATTGGCTCACCAATATGATACAAATCAACTACACGAACTTAAAATAGATATTGCTTCTTTAGAATCTCAACATTTATTTCTCCAAGAACAAATGGAGCAATATCGCAATGATACTTCAAGATCTAATGAACAATTTCAGTTATTGGCAAATAAAGTACTTGATGAGAAATCAGCCAAAATGGAACATGATCATAATCGCAGCATCAAAGAAATGCTTGATCCATTGAAGGAACGTATTAAGACATTCGAAAATAGAATAGAGCAAAATATAAAAGAAGATATAGCAAGGCATTCATCGCTCAAAGAGCAGATCATAGCACTTGCTCATCTCAATGAGCGTATGACTTTAGAGACTACTAACCTAACTAAAGCGCTTAAAGGTGATAATAAAATGCAGGGTAATTGGGGAGAACTGATCCTGGAAAATATCCTTCAAAAATCCGGTCTTGAGAAAGATCGAGAATACTTTACTCAAAAATCATTTACAGATGAGTACGGAAAGCGACTGATGCCAGATATGCTCATTAAGACACCAGACGATAAAGTATATGTCATTGACTCTAAAGTGTCACTCAAGGCCTACGAACAATATGTCAATGCCGAAGATTCTGATTTTGAGAAAGCGGCTCTAAAAGCACATGCGCTATCTATTAGATCCCATGTTGATGGATTAGCTGATAAGCGATATCACGAATTGTATCAGATAGAGAGTCCAGATTTTGTATTGATGTTTGTACCTATAGAGACGGCATTCGCAGCTACGGTCAAGGTAGATAATAGCATTTATCAATATGCGTTTGATAAGCATGTAGTGATCGTCACACCAAGTACATTGTTAGCTACATTAAAAACTGTAGAGACCATGTGGCGTAACGATAAGCAACAGAAATATGCATTAGATATAGCAGTCCAAGCAGGAAGGATGTACGATAAATTTCATGCATTTACTGAAGACATGGGAAAGATAGATAATCGACTCAATCAACTAAGAAATACATACGATGATGCTATGAATAAATTATCAATTGGTAAAGGAAATCTAGTACAAAGAGCAGAAAAAATCAAACAACTTGGTGCCAAAGCCAACAAGAAACTAAGCAAAGACCTATTAGAAAAAGAAGGTTAGTGTTGAGGTAATTCTACATGACAGACCTCGAGTCATTGTGAGTGATTTTTCTCTACCTAACAATAGTAACGTCTCCAGATATTGTCTCTTCTTCACTATCTAGTGCCACGTAAGTAGCAATGTAAACATATACTCCAGTAATGGCATCTAATCCATTAATCTTGCCATCCCATCCTTGCCATATACTGAGATCAGCAATTGATTCTACAGAATAGACTAAGTTACCCCACCTGTCATATATCATCATTTCTTTGAGTGCCGCTAAAGATTGATTGACCTCCGGACGGAAGTAATCATTATTACCGTCGCCATTGGGGCTAAATATATTAGGAGTGTATATTCCGATATTTCTATTTACCCTGATTTCTATTTCATCCATATCTCTACAGCCATATTGATCCAATCCTGTTAAAGTAATATTTTGAACATTTATTACTTTATCTATATTGAGAATATCTTCATTAGATATTACGGTTCCTGTTGAATCTGTCCATACGATCTGTATTAAATCTGGAGCTATGTATGAAGGACTTATCGATATTGGATCACCCAAATTTACTGTGACATAATCAGGTAGCAATATACCATCATTCCATTCCACGACACTAAGATTTAATGAGATCAAGCTATCACAACCAGCTACATTTTGTAAGGTAACTAGATAACTACCTTCAGTATTAAACGTATCGGTTCCTAATGGATAATTTTCACCTAGACAGATTGTTTTATTATCAAAAGCCGTCGTAATATTTTCTACCTCCAGAGTAAGTAGTACACTACTATCACATCCTGCTATACTCGAGAGTACCTCTCCATATGTACCTGCTGCAGTTAATAATTGAGATCCGAGTTGATAAGACTCACCTTCGCATATAGTTGCGAAGGTTAAGTCTTCATAGACGTCGTTTACAATCAGATTGATAGTAACTATACTATCACAACCTGCTACCGTATAATAGTTAAATGTATAGTTCCCTGTTGTACTTAATATATCTGTTCCTTCTTGTATAGTTTGTCCTTGACAGATACTAATTGGGTAATTTAGGTTGTATTTAGGAGTGACAGTGAGATCCATAGATATCAAACTATCGCAATCATTTGGTCCAGGAGTATTGAGAGAATAAAATCCTGCCTCAGTAAAACTCTGTCCAGCATAATTATATACTTCACCTTCACAGATCTGAGGTGTTAAAAAATTGGTACCTGCTATTAATACTTCGAGATCTAGAAAGACAATACTATCACACCCTAAGGTTGATGTCAAGGGGAAAGAATATGATCCAGTAGCTGATATCTCATTACCCGCAATGTTGTAAGTTTCACCTTCACAGATACTACCTTCCAGGGTAGTTTCAAATACAGGAACAAATAATTCAAACTCTTCACTATTAAAGCAACCATCAGAAGTAGTAATCAATACTTCATAGAAACCTTCGTTTGCTACGTCTACCGCGAGGTCTAGACTGATATTTGTTTCACCTATAAGTGCTACTCCATCTTTAAACCATTGGTAACCATAGTCGTCATCATCTTCTGCTACTATTGTAAGACCCTCTTGACATAGATCGCCTATTATATCTGCAAATGGTATATCAAAGTCAGCTAACTCTGCGAGGGCAAGTCTGTCTACAAAAAAATACGGAGAGCTGCCAGAATTATTATTTACATCACATCCTGGACCGATGACTATTACGTTGTATGGTTTGTCTGCGATGATATCAAAAATAATATTTTTCCATTCTCCTTGACCAGAAACAACTTGCTGACCCAGTTGGTCCCATCCAGGCCCATTTGTAGGGCAACCAAAAAGATCTTCGCCATTTCCAAATGGGATATTGCTACATTCTGTAGTACCATATATTGTTATATCTATGGTTTGATTTAATTCGGGAGCAAAGCCTAAAAAAAAATCCAATCTATATTCCTTACTAACTTCCATTGTCGCATTAAGACATGCTCCAACATATTCTTTGTAAGAGGTGCTATAGGATGCAATACCATCTCTAAACCCGATGTATCCTTCTCCATCTGGGATATAAAGGGGTACTGTTTTGTTTACATTAGGATGTACAGTTATACCACATAGATGTAAATAATCCGAAGTAGCTTCTGAAGCTTGAATCCAAGATACTGCACATTCTAATTCCTCTTTTTCAGTTGGACAACAAACCATATCTTCAAATGATGGATTAGGAATCAATCCAGATGGTATCGAAGAGGGACAGTCACAATCTTCCTCATCGTTTAGGTCTATAAGTCCATCTCCATCATCATCGATAGCATTATTACAGATCTCTTGGCCGTATATGCTTAGGCTCATCATTAATATGAAAATAGATACAATGAATTTTATATGTTGAACCAAATTAGTTTTCATTTAATGTCTATCTAATTAATGTAATATCACCAGATACGTTCTCTTCTTTACCATCGAGAGCCAAGAAAGTGGATATGTAAACATATACACCAGATACGGCATCCTTACCATTAAACTTGCCATCCCACCCTTGCCATACGCTAAGATCAGTAAGGTTTTCTCTATGATAAACTAAATTACCCCAGCGATCATAAATATTGATTTCTTTAAGAGAGCCTATAGATTCATTTACGGTAGAGCGGAAATAGTCATTCGATACATCTCCGTTTGGGCTAAATATATTAGGCGTGTAGATTCCAATATTTCGATCTACTCGTATGACAATATTGTCTTTGTCTACACAACCATATTCGTCCACTGCGGTCATTGTTATTTCTTGATCCTGCGTTACTCCTGTCAGCAAAAGGGTAGGGTCGTTTGATAGTACTTCTCCAGCTTCGTCTAACCAGACCGTCTGTAAAAAATCTGGTGCCACATATACAGGTATAATTATGATATCGGAACCGAGATTGATGACAGTATCCAAAGGTAGTTCTACACCATCATTCCATGATATGGTCTCCAGATCAAGAAATATTGTACTATCACAATTATTGACATTGCTAGTAACCGCCTGATAAGATCCTGCATTCCTATATACGGTACCTTCTAAGTCGTAAAATTCGCCTTCGCAGATTGTCGCTTCTATTTGTGAGAAGGTTGCCTCCTCTACATCTAGAGTAAGTACAACACTACTATCACATCCATATATCGACGTAAGTCCACCGGTATATGTACCAGCATCAGTAAGTGTTTGCGTTCCAAATGGGTATACTTCTCCTGAGCAAATCGATGCAAAAGCATCTTGTGTATAGTTTTCCCTTACGGTTAAATCTATAATAAATGTACTATCGCACCCATTAGCTTGAGTATAGAAAAATGGATAGGTACCAGTGGTTGTCAAATCTGTCCCTTCAAACATAAAAGGATCTCCTTCACAAATTGAGAAAAACTCAGTTCTTGTGACAGATTCTAAAACAGTCAATACAACAGTCACTATACTATCACAGTCATTAATAGCTGAGTCGAATGTATAGAAGTAGTTGCCAGATTGTGTAAGTGTTTCCCCATTGATGATTATAGATTCTCCCTCACAGATAGTTGGCGTTAATGAAGTCTGACTTGCCTCCAATACATTTAGATTTAAAGTGACGATACTATCACAACCTTGTATGGATTCGTATGTATAGAGATATTCACCAGCGTCAGTCAGCAGATCATCTCCCATTGAATATGTTTCACCTTCGCAAATTGTTGCTTCTTCTTCTCCAAATAATATAGGGAGGGTTAGTTCTAGTTCTTCACTCAATACACAACCAACAGGTGTAATGATTACCACGGAGTATGTGCCTACATTAAATGCCTGTACAGCTAATGTAATCGTATTAGATTCTTCTCCGAGTATTGCGATTCCATCCATATACCATTGATAACCAAATTCGTCTCCTAGATCTAATTGAAGGGTGATTTCTTCTTCACATAGTGAACCTTCAATATTAGTAAATGGAAGTCCTTCTTCTACTTTTTCTACAAGATTAAGTCGATCAACAAAAAAGTATGGATCATTTTCATAATTTAAATTTGCTCCACAGCCTGGACCTAATATGATTGCCGTATATGGTTTATCTGCAAAGAGATCAAATGTTACATTAAGCCACTCGTTATCACCTTGAATAAATTGAGCATCAAGTTGGTCCCACCCAGGATTGCTAGTAGGGCAGCCAGTATCAAAATTTGTAGTAAAAGGAAGATTATTACACTCTGTAGTGGCATAGATAGTCATATTAATACTGTTACTGCTGAGTGGAAAACCTAAGAAAAAATCTAATGTATAAACTTTTCCTACTTCCATTTCATCCGTAAGACAAGCACCTACATATTCCTTGTAATCAGGGCGACCAGGTCTCTTTCCATCTCTAAATCCTACATAACCTTGTCCATCAGGAAGTGGTTGCGGAGGCTGCTGCGTAGGATTAATCCAAGTTGGATATGTTATGCCGCAAGTATGAAAATAGTCTGAGGTGGGAGCCGCTTGCTGCCAGCTAGTAGCACATTGAAAGTCCGCTTCACCGGTAGGACAGCACTCCATAATCTCAAAAGATTCATTAGGGATCAATCCTGAAGGAAGTATTTGGTCACAATCGCAATCAGAATCTTGTATATCTATCAGACCATCGCCGTCATCATCTATTGAGTTATTACATATCTCAATTTGAGCAGAAATAGATAGGCTGAAAAAGATGGATGCTATGATGATTAGATATACTCTCATATGGTGTTTGTAGGATGGAAAATCAAGATTTTCTATAAGGTATATTTTTATTCTTGATTGACTATATGTAAAAATATGAATATTGATGACTATTTCTGGCTACACATAGAGTATATACCCATTTTAGTCGCTTACACATAAAGGATCTCTTTTAAAACGAACTCGCTGCAACGATTTTGATGTTAATGTGAATAGATAAGACATTTTGTACTTATGATAAATCTGAAATCAACACTGCAATACATCCAATCCAAAGCGAATAACCTCAGTCAATCGTTGGCTTATTCAGTATTTTTGATGTATTATGCTTGGAAAAATCCAGATACACCAGCGTGGGCAAAACAAATTATCATGGGAGCGATAGCTTACTTGTTAGCACCTATTGATGGTATTCCTGACCTAACACCCTTTATTGGATTTACTGATGATTTGAGCATCTTGAGTCTCAGTCTTATGGCTATAAAGTTCTATGTTCATGATGAAGTAAAATCCAAAGCAAAAGAAGCAATGAGAAGACATTTTAAAACAGTAGATGTTAAATCTTTCGAAGATATAGAGGGAAAACTGTAATTGTCTGCCCCAGCCTTCAGGCTCTTGCCATCCTTTTACTAATATAGTCCATTCGTATTAATGGTCAAGCCCTGAAAAAGTGAAATTTTAATATTGAAGCAGCATAATAGCTATTGCCTTAGCAGCTATTCATCCTATTTGAAATATAAATAATCTAGATAATATACTATTCTGAGGGAGAGACTGTTTTCTTGATATTGGTCAAATACACCACCTATATTTTCTAAATAGGAACTATCATAACCATCGTCTTCTCCACTGATTTCACTTTTAAAATTGAGAATTACATCACTACCTGGAGCAAATCTCCACAGGTAATTCATATCTACAGTAAACGCATTAAAATTTCGATCAAAAATAGGGTTTTCTTCTTCATTCAAGCCATCAAAATAGAGATCTGATATACTACCATCTTGGTCTAATATTCCTAATGAATTATAGATTACTGTGGCATTATAATGCCTTATTCTAAGTGACAAGGACTGCCTATTAGTAAAGATAAATTGACCTCTAATACTATTTTCAAAAATTTCTAATTTCCTCTTGCCAATCATGATATCTGTTGAGGACAATCCAACATCCTGCTGTATTACCTCAGGTATTAAAGTGCGATTGACAAAGCCTTGATCATTATTGAGAATGTCATAGCTGAAATCCATAAAAAATGAGAGTTTGTCACTGAGTCGTATTCTTGGTAACAATGATAGACTAATATTATTTCTTCCATCTTGATCTATCTTTCTGTAATTGGTTCTAATATCAGTAGCGAACATCTTACGATAATCTGATGAGAAAAATGCACTTACAGTTGAGTTGGCTGGAAAGTATAGGTAGCTCTGAAAATTATTTCTAGGTTCAAAATAATCAAATGACTCAGGTTCAAATCTGATATTTCCTCCTACCGCATCTCGTGATTTGAAAAGATAAAACGTACCAGCTGTTACTCCAAAGTTAGTAAATACGTCAGGAGTATAGAGTCTGCCATAGTCTGCATTTACATAGTATTCATATCGCTGCAATCTTCCCTTTGCATTTGGCTCATTATATTCTATGCTTGCACTTACACTTCGCTCATTTGGACTAAAAAGAAAACCAAGATCATTGGGATTGAAAGTATCACTTTCTTCTAAATATTTAATTTCAGACTTGATCTGACCACTTTGTTTAGCCACTTGAGCAGAATACATATGACCACTATTATTTTCTATCTTACTGAAGTATTGTTCAGATCGCATAAAACTGCCACTGAACCTGTAAGCTTGACTTTTATTATTGAGATCTATAAAGGCTCCTATCGTATTCGCATCGTAAGTAGATCCTCTGCGCAGCACGTTGGTATTCAATATCGAAACTCTACTATTATTTGGTAGATTTTGATCTATAGTCAATACATTGTAGTTAGTTAATGGACTAGTTTGTACCTGTCTTTTTTCTCCTGATAAAGATTCGATAATGGCATTTGTTTCACTTGATACGCCATTGAAAAATCCAATACCAGTTCCACTAGATGTCCTTCCTGATATTTTGCTGGCATTATAGAGTTGAACTCTTGTAGGGTTTTCTATGATTTTTTCTCCATCCACCAAGCTTTTTTGGGCATCTCTAAAGTTGATTGGTCGACCTCCCACACGACGAGTATAAAACAGTCTCCCTCTGTCAAATAATTCAAGACCTTCAGTAAAAAATTGTCTGTTCTCATCAAAGAAGACTTCAAAGGGACTAAGATTTAATACTTGATTGTCGGTTTGTACCTGACCAAAATCAGGAACTAGAGTCATGTCTAAAGTAAATGCATCGTTGATGCCATATTTGAGATCCATACCTGCATTGTAACTAGTCCCAGTTTCGCTTACTCCATTATCTTTATTATTTTGTATATAGCCAGTTATGTAGGGTGTGATGGATAATCTAACTGGAGATTCTATATTTTTGATTCCTTCTAGATGGCCAGCTTGATTGACAAATCCTTCAAAATTCGGATCCAATGGATTCCAAAAGGATTGCTCTCTTTCTCTCCTAATTTCTCTAGCTAATTGTAGATTCCAATGTTGTATATCTGTATTTGGGAATCTGATGGCTGAGTAAGGAATAAATAATTCTGCATTCCACCCTCTCTCATGAATTAGTACTTCACTTTGCCATACGGCATCCCAGTTTTCATCTTCATCACCACCTGCGAATTTAATATCTTGCTGAACTCCAGCAGCTGTTACTGTAAACGCAAATCCATTTAGTCCATCTCGGTATGTATCTATTAAAACTCCAAACCAATCCGTATTATTTTTCTTATCTCTTACAGATAATTCTTTGAGAATTTTATTAGCTCGAGTATCATGCATTAAGGCTCCAAAGTATATACCCTGATCATTATATATAATCTTTACTTCAGTCTGTTGACTAGGAGTTGTATTTGGTTCTGGCTCAAATTCTGTAAATCCTGTTGTGGTGGGCGCCATAAACCAAGCTTCATCATCTAAGATGCCATCAATTTTTATTTCACCTTCAAACGGCGCCGCGTAAGTAGTTTTCTTTTCGTTTTGGGCCGTGATCATATTTGTACAATATAGACACAGTAGAAGTAGGATTGTTTTTTTCACTTATTGAGTAGTTGTGCTCATACGCAAAGCTAAATATTACTATTTCTAAAAGTATTTTCTATGGTTAATTAACAAGCCGTTAGCATTAACAATTAACTTTTGATGCTTCTGAATAATTACTTTATTTGTATTGTTATTATTATGTTATTGCAGATATAATTTTATTACTCCTAGAATAATTATTAGTCTAATCTAAAAATTACTTTAGTAACATCTAAAATAATACATTATTAGTATCCTATTTGCATCTTACTTATTGAGATATACATTAGTTTTGTAGTAAATCACAAGAATAAAAAAGATACCACTATGAGCATAGTAGAAATGAAAGTTCCAGTAATCGGAGAATCTATCTCTGAAGTAACTTTATCACAATGGTTGAAAGCTGATGGAGAATATGTAAAGATAGATGAGCCAATATGTGAATTTGAATCAGATAAGGCAACTTTGGAGTTTCCGGCTGAAGCAAGCGGTAAGCTCATATATGTAGCAGCAGAGGAAGATGATTTAGAGATTGGAGCCATGGTAGCTAAGATAGATACATCGATTAAAGCTCCAGCTGGAAGCGATATACCAGTTACACCTCAAGTAGAAGCTCCCAAAGCCGAATCACCAGTAGTAGCACCACCAGCACCAGCTATAACTAGTTATGCTACTGGGCACCCATCTCCGTCAGCAGCTAAGATCATGAGAGAATCAAGGGTAGATGCTGCTAATGTAAAAGGCACAGGTGTAGATGGGCGTATCACTAAAGATGATGCACAGAAAGCAGCTAGTAATCCTGGAGGATCAACTCATTCTATTACTACATCAATAACTCCAATCGCAGGAGTTAGGACAACGCGTAGAGAGAAGATGAGTCGAATGAGACGTACGATAGCAACAAGACTAGTATCTGCAAAGAATAATACAGCTATGCTTACGACTTTCAACGAAGTAGATCTTAGTGAGCTTATGGCAATGCGAAAGAAATACCAAGAAAAATTTGTAGAGAAGCACGGTGTAAAACTTGGATTTATGTCTCTATTTCTGAAGGCATGTAGTAATGTACTGCTAGAGATGCCATCAGTTAATGCTCAGTTAGATGGTAACGAAATCATTTATCATGATTTTGTGGATATCTCAGTTGCTATCTCTACACCAACAGGTCTAGTAGTACCACCAGTAAAGAATGTTGAATCTAGGAGCTTCTCAGAAATAGAAAAGGAAATAAAAGTTCTTGCTGGAAAGGCGAGAGATGGAAGTCTTGCTCTCGAGGAAATGAAAGGAGGAACCTTTACAGTGACTAACGGAGGAGTATTCGGATCACTAGTAAGTACTCCTATAATCAATGAACCCCAATCAGCGATACTAGGTATGCATACAATAAAGCAACGCCCTATCGCTGTAGACGGAAAAGTGGAGATAAGACCAATGATGTGGTTAGCATTATCATACGATCATAGAGTTATTGACGGTAGTACTTCGGTTACGTTCCTTGTAAAAGTGAAAGAACAATTGGAAGACCCATACACACTGATGATGAACATATAGAGCGATTTTTTAAAAATTTTCGTGGACCTAATATCGTAGCAGCGTTTATGGAAAACGTGTATAAGACGTCAGGATTGCTATGTCGTAACCAAGTTGTCATCCTAAAAGAAATGCAGTGAAGTCGAAGGATCAATAACTGATTTTTCGCTAATTCAGGCTGTGGTGGAGAAATCTTCCGCTTTAGTAAACTAAGTTTTAGATAATACTACATTTGCGGTTAACCAGAAATTTCAATGTCAAATATATAAAGTGAGAAGCTAAAAGTTGCTTCATGAGCAATGCTCGCACTAAAGATAATAGTGGTTATAGTCTGGGTGTTTTACCTCTTTCCATTCCAAACAGAGAAGTTAAGCCCTACAGTGCCGATGGTAATGCATTTGTGGGAGAGTATGTAGCCGCCTTTGTGTTATTGTATAAGTTTAACATTTACAAGATTTAAATATTTAGTATTTGAGATACTAGATTCTAGATTGATACATTAAGAGTCGGATGCTAAGATAATAATCTCTTCATCGACCAATATCTTAAGAGCTTCTATCTCATTTTCTGTTGGAACATGTAGTTCCATATCTCCAAAGAGACCAGCATGCGCACTATCCATTTTATTTACTGTCCAACTTTCTATGCCAGCTTCCCTCAAGAAGTATCTCGCAGATACTATTTTCAATTGGGATATGGTAAACATTACGGTCGTGGTGCTCATAGCTTATAATTTAAAGGTTATAGTACCCTTACTCTCATAAATAGGTTTATCAACTTTCCTTGAATAACAAATTTTGTAACCTTGAAATTCCGTAATGTTTACTTTTCTGCACTGATTATTATCTGTAATCATTTATTTTGGGAGAATACTGCTTTGCCTTTATAACTTTCTATGATACCTCTATGCTGACTTTAGCTCTAATCTTTTAAATTTGAATAGAGTTGCCAAATAGATTGCCAGCAGCTTCACAAAATTCAGTAATTTACTTTGATCAGTACAAGAGTTGCCATTACATTGATAAATATTGAATTTGTTATAATTAGAATATTTTGTTCCAGTACCGAATAAATATACAACTATCGATATGACATGGTAGATTGAATGTTACACGACATTGTGGCGCTGCAAAAATTAGAGTTTCGAAACAAAATACGACAAAGTGTCGCTGTAGAGCTCTTGGAATAGTATCTGATTATTCTATAAGGTAATCGCTCATACTTTGTATCTTTGAGCTCTTTTGAGGCATTCTAATTGATTATAGCCTTAAAACCAATTATTAAGACAATATAAATTTACTATAGTCCATGTTTAATTTTCTCAAGAAAGTATTTGGAACCAAATATGATAAAGATGTCAAAGAGTATGATCCAATTGTATTAGAGATCAACGGACACTTTGAGCAATATAAATCTCTATCTAACGATGATCTTCGTAACAAGACATTTGAATTTAGAGAGAGAATCAAAACCCATCTTAAGGGCATCAATGTAGAGATAGACTCTTTACAGGAGAAAGCAGCAATTGAAAATGATCTTAATGTGAAGGAAGAAATGTTTAACGACATAGATGGTCTGATTAAAGAAAGAGATAAACATTTAGAAGCAGTCCTAAAAGAAATAAGACCGGAGGCTTTCGCGGTAGTGAAAGAGACAGCACGTAGATTCTCTGAGCATGAGACCATTCAAGTTTCGGCTTCTCAAAACGATAGAGATTTAGCAGTTAAAGTTAACTATGTAACAATAGATGGTGAAACGGCAACATGGAAGAATTCATGGTTAGCTGCAGGAGGTGAGGTCACTTGGAATATGATACACTATGATGTCCAGTTGATCGGTGGTATGGTATTACATGATGGTAAGATTGCAGAGATGGCAACAGGAGAAGGTAAGACTTTAGTGGCAACACTACCAGCATACCTTAATGGTTTGTCTGGCTACGGAGTGCATGTGATCACAGTCAATGATTATCTAGCACGAAGAGACAGTGAGTGGATTGGACCTATCATGGAATTCCTGCATCTGACTATTGATTGTATTGATAAATACAAACCTCACTCACCACAAAGAGTAGCAGCATATAAGAAGGATATCGTTTATGGGACTAACAATGAATTTGGCTTTGATTATTTAAGAGACAATATGGTTAGATCATCTAAAGAGCTAGTTCAGTCTAAGCACCATTTTGCGATGATCGATGAGGTAGATAGTGTACTTGTGGATGATGCACGTACCCCCTTGATTATATCTGGTCCAGTACCAGAGGGATCTGAAGAGCAAGAATATAATGAACTTAAGTATAAAGTAGAAAATCTTTTTAGCGGTCAACGTAAAATAGCTAACGAGTATTTGACTGATGCAAAAAGACTTTTTTCGGAAGGGATAACAGGGGTTAATGAAGGCGAAGGTGGCCTAGCACTGTACCGGGCACATAAGGCAATGCCAAAATCCTTACCTCTGATTAAGTTCCTATCTGGTGAGGGGGTAAAGGTTCACATGCAGAAGACTGAGAATTTCTATATGCAGGAACAGAATAAGAATATGCATATTGTTGATGCTCCATTGCTCTTCACAATAGACGAGAAGAACAGAAATGTAGAGCTAACTGATCGAGGTGTAGATTTTCTTTCTAAAGGTGAGAATGATCCGAATTTCTATATTATGCCAGATATCACTGAGGAGATGCAAAATCTCAATCTTAGAGAGACAGAATTAGGTACAAAGCTTACTGAGGAGAGAGATATACTTGTACAAGATTACTCTATTAAGGCACGCAGATTACACTCTGTGAGTCAGTTACTCAAGGCCTATACAATGTTTGAGAAAGATACTGATTATGTAGTGATGGAGGGTCAAGTAAAGATTGTAGATGAGCAGACTGGTCGTATGATGGAAGGTCGTAGATACTCTGATGGATTGCATCAAGCACTAGAGGCGAAGGAAAATGTAAAGGTAGGAGAGATCAAAAAGACTTATGCTACCGTAACATTGCAAAACTATTTCCGTAAGTATCACAAGCTTTGTGGTATGACGGGTACGGCGGAGACGGAAGCAGGTGAGTTCTGGGAAATCTATAAATTAGACGTAGTGGTAATCCCAACTAATCGTCCGATCGTAAGAGATGATAGAGAAGATTTAATCTATAAGACCAATAAAGAAAAGTATAAGGCAGTAATTGATGAAGTTAATAAACTGACTGAAGCTGGTCGTCCAGTTCTTGTAGGAACGACTTCTGTAGATATATCAGAGAGACTAAGTGCAATGCTAGATTCTAGTGGTATAAGTCATAATGTATTAAATGCTAAACAGCATCAACGTGAGGCAGAGGTAGTTAGTGAAGCCGGTCTTCCTAGTAAAGTAACTATTGCCACTAACATGGCAGGTAGAGGTACTGACATTAAGCTGTCACAGCAAGTAAAAGATGCAGGCGGATTGGCCATTATTGCTACGGAGAGACATGATGGT
>Ga0206128_1000716_pt1 | contig 36079 bp, 35 predicted proteins | sample Helgoland_Spring_7_FD_148601 | JGI IMG/M metagenome (GOLD analysis project Ga0206128, IMG submission 148601) | Pelagic subsurface seawater microbial communities from Kabeltonne, Helgoland, North Sea - Helgoland_Spring_Bloom_20160426_1 | ecosystem: Environmental > Aquatic > Marine > Epipelagic ... | reverse complement strand
GATGTCCATGTTGGTGGGGTTATAGAGGTGGGGTGATGTCGCCCAGATGGTGACTTCAAGATCATCGGGTAGGGCGAACTGATCGAGGTCCACATATTCTGGTTCGTGATCGGATTCCCATTCAGACTCGGTCGGGTGGGTGATAGGGCCTGGTCTGTGAACGGAGAACCGAACAGAAGCTTTGGTGGTTTTGCCATTAGAGATTGCACCGCCATCATCGAGGCCAACTAATGCGGTGAAGCTTACGCTCCCAGATGGGACGTTCACAACGATGGTCGAGATGGCATGAGTGCCGAGGCCGGTGTCGTATTTCTTACCATCAACGGTAAGAGCTTTGCTGCCTGCGTTGAGGTTGTATATGAGTGAACCCCACGCTTGTTTGGCACTGGCTATGTGTTTCTTTTCAACGGGTGTAAGTTTGCCGTTGGCGTCAATAAATGTAGGGTTAATCCAATTGGCCCAGTCGTAATTTTTGTTACCAAGGTCGCTAACGTGTAGCTGGATTTGTGAGAGGCCTTTGATGTTGGCGCTGAGCTGGTGGCTGCGCTGTTGGCTGGAGGCTCTGATTTTGGGGCTTTGGAAAAGTGATGAGGATTCGTTGCCAGCTGGAGCTACTTTTTTGTCTGCTTCAGTAGGGCTTTTTTTTTGAGCCTTTTCTTGAGCCTTTTTTTGAGCCTTTTCTTGAGCCTTTTCTTGAGCTTTACGTTCTCTTTCTTGTTGGGCTTTAAGTTTGGCTGCTGCACGCGCTTTGAGGTCAGGCTGTTTCATCGGAGCCTGTGTGAGGAGATCTGGGGTAGGTAAGAGGACGGGTTTGCCTGCGACAGGTCGGTCGAGGTTGGCGTTAAGCATTTCCTGAGTGATGGTCTTTGACGGAACGCCTCCCTGTGGAACATCGCCGCGAGCGAGCCAGACGATGGAGTTGAGCACTAGCTTGCGAAAGTCATCGATTGCCCAGTTACGGTGGTAGTGGCCACCGACGAAGCCGATGCCGCGGCCGCCGTCTTCAGCTTTGGGATCGCGGCACCACATCAGTGCTTGGTCGGTGCCGAAGCACTTTTCACCATGTTCATTCCAGAGATTGATGTAACGGATGGTTTTTTCCGGTGTAGGTATGGCAGTTGCCAGAGAGTGGCAGCAATCGCACTCATCCTTGGTGGGGAAGCGCATGTTGTAGTAGAATTCATCGTAGGCGGTGATTGGCTTCTCGAGTCCATGGGCAACGGGGTGACCTTTTCTTGCCGTCATGTCGGCAATCCAATGGGGGTTCACGGACCAGCCTGTTTCCATGTAGCCGCCGATCCAGGGTTTGAAGTATTTTTCACCGACTTCTTTGGATGGGTGAACGCCGTAGTGCATGAACATGATGCCCATGCCGGCTTTGACTTTTTGATCCAGAAACTCGACCTTATTACCAAGGCGACCACCGGCGTCAGCGTAGATAATGCAGGCGTCAACGCCCTCAAAGATGGATTCATCCTTAGGCCAGCCATACCAGTGGACCTTGGCGTCTACTTCTAGGCCACTCTGATTGAGGGCGTCGGCAAGAAGCATGCAGCCAGCACGAAATTCATGTTCGCCATTGGCGTGACTTGGTGGTCCTGCGAGAAAGAGGATCTTTTTCTTGGCGTGAGCTGGTGCCACGCAGAGTAAAGCGGTGACAGCAAGGCAAGTGATACGAGTAAAATAATTCATATTCGGTGTGGTAAATACGTTACAGTTGATGGCTGTTATTTCAAGGATTCTAGGGAAATAATAACCCCCGTATTAACGGGATAACCCATATGGGGGATGACTCAAGGGCTGTCATGGGGGTAAATAAAACAGACGACCCGATTGGGCCGCCTGTTTGATGATATGATATGGCTGAATCAGCCAGCGATTTGTTTTTTGCTCACTGACTCTTACCTCGTTATGGGAGGTTAGGAAGCTCGATGAAGCCTTCGAGTTTGCGAATACGGGTCGGGTGACGCATTTTACGCAGGGCCTTGGCTTCGATCTGGCGAATACGCTCACGGGTGACCTGGAACTGGCGACCCACTTCCTCTAGGGTGCGGGAGTAACCGTCTTTGAGGCCGAAGCGTTGTTCGAGTACTTCACGCTCACGCTCGGTGAGAGTGTCGAGCACGTCGCCGATTTTTTCCTTAAGCATGGCAAAGCCTGCCTCTTCCATGGGGTTTTCAGCGGCCTTGTCTTCGATGAAGTCACCGAAGGAGGTATCGTCTGAGTCCCCGACGGGTGCCTGAAGAGAGATGGGCTGTTGTGCCATTTTGAGCACAGCACGAACACGTTCAACAGGAAGGTGAATTTCCTCAGCAATTTCATCGGCACTTGGCTCACGACCGTATTCCTGAACGAGTTGCTTCTGAACACGCATCAGTTTGTTGATGGTCTCGATCATGTGGACCGGGATACGAATGGTGCGTGCCTGGTCAGCAATCGAACGGGTGATGGCTTGGCGGATCCACCAGGTAGCGTAGGTGGAAAACTTGTAACCGCGGCGGTATTCAAATTTTTCTACAGCCTTCATGAGGCCCATGTTGCCTTCTTGAATAAGGTCGAGGAAGGAGAGGCCACGGTTGGTGTATTTCTTGGCGATCGAGATGACGAGGCGCAAGTTGGCTTCAACCATTTCTGTCTTTGCCTGGTAGGCTTCACGTGTGCGGGCGCGTAGGTTTTTACGGCAAGTGGTGAAATCTTCAACTTTGTGCCAAGCGAGTTGCTGGAGCTCACGAATCTTGGTCTCGAATTCTTTGTCGCCAGGCTTTGCTTTAAGCTTGCGATCATATCTCCAGATTTTTTTCTGGTTCTCTTCCACCTCTACGTTGAAGTCTTCAACGACTTTTTGTTTGTAGTAGAAGCGATTGTAGAGACGAGCGATAGAGGTAAGGTTTTTGTCAAAACTTTCAGCCAGCTTTTTCCTGCTGCGTGGGTTTTTGGCCTGCAGCTTGCGGAAAATCTGATCGTTGTCTTCGTGAAGATTGCGAACCTGTTCACAAAGTTTAGGCAGGGCGCGCATGTAACGCTCCCGGCTTTCGATTTTTTTGTCCTGGATGACACGGTCAAAACGCTCTTTGCCACGTGTCAGTCTGTCTGCAAGGTCGAGGTAGCAGGTGGCAACAAAGCCAAACTTGTGAAGTTCTGTATTGGCTGCAATTTCAGCATCCTCAATACGCTTTGAGATTTCCACTTCTTGTTCCCGCGTTAACAGAGGAACTTGTCCCATCTGCTTGAGATACATCCTTACTGGATCGTCTAGGATATCGAGTTTTTGGTCAGCCTTGGTGGCATTGACTGCGTCACCTTCCTTTTTACGGTCACGGTAGGAGTCAACTTCAGAAGCATCAATGATATCAAACTCCATCTTGCGGAGGCGATCGAGGATGGCCTCGACATCACCCGGGTCAACAAGGTCGTTGGGCAATACCTCGTTGACGTCATCGTAGGTAAGGTATTCTTGTTCCTTGGCAAGCTTGATGAGCTCACGCATCTTTTCCTGAATTTCAGGAGTATCGATGCGGCTCTTAGGAGCTTTAGGGCCCTTAGGAGCTTTCTTTGTGGCTTTCTTTGTGGCTTTAGGCTCTGCTTTTTCGGCTGCTGCCTTGGGTGCCTTTTTAGCTGCTTTCTTGGCAACTTTCTTGGCAGGTTTTTTGGCAACCTTTTTAACTGCTTTCTTGGTAACTTTTTTGGCTGTTTTTTTGACTGCTTTTTTAACGGCCTTCTTAGGTGCTTTCTTAGCTGTTTTCTTAGCTGTTTTCTTAGCTGCCTTCTTGGCGGGTTTTTTGGCAACCTTCTTAGCTACTTTTTTAACGGCCTTCTTGGCTACTTTCTTGGCAGGTTTTTTACTCACTTTCTTGGCAACTTTTTTGGCAACTTTTTTGACGGCTGCTTTAACTGCTTTTTAAGCTGCCTTTTTAGGCGCTTTTTTAGCTGCTTTTTTGGGTGTTTTTTTAGCTGCTGCTTTTTTCTTAGCCATGGGAATGAGTTGAGTGAAAAGGGAGATTATTTGTTTGGGGGCAATTCTCGCATTATGTAGTGCGGAGCGTGCTGCACGTGAGAAGGCGTGAATCTCAATGACGCGGCATGATTGGTCAAGAGTAAACTTAGCTTGGAATCCCTTTTCTTATAGGATTTACGAGCTCTCTGCTTAGCTGACAGTTTTGAGCTGCCAACGCCAAATTCCAGATTGAATGCTATTCCCTGACACGCTCGATGTTGGCTCCAAGCATGATGAGTTTGTCATCGATGTTTTCGTAGCCGCGATCGATGTGATACAAGCGGTTGATTTCGGTGGTTCCCTTGGAGCATAGTCCGGACAGGACAAGTGCAGCAGAGGCTCTGAGGTCAGAGGCCATGACGGGAGCTCCCGACATATTCTGGGATCCTTGAATGATGGCGGTGCCGTTATCAACTTTGATGTCTGCGCCCATGCGGGTCATTTCTGCACAATGCATGAAACGCTGGGGAAAAATGGTGTCTTCAACAACAGATATGCCCGGTGTAATGGCGAAGAGCGAGGTGAACTGGGCTTGCATGTCTGTGGGGAAGCCTGGGAATGGGGCGGTGACGATATTGGCTCCTATCGGCTCGCTGCCAGGCTTTACGGTGCAGCTTGTGCCGGTTTCATTAAACTCAACATGATGCCCTGACTCGATAAGCTTATCTGTTGATGGTTTGAGGTCTTGCTCGCATACGCGGTGAAGAGTTACGCCATTTTCAGGGCAGCCAGCCATTGCAGCCGCTACCATGAAGGTTCCAGCTTCGATGCGGTCAGGAATGACGGTGTGCTCAACGCCATCGAGTTCGTCAACGCCTTCAATAGTGATGCGGCGGGTTCCTGCACCAGTGATCTTAGCCCCCATTTTATTAAGGAAATTAGCGAGATCAACAACTTCAGGCTCGCAAGCGGCTGATTCGATGACGGTTGTGCCTTTGGCTAAAACAGCGGCCATCATGAGGTTGTCAGTGCCGAGTACGGTTGGTCCGTGTTTGCCACGCAGGTCGACTTCTTTTCCGTGAAGTCCGCCAGGAGCTTGCATAATCATGTTACCACCTTCCATGTTGATGTCGGCACCAATGCCCTCAAGGCCTTTCAGGTGAAGGTCGACGGGGCGATCACCGATGACGCAGCCGCCAGGTAGTGAAACGCTTGCTTTATGGAGTCTGGCAAGCAATGGCCCCATGACGCAGATGGATGCACGCATTTTCCGAACGATTTCGTAGGGGGCATTATGATCGATGTTTGCGGCCGTGATGCGAACAGTACCACTTGAGCGCTCAACCTCAGCACCCAGTGCTGTCAGGATCTGGATCATGTAGTTGGTGTCCGAGACGTCAGGGACGCGACGGATGATGCAGGTCTGCTTAGTGAGCAAGGTGGCTGCGAGAATGGGGAGGGAGGCGTTTTTTGAGCCTGATATGTGTACGGAGCCCTTGAGGGTAGATCCGCCGTGTACGAGAAGTTTGTCCATGTGGGCGTTGGGTTATGAGTAATCCGCGCTATGAGATTGTTGATTAGTGTCTGTTGGTAGCTCTTCTGAATCTTTCGACTCTTCCGAATCTTCCGCTTGGTCTGTGGGAGGAGGGGACCCGGGTAGCTTGGCGATGGGGAATCTGGCTACTCCACTGAGATCATTATGTGTTTTAATATCAATAAATTCGTTGTCGCCAAGCATGGTTTCGACGGCCTCTGCTTGGTCATATCCAATTTCTAAGGCAATCATGCCACCTGGGTGCAGATGGAGGGGGGCTTGCTTAATGAATTCGCGTAAGATGTCCAGTCCATCTTTTCCGCCATAGAGGGCTAGTGGCGGGTCTCGCTGAACTTCGCTCGATAGCGTCTGCTCATCTGTATCAGAGATGTAGGGTAAGTTGGCTACAATAAGGTGGAATTTACGATCTTCGAGTTTTGAGAAAAGATCTGACCAGAGCAGTTCGATCCGACCAAGTCCAAGCAGGTTCTTGTTTTCCTCAGCCAAGACGAGTGCATCATGGGATACGTCAGCGAGGGTGGCGCAGTGGCATTTGCCACCAAGCTCTGCTGCGAGCGTCAGTCCAAGCACGCCGCTACCCGTCCCCATGTCGAGCAGGATCAAGCTCGGAGGTAAATCGAGGTTGAGAATGATGGATGCTAGCTCTTCGGTCTCGGGTCTTGGTATCAGTGCGCGTGCGTCGGTTTTGAAATCACGGCGGTAAAATTCCACACTGCCAAGGATGTGCTGTAGCGGTTCGCCGCTGCCACGCCGTTTGAGCTTTTCTCTTAAGGGGGTCAATTCATCCTCGGCCATGAGACGGTCAAACTGCATGTAGAGTTCGACTTTGGAGCAACCTAGCTGATGGGTGACGAGGAGCTGCATATTACGGCGTGCTTCATCAATGCCCTTACTTTCTAGGTAAGTGGTTCCTTTTTCGATGATGTCGAGGACTGAGGTCATTGGTGTTGATGCTGGGGGCCTCAGATGAGGATGGGTTTGGTTTTGTTGGGCAGGTCAATTTCCGAGGGCGGTCCAGGAAAATGCTCGGCGATGTAGTCATCCCAGAATTTTCGAGTTTCGTCTGAGATGCTTGCAGCTATTTTAGCTTCGCAGTCGTCACAGATGATGAGTGGGAAGGGACCTTTGATGAGTTGGTCGCCACTGAACATGGCACCGAGGGTGAATGTTTTTGCTTCAGATCGAAGTTTGTCGCAGGTGATGCAGCTTTCGATGTAGGCTTCAGTCTCAGAGTTGTTTGAGAGTCTTTCTTGGCGGGACTCCATGTCAGCATGGTCATGCATGAAGTCGAACATCGCAACACGTGAATTCTCGGAGAGTTGCTCGTTCATTCTTTCGCGGCACTGAAGACACATGGCGCATTCAAAGATGCACTCATTGCCTGCGAAGGATTGGTTGATGATGTAGATGTCGACATCATGAAGGTTACAGCCGCAATCACAGCATTCGGTGAAGGCTTTACCTGTTTCGTATGAATGGAATTTTGTGAGCACTTAGATATTATGAATCCGTTGTTAGGATATTTCAAGTGTCACGGGGCAGTGGTCTGAGCCGAGTACGTCTGAGAGGATTTCAGCTCCTTTAACACGCTCCACCAATGAGTTGGAAACGCAGAAGTAATCTAGGCGCCAGCCGATGTTTTTACCCCTGGCTCCTGCACGATAGCTCCACCAGGAGTAAGCATCTGTCTTGTCTGGGTAGAAATGACGGAAGGTGTCTACAAATCCCTCGGCTGTCATGTTATCGAAATTGGCACGCTCCTCATCGGAAAAGCCTGCGCTGTTTCGGTTTTGCTTGGGGCGTGCTAGGTCGATCTCCTGATGGGCGACATTGAGGTCACCACAAAAGATGACCGGTTTGCTGAGCTCGAGATCTTTACAGTAATGAAGGAAGTCAGCATCCCATTGTTGGCGATAGGAGAGTCTGCGCAGCTCGTTTTGAGAGTTGGGGGTGTAGACGGTGACGAGATGAAAATCGTCAAACTCAGCTGTGATTACGCGCCCTTCGGAGTCGTGCTGCTCGATGCCGATGCCGTAGCTTATCTTTAGCGGCTCATGCTTGGAGAAAATGGCGGTGCCTGAGTAGCCAGGTTTCTCAGCCGAGTTCCAATAGCTTCGGTAGTCAGCAAGCTCCAGGGGGAGGTCAACTTGCTCGGCACGTGCTTTGGTTTCTTGGAGACAGAGTATGTCTGGTTGATGCTCGCTAACAAATTCAGCGAAGTTTTTTTTGATAACGGCACGGACGCCGTTAACATTCCAGGATATGATGAGCATAGAAGATGGAGGATAGAATATGGAGTTTAGAAGATGGAAGGCTGGGAAGTTAATTCACCATTCACTATTCATCATTCACAATTCCGCTGCTTGGCAGCGGCTTAGCCTGGCGGCCAGGTCAATTTACGGCCAGCTAGAATATGAAGATGGAGATGGGGGACTGCTTCTCCGCCATCGGTGCCGTTGTTGATGACTGTTCGGAAGCCGGACTCTGCAAAGCCTTCCTGCTTGGATACTTTATTGGCCGTTAAAAGCAGGTGGCCAAGGATGTGGGTGTCCTCGGTATCAGTTTCCGAAATGCGTGTGATGGGCTTGCGGGGTACGATCAGCAAGTGCACGGGTGCCTGAGGGCTAATGTCTCGAAAGCAGAGGCAGAGATCGTCCTCGTAGACAATGTCGGCTGGGATTTCACGGTCTGCTATTTTTTCGAAGAGGGTTTTGTCTGGCTTGCTCATTTATTGCGTTAAGTTGAGCCTGATTTCTCGTTGGTTGGGAAGTGTGGAGTGACCGTGTGTTTTGAGGAAGTCGAGGATCTCACCGTGCAGTAGCTCACAAGGGCTGGTCCAACGTTCGACGCCACGGAGAACTCTCACACAATCTCTTGTGCCAGTAAAATGGAGTTCTTCCACGCCATGAATACGGAGGTCTTCAATTTCGTCATGTATTTTGTTAAAGAACGCTAGTTCGAAGCCGTTGCCAGCTTCTTTAGCGGCGCGCGTCAGTGATAAAGTCACTGGAGGAGAGATCAGGGGAAGGGTTCTGGCAATGGCGTCACAACCGATGCGCTCGAGCATTCTCCGCACCCGTGAGTGCAGCTCTTCAATGGTGAGAACTCGCAGGGAGCATTTGTTTTCCAGATAATGGATGATGCCTTCCATGAGGTCATCGATGAATGGAAAATCTTCCCTCTCTGCAGCGGCAGCTCCGCGCATAATGGTCTCACGCAGCCACTCGGTATCATAGCCGGTCACTTGGTGACGGCCAACCTGCAACACAGGACGATTACCGACGAGGCATATCATGAGTGATGGGAGTATGGGTTAGGTGAATGCATAGTTGCATTGAGGTTTTGCGCAGTGAGGGGAAGGGGACTGATATTATTCCTTGAAGAGTTTCCGCTGATAGGGATCTCGTGATGAGCGGCGTTCAAGGGCTTGAATTTCTCTAATGAACTCACCGACGTCTTCAAACTGACGATAAACGGATACGTAGCGCACGTAGGCTACGGGATCGATATCGTGTAATTTTGCCATGACGCGGGGGCCAATACTGCTAGAGGGAACTTCAGAAAGGTGATCTTTGTGAAGTTCAGTGAGAATTTCTTCTACGGCACGATCCAGACGATCCATGGGAACGGGCCGTTTCTCACAGGCTTTAACAAGACCTCTGAATATTTTTTCTCGGTTGAGAGATTCACGAGTGCCATCTCGTTTAACGACCTGGAGCTCCGTGCGCTCAATCTGTTCGTAGGTGGTGTAACGATAGTCACACGCTAGGCAGACTCTACGTCGTCGCGTGGTTGTGCCATCCTTCGACATTCGGGAGTCGATGACTTTATCTTTTAGTGATCCGCACTGAATACAACGCATAGCTGGAGCAGCCCTCTGGACTGATGCGACAGACTAGGGTGATATATGTAGTGGTATCAAAGAGAAAATCATACAATATTCAGTGTTGCCGATGACTTTCAATGAATCGGTAAAGTATTTTTTAAATACTGATCAACTTATGGAGAAGGTATTACAAACTCCCAAAAAAACAGGCTGTTAGTGTGCCTATTGTGAATAACTCTGTGAGTTTTTTATGAGGTGATTTTTACGGGGGCTTTGATAATTCCCTCCGAAGTTTCCTTTTTCAACCTCAATTGACCACAAGCGGCGTTGATATCACCTCCTTTTTCAAGCCGTAAGGTAGTATTGATACCTGCGGCTGCTACGATATCACGGAAGGCCATGCAGTGGCTTTCGCTCGGTCTTTTCCAGTTGAGACCCTCAACGGTGTTGTAGGGGATGAGGTTGACCTTGGCGTTCAAACCCTTCGCTCTTTTAGCAAGTATCGCTGCCTGATCGAGATCGTCGTTGACTCCTTCAATGAGGATATACTCAAGGGATATTTTTTGTTTCTTGTGGGTGCGCCAGTAGTGAAGGGCATCAAATAATTCCTTGATCGGGTATTTTTTATTGATCGGCATGATCAAATCACGAACTTCATCTGTGGCCCCGTGCAGTGAAATAGCCAGCCGTATAGGCGCTGGGAATTCAGCGAGTTTACGGATTTGAGGAGCGAGGCCTGAGGTGGATACGGTGACGCTTCTGGCTCCTATATTGAAGCCCCAATGCCCTGTGATAACTTCGAGCGCTTTGGTGAGGTTGGTGAGGTTGGCGAGTGGCTCACCCATTCCCATGAAGACGATGTTGTTGATGGGTTGCTCTGCGATTTTTTCTACCGAGAGCATTTGACCAATAATTTCAGCAGCTGTTAGGTTACGCGTAAATCCGGCAAGTCCCGAGGCGCAAAACTTACAACCGTATGCGCAGCCAACTTGGGAGGAAACGCAGATCGTTTTACGTGTTGATTGTTTGCCCTTGAGTCCAACAGAAGCAGGGATGAAGACAGTCTCAACGTAGCGACCGTCGTGGAGACGGAATAGGAACTTACGCGTTGTGTCTGCAGCTCCTTTGGTTTCAATGTGCTGTAGGTCATTGAGGTAGTAGGCATCGGAAAGATGTTTGCGCAGGTTGGCTGGCAGGTTGCTCATCTCCTCGATGTCGCTGATGCGCTGCTGGTAGATCCACTCCATGGTCTGCTTAACGCGATAAGGCTTTTCTCCCATCTCAGCATAGATGGTTTCCAAATCAGCGAGGGAATAACCCAGGAGCGATGATGGCTTTGGTTGCGTGCTTTGGTTCGTCTCGATCACGATGTGCTTTTATCATGATTTTGGCGAATGGCACGGATGATTTTTTCAATGTCTGGTGGCTGAGTTTGGGATGACGTATTCAGCTGTGAATCAAGCTTGATTATAGCGAGATTTCATTGATGCTACTGGGCATCTTAACTACTATATAAACATCATGAGTCATATTGCCAACAACCTCGTAGAAACCGTGGGAAACACCCCGCTTGTTAAACTGAATAATGTCACCAAAGGTTTGGAGGCGGAAATCTTGGTGAAGGCCGAGTTTTTCAACCCTCTGTTCAGTGTGAAGGACCGCATCGGTCGTTCGATGGTCGAGGCTGCTGAAAAAGACGGTCAGCTTAAGCCTGGTGGCACCATCATTGAGCCAACTTCTGGTAATACCGGTATCGCCTTGGCATTTGTGGCACGCGCAAAGGGCTATCGCTGTATTTTGACAATGCCTGAGACGATGTCCCTAGAGCGTCGTGTGTTATTGCGCATGCTGGGTGCTGAGATCGTTCTTACTCCTGGGCCAAAAGGAATGGGCGGCGCTATCGCCAAGGCCAAGCAGCTTCTTGAGGAAGCAGGTGAAGGTGCCTTTGGACCAAGTCAATTTGACAATCCAGCCAACCCTGAAGCTCACCGTCAGACGACGGCTGAGGAGATTTGGTCTGCTACGAATGGTAAGATTCATGCTTTTGTCGCGGGTGTAGGCACTGGTGGTACCATAACCGGTGTGGCTGAAGTCCTGAAGCCAAGGTCCGGCATGCATGTGGTAGCCGTTGAGCCAGCAGCAAGCCCAGTGATTTCTGGCGGTCAGCCTGGGCCACATAAGATTCAAGGTATCGGTGCGGGCTTTATCCCCGGCAACCTCAATGTCGATGTGATTGACGAAACGATTTGTGTAACCAATGAAGACGCCTTTGAGACAGCACAAGCTGTTGCTCAGAACGAGGGCATGCCGGTTGGTATTTCCAGTGGTGCCAATATCTGGTCCGCAATTCAGTTGGCGAAGCGCCCTGAGTTTAAAGGTAAGCGCATTGTCACGGTCGCTTGTAGCTCAACGGAGCGTTACTTGAGCACTCCTCTTGCCGAGCATATTAGGCAAGAAGTGAGCCAGTTGCCGGTTTCTGATATTTAATCAAGATCTACTCACTGGCCTCATGGATAAGCAGGAGATCAAAAATGTCATCCTGGAGATGGGTGCTAGGGCGCGTGCAGCTGCACATGCTCTGACCATTCTCAGTGCTGATAAGAAAAATGAGATTTTGCGTGCTATGGCGGCTTCCATGCGCGAGCAGGAGGGCAGCATTCTAGAGGCAAATGCTCAAGACATAACCGCTGGTGAGGCGAATGGTTTAAATACCGCAATGCTTGATAGGCTGCGCCTGAACCATGATCGAATCGAGGCCATTGCTACTGGTATTGAGGAGGTCGCAGCACTCGCTGACCCTGTGGGGGAGGTGCTGACGGAGTGGACACGTCCTAATGATATTCGTTTTGAGCAAATACGTGTTCCTATTGGTGTGATTGGAATCATTTACGAAAGCCGCCCTAATGTAACCAGTGATGCAGCGGTGCTGTGTCTCAAGTCCGGTAATGCGACGATTCTCCGCGGTGGATCTGAGGCAATTCATTCGAATAAGGCGATCGCCGCTGCACTGCAGTCTGGTGGTGAGAAGGCGGGTCTGCCTGCCAATGCGATTCAGTTAATCCCATTTACCGATCGTGAAAGTGTCAGTGTGATGGCCTCTATGGACCAGTGGCTGGACGTGATCATTCCTCGGGGTGGTAAAGGGCTCATTGAGACCGTGGTGTCTCTTGCCCGCATGCCGGTGATCAAGCACTACGATGGTATTTGTCACACCTATATTGATAAGCACGCTCAGATGGGCATGGCGGTGGATATTGCCGATGATGCTAAGACCCATAAGCCGGGTGTGTGTAATGCCCTCGAGACACTGCTCGTTCATCGGGATGTTGCGGCTGATTTTCTGCCCCAAATAGCAGTGGTTTACAAAAGCAAGGGGGTTGAGATGCGCGGCGATGAGTCGGTGCTGAAGATTCTCGGTAGTGATGCGCTTGCCGCCACTCAAGAAGATTGGGATACCGAGTATCTTGATCTTATCATCTCGATTAAAGTCGTCGATTCGATGGCTGAGGCAGTGGACCATATTAATACACACAGCTCACGGCACAGTGATTGTATTGTCACATCAGATGGAGATCGTGCGCAGCTATTCATGACGCAAGTCGATAGCGCTTGTGTCTTTCACAACGTGTCCACTCGCTTCAGTGATGGAGGCGAGTTTGGCTTTGGCGCTGAAATTGGCATATCCACTGATAAGCTGCATGCTCGTGGGCCGATGGCGCTGCGTGAACTGACTTCTTATCAGTATCGGATCAGAGGTGACGGTCAGATCAGATCTAAAAACGCAACGACTTGAGCCTTGCTGCTCTCTTGAGGTCCTGGTGCTTTCTGCGGGGGGGTAGATTCTAAACGATGGAAGTCGTTTAGTCGGGAAAGACAATCGCTCTGTTTTGGTGAATGATGGTCCGGTCATTAACGTGCAGACGAATGCCGCGTGCTAGGGCGTCCCTCTCACAATCTCTTCCGAGACGCATCAGGTCCTTCGGTTTGTGGAAGTGTTGCACGCGTTCGACCTCTTGTTCGATGATGGGGCCGCCATCGAGCTCCGAGGTAACATAATGACATGTTGCTCCGATGAGTTTGACTCCTCGCTCATGTGCTTGCCTGTATGGATTGGCGCCAATGAATGCGGGTAGGAACGAATGGTGGATATTGATGATTTTACCGTTGTATTCATCGCAGAACCAAGTGGGTAAAATTTGCATGAAGCGAGCAAGCACGGTGAGTTCAACGTTTTCATCGCTGAGGATTTTTTTGATCTGCTGAAAGCCTGTTTCCCTGTTGTCACCATCCAGATTAATCTGATGGAAGGGGATGCCAGCCTGCTCGGCGATCTTTTGACAGTTGTCTCGGTTGCCGATCACTGAGGTGATTTTGATCGGCATTTCACCGAGTTTCGTTCTCCAGAGGATCTCGTTAAGGCAGTGATCTGTTTTGGTCACCAAGACGGCTGTGCGCATTTGATAGGGCATCTCTCGGAAGTGCCATGATGCGGATAGTGATTCCCCCAATGGCTTGAAGCCAGATATGAAGTCTTCCAGGCTGACGTTCAAATCGCTGGTATCAATCTCGACACGGGCGAAAAACTTGCTGTGTTCGTCGTCTGTGAATTGTGAGAACTCACATAAGTTGGCTTCGTGATCGGCAACGTATGATGCGATTTTTGCTACGATCCCATGTTGGTCTGGGCAATCGATTTTTAATATGAGTCCTTGCATGTCGAATGGTGTAAATCTGCTGAGGGTGATTATTGTTAATAATGCCTAAAATGCGAGGTGAAATACGAGGCGAGGTGCGAGTCGGAATAAAGGGGGCTAGTGCGTTACCAGCGGCCGATGATGGCAGAATAGCTGAGGATGGACTGTTCACCTTTTTTTACCAGTGAATTGCCGATGGAGGCTGAGGGCAATGTGGCTGCTAGAAAAGGGCTGTCGGTAAAGCTTGCCGTATCCGTGTGGATGGTGCCTTGGCGAATGTATCCTCCGTATGGGTCAACATACTTTATCTTATAAGAGTTGGCGTTGCTCTCTATGTTTTTGGAGGTTTCAATAATAACGATGAAGTGCGCACTGATGGGCCACCAGGACTTGGACTTGAGCTCTTTGCTATCACGATAAGCGTAGCGGCGTATGCATATGATGGGGGGCAGGCCTTTTTTCAGTGATTTGGCGATTCGCTCATGGCTGTGCTTTAGCAAGTCTGTGGGCTGTTCGCGCTTTTTGCGTGTGAGTATTTCATATTTCACTTTCGGCAGCCAATGGTAACTGCACATTTCATTGGCGATGTCATGAAGGTCTACAAGGTTGATGCCTTGTTGTTGATTCCAACGTTGCACACCCTTGATGTGTTTTGATTGGGTAAGGCCCCATTTAGAAATCACGTAGTCTATGCGGGATTTGCTGTCATCTCCGGGAATGGCATTGTAAGGTCTTTGCCATTTTTCTGAGCCGTAATGAAAGGCATTAAGTAGTGCTGCGGGGCCGCAAGCATTTCCATATGCTCTGCGCTGGTTAGTTGGAGAGGCGTCTTGGTTGGCAGCGCTGATCATTTCCTCCCCGCACAGTGTGGTGTGCATGGCGAAGAGTAGCAGTAGCGAAGACCAAGGTAGCATTATTTTATCCAGTAAGGATGGAGTGCTTAGATGTAGAACATCGGGGTTTGGGTGGTCAATGAATCTAATGTAATGGAGCTGAGCTCTTTGATGAGAGATTCGTGAATTTGGTTCCACGCATCGTGAATGGCGCGTCCAGATTCTCCTTCGCCAGGAACGTGGTTACTCAACATGCCTGGATCCGCAGCCTTGGTGATATCAAGAAGGTTGATTTCTCGAGGGTCGCGAGCCAGAAGGTAGCCGCCTGTTTTGCCTCTTTTACTAATAATAAGATCACCGCGCTTGAGGTCATTGAGAATTTGGACTAGAAAGTTTGCAGAAACCGCTTCACGTTGAGCTATGTCGTCAAGTTGTATGAGAGTTTGCCCGTCATGATGTTGTGCAAGCTGAACCATTGCACGACAGGCATACTCAAGTTTCTGTGAAATACGCATAAGGACAATGGAACATAAAATAGAAAATAATACCAGCCCCAAGCCAGTGAACATTTGTCATGGATCGCTTCTGGGAAGCATTGATCTCGATGGTATTTGGTCACAGATACATGGAGCCGCCGTAGAAATGGCGGAGCATGAGTCTCATTTGAAGCATATGCTAGATGATGTTGTCATTAGCCGTAATAACCTCGCTGAGAGCTTGGCGGTTCGTCTTGCACGCAGGTTGTCCCGAGAGGATATGCAGCGTGCTGAACTTGAGCCGTTGTTTGGCGACATCTTTACTGCTAATGAAGCTATTGTGCGTAGTGTGGCGCGTGACATGACGGCAATCGTAGATCGCGATCCCGCATGCTCATCGGCACTTGAGCCATTGCTCTTTTACAAGGGCTTTTTGGCAATTTCAGCTTACCGGGTGGCTCATAGCCTATGGTCAGAGGGTCGTCGATCCCTGGCGTTCTATTTGCAGAGCATTGTCAGTGAAACCTTTGCTGTGGACATTCATCCAGCGGCTCAGATTGGCTGCGCTATTCTTCTCGACCATGCAACTAGTGTGGTCATCGGTGAAACTTCCATCGTGGAAGATAATGTATCGATTCTCCATGAAGTCACTTTGGGCGGCACGGGTAAAATGACTGGTGATCGTCACCCGATTATAAGATCGGGAGTGTTGATAGGCGCTGGGGCGAAAATCCTCGGTCGTGTCGAAATTGGTGAATGCGCTAAGATCGGTGCGGGTAGCGTGGTGCTTGATGATGTGGCACCCCACAAGACGGTAGCGGGTGTTCCTGCTGTCCTCATAGGTAAGCGTACGGTAGGCAGCCCTGCCATGGATATGGATCAGAAGCTTTACGAGGGTAATGCTATTTGATCGTATCTGAACCTGACTCCACTGCGACGATGCGCCCTTTACTGAGGTCATAAGGCGTCAGCTCAAGCTTAACCTTGCTGTCAGGTTTTATCTGCTCGTGCAGCGCAATCATGGCTTTGGCTACGTGGCCGACGATGATTTTACCATTCGGTAGAGCAACCTGATAGATGTTTTCTTTGGGGGAATCAATGACGGTTCCGGTGGTGGTGATGGGAGGGTCGAACATGCTTAGGTGGAGGGGATAGGGGGGCTGGTAAGGTTTAGTAGATGTTTTGGTCGATGTTTTAGCCGATGTCTTTCCATTTAACAAGAGAGGCGAGGGGGGCAAAGCCATCGTGATGCCAAAACAAGCTGGGTTGCTGGCTCTGGCCTAGTGGGCAAATTCTGTGCGCGGGAAGGTGCTCTAGTGATACTGCGTTCTCTTGAGTGAATGGGTGAATGGCAATGGTAGAGAGGTGTTTTGCTTCAGGTCCTAGTATTGCGGTGTCTAATTCCGATGGTAGTGGTTTCACATAAACACAGCGGTTGAGGCATGATAACTTAAGTAGGGCAGAGCTATCATGGATCACGGTCCAGTTGAGGCTGTCGCTGCTTTCCCAGAGCTTAACTTCTGGGCCATTGGACGAACAGAAACGGGTGCTTTCTCTGAGGTTTCTGATGGTGCCTGCTTCTGAGGCGGTGAGGGTATCAGCAGGGTTGCTTTGGGAAAATTTTTCCATTTCGATAGCCAGCAAATCAGCAAATCGTTCGGAGTCTCCGGCCGCATAGATGGCGTGTAGTGATAAACAGCCGCGCTGATTGTAGAGGGATACGTCACGTGCGGCATGGATTGCGGCTGCTTCGAAGTCATCATAGACAATGCCTATAGAAACTTTATGGCTGTGAGGAATGAAGAGTTGGTGGGGTTTTACATGTTGGTGAATAGCTGCGATAGATTCATCCGATCCTATAGCGATGATGACATCGGCTCTTGACTTTTCTTGATCCTCAAGCGAGCTGCGTATTTCAATGAGTTCTCTGAGTGCATCGGGAAAAGGCTCTAGGGCATCTGTGAATTCAGCTAAGCCTGCAGATGGTATTTTAACAACATTGTGAGAGCCGATGAGGAGTCCTCTGATGAGGCTCTGGAATGCGGCGTGTGCCGTGTTGCCGCTGACGATGTGAAGGATGCATGCGGGTGCAATTGCTTTGCTTTGCAGTGGGCCGTGAGCAAGGAATGCATCTAGGGCCATGTTGCTACCCAGTTCGTTGGTGACCCATGCGTGCAGATCATGCGCGGTGATGTCGCCAGTCCATTGCTGAATCTCATCATGAGAACATGCCTCGGCGATGAGTTGGATGCGTTCTTGGGTAGTGGTCATCTGCTGAGGGTTTCGTCACTTGATCTTGAACAGCCTCTGGGCAGAGCGGTCGGGTCACGGCCAATTAAATTAAAGTAAGGCGCGCTGACTTCAAGGTTAGTCTGGTCCCGGGTCACGAGGTCCTGGGTTGCGAGATCTTGTGTGCGTATTGCCATGACGGAGTGAAGGTTGGCGAGGTCATAAAGAACGAGGTGTCCTAGCTGGCCGGGTTTTGCGTCGGTATTGGTGATGGGGTCAATCACCCGGGTGCGAGTCCAGCTGGGCCCTTGGTGTGCTTGGTTGAGACCGCGGCTGTAAAATTGACTGCTGAGCTCAGTCATGGAGTATTCGTTAACGATGCAGTCTGAGGATAGTCCGAGCTTGGTTTCGAAAAGTCGGTGAAGTTCGCTTTTGGTCAGTTGGTGTTGTGTTCCCTTGTAGCCTCCTGTTTCCATTGCCCAGCTTCCTGGCGCGAGTTGCAGGGGAGATTCGATTGAATCAAAAAGGTGCAGGAAGGATAGTGCGGTGCCGAACAGGGCAACGGGTTGATTGTTTTTGGTGGCGTTGATGATCTTTTCAAGATCAAGTGAACCAGTTTCGTCGGTAGCCCAGCTAGACCCTTGAGCGATGTGCTGTGCGATGACGCCCATCATGTGGGACAAGGATGAATGAGGTGATTGCTCAGGATGCGGTATTAAAAAGATAGCGTGGGCAGGTTCTGGTAGCTTGAGCTCATGCCAGGCATTGATGATGGATTGATCATAAAGATCCGTAGAGTTGAAGTGATGTTTGCCTTTGGTTTCTGTTGTTGTTCCCGAGGTCAGAAATGTTTTTTGTATAGCTTCTATCGGGAAGGTAATTAGAGGGAGCGCGTCAGCTTTGAAGGCGTCTGTCGGCAGTGCGGGAATGTCATGCCAGTAGCTTACTTGTTCAGGGCTGGTGCCGGTAGCATTACAGAAATTTTGGTAAGGCTTATTTTGCTGATACTGGTGAGTGAAAACCAGCATGGCTAGTGCGTTGAATTCAGTACCGCTGATTGGTTTGCCGTTGATGGCTTGGGCCATTGATTTCTCAATGACTGTGGTTATGGGGGTGTCTGAACTCACGGGAAAAGCGTTGCTGTGTTCACCTTCTTGAGGATGTTGCTTCTATTCAAGTGTTGAATGAAGGGCGAGGCCAATATTTGGTCGTTTTTTACTATTTTCAGGTCGATCTGGTCCATCAATCACACGATTGACACGTAATGATATAGCTAGGACTTGACTTGCTTTGAGTGCGGGTCAAGTATCTGGCTTATTGCTCGCAGGGGCGTTGGTGTCAGGTCGATATCACGTTGTTTTGCGGCGTTACTTAATAAGCTTAACTATTTAAATACAATGGATTTATCAAAGAGCATACTCTTGCCACTTGGTGTCGTTCTCCTCCTAGGGGCGTGTTACCCTTATCCCTCAAATTACGGATCGCGTGAAGCTAGACCTACACAATTGCAGGTTGAGCAAACAATCACGAGCGAGGAACAAAGAAGGATTGAGGAGAATCGTCAGCAACTTGAACAGCAAGCCGCCAACCAACCCGCTGAGGGAGGTCAGTGGACTGAGCCAAATTTAAATAACTCGCTGCCAGTGCCTGCAACGAAATCAAAGTATCCTACTGCTTCTGCAGTGCCCGGAAAGCCTGGTTTTGTCTTCAACCCATACACGCACAATATTGTTGATGTGAAGGGAATTGGTTCAGGTAGGTTATGCCGCGATCCAGAGGATGCAGATCCCACTCACAAGTTCAGAGTGCCATAAAGCCTGTTTTAGGTTGCTGGTTTATGAACTTGGAGGTGTCGGTTCTTGCTTTTAAGCCGGCATCTGCCAGTCATTGCTCTCTATGAAACGTATTGCTGTGCTCGGAAGTGGCTTGCTGGGTGGGTCCATTGCCCTCGCTGTGCAATCTCGTCTGCCCTCGGTATCAGTAGCACTTTGGGGTAGGCGCGAACAGGGAATCGTAGACGCCAAGGGTCAGGGGATCGACGTGGCGAGTGTCAATCTCGACGAGGTTGTTGAGGGAGCGGATATCATCGTTCTGGCTTCGCCTGTAGGAGCGATGCTTGAAATTTTGGAGGCAAGTGCTTCAAGTTGCTCGTTAGAAGGGGTTCTGGTGACAGATGTGGGTAGTGTGAAAATGGCTCCGAGAGATATTCTTGGACCGCTCGTTTCTAAGCTTGGGGCAAAGTATATAGGCAGTCACCCGATGGCTGGATCGGAGCAAGCTGGGGTTTCCTCTGCTAGAGAGGATCTCTTTGATGGCGCTGCTTGTGTCATGACTAACGACTTTGATCACTCTGAGGAAGATGTCTCTGCAATACGATCCATGTGGGAGGCTATAGGATGTCAGTGTTATTTAACGTCATCGGATGAGCATGATCGAGTGATGGCCAGAATTAGCCATATGCCTCATATGCTAGCTTCTGTCGGGGCTCTTGTTGGGCTCAAAGACCAAGACCACGGAAAGTTTGCGGGGAATGGCATGCGTGATACTACCCGTGTCGCTTCAGGTCACCCAGGTATGTGGGCTGAGATTTTCATGAGCAATCGGGATGCGCTGAGAGAACCTGTTGAGGAGGCCATCACGTATTTGCGTGAAATGCTTGCTTTGCTCGATGATTCAAGCGAAGACGCATTGGTTGACTTGTTGGCGAAGGCTAAACACCTCCGGGATGATCTTTAATCAATCGGCCTGAGTATCAAATCGCTAACTGGTTTAGATCAATACACAGCTTTTAACGACCACTAGCACACCCTTATTTAACCGCGATATGTCCAGTATTACCGTTCACTCCATCAGTAACCTGCAAGCGGAGTTTGAAGTTCCAGGAGACAAAAGTATCTCACACCGTGCAGCGATCCTAGGGGGCTTGTCCAATGGCGCTTGTCAAATCGATAACTACCTGCCGAGTGAAGACTGTATTTGCACCTTGAATGCTATGGCTCAACTAGGGGCAAAGTATGAGACATTGGAGGAAAAGCCTGGTTACGGTCCCACTTCACTTACGATTCACGGATGCAGTATGGAGTTAAGCGCTCCTGAGGGCGGTGTTGATTGTGGCAACTCGGGAACCGGAATGAGGTTGCTTGCTGGTCTTTTGGCCGCGCAACCATTCGAATCTATTTTAACCGGAGATGCTTCGCTGCAATCCAGACCAATGGGCAGAATCATTAAGCCGTTGAAAGAGATGGGGGCATCGATTGAAGCGTGTGGCGATGCTCCAGGGTGTGCGCCTCTGCATATCACAGGAGGTGAACTGCACCCCACTTGTTATGAAATGCCAGTGGCTAGTGCTCAAGTTAAGAGCGCGGTATTGTTAGCTGGCTTGTTTGCTGAGGGCACAACTTCGGTCATTCAGCCCGCAGAAACTCGGGATCATACTGAGCGCATGCTGGCCTATTTTAAGATGCCATCGACTCGAGAGGGGCAAAAAATTTCTGTGACAGGAGGTAAGACTCCAGAAGCTGGTCGATTACGCGTTCCGGGTGATATTTCATCAGCTGCTTTTTGGATTGTGGCTGCGGCCTCGATGCCTGGTGCGCATTTGCTCATTAAGAATGTCGGGCTCAACCCTACCCGCACAGCTATTTTAGATGTGCTGATACGTATGGGCGCTGATATCAAAGCCGTTGAGCATTCTGATGAATGTGGTGAACCTTATGGTGACGTCGAGGTTCATGGCAAGGCCTTGCAGGGAACAGACATCAAGCCAGAGGAAGTGCCCAACTTAATCGATGAGATTCCTGTATTGGCAGTGGCAGGTGCGCTGGCGCAAGGGAGAATGGTCATCCGCAATGCCAAAGAGCTGAGGGTTAAAGAGAGTGATCGGATTACGACGGTTGTGAAGAATTTGAAGGCGATGGGCGCGGATCTCGAGGAGTTCGACGATGGCATGGAGATCGCAGGAGCTAAGCCGCTCCATGGAGCTGAGCTTGAGAGTTTTGGTGATCACCGTATTGCGATGGCCTTTGCTATTGCCGGTCTCTTTGCAGAAGGCGAGACGGTGATTAATAACACGGCTTGTATTGATACATCTTACCCGGGTTTTGCTGATCACCTTGAGGCTGTCCTTGCTGGCTAATCTTCGCGATCAATCTATTTACTGCCTATGTCTGACGAAACCGAAACGAACTTTTTTGCAATTGCCATCGATGGTCCTGCCGCATCCGGTAAGAGCACCGTTGCGCGCCGTCTGGCAGAGCGCCTTGGCCTGATCATGATCAATACTGGCGCCATGTATCGCGCGATCGCGTGGGCGACCTTGAAAAAAAAGGTGGATGTCTCAGACCCTGAAGCCGTAGTGGCGATGCTTGGTGAGATAGCCGTTACCTGTGGTGTTAAAGACGGTGAGTCGACGATTCTTATCGATGGCATTGATCCTGGAGATGCTCTGCGTGAAGATCAGGTGAACGCTCGTGTCTCTCAAGTTGCAGCGCTACCGGAGATTCGCGAGCTGCTGGTTGCTAAGCAACGAGAATACTTGAAGTTAGGAAGCCTGGTCATGGAAGGACGTGATATTGGTTCCGTTGTTTTTCCAGACACGCCCTATAAACTTTATATCGACGCCTCAGAGGAGGTTCGGCTTGCGCGGCGATCCGCTGAGGGTTTGACTGACGTGGTAAGCAAGAGAGATGAGGAAGACAGCAAGCGTAAGAATTCGCCACTCATGGTTGCTGAAGGTGCCACGGTGATTGATAGTTCTGAAATGGATATTAGTGAAGTGGTGGAAGCCGCATTGGTCGAGCTTCAAGCTCAAGGTCTGGCAGTTTAGTTATATTTTATTATGAAAACGATTTATTGGTTTTGTTGCTCATTGTGGAAGTTTTGTTTTGTTTGTTTTTTTTCTTACCGTGTTGTCGGCAAAGAGAAGTTGATAACGGATGGTCCCGTTTTGATTGCCTCCAATCATGAGAGTTATCTTGATCCGCCGCTGGTAGGGATTGCCTATGATAAGGCTGTCTATTACCTGGCGCGCAAAACCTTGTTTGCCGGTTTTGGTGCTTGGCTCTATCCACGTCTCAATTCCATACCGGTCGATCAAGATCGCCCTGATATGACGAGTTTAAAAACAATCATCAAATTGCTGCGCGCGGGTAATCAGGTCGTTGTTTTTCCTGAGGGTGCTCGCACCTTAGATGGTGAGCTTCAGAAGGCCGAGGCGGGAACTGGTTTGATTGTCGCCAAGAGTAAGGCCGTGGTTCAGCCCGTTCGTATTTTTGGCGCACGTGATGCTCTTCCGAGAGGGACCAACAAATTGCGTTTTCGTCCGATTACTCTAGTGATTGGTGATCCGATCACATTCACGGCAGAAGAGCTGAAGGCGAAAGGGAGAGATGATTATCAGAAGATATCTGATAAGATTATGCAAAGCATCTCTGAGCTTGAGCTCAGTTAGGCTCAATTAGTAGTCTTCTACAGGAGAGCGTTTCTGTCCTGTATAGTCGATGACTTCACGCGCTTGTTGTTCTCCCATGACGTCGATCCTTAGTTGCATGATGTCATCATTGATCTGATCCCATAGCTTAGTTGTGTATGCTAATGGTTGGTAAGCTTTTTTCTTCAGCTTTTCGATCCTTCTTAGTGAATCATCAATCTTGTGATGGGGGATCTCTTGGAGATGTTTGAGGGTTTCCTTGGCGGTTTCAATCTGATGGCAAATCATCACCATGTCATTTCCTGCCAGTATTGCATTTGTTGCATCAGGGCCACGTCCATAATGATCAATAATGGCACCCATATCGAGGTCATCGGTCATAATGACTCCTTCATAACCGAGCTGGTCACGCAGTAGGCGAGTTAGCAGGTTGTGTGACATGGAGCCAGGGAGGCCAGGCGTGTCTGGATCAATGGCTGAAAAGTGTGTGTGGCAGCTCATGATGGCATCTAACTCGGGCATCAGGCTAGTGTAGGGCAAGAGGTCGCTCTTGAGCATCTCCGCTATTGATTTGTCAACGACGGGAAGTTTGTGGTGCGGGTCGTCGGTAGCAAGCCCACATGAGGGGAAGTGCTTGCCGCAGGATAAGATTTTACAGTAGCGTAAGTTGCTGTTGAATATACCGGCATTGGTGATGACTTCCTGTGCGTCTCTGCCGTAGCATCTTCCTTTGAGTGCGTTATCTGCATCATCATCGTAGGAGATGTCTAAGACTGGACATAAATCCATATTGCAGCCCATCAGACGAAGCAAGAAAGCGGTGAGCTTGCCATGTTGGGCGATCAATCCTGGATCGTTTTTTTGCCGGAGGCTCTCGGCAGAGGGGGGTTCATTGCCAATAAGACGTGTGCGAGACACTCGGCCACCTTCTTGGTCAATAGAGATAATGGGTGTGCTCTCGCTAAGTTCACGTAAATCATCAGTAAGCTTGCGGACTTGCTCGGGCGACTCGATGTTGCGACCAAACAGAACATAGCCACCGGGCTGAACGGTTTTGTAGAGCTCGGCTTCCTCAGGGGTAAGTTCAAGTCCTTGAATTCCAAGAATGAGAAGTTGGCCGTGCATGTGTTCAGTGGAGGCTGAAATATCAGCAGAGGTTATTACAGCATCTCATCTATAATGAGTCTGATTTGTAAGTCGCTAGTTTTGATAAAATCGACTTCTGCGCGTGCAGGCGATTTTCGGCTTGTTGAAAAATGACATCGGCAAAGCCCTCCAGCACTTCATCTGTGATCTCTTTTCCTCGATAAGCGGGAAGGCAGTGTAAAACAATGTGATTTGGGTGCGCGTGTGTGAGTAGCTCGGCATTCACCTGGTAGTTGTCAAATTGAGCTTCTTTCTCTGCCTGGTCTTCTTGCCCCATGGATAACCATACATCGGTATTAATGACATCGGCATCCTTAACGGCTTCAATAGGATCTGTATGTAAGCTTACGTTGGCTGATTCTAAGCGCTCAATATACTGAGTTGTTGGTAGGCACTCAGATGGCGCGGCGATGGCCAAATGGAAATTCAGTTGTTTGGCTGCCCACATCCAAGACCTCGACATGTTGTTGAAGCCGTCGCCGACAAAGGCAATTTTCTTGTTTTCCCATGTTCCAAGGCGTTCCCGAATGGTCAGTAGGTCAGCTAATATCTGGCAAGGGTGAGCGTCATCAGTGAGCGCATTGATCGTCGGGATTCCTGAGTATTCTGCAAAATCCAGGACGTCCTGCTGAGCGAAGGTGCGTATGATAGCCCCGTGAACCATGCGGCCCATGACGCGTGCCGTGTCCTTGATGGGTTCGCCGCGACCCAGTTGGATATCATTGGACGAAAGGAACATGACGGAGCCTCCAAGCTCACGAATGCCAACTTCGAATGATACCCGAGTGCGTGTAGATGCTTTGGTGAAGATCATGGCCCAAGTTTGATCTTGCAGCGGTTTGTGTTCATGCGTGCCTGCATTGCGCTCATGCTTGAGCGTGGCGGCGTGGTCGATTAACTTCCAAATAAGATCTTTAGAGAGTTCTTCGATAGAGAGTAAATGATTCATGTGAAACAATAAGTGAGAGATGATAGTGGTTGATTTTCTAAAAGGAATCCAGAGTGTTCTTGAGTATGTTCAGTGCTTCGTCAATTTCGTTGTCGGATACATTGAGCGGTGGCAGCCAGCGCAATGTTTCAGTGCCTGCTGGAACGGTAAGCAGACCATTTTTCATGAGTGACTTGCATAAGTGAAGTGCAGGGGGAGTATCCTGATCAGATGGTATGGCACCTGGGTTGAGTGCAAAGCCCAATAAAAGGCCTTTGCCGCGTATGTCAACAATGGCGGGATGGTTCCAGGACTGAACTTCTTTGCGAATACGTTGCTCTTGGTGGGCCGCATTGGCAGAGAGGTCTGAAGATTGAATCTCATGAAGCACTGCCAGAGCTGCTGCACAGGCGAGAGGATTTCCGCCATAGGTTGAGCCGTGAGATCCTGCATTCATGAGAGAGGATAGGGGGGTTCCGCTATCATCAATTGCCCGATCACTTGTCCAGAAGGCGCCTATGGGAAAACCGCCACCGAGGCTCTTAGCCCAGGAGATCGTGTCTGGCTTTAAATCAGGACAAAAAGCCTGCCAGCCCATGAGGGTGCCGGTTCTACCTAAACCACATTGCACTTCATCGAGCATAAGTAATAAATCATGCTCTTTGCAGAGCTTGTCGACGAAGTTGAGAAATTCAGGGGTGACTTCATTAACGCCGCCTTCACCTTGGATAGGCTCGAGCATAATACCTGCGGTGATGTCACTCACAGCAGCAGTGAGTGCCTCAATGTCGTTGAGCGGCACGTAACGAAATCCGGGAAGCATGGGGTCAAAGCCTTGATGAATCTTGCTTTGAGCTGTCGCAGCCATCGAACCTAGGGTTCTACCGTGGAATGAGTTGTTGAAGGTGATCACTTCATACCTCGGCTTGCCTGAGCTGTTTGGACGCGCATGACCAAAGCGCCTGGCTGTTTTAATCATGCCGTCGTTAGCTTCGGCGCCAGAGTTGGAGAAAAACACCTTGCCGGGAATCTTAGTGAAGTCATCGACGATCACGGTCGCTAACTCCTGCTGCAGCGGAATTTGGAAGAGGTTTGAGCAATGCATCAGCGTGGAGGACTGCTCGGCAATGGCCTTGGTCAATGCTGGGTGACAGTGACCAATGCTGCATGTTGCGATACCTGCACAAAAATCGAGGTAGCAATGACCTTTACTATCCCACAGACGTGCACCTTCACCTTTTACTGCAGTAATTGGGAAGTTGGCATAGGTAGCGAGGACATGTGACATGAGGGTATTTCTATGTTTAAAATCATAAAATCCAAGTGCGAATAAAGGCAGTTGATCATATTCTTTCATTTCGAGTTTGGAATTTACGGCATTAGGATTAGGGTGACGGCGCCGCTCCCCGGACGATCGCAGTTGCTCTTTTGAGTGATTGAGGAAAGTCCGGACGCCAAAGGGCAGCGCGCCTTATGAATAATGAGGGACGGTCGGTTCAAGCCGGTCGGACGGAAAGTGCAGCAGAAAACAAACCGCCGTGGTCTCTTAGGAGATTAGGGTAAGGGTGAAAAGGTGGGGTAAGAGCCCACCGCTCCGCGGGTAACCAAGGAGGCATTGCAAACCCCGCGTGGCGCAAGACATAACAGGGGAAGGGTAGCCCGCCCGTTCAGGATCCCCGGGTATTAGTCGCACCATTCCGTAAGGGAGGTGCCTCACTTGTGAGGTAAGATAAATGATCGTACATTACTGCATTTGTAGTAAGGACAGAATCCGGCTTATAGGGGAGCGGCAACTTTTCCAAAGCCTCATAGGTCGGCGTGTCTCTATGGTTTATCGCCTCAGATCGTATGCGTGCCCTTTTGAAACGACTGTTTGAAGTCAGGCGAATATGGTATTGTCATATTGCTATCGTTATACTATGGTTATCTCCGTAAGGGACGCTTTGGCGTCCCTTCGCGGTATTGAAAGCGATGACATCCATGGGAGGCAACTGATCTCATTCCTGCCTCATCTTCTACTTTCAACCTCTTTCTCTTTTATATCCAATTTATCTTTTATGGGTTTTATTGATGTTATTAAGCGGTGGCGCCTTGCAAACAAAGGCATGTCCTCCGGTAAAAAGCGCCGTACATCCACTGCTAGCGAGAATGCCGTGGTAGGTTCTATGCAGCGAAGTGTGTGGATAAAGTTGCTTATTTATCCCGCATTTACAGCTTTAATATGCCTCATTGTTGCGTTTTATAGATCTGATCACACACTGTTTCATGTCAGCGGTTTGCGCAGAGGTTTGCTCTGCATCATTGTTTCTGCAGGATTAATTCTCATTTACCACACCAGGCAGACACTAAATTACGCTAATGAAAAAGTAGCGCTCGTCTTCGGGGGAATTGCCTTTCATTTGGTGCTGGTGAGGATTGCTATTCATATTATCGATGTGAATGCTTGGTCTGCTGATTATAGGATCTTGTTACCTCCCTTGGCCTTTGCGCCGATGATTGCTTCTGTTCTTTGTGGCAGACATGCTGGTGTCTTTTCTGCTCTTAGCGTGAGCCTGTTTGGAGCTATGCTGGTTCCTGTGGATGATGTGTTTTTCTTCCTTATCACGGGGCTGATCACTGGAGTAGTGGCAGTTGTGTTAACCCGCTCTGTGCGTCGACGCGGTAGCTTGCTGAGGGCCGGTTTCTATGTTGGTCTGACGGCTTTTATTCTGGCATTGGCTTTTGATAAAATCGATTTTTCCGAGATGATGCAGGGCAATGGCCTGTCTGTTGTTCTAGGGAAAACATTACTGCCTGTCTCGATCGGACTATTAACGGGAATGTTGGTCAGTGGTTTGTTGCCAGCGCTCGAGAGTCTCTTTGCTATCACGACTAATATTAGTTGGCTCGAACTCAGTGACCTTAACCATAAGCTGCTGCGCAAGCTGCAACTCGAAGCACCCGGGACGTATCATCACAGTATGGTGGTTGCCACACTGGCTGAGTCTGCAGCGGAGGAGGTGGGTGCCAATGCTGCCATGTGTCGTGTTTGCTCATATTTTCATGATATCGGTAAACTTAGCAAACCAGAGTATTTCATTGAGAATCAGGGCGATCGAAATCCTCACGATACGTTGACGCCTACGATGAGTGCCATTGTGATCATTGCTCATGTGAAGGACGGTGTTGATATGGCCATTAAGCACAAACTCAACCCTAAGATTGTTGAGGTTATCCGCGAGCATCACGGTGATTCACTGGTGCAATACTTCTATCACAAGGCAATGGAGCAGCGTGATGATATGGCCAAGAAAGTCGAGGGAGGCTTGGAAAACAAGGAGGATATCCCCGAGGTGGATCGAAAGAATTTCCGCTATCCTGGCCCATGCCCCATTAGCCGTGAAAGCGCGATCATTAGCCTTGCTGATGCCGTAGAGAGTGCCTCACGAAGTTTGAAAAAGCCTACACCTGAAAAAATACGCAACCTCGTCAACGAGATTGTCATGGCTCGGGTAACCGATGGGCAACTTGATGGTAGTGATCTAGCGATGAGTGATATCAAAAAAATCTGCAAGAGCTTTGCTTCAACGATTCGGAGCATGATGCATTCGAGAATTAATTACCCTAAGGAAGACGGGCAGAATAAAAAGGGTAGTAAATCAGCTTCTCGTGCTGAGAAAAAAGATAAGAAGGAGGCTGTGGTTGAGAAGGTGAAAGCCTGAATGTATAGGACGATTTTTATTCATGCCCGATCTGAACGTCTACAATCACCAAAAAGTCATTCCTCTGTCAGCAGACCTTTCTAGGAGGCTGCACTCCTCTGGTTGTAAAGCTGTGTCAGAGGCGCTCCGAATAGCTAAGAAAGGTTCTGATTTGCACGGGCTTGAAGAGGTCGAAGTTAGCTTTGTCGATGATGATACCATTGCTGATCTTCACCTCCAATTCATGCAGATACCAGGGCCCACGGATGTGATTACATTTGGTCATGGGGAAATTCACGTCAGCGTGGAGACAGCAAAATCTCAGGCGCGTGAATATGCGAATGATTTTGAGCGGGAGCTGATGCTCTATATTGTCCATGGCTTACTGCATCTGGCGGGCTATGATGACGCAACCGACAAGCAGAGTGCAATCATGGACGACTTGCAGAGCTCTATTCTTGCAAAGGTGTGGTAGCGAAGACGCCTGTCTCACTGACGAGATAATTCATCATCGCGTCGTGGCGGGCATGTGGAACACTTGCCTTGATTTGCTTTTCAAAAGCGGCGCCTAGCTTGAGGCCTTTGAAATGCTCTAGGGCTCGATCATAATAACCTTGCCCGCGGCCCAGCCTGGAGCCGTCCATGCCAAAGGCAAGTCCAGGGCAAATGATCAGGTCTATCTCGGTGATGTTTATTTCAGGGTGCACGCTTGGCTGAGGTTCGAGAATCTGCATGGAGTTCGCTAACAGTTGTTTGCTTTCTGGGACTAGATGAAACGTGAGCTGGTTGCCAGGTTGACAAAGAGGGTAGACGAATTTTTTCTCGGGCAATAGCTGGTGCAGAGCTGAGAGTGAGATCTCCTGATGGATTGCAGAGTATAGGCCGATGGTGTTCATTCCACTAAGAAGATCTTCAGCAGCTGCGATATGTTTTGCGATCGCTATTGAGCTTGATTGAATCGTCTCTGCTGAAATGGCAGCTAAGCACGCTCTGATTTCGGATCTTAGCTGTGACTTGGCAGTTACTGGCTCACTCATGCTTGCATGGAACCCAAAAAGTGAATCCGAGGCACGTATAATTTTTGTTTATCTTATACAGGCTAAAATCCTTACTTGATGCAGCGGACAATAGATGGCATCTTGATGACATCATGTTTTGGTCAAAAAGTCTGCTTGTCTGCATGATTGCCCTGCTTTGTCTGGGCGCATGTGCAAGTAAGAGGACTGTGAGTAAATCACAGCTCAGGCTCGATCCGTGGGGTAATCCAGAACGTTTTAGTGTGGGTAAGGATAAGGATGGAAACCCACAGATGAAATCCGATCGCCGCAGTTCCTTTGAGGGTAAAACCAGCAGCATGAGTGCAAACCAGGATTTCAGCGGCAAGGATTACACAACAAATTCTTATGCTAAAAAAAGATGGGGAGGGGATACTGCTTTTGAACGGAAGCAATATCATGGCAACACGGATGCCAATCAATATAAGATGGAGCCATGGTTTGTGCGCAAGCAGGCTTTAGCTGAAGGCAAGCAGGCGCGTGCAGAGGGGCAAACGTATCAGACGAGTGATTATGCTAAATCAACCGCACTCGAGCAGGATTCAGGCCGCTTGAAACATCCCAGTGATGCGGAAACGGATGTGCGTAGGCGTGTGTATAAGCAGCCCGATATTATTGATTGGAAAGAGCAGCAAGGGCTAGGGGTCAAGGACACCAACAGAATGCTGGGCAGGTCTGAGTGATTAGGACCGTAATTAGGGCCGTAATTAGGACCGTAATTAGAAGGGGGGCTTTGGTAATTTGCCGCCGCCACCCATGCCTCCCATCATGTCGCCCATGTCATCCATGCCGCCAAGTTGCTTCATCATTTCTTTCATCTTGCCCTTGGATTTCATCATTTTGCGCATTTGAGTAAACTGCTTGATGAAGCGATTGACCTCAATGATGGTATTTCCTGATCCTGCAGCGATTCTTTTGCGGCGTGTGCCTTTGATGAGTTGTGGGGTTGACCTTTCCCGTTGGGTCATGGAAAGTACGATAGCCTCCATGCGCTTCATACGGTTTTCATCAAATGCGTCGGCTGGAATTTGCTTCTTAATTTTACTGAAGCCAGGAAGCATGCCCATTAACCCATCAAGAGGACCTAGCTTGCGGAGCATGTTCATCTGGTCGAGAAAGTCATTGAAGTCAAACTTGCCTGACTGAAGTCGTTTGGCCGCATTCATGGCCTCCTCTTCGTCAATATTCTCAGCTGCCGTTTCGACCATGCTGACAACGTCTCCCATGCCGAGGATGCGGCTGGCCATGCGGTCTGGGTGGAATACGCTGAGCTGTTCTAGCTTTTCTCCTTCACCGATAAACTTGATAGGTTTGCCTGTAACGGCACGCATCGAGAGTGCAGCACCACCACGAGCGTCGCCGTCGAGCTTGGTCAGGATGATACCGGTAATGCCCACTGCGTCATCAAAGTGCTTGGCGACTGAAACAGCTTGTTGGCCTGTTGCAGAATCAGCGACGAGTAGAGTTTCGCTAGGATCGACGAGCTTGTGTAAATCCTTGAGCTCAGCAACCAGCTTTTCGTCAATTTCCTGACGGCCGGCGGTATCAAAAATGAGGGTAGTTCCGTTTTGTGTTTTGGCCCATTTCAGTGCTTGCTTGGCTACCTTGACGAGGTTTTTCTCACCGGCTTCGGGAGTGAAGCAGGGGACGTCGATCTGCTTGGCAAGTGTCGCTAGTTGGTCGATGGCGGCTGGCCTGTACAGGTCACAGGCAATCAGTAAGGGGCGGCGTCCTTCTTTTTTGAGACGTAGAGCTAACTTGCCTGAAGTGGTCGTTTTTCCTGCGCCGTTGAGTCCACAGAGGAGGATGTGTGCCGGAGGATTGAGGTTCAGTGGGGCAGCATCACTACCTAATAGTTCGGTGAGCTCATCATTAAATATTTTGACGATTTGCTCGCCGGGCTTGATGGACTTGAGCACATCAATGCCCATGGATTTCTCTCTGACTTTGGCGATGAAATCTTTGGCTACGCTAAATTCAACGTCTGCTTCAAGCAGTGCGAGACGAATCTCACGTAGTGCGTCGGTGATGTTTTTCTCGGAGATTTTGCCGACACCTCGCAGATTTCTGAAGGTTTTGTCGAGGCTGTCTGATAATGATGAGAACATAATGTTTTAGGTTGTGGAGATTATTTAAGTTGGTAGGCGGCTTCTCGGTTAACGAGAAAAATCCAAGTCATCGCTTTGTCGTATTCCGTATTGCCTAGGGAGCGCCATTGGACGCTGACCTCGCAGGCGCGGCTGCGTAGACGACGACTTACCTTCCATTGGGCAATTTTACGAGCGGGATCGTATTGAACGGGAACTTTGCCAAAGCCGGCTACACGCATAATAATAGAATCAGCATCAATATTCTCTACCTTGGAGAGATCAACAGAGATACTAGGTAGTCTAGTTGAGATGATAGAACCAGGCTCAGGAATGACAGGATGTGGGGTGGTTTGAACGATGGCGCCAACGGTTGCCGCAGACGTCTTGGTGGCTTTGAAGCTGGTTGCGTTACGGAAGATGTAATCATGTGTTCCAAGGATGATGTGCCTTGGAATGGTGAAATTCGATGTTGAGCGGGTCGTTTTACCGGGGAGAACAGTAAACAGGCACTCGTAGCCTTGTTCGGAAGCGATGGGAAGCATTTCACCGGTCACAAATCCTCCTGGATAAGCGTAGCATGAGATGTTGCTGCCAAATTGCTTTTGAAGCGTTTTGCGTGACTGCCCCATTTCTTTCTGAAGGTAGGATTTGAACGTAGCTTCTCCTTTGGCCCGTTCTGATTTTACAGCTGCAGGGTATGGGTGGGAAACGGAGTGGCTGCCAATGGAGCAGCCATGTTTTTGCATTTCCTTGATCATCGATGTGGTGAGTGCGTTGCTGCCTCCATTGATGTAATTGGTGTAGAGGAAGATGGTGAATGGAAATCCCATTTCCTTAAGAATAGGAAAAGCATCTGTGTAGATTGATTTCCAACCATCGTCGATGGTGATAAGAACGGAGCGGTCTTCGATGGTTTTCTCTCCACGTTTCCACGCCGTAAAATCCTCTAAGCTAATTACATTTAGGCCAAGATCTTTGATCGCTTGCATTTGGCGTCGGAACTTGCCCGTCGAGATGAGCATCTCCGTAGCGTCTTTGGTTGAAGAAAAATCATGATATCCGAGCACGGTGACGCGTGCATCAGGATTTGCAGGAATGTTGACTGACTTTACCTGATCAGCTACCTTTGGCTTTGTTTGCGTTGTTGAGTTATTTGGGCTTTTTGGCGTAATCGCGATCGTTTGAGCTAAGGTGTAGCTCAAAAACTTGGCATCACCATTATCAAGCGGACCATGACCTTGCGATAAGCTAGCAAGGAGAGTCAGCATGGTGGCAATGCCTGAGAAAATACCTAAAAACTTCTTCATGATCAGTGGGGATCTAAAATATAACCCCATCGAGGTGGATGGAAAGTCCTGAGTCACCTGGGTAGGATGAGTTATGCTCGATTGGGTAATCGCTAGTCTCCATAGCCTTGATGCTAACTTAGAGGGCTGGGGTAGGTGCCTTGGTTGACCAGTTGCTTAATGGCATCAACGACATGTGGTTTGTCGTCAGGGTAGGTGACGCCAAACCAAGAGCTGGTGGTCTCAAGGAGGCGGCAGTCGGCTTTTTTCTGGCTGATCAAGTCGTCAACGAGTGTTGGGATGTAGCATTCGGATTTGAGCTCATTGCCAGATTCCTTGAGGAATTGAATGAAATGTTCTTCAAGCTGAGCGAAGAATTCATGGTTGAAGCCCCAGAAATTCATTGAGGCAAGAGCATGTTCATCAATTTCAATGCGGGTGCCGTCCAATTGGTTGCCGTAAATTTTGCCGTCTTGTTCCCTCTTGATTTCAGTGATTTCTTCGACTTCGCTGAGCAGGCCGTCATTTTCCGAGCAAATGCCGCGATTGACATCACCATGATCGGATAAAGTCTTGTTGATGTGGTAGCCGACCATGCAGTAGTGGGACATGGAGTCGTCGGAGTCACTGGACTCTCTGAAATAGGCTGCGATCCTTTGGTAGGCGTCAGCTCCGTAAAAATCATCTGCGTTGATGACCGCGAAGGGCCCGCTGACCGCGTTTCTCGCTGCTCGGATGGCGTGGGTGGTTCCCCATGGTTTTTCACGACCTTCAGGGACGCTGAAACCATCGGGCAGATCGTCAAGCTTCTGAAATGCGTAGTCCACTTCGATTTTACCTTCGAACCGAGCTCCTACGCCTTCTCTGAAGGCCTGGGCAAAGTCTTCGCGGATGATGAATACGACTCGCTTGAAGCCTGCACGGATTGCATCATAGACAGAATAATCGAGCACGGTTTCGCCATCAGGGCCCATCGGGTCCATCTGTTTGAGGCCGCCGTATCGGCTGCCCATGCCTGCTGCGAGGATGAGTAGTGTTGTTTCCATGGTTCAATAATTTTCGCTTAGTGATAAGGGAGAGCTTTTTATGCAGACAATGTCTAGCTAATGCAATGGTTTCTTGTAAGTAAGCCGTGGTTCTTTAACAAAGAATGTTAACAAAGAATGCTATTGCAGCTAAGGGCTTGCTGTCTTTAAGATGAGGTCGTGCCCTGAGAGTTTGTCATAACTCAGAGGAGGCAAATCTTCAATCTTCGCAGTCAGCGTAAGATACCTTACCCACCCAATAATACCCCCGCCTAGATTGTATGGACGATACCCCCAAAGATCTCGACCAAAGCTTAGAGCGTAATCACGTGCGGCGAGTATTTAATGCGATGCTCACGGCTCGTGTTCTTGAGAATAAATTGGGAAGTCTCTATAAGGCAGGGAAAATAGTAGGGGGAGTTTATCTTGGTAAAGGTCAGGAGGCTGTCAGTGCTTCGATGGCCGCTTGTTTGGAGAAGGGGCGAGATGTCTACGCACCTTTGATTCGTGACCAAGCAGGACGCACCGCATTTGGTGAAGAAATTTTAGATTGCACCCGCACTTACCTAGGTTCTGTCAAAGGGCCGATGCGGGGCAGGGATGGTAATATTCACCGAGGTCGGCCAGCTGAAGGAATGTTGGCGATGATTTCTCACCTAGGAGCGGCTATACCTGTTGTTGCAGGTATGCTCCTGGCAAAGCGCCTCAAGGGTGAGTTAGATGGGGTGGTCGGCGCTACTTGCGTGGGTGATGGTTGCACCTCCACGGGAGCATTTCACGAGGGGTTGAATACTGCCGCAGTCGAAAAATTGCCCCTGATCTTAACGGTCGCCAATAATCAGTATGCTTATTCGACTCCGAATGACCGGCAGTTTGCCTGCCGTGATCTCGTCGACAAGGCTGTAGGATATGGGGTGCGTGGTCACAGTGTGGATGGAACAGATATGCTGGCCTGCATCAAAGTGATGAATGAGGCGGTGGCTCGAGCCCGTGAGGGTGACGGCCCTCAGCTTGTTGTAGCATCGATGCTCAGGCTCACGGGGCATGGCGAGCATGATGACGGCTCCTATGTCGATGCAGCGCTCAAAAGCTCTGGGCTAGGGCGTGATAGTATCGAGGTTGGAATCAAACAGCTTATAGAGGGTGGTTTCGCAACAGTAGAAGAAATCGAGCAATGGCAGCAAGAGGCTGCCGATCAAGTGCAGCAGGCAGTGGCGATCGCTCAGAAGGAAGACGGCCCTGACCCCTACAAGGATGATTGGATGGCATACTCAAATCCTGAGATGCAAATGCAGAGATAATAATGAGTGATGTTACTTACATAGACGCTATCCACGCGGCCCTCGATGAGGCCATGGAGCGAGATCCTGATGTTTTCCTCTACGGGCAAGATATCGGTAAATTTGGTGGTGCCTTTAAGGCGACCAAAGGTTTGCAGGAAAAGTATCCTGGCCGGGTATTAGATGCTCCCATTAGTGAAGATGCGATGGCTGGCGTTGCCATTGGCGCTGCCATTGAGGGAGCGAGGCCCGTTCTTGAAATGCAATTTGCTGATTTTTCCTCTGTCGCGTTAAACCAGATCATCAATCAGGCAGCGACGCATTATTACCGAACGGGTGTGCCGGTGCCACTGACGATGCGCCTGCCATCGGGGGGAACCCCTGGTTCTGGACCTTTTCATAGCCAGAGCATGGAGGCCATCTACTCTCATTACCCAGGACTGGTTGTGGTCACGCCGGCAACGGTAGCTGATGCGCACAGTATGCTGCTGGATTCTATCGCGATGAATGACCCCGTGATCTATTGTGAGCACAAGTTTTTGTATCGTTGGCTAAAATCCAAAGATTTATCAGGAGACCGATTGCCCATTGGTCAGGCGAGAATCACGCGCCCT
>Ga0206128_1000698_pt1 | contig 36678 bp, 60 predicted proteins | sample Helgoland_Spring_7_FD_148601 | JGI IMG/M metagenome (GOLD analysis project Ga0206128, IMG submission 148601) | Pelagic subsurface seawater microbial communities from Kabeltonne, Helgoland, North Sea - Helgoland_Spring_Bloom_20160426_1 | ecosystem: Environmental > Aquatic > Marine > Epipelagic ... | reverse complement strand
TGTTGTGTTAGTGCCATTTTGAAGGCTAGAATTAGTTTACTTTTTTTCATGTTCTTTATTTTCAGGATGGTGTGCTATGTAAAGAAGCACTTCATTATAGCTTAGTTTTTTAAAAAATGTACTTCTATGCGTCTGTATTTTTCCTTTATATTTTACGGTTGTTTCGTTTCCTCTAATTTCTATTTCAAATTTCATTTATTTAAGGATTTGTATTTTTCAATAATTTCAATTAACGAAAATCTATCCCATTTAAATTTGGTTCGTTTCCCCATTGCGTGTTTTAGGTTTAGTTTTTCAAAGCGCTCTGCTCCTATCTTTTTTCTCAAAGCAATAGCGTACATAGATTCATTTCCATGATTGAAGTAATTGCATTGAACACATTGTCCGTTTACATTATCTTCTTCAAATTTTAAAAGAGGGTGAAGTCCTGCGCTGAAGTAGTGACCTGCCTGGAGGGTTGTGTAGCGTCCACAGGATATGCAGGGCTGATCCTTGTCTCTATTTCTGACAAACAGATGGAAGTGTCTAACTGCAATTTTTTTGAGTTGCGCTAAGTTCTTATTTAAATATCTTGATGTTACGTCCACGCCTAAGTTTTAAAGAGTCTTAGGATTTGCTTAAAATAAGAAAACACTAAGTACCCTGAATGAATCAGTTTAATCTTAGTGTTGGAATGGTAAATATAGTTTAAAAAACTATGTTATACAAATTATTTAGATGATTTTTCTTTAATAAAAAAACATTCTTTTCATTTCGGTGTTGTCGCTCTCCGCAGGTATGAAATACGGTCGCAATTCTAACACCCCACATATCTCTAAGAGAACTCCTAATGGCATAGGTGTCTTTAGTTTAAAGTAGCCTATTAGAGTAGGCTCACTGACCCCTAGGATCACCACGAGCTTTCTAATGGTTACTTTTTTTTCCTTCATTCGTTTTTTTAAGTAGGACATGATTAGCTGCTGCCCTACTTTTGATGCTTGCTTGTAATTTTTCATTTGTTCTCCATCGGTAATTTTGGATAGTTAGTGCATTTTTCAAAATCCTCTACACACCATATTCCATCATCTCCATCAAGTCCAAAAGCTCTTTTTTTTCCAAAGTCTGGTAAATGGCTTGTTATTGTTTTTTCTTTTCCTGAATCAAAGAGATAGTTTTTAACATCGCTTTTTATCAATACTTTCATTCCTATTTGTAATTTCATATCATTAAGTTTTATTTTTATATTCTTCTATAAGTTCTTTCATTATGCTTTTTCAGATACTTCAATTAAATATTCATCAATTTGATCTTCAAATTTACCAATTACATACATGATAGTATCTGCCGTTACATTACCATCTTCATCATTCCAGTCATCAATTACTGTCATCATGTCTATTACGGTTGTGAATTTTTTCGTAATTCCGTTAATGATTAATTCCAGATTAATTCTGTAATGTCCGTGTCCGTTAAAGGACTTTGATACATCATACAATTGAACATCGTCAGCATTTGCAAAAATTTCTTGCAGCTTATTTAAATCGCTAGACAGTCTCTGTTCGTACATTCCAAGGTTTAAGTTTACGTTTTTCATAATAGGTTGATTTAGGGATTTTATTACCAAAGTATTCAGAGGTTGATTAATTGATTTCAACTCTTCATCGATCCAATCTGTATGTTCGCCATCAACTATCTTACATAGCTCATACTCATCCCCCTCTTCAAAATCAAAACTATTTACATCTAGTTTTTTAAAAGCATTATAAGCGTCTTTTAAGTCGTCAAATTCTGTTTTGATTTTTGTGTTACCATAATTTAAGTCTAGTTCTTGTGAATTTTCGTTTCTCCACACTAATTTGTAATTTTTCATGATTTTTGGGTTTTAAAATTTATTTTTTTTATATTATTTTGCCATTGATGGATTCATTCCTTTATCTGCTACCCATGTGTTATATATTGGATGCCAAACTTTTCCTTTATCTTCTTCCATCATATTTACCCTTGCTTGGAGGGACAATCTTCTTTCTCTAGTAGTTATTTTAACATCAATTCCTTGATGGTAATCTAACATCGTGTCGATGCATAAGCTTTCTATGTTATCACAAACTGATGGTGAGTAATATTCCTTTTCGACACTATCAACAAGCATTTCCATAAAGTGTTTTAATCTCGGTTTTACACCTTTGTTTTTATAAAAAAAACTAAAAATTTCTTCTCTATTGTTTTTTAGGTCTTGTATTGTAAAAATCATAACATTTAATTTAAGGGTAGTTGCTTCGTTGCAACACTTCAAATCTACGCCTAAACTTAAATATACACAAGTTTTAAACTAAAATACTTTAGTATTTTAATGCTTTTTATGGAATCATCAATAAATAAGGTGTTTTATTGAATATTATTTAACGATTATTTCTGATTTTAATAATTACGTCAATTGTGTAAAGTATATTGATAACTGAAAATACTATAAGAATATAATTCATTTTAGTTTATTATTAAAATGTCTTCTTACAAAATAGCCTCTCAATATACTTATAACTGTGTAGCATATTGTAACGCCTAAATTTTGAGATGACGAACTTTGTATACCCCATATCGGTAAAACAATGAAGGTTGCAATTAATGATATAGTGAAACCAATAGCCGTACTGATTACAATTTCTTTGAATGATTGTTTTTTTGTTTGCATAATTTAAGTAGTGTTTAGTTCATGGGATTTAGGGACCTCAATTGTGGGGCAAAAAAGGTGTATTGTCTTTGTTTTCATTTTAACTGTTGTTTTACTTTGTCTATTCTATTTTCTATAACTTTCGCCTGGCATTTCAATTATGTTAAACATCTCTTGAAGTCGGTCATACACCCTGTCTCCGTACTTTTCTTGAATTTCTGGTAGGGATAAATTACTTGTTAAAAATGTTCGTTTATTATTAGAATACCTTTCTTCTAGAATGTCTTTCATTAAGTTTTTAATTCCAAAATTAGAAGCGTTCGACTCCGTGCCAAAATCATCAAAATACATTACAGCAGCTTTGTTGTATTTTTGAAAGAAATGTTTCTTTGCCGACTTATCGTTCGTGTCCATGCCTTCAAACTCCATTACCAAAGCGTTGCAGGACACGTTATTAAACCAAAGTATCGGATCTGGCAACAGTGCCTTGCCCACCATTTGAAAAGCTCTTAGCATTGATGTTTTGCCGCATCCATAATCGCCAATAATTAAAAGCCCTTTTTTAAGATCAGGGATGTTTGTGGTAATATTCGTGTTTTTAAAATTTTCACTCTTTGCAAAATAATGAGTCAAAGCTCTGTAAATTGGTTTCGTGGATTCTGTGAAAATTAAATCTTTTCCTTCGTTTATTTTCCAACATTTGATGAACATTTTCTGCAACCAACCGAAAGGAAGTTTTGATAATGGAACTTTTTCTGGCTCTGGTTCGCTAAATTTTACAGAGATTGCGGAGTTTTCATACTCGGATATTTGAGTGTTCTGATCATCTGTTAGAGTTCCCTTGAATCGCTTTAGAAGTCTGTATTTTCTAGTTGAAATCATTTGTTCGGATTATATGCGTTAAGTTTTCCTGTTTTTTTTACGGTTGTTTTTTTCAGATGAGGCAAGGTGTTTAACAGCGTTGTTTTCCAATTCTTAATCTTTCGAGGTTTATCACCGCCCGTATGCCAATCACTAGATTTCCATGCTTCGTATTTTAGGCCCACATCTTCCAGGTCGATATTTTCAATTTTTGATTTTGCAAATTCTAAAAACTCTTTTTTATTTGGAATATCAATGTTATTGTTAATATCAATATCATTGTCATTGTCATTGTCATTGTCAGCGTTTTGTAGCTTTTTGTTTTTATTTTGATTTGGTTTTGTAGTTGTTTTGTTTTTCTCGTATCCTTTTTTCCGTGCTTCACTTCGTGTTTTTGAAAGCTTGTTTTCTTTTACAAAACGGCGACAAGTAAATTCCGTGAAATTACCTTCTACATCTATGTCGCATATATCGTTGAACATTAAATCATTTATAATTTCTTGCACACTTTCTGCAGAACATCTCCATAAATTTTGTAGGGATTTTGTAGGGATTTTGATTGTACTTTGTTTTCCTTTTGAAAACATTTTAAAGATGATTCTCAGCCAAGCTCCTTCGCTTTCTAATGAAAGTACGTTACAATCTTTTTCCCAATCGCCAATGTAAAGAGGTATGTGAGGTAGGTTATTTTTAGCCATTGTTACTTAATTTTTGCAGTATTGATGTATATTTTTTTAATTTCCTATTATGGTACTTTATTTTATTAAGACACTCATTTTCATCATTCAAGTAAGGCAGCTCCTTCATACATTTGTTGTAGATGTTTTTAAACCTTATTTCTTTTTCTAAGAAGAATAATCCCTTCTTTTTGTGGTAAACCACCATGCTGTGATTTTGAGCCGTTCCGGATCGCTTAAATAAGCTTCCTATGTCACTATAATTATATTGTGTTAATGTGGTTGCTATTAAGCAATAGATACGAATTGCATCTGCTATTTCTGTTTTTGATTTACTCGATTCTATTTTTTTTATATCCACACCCGTCACTTTTTTTATTGTTTGTATAATTGTTTTTAATGATTTCATAATTTAAGTTTTTTTATAGATGCACATTATTTTTATTAAAATGATAAATGAGAACAAAAGTTCCTATTATCCAGAGATATACCCCTATAAAAAGGGTGTTTGTTCTCCATATACCTAGTTGTAAACAATGCTACGTTCTTCCATCAAACACCACCACCATTGAGTCGTGCATACCAGCTTTGCCCGTAACATATTCACCTTTTGTATTAACACCGCAAAATTTTATTCTCTTTTCTATAAAGCGGATCTCTTTTTGGTTCGGCAATATGTGTCTGTGAAATAATTGGGTGCTTGTACTTACAGGTAAAAGCATCACACAAAGTTTACCTTTTTTACTTTCTTCTATTGCCTTAATTACAAACGCATCTTTTAACTTTCTGCTGTAAGGTGGGTTTATAAAATTTCGCTCTTTCCATTCAATTTCAAGTCCGTTCCATTTTTCAATATCGTGCTGATACGGGCAAGGATCAAAGTTAAAATCAAATTCACCGTTTAATTTATCATAAAAGCATGGTGGTGTCGCCCAGTCGTCTTTATGAGGTATGTTTCTATTTTTCATATTTTATCTATTTAAATTCGCACAGTTTACAACAAGGTGTATATTTCAAACGTCTCCAATTGTCAAGGTGCATCATATCTTTTTCAGTCCTCCAAGAGTAACCGCTTCTAAATCCTGTATTTGTAGGTTTTAAATCAAGTTTTTTAACTAACTCATTTGCTTGTTGCCAAGATATTGTTAGTTTAATTTCAGTTATTCCAGAATCTTTTCTAATGTATTTTACAACTCTCCAAGAGTTATCTCTTTGCCATTCTGTAAGCATCCATAAATGACTCCACTTACTTACCACTAAATCAATATCTATTTCATTGATTCCAGTATCTTTAAATTCTCCTTTTACTATTTTCATTTTAATCAAGTTTTTAGTTTAATAATCCGCACTAAGCACAACACAAAATATAGTGCATAGCTCGTGCCTCACTACGACACCATATTCAACACGTTATGCAACATAGCGCAATTCGCCACTATAAAATTCACATTCATGTCTCTGGTATTTTGGTCTAACTAAAATATAAGCACCGTCTATGTTCGTTATAGTTCCTAATAGTGGCTTTGGCTTGTCTTTTAATTGAAATGGTATGTTACCAATTATTTCTACTTTATCTCCTACTTTAAATCTACGTTGCATAACAAATGTATATGTAATAAGGCTAATTAACTTTCGTTCTTCGGTTTAATGTACGTGCATAGCCTTACTACACATACACAATGCGTTAGCAACAATAAACACTACCATAGTGCTATTTGACGAGTTTGTTCTTTAAACCGCTTACAAGCCTTTTCATAGTATTCAGCATCTATCTCATAGGCTATTAGTTTTCGTTTCATTTGGTGGCAGGCTATAGCTATACTTCCACTACCCAAGTGAGTATCTAAAATCAAATCACCCTCGCTCGTGTAATGTTCCAAACAAAACCTATACAAATCTATTGGCTTTTGTGTCGGGTGGATTCTTTTAATAGGTTTTTTCTTTTTAAATCCCGCCCATAAGTATTCAAATTTTTTTACCCCTTTATCGAATGAAGTCCAAGCAAGTTCACCATCAGCCAAAGAAAAACCCTTATCCATTTTCTTATCCCAAAATAACCACCCTCTACTTTGTGGTAATTCAAAATGATTTCCACCCCATACTATTTGATCTTTAGATACTCGGAAAAGCTCATCCCAATATTCTTTAGATGGTACTTCTTTATCCCAGTCCTTTTTTGTGTATTGGTTTATTTTCTTTCCATTCCATCGCTTTTTTCTTTCGCTACCCATATTCGGGCTTATTGTCATACTTGCCACTTCACCATCAAAACCAAGCCCGTAAGGAGGGTCAACAATAGCCACATCAAAATAATTATCGCCATAGCCTTTTAACGCTTGTAAGCTATCTCCGTGTATTAATTCAATGTCTTTCATATAATCCGTTACAAATATTTGGTTTGGTTGGACACTGGAAGGCTATAACCAGTGCCACTTTACCCAACCAAAAAACCTAACTCACCTATTGTAAACTAGTTCCAACACTAATTCTATATTTTTAAGAAACCATTGCTAATTCTTTTTTGTTTTTTCTAATCCTGTTGTTTAGGATGACTCTTGATAGCGTGCTTTTCAATAAAATGAAGTCATTAATTAAGGCTGCATTTTCATCTATCAATTCTTGAGCCTTTAGGTTTCGCATATCGATTATTGCGTCAGTATCTTTGATTGCTACGTAAATAGTGTTAGACTTATTTGTAAAAGAGCTCTTCGCACTTCCTACCGCTTTTATTAAACACATCTTTTCAAGCTCTGTAACACGTCCTGACACGTTGTTTATACGAATCCCATACTTTGTGCTTAACTCTTGAGTTGTGATACCTTTATTCTCTTTTATTAACTCCAAAATAAATTGGCATTTCTTAGGTGCTTTTTTGAGAATTTCGAAATAAGCGTTGTTTCTGTTTTTGATTGCTACACTCATAGGTTCTAGGTTTTAATTTGATTTACTTATTATTTTTCCAAGTTTTATAACGAAATACTGTTCGCCTGGTAATGCGCCCCACTCCGTTTTTCCTGTTCTTTTTTGAATCCCTTTCCATTCAAGTCTTATCTTTGGCGCATTTTTTTGGTAACCATTTCTAAATTCAACTACATCAAACGATCTAATAAAAGTTTCTCCAAGAGCTTCAACATTCCCTAATCTGCTAATCCAATAAGGTTTAATCTCTCGATATTCCTCTGTCTTTTCACCAGAAGAGATCATATCGAACCATTTCTTTTTTAAAGTTAAGTGAAGTATTTTCATTGTTCTAGGTTTAAAACGGTAAATCGTCTGGTTGTTCTTGAGCTAAATCTTCAGCGGTTTCAAATGGAGGTTTTGGAATTTCGGACTGTGGATGCACCTCTATTTTCCAGCCTTGTATCGCATTGAAATACTTCGCTTCTCCTTGTGGGTTGATCCACTCTCTTCCGTTAATGTTGATGTGTACTGTTATTTTTTGGCCAACAATCACATCATTTAAAAGTGCTGTTTTGTCTTGGATAAACTCCACCAGAATGTGTTGAGGGTATTTCTCATCTGGAATGGTTATGACTAACTCACGTTTCTTGAATCCTTTTGAACCAATTTCTTTAGTTTGTCCGATTACTTTAATTCTGCCTTCTACTTTCATTTTTAAAGTTGTTTTAATAAAATTGTTCTACGTTGTCTATAATATCTTGCTTATCAAAATTGAAATGCTTTACTATTACATCAATTACTTTTGAGTAGAGTTCGCTAAACTCATCTTCATTCATACTCGCAAAGCTTATGCTCTTTGCTTCTCTTTGCATTACACCCTGAAAATCTACCCATTCATCATAAAGCCCTGCTTCTATAATTAAATCCTTCCTTAATCGGTCTGGATTGTTATAAATTTCTTGATTCTCAAAAAGCATATTAATGAGCGCAAAGAATTTCTTATGAAACTTTAAGTTTCTTGGACGTTTAATTTCACATTGATATTCCTCACCTGCTTTTAATTTTTTGATTTTGTCATAATCAGAGTTGTAAGCAACTTTTAAAGTATGATCGAGCTGTTTAATGACGAATAGTTTCATTAAGCTTTCTTTAAAATAATTGAGCCTTTTCTGTAAGTGATTTCTGGAAGTGGTAAGATTTCTCCATCTTCTGAAATGTTAGCATTTACGTTGCCTTTCTCAATGGCTAAAAACATTGACTTGTATTTAGCTTCAATCTCTTTTTTTGATTTCTCAGCGTCAGCCCATTCTGGAATGGCCTTGTAAACAAAGGTTCGTCCACCGCTTCTAGTCTCTATTTTATAACCCTTATACCCGTCTTTGTATTCTGTAGATGCAGATGCTAGTTGGTCATTAAAAGTGTCTTTAAAGTCCTTTATTAAGGCTAGGGCATTATCTAATTGCTTTCTGTAAATATCTAGTTCAATCAGCCCATCAAATGCTGATCGATAACCGTTTTCGACTTCATTATGAATGTGTATAATTCGGTCTTGAATTTCCTGTAAAGGATTGGTTCTATTTTGAAGTATTTCTTCTGAAATGACTTCTTTTTCTCTTAGTTCTAAAAATAAATCTTTGCTCATTATTTTGTGTTTAACCAGTTATTTAATTTATCTGCTATGTTAAGTATTTGCTTAACCTCAACCTTGCCTGCTACCACTAAATCCTTAGCATAGCTCAAAGCGAACGAAGCATTACCTCCTGTTTTTTTACTATAAGAATTTCCGTTAGGTGCATAGGGTTGTTTTGGCTTAGATACGCTTCCGTAGTTTCCGTAGGCGTTCGTTCCCTTAATTGTATATTCTACTGATTCACCAGCCTTTAAAAAGCCGTCCTGTGACTTGTGGTTCGCAGCCAACACTACACCGTCCTCCATTTCATATTCAAATTTGAATAGAGTTCCGTGTGCGCTTTCATAAGTGCCATTGGGTTGAACTGACTTTACTTTACTTGCAACTGCTGTTGCTGCTGTTTGGGTTTCCATGGTTTTGGGTTTATTTAAGGTTTAAAGGTTTTCTATATCCATCAGTAATTTTTTACTGTCGTGCGGTTCGCCTGTTAAGTGGCTATACAGGTAATGTGCTGCCGAACTGTACCATGCTTTTTTAACTTGGCTCTTTTCATTTTCAATCTTATTAAACCACTTATGCGCTAAGTCTAACAATTCTTCTGCGGTGTTTGCGTTCTCATAATCTTCTTTTAAAAACGAGCCGTCTTTTGGTATGGCTGCGAAATACATGTTTAGTTTGAAGGATTTCATAGGTTTTGGGCTTGATGTTTTTTAAATCGTTTTCTAATTTCACTTTTATAATAAGCATCGTACTTGCCGTGTACGCTTACTTTTTTTGGTTTTTTAACCTCTTTTTCCGCTATCAATGCCTTTACACCATTCAATGAAATGGAGCTAATTAAAAGGTCTAATATTGCGGAAGGTTCGAGGCTCATTGGGTTATGGTTAGCTTTGAACCTTTGGAAGCATAGCTTCTAATTCAGATTTTGCCTTAGTGAAATAAATAAGGGCTTCTTCTGATTTCTGAAAAGCACGGCTAATCATTTTATAAACCGCTTGTTGGTTCTCTTCCGTTACGGAAGCTGTACGGTAAAACAAACTCTTGACCGTTGAATAACTAGCGTCAACCGTTGTGGATATATCTATCAAATCTTGAGTTGTTAAAAGCCTGTTTAAGAGGTCTTTTTGTTCTTTGGTAATTGGTTCTCCTATTTGTGGCATTGTTATAGTTTTTAGAGCTTGATTAGTTTAGTAATTGAAGATTGTCTAGTTCCGAATTAATGCGTTTTTGCATATCCTTTAATTGTAAGTAGGTTGGCTTTAAGTCCGTCCATCCTTTTTTTGATTTATAACCAAAAACATCTATTTGAACTTTGTAATTGTTTTCTGGTTCTGCATAAAAATCTATTTCTAAATTCTTTAAAACTCCTTTAAATCCGATTAACTGTTCGGTAGCCTCGTCGCAGATGAATTTTTTTGCTATTTTATTGTAGGTCTCGGTTTTCATGTTATATTTACGGTTATAAAAGTTTTATATTACAAATATACAAACATATTTGTATTTATACAAATATTATTGTAATTATTACAAATAAAATTGTATGTTTTTTAAAAATAACCGTTTAAATATTTGATAATCAAATAATTAAAAAAATGGAAAAATTAAATATAATTGACGAGATTTCTCGTTTCTTAAACAAGAATATCAATCAGATCGGAAAAGAGATTGGTAAAAGAGACGGCACATCCTTGTATAACATCCAAACGGGGAGAAATAAAATGTCTCGAAATTTAGCAGCTAAACTAAAAGAAGCTTATCCCCAATTGAATGAATTATACTTATTGACTGGCGAAGGATCAATAGAGCTTCAGCCAAAAGAAAGCCCTGTCAATGACGTACTATTAAAAAGAGTTGAGTTATTAGAACGACTTGCAGGCTCTCAAGACGATAGAATCAATTACCAGAACCAACGCATTGAAAGGCTTGAAGCCCTTTTTGATACGAAAAAAAATTTAATGCCTCAAACTCCTTAAATTAACATAAACCCTAAAACCTACTTATTATGAAAAAATTACAATTAATATTAGTTAGTCTGCTATTTATATTCCACTCTTGTTATTCGCAAGAAAAAGAAGTGCAAAAAACAAAAATAGATGAGTTTTCATCTGCTACTGGAGAGATAATTAAATACACCGACTATGAAGCAGAGACCTTAAGTATTAGTTATGGAGTTGTTAAAACTAAAATAAGAAAATTCAGTATTTCAGATAATACTAAATTCTTTTTTCAAATATCCAAAAAAGGTAAATACTCTACTAAAAAAGCATCAATAGCCTATGAAGACTTATTAGAGGTAAATAAGGCTATAAATGTATTAAAAGCATCTATTATTTCCGATGAAGCTAGCAACCCTAGCTACTTAGAAAATAAATTTGTTTCCGATGATGGTTTTCAAGTTGGTTATTACGTCAGTGGAGGAAAAGCTTCTTGGTACATCTCGCTTGAAAAGTACGGCTCTGATAATTCAATTTTCATAAAAGACTTAGACAATCTAGAATCTGTTTTAAATGATGCTATTGAAAAAATAAAAGTCTTAAAAAAACAACCCTAAACCCCTACCGCATACGAAACCGCATACAAAACGCACTATTTTAACACAAACTAAAAACATAACAAACTGACAATTAATGATTTAACTTTTTGAGAGATGATTTTTTTTGGTTCATAACCCGGAGGTCGCGGGATCGTGCCCCGCTCTCGCTACAATTTTAAGCCATTGATTTGCAGTTGTTTAACTCTAAATGTCAATGGCTTTTTTAATTGGAAAAATTCGTACCGCATACGAAACCGCATACAGTAACAGGGAAAACATGACTAAGAATTATATAGAAGCGAAAATATACCACGGGGGGAAAGATTACGACCTCTCGAAGCGATGGTATGTTTATTACTCTCTTATAGGTTCTGATGGTAAAATGAAACGGCAAACGCCACTTACTTTTAAGGTTAACAGGCGGTTCAAGAAAAAAGACGAAAGGCTCCGAGAATTAAACAAAATTAGGAATTTCATTAATTATTATTTAGAAAACGAGTGGGACCTTGGTAAAAAAAACCCACAGTTGAACGGCTATACGGCAGAAAGTTGTTTAGACTATGCTCTTTCTGTTAAAAAATCAGAAGTAAAAGAAACAACTTATAAAGATTATGAGAGCCGTGTTAAGCAGTTTAAACACTTTTTAGAGTCAAAGGGTCAATTGCATGAATTAATTACCGCTATCACTAAGAGAGAGGTGTCTCAATTTTTAAATCAATTTACTGGTGCAAAAAACAGAAACAACTGTAAAATTGCGCTGAGTTCTATATTCGGTATATTATCTGACGAAAGTTATATCGAATTTAATTTTATTTCTGAGATACGAAATAAGAAAGTTTTAAAAAAGCCTATTAAAGTATATTCTGAAAATGATGTTAATAAAATCGTGGAATTACTAACAAAGCAGGATCAAGCTATTTTAATGTTTATCTATTTTGTTGGGTATATGTTCTGGCGCCCTATCGAAATTGTGAGAATGAAAACGAGTGACATTGACTTTGACAAAAACATAATTCAGATAGACACAAAAACCAAAGCTTTAAAGACAAAAATAATCCCTTCAATTTTAGTGGACCGCTTGAAAGAATTTGTAAAAGATAAAAGCGGATTTATATTTGAACCCTCCAATGCAGACTGGAATAACACTACTGAAATTAACAGGCGTGGCTTTTATACTAAACAGTTTGGTAAGTTTAGAAAGAAAAACAACATAGAGACTCAATTTACTTTGTACCATTTTCGACACACTTTTATTACTAAAATTTATCTTGAGTTGAGGAAAACGCTTTCTAAAGAGGACACGGTGCGTACACTTTCTTTAATCACAGGTCACACGAGTAAAGCTATCTATGGCTATATACAAGTTAATGATGTGGAGCTTCCAGATGATTATAGTAAGCTATTGAAGTACTAGGGTCGAGCATTAAAAACGCTCGATAACAGTTGCTAAATCGCCATTAAAACGGCGTTTAGCTTTGTGTTATAAACAAATAAAATTATTAGTCTGGTATATCTAATTTATCTACCATATCATAGAAGGCTTTGGCTTCTTGGAAAAATTCACATTCTAAATCCCACAATCTGGCTTTTATTGAGCCTTTTACTTCTTCTTTTGTGTCGCCTTCTATTGGTAAACCTCTTGTCTATTCTAAAACTTTCTTCTTTAATTCGTCCATAATTTTTATTTCCTTTTAGATTTATAAGTAAACCTTTTGCCACATTCAACTTTAGTACAAGCAACAGTTTTGCTTCCAGACCTATATTGTTTTAGCTCACTTCCACAAGTACATCTGTCCGTTTTTAGTCTTTCGGCTATCTGCTTATTTATATTTTCATTCCTTAATTTGCGAGCCTTTCTTTTGTACTCTTTTTCTATTTCGGTTTCAGGAAGTAATATTTTTTGCAGTTTTTTATATTCCTTACTTATCCAAGGCTCTTCATGGTGCAATCCATCACCAATCATTTCACCAAGTCTGCAAAACTGTCGCCATTCAAATTCGTTTTCTCTTGCCATAAAAATTATTAATTAGTTGTTTAATTCAAAGTTTAGGTTTACTAAACGCTACGTTTCATACGCTCAACGTTGGTAGTAATTAAGAGTTCCAAGCATTTAGCGTGTCTTGAAATTGTTTTAACGTCTGTCTGTATCTATAAACAACCATTTCCATTGCATCAAGTTTCAAACGTGCAACTCTTTCCTCTTCTGCAAACTTATGTACTTGGCAAAAGTCTATTCTATTTCTTAAATTGGTAACTGTTGTTTCAGCACGTTCTACGTTTTCTTTGCCATCGTTTATAATTTCTTGTATCTTTTCTTCCATCTTTAGTAATTAACTACTGCCAACACTATATAAAAATAATAGCTAGGCATTGTTTAACTATTATTTCATTCATCTTGTTTATTTTTAATTCGTTCACTCACGACTGTAATATTTTTTATAGCCTCATTTAAGAGGTCGTGAGCGTCTTTTGTTTTGGTTGATTTGAACAGGTCTCTTATATCTACATCTAATGCGGTTGCGATTCTAATTAAGTCCTCACCGCTTGGCAATGAATGACCTTTAACCCAATTACTTACCGTGTTGGGTGTTACCCCTAGTTTTTTAGCTAACGATCTGCCTGTTGTATCTTTATCTAATAGGCTCTTTAATCTAAGTAAACTCATTTATATCTTGATTTTAAGCAAAGATACAAAATAAAATAGTATTAATCATTAAATAATGTAAATAATATTTGTTTTTAAGTTAAATACATTGTATTTTTGACTAAATAACGTTGAGTATATGGTTTTGTAAGCCATAGCAGAAAGTTACAAATTGAAAACGAATATTAATTAGACTTACAAAACCATATACATTGATGTGTGTAGTACGGAATTTAAGCCACAAACTTTATTTAAATGCAAGAGCTTATAGAAAAATATTTTAAAAAGACTGATAAAAACTTATGGTCAACCTGGAATGATTTCATTCTTAAAGACTACTTAAATCCTGACTATGGATTTTTTTTAACCGCAACTTTACATTGCCCTATTGAAACGTATCTAAAATCAGATAGATTAGAACATAGACTTTATAAGATATTTTTACACAGGGTTTATGATAGAGAAACTTTTGAAAGGAATTTAGAAGATAATGAAACTATATTAGTGTACAACGGACTTATAGAAAATGAAGAAGATTTAAAGTTTCTTCTTTATAAAACAGGCATTGTAAATAAACCTATAAGATAGTATTACACTACAACTGATCGGAGATATGGCTAGTGCGAGAATATTAACTAAAAACTAAATAAAACGAAAATAAGAAAATACATAATTATAAAATATGTAACACCAATACAACGTTTTGAATATGAGTATGTGGGGTGTTTGTGAAACTCAAGCTGATGAATTTATGGCATTTTATTATAAGTCCATAGACCAACCGTTAAAGCCGTGCCGCCCCATTACTTATATTTATTGGTATAAGGTGTCGTAGCGACCTAAACAGCACGAAAAATTGAATTATAAACAGTAAGAAAAAATGAAAGCAATAGCTTTTAATAAAATTGAACCTACTTGGTTTAAGATTGAAGAAAATACGAAAAAAAAATGTATTGAAAATAGTGTTGAATACTATAATTATTTAGGAAGTTTTATAAGATTTCAATTATTTAATTATATAAAAAACAAAGCGTTAATCGAAACAATAAAACATCTTGATTTTAGTGATACAATTGGAACACGAGCAATTTTAAATAAAAGACACTTTTCAAGTGAAGAACGAGAATTAGAATTAGCTAAAAACGATTTTTACAAAAACAAAAAACAAGTATTTGATTGGCTTGATAAAACTAAAGACCCTTATTTTTTTATATTAAATCCTGTTTTTGAATATGGTGCAGGAATTAGTTACGAAAGCTGGGTAGATAAAAGATTTGGGTATGTAAAAGTTGCTCATACAGGAATACAAAACTTAGATATAGCAATTGATTACTTTAAATACAAGAGTAAGCCGACTGAGTAAGTCGCCCTTTTTTATTTTTGGTAACGTACTTGTATAAAATTCATTGGCAAAAAAGCCAACGAAATCTTATACGGTGTTGGTAATCTGTATTTTTTAAAACCCCATTATTTTTATTTAAAAATATAATATTTTATATTTTCATTTTTTCAGTTTTTTTAAAATATAAGACAACCCTACAAATGTAGAATCCGTTGCCTAAGTGACATTTCAACCATTTCCGCACGATCTTTAATACTCATACTGGAGCCCCGAGTCGTTTCAATAATATCATTCGCAGTATTGGTAAGATTGTCCTGATGATCAAGGTCATCGATCATACCTAGAACAAATAATTTACTAAGTCCGTTTAACTTTTCTTCAACTTTGAAAATATTGTCTTTGTCATCATTTAAGTGGTTCACGAAATCATTGGTTGCCCAAAACATATCGTAAAGTATGATGTGGTCCTCTATAATTTGTTTAGCTGCTTCCTTCCGAATTTTAAGTTTTTTATCACTAAACAACTCCCAATTATAAAGGCTGTTTGAAGGGTAATTTTCGGCTAATTTGTGGGGGTATCTTTTTTTCTTTTTTGGTTTTTTTGGCACGATAAATTGAATTATAGTTTAACAAAACTAATAAAACTATAAACAAAATACAAATAAGTTTTAAAATGAAATTAAATTATAAGAGACTCCAACACCTATAACCACCTCTAATTCTGTAGAATAACCTACAAAAATACCTAATCCAAAACGTTTAGGTTTGCTTTTAAAGGAAAAGGCTTCAAGTTCATCAACTTTTATAAGTGGATTGGAATTAATTACATCAACAGTCGTTTCATGTTTTAAAAAACCAACTCTTTTTTTACCTATCACAAGGGTTTGTGTGTTTGGAATTGATACGTTTAAGACATCAACACCTTTTTGATTTGCCACGCCATTGATTGAATAGTACTTTGTATCTTTTTTGAAAGTTTCGCTAAACTCAAAATCTACTGTTTTATCATAAGGAATAAAAACAGTGTCTATCTCTACGATCGTTTTAATACTAGCGGCTGCAACTCGCTTTTTAAAGGTTTTAAGAGCGTTTTGTAGTGCGGCGTCCTTAGTCTTAATAATTTGCTTTAAGTCTTTTTCAGTGCCCTCAAACGCTTGTTTTTCCGAAGCCCAAAGACCTTGCTTTGTTTTAAATTCCTTTATGTCGCTCGTCAAGGTTTCAATATTGTTTGTGGAAACTTTTTCACTATATTTTTTCCCTCTCCATAAATAAATGCAAAGAACGATTAAAGCAACTGTTATTGCGTGGTGGTATATATTTTTCATTATGTTAATCTTCTAAATTCTAACAATCTACTTTTTGGATAGGCAGATATTTTTACTTGATTCGCTTGATTTCCACCAAGAACATAAACCCAGTTTTTTGTTTCTCTAATAAAGAACCCAACATGACCTTGCCACCCGTTAGGATTGCCTCTTGAAAATATCGCTATATCCCCCAATTTTGGAGCCTCAACCTCACAACCTACGTTCAGCCAACTACGAGCATTTAAAGCCCCTGAATATTCAAGGCCAGCCTTTTTACACACCCAATTTGCAAAGGCACTACACCACGCTGTTTCATCATCCTTGACCAATTCGTGACCTGTCTCATTGAAGTACTTTAAAACCATTGGATTATGATTCTTTCCTACGATTTCTTTAACTCCATACTGACTAAAAGCTATATCTAAATGTTTCATTTACAATTTTGGTTTTGAATAACGAATTGCAGAAATGGAGTTTGGTAGTTTCATTGATTTTTATTTTCGTTTTTACCTTGATTTTTAGTATCAACTAAGCTTGAGAGCCCTAGTCCTAAGGTAAAAAAAGAGACTAATTGTGTGCCAACATTTAACCCCGTCAATGTGCTTATAGACTCAGCCGATTCTGGTAAGGCATATATGACTACACTAATCAAAACAAGCATTAAAGCTGTCCATATCCAAGTGGCTTTTGACTCTATCCAAAAAGATCTCCAAAACGTTTTTGTCGCTAATTCTTTTTTATTTAAAAGTTTCTGAAACTTGAATACGTTGTAGATTAAAACCGCTAAAATCCCGACGCCTATCTGTTGTAAAATGAGTATCATAATTATTTATTTTTTTGTTTGTATCAGTATTTTTAACTCTGAAATGACCTCTTTTTGATCGTGAAAGGCATCGGTTGACTTCTCAAATGCTTTGGTATTTTTTTCAATAACTTCATTTGATCTTTCAAAAAGATGATCGGTTATTTTTTCCTGCCTTAGAGTTTCTTTTTGCCGTTCTTGGTGCTGTAGGTAAACCACGCCGCCTAAAAATATCGCAACACAAAGAAGCGTTAATAATTGACTGTTTGCTATTTTACTGAGCGCGTTCACTTTTTCCATTTCTCCTGACATAATATTAGCGCATTAAAAGGGTTATGTTTGCAACGGCCACCGCAACGTTTGCGACCGTTAAAAAGATCTGCCACCACCTTGAAGGTGTTTTGTTTTCCTTAATAAAAATGTAATGTAAAACCACTAAGCTAATGTCAAGCACTGTAAGGCTGGAAAAATTTAACGACAACTTTTGAATTGTATAATTATCATGTCCCCAAAAGAAATTTGCGTTAAAACCATTCGCAATCATCGCTACTAAAAAAAGAGCGATCATAAAATAACAGTAAGTCTTCCAATATTTATTCATTACTAATCTGTGTTATAAATACTAAATTTGTCCCCACCAAAATAACCTTGCGCCATTGTTTCGTGAAGTAAAATTGATTTTAGCATCGTATTGAATTCGTCTATAAAACTTTCGTTAGAATCTATTGAATTGTCATATTGTGAAAACATACCATCGACCTGTTGTCTCGAGTAAACTACTTTTTCAGAATATTGCGGCAATTGGAACAAGCTTCCATCTTCCAGAATACCGTACACTTGAACGTAAACCGTGACCCCTTCATCGGAAAAATGGACTCCATTGTGGGGGGTTATCGCTCTAATCATTCTACACTCCAGATTTTTTACAGGGTTATAAATATGTGTGTTCTCACTTATGATTGCCTTTTCAAATGTTTGACCAAAAGAAAAAATAGTCATTAATAATGCGGTTACTAGAATTGTTTTTTTCATGATATTTTTTTATTTTCCTATAAATGTTATAAAATGTTGAACTGAAGGGGCTGTATTGCCTGTAACAGTGATTAATGTGTTTATTTCTGTATTGTTATTGTCTGAAGCCCACATTGCCCGAACCTTGTCGCCTACGTTTAGCGAAAGACTCGTTACACAAGAGATTACACCTTCTGTATCTTTTTTAAATGTATCTTCAATCACTGATTGTGGATCTGTAACAAACCCCCCTCCAGTATCAATCTGCCAGCACTGTTCTATTTTTGAATCGCCTCCTCCATTTATAAATTGCGGAATAGCTTCCAACCGATACACGCCAGCAATAGTAGCTTCGAATTCCGTATTAGTGACGTCCGCAACAAAACCATTATTGACAGTTTCAATTTCTGAAATTATAGGCTGTAAAGTGTTTAGGGTTATTAAAAGCTGCTGAGTTGTACTATAGCTGTTTCGCCCATAAAACAAACCGCCCTCAGACCACTCAGTTCCTGTAACCGTTGAAGTCAACACTCGTCCTAAAAGCCCTTCAGAACTATTTGAGTCTCTAAATGATCCTGTAACCTCTAACGAATTACCTATCTCTACATCTCCCGTAGATGCGTGTACCGTCATCACGTCGCCTTTTGTAGCCTCTGAACTACTTATTTTTAAATAATCTAAAGAAGGGTCTGTGGTTAGAACCTCGGTTTTTGCTGTTGGATTATCGGTCCCAATTCCTATTTTACTATCCTCAGTTATTTTTATTCCAGTAGCATTGGGGTTATCCAAGGTACTTGTATAAAGCTCTAACGAACTTCCCTGTAAAGAGGAACTATCTCCTATTGCTCTAATTCCAGCCCCATACTGTGAATAGGACTGTTGAGGCTGTCTTCTCGTTATATGAATTCCTCCCGTATATAAGTCAGGTGTGTAGCCCGTATTAGAACTTATTACTATTTTATTTGCTAAATAATAATTTGCATTTGGATTTGATCCGCTAAGTAATAAAGCCCCTTTAAAGCCTGTTTTTATTTCTGATGCTTGACCGTTGATGTTTAAATTTGCTAGAGGATTTGTTGTTCCTATCCCTACATTTGTCCCGTTATCAAAAACTTGACTGTCTCCGATCGTCCCTACTGCGGTAAATTTCGATAAATAATTAACAGTTCCAGAACCGCTCACTAAACCATCTAATAAGTCTTCTGAACTAATCCAACTGTTAATTAATAAGTCCGTATCAATTATTGGAATCTTTTCAGTTGTAGTAACTTGTGTGGCTTCCGACAATTTAATTCCATTCACAAAATCAGATGGGGTATTTGGATTCTGAGCTGCCACATTTAAAGTTGCGAATATTAAAATAAGTTTTAAAATGTTTTTCATATCATTTATTTTCTAAAGCTTGTATTCTTGCCTCTAATTCATCATTTTTTTGTTTCAACTCTTTTACCGCATTCACAAGCATTGGGACAAAATCAGAATTTTCTATCAACTTTAAAGCATTTTCACCGACGGCATCAGAACCAGGAATGTCAATTTCTTTTATCATTCTTGGGGCTATTTTCCCAACCTCTTGTGCTATAAAGGAAACATGTTCTTTTTCGTCAGTCGGGGTATCGTATTTTCCGTTGTATTTAAAACTTACTGGACGAAGCTTGATAACCTCTTCTAACCCAACATTGAAGTCTTTAATATCCTTTTTTGTTCTCTCATCGGATGTTGTAGCCCAGCTACCACCACCTGATTTTGCAGCATTACCGTTCCCGTTTAGGTAAAACACATATTGCGTCCCTGTGCCACTCATTGCGCCTCCTGCAAAAAGTACATTGGAATAAGATGTTGAGCTATCATCCCCAAGAGTTATGCTGCCCGCCACAGAACCATTGCTCTGGAATCTCCGTTGTAGTCTTCTCGGCATTAGAGTTCTGCTGTGGGTTAAATCTGAGGCTTCCCAGTTGTTAATATCAGCAGCTGGGTTTGTTGCTGTATTGCCCCCCAGTGTGTTTGTAAATCTTCTACCATTGTACAACACAACATCCCCTGCTCCATACGATGCATTTGCAACCCATTCGGGGTCAGAACTGCCACCCACTTCTTCCCAAGTCGTTCCGTTATAAATCCAATCGCTTGCAGTGTCAGTGTCATAAACATGAATCCCTTTTGCTGTGTTTGCAGGGAAAGCCAATCGTTCTACTGTTGTTTTTCGAGGCATTAAAAAGCCGTCAGTTGGGACTTCTTGAGCGTTTCCAATGGTTACGAAAATCAATAAAAATAATAATAATAGTTTTTTCATTTTAATGTTGTTTATGGAATCATTCTTAGAACATAATCCCCCGTGTGATATAATTGTTTACTTACTAATCCACCTGCAATTGCTGCGGCTGCATCTACATACATAGCCAGAGCAACTTCTTCTGGTGTTTGCGACCCCAATTTGCCGTCGCCCCCTCCTGCATTAAAATTTCCAGTATTCTCAGTATAAAAAGTTTCCCAACTGCCTGCTGTGTAAGGGGTTTCAGTGCCGTCAACTATGTTTTCTATTTTAAGTCCGTGATTTGGCCAGTTATTTTTAAGATTTGTAAAGTAATAAAACTCGCCATTTATTGCTGTTTGATACACTTCCACATTTTTACTCACTCCTGGATATAACTTTCCATTCTGTTCGATTATAAAGTAGTTTCCTTTTGTATAGACCTTAGCCGTTGACGTTGATTGTGCTGATAAATTCAGAGTGGTTACTAAAAAAATAATTTTAATTAAATGTTTCATTTTATTTGTATTACTGTTTATAATTTTTCTATTGTTTTCCAAGACGCAAACAGGGATGGGAGACCTCCTGTATACATTAATAGTTTTCCGTAAGTAGAAGCGTCTATGCGCCCGTTAATCGCAATGTCTCCTGTTTGAAATGTAGATCCATCGCTTCCGAAATTTGGAATGTACTCAAACTTGTTACCTTCAATTTCTATATAAGACCTTTCTAAACCTGTCTCTATTAGTGTTGTTGATAACACCTCTCCTTTGCTGTTTCTAAGTGTTAAAACACCGTTTGAAAACGACACATCAGTTCCTTGGCTTGTGAAGGTTGCGGCATTAATTGAGAAAACAAGCGTATTATCTGCTTGTCTAAAGTTTAGAATATCTCCATCAACTTCTCCTTTTGCTAGTAAGTCGCTTTGTGAAACTATATCGTCTATTAAAATATCAATTTGTGCCTTTGTGTAATAACGGTCGTCGTGATTATGACCTACGTTTGATTTATTATTTTGTAAATCAATAATCGCTAGTCGATTCAGTTCGATTTGTGCATTACTCACCGCTTCACTTGCGTTTTTTGAAAATATTACGGTGTAAATTGCGTTATTTAAATCGGTTGCATTAGTATATATAACTCCATCAACTATAAAGTTGGCGACTGCAGTCTTTGGAACTAGCGGACATAGGCTGTCATAGACGTTTAAGACCTTTATAAAGTCGTCGTTTATGTATAACGGAATGAACGTCTTATAAAGCTCCCTCCCATTGATGCTGAATTTTACTTCTGATATGTTTACGAATGTATAAATCATACTATTTTAGAGATTCTAAAGGTTCCCATTGGTCGTTTTTCGCATCCTTTTTTCCATAAGGGATACGTGTCTTTATTATTATCTAAAAAAAGGGCTATTTCTGCGAAGTATTGTGTTGCGACTTGCTGATCGTATTTGTAAACATCTTTCTTTGAAGTGAAGGGAACTGGCTTTCCGTCATAGTAGTTTTTTTCTACAAAACCAAAAGACGTATCGGTAAACGATCCAAACAGCGTGTATCTTCCAGAGGAAAAAATAGATAGTATTTTCTTGATTCCTACGTGTGCATAAGTGATCTCATTAACCGTGAAGTCGAAAGGCTCTAAAAGATTTACGTATTTACCAACTGTCTTATTTTTAACTAAATCAAAATACAATGCACTTCCTAGTAATGGCTTTAAATCCAATCGTTCAGCATCTTGAATGAATGGATTGATTTTATCTTCCTTTACACCTCTTGCCAACTCTCGGTAGGCTGCTATGTCGGTTCTATCAATTAACATTTACTTCTTTGTTTGGTGTTCCTAGCATTTCGCTTGCAAGTGTTTTGTCAATGCCATATATTTCCTCTATAATAGTAATCGCAGCATCTCTATCTGTAGTGCCTGCGGACACACTTTGCTGAATTTGTAGCAATGCAGTGACACCACCGACTGATCCCTTTAAGGTTGCTTGTGCTTTTTTCTTAGCTAATTCAGGCGAGTCGCCTCCGCTTGTTATAGATGTGGGAATTAGGGTTTCTTCGATTAAAGGCACTATTTTTAAATCTGTTTGTGGATTTTTAAAGTTTTTCATCAGTTTATTAATGATTTCTTCCACAATCATCTGCTCCTCTTTAGTTTGGTCTTGGTAGAAGATTTTCATTTCCTTGATTGCGTTACCAGAAGTACCGAATATCTTACCGTCTTGTGAACGGATTAAGGCTGCTGGTACATTGTTGAAACACATACGAATGTTGTCACTCACAGAATTTTCGGTATGTGCGAAAAGCTTGTCATCTATATTACTATTTATATTTTCAAAAACTAACTGATCTTTTAGCTTCTCACTGTCAAAGTCCATTTCTAAATGAAGCACACCGTCTGCATTTTCTGCTCCTATAAATTCTTTGATTGTTGTTTTAAACGCCTCCCTTTGTGTGATTTGAGTTTCGTATTCATCATCTTCAACATTGGCATCGACTAAAGGCTTCGTGGCTATTATGGTTTTTCCAAAAAAACCTTTTTTTAATGAAATGTGTTTATAAACAGCAACTTGTGTTTCACTTTCTGCATCCTTTAAACAGGGGTGGATTGGTGCTAGTGGATAGGTGTATTTTCCGAATCGGAAGTACATAATTTGACCGTTATAATCATTGATACCTTTAGACGCTTCAATTTGTTTCTGAATTACTTCTTTATTTGAATTATAAACATCTATAGGTGTGGCTTTTTTTATTTTTTTTGCGTCACCCCAGTCGTCACATACTAATATTTTACCGAAGTAATCATCATCATCTTTTTTGCCTACTCTGCAATCTGCAAACGGCAACACTTCCATGTTTTTTATATTGAATTCTCCGTTGTAATTGCAGTGTATATAAACGCCGTTATGTTCTGCGATAGACTCCGCAATGTTTTGTGTAAATTTTAAAAGCGTAGTCTCTTTAGATTCATTGACAATTAACTTGTTAGCGTCCCCTTCAAAACCTTTACCAGAGATATAGTCAGCCATTAATTTCGCACAGCGTGACGCCGTTACGGATTCGGAGATAATGCTTTCTACAAAATCGGGATAGTTATTACCTACCCCGTTTAAATGAATTCCCTTACTCTTGTCGTAATCCGCAGTCTTATTAAATATTTTTAAGAATTCAGATCGAAAGTTTTTCATGTTTTTTAATCAGTGGAGTGAGTGGCTGCTTTCGCTTCCGTTATCGCTTCTTTAACTAAAGTCGCATTTGAATAGACCTCCGGATTTAACCCTAAGCCAATAGCGATTTCGTCGAGGTCTGCACGTTTTAATCCTTTAAAATCGTTTTGTGATTCTCGCTCTGGTAATACATCAAACAAATCAATTCCACGTGGGTGGTTTTTAATTAATTCTTCCGCATATTTTTTAGTAATATTTCCGTTATTAACCAATATTGGTGACCCAAATTTTAACGGGATACCGTTATACTTTGCTTTAAGCTGATAGGCTTTTGATTCTGTTGTGTTTCCCATGTTTAAGTGTTTAATTAAATTCGAATAATAGTTATTGAGACAATTTTTACACCCTGCGTTTAAATCTTTGAGGTCAAAAATGCGCTCATAGTCTGCTAAGAATTGATTTAGATACCGATTCCCATGTGCATCGCTGCCATTGAAAACGGTATCCTTATCAACACTTAACCAATCCATGTTAGGCGGTTGCGAATTTGTTGTTAAATGCTAACAATGTGGTTTCATTATTCGTATCTAAAAGGTTTCGCACCATGTCGTATTCAAGAGATTCATCTTTAGATGATAGCGTGAATTTAATCATCCCGTCTTGTTCTCTTGAATTCTCAGTCATTAATGTTATATAGATTCCAGCATCCCATCCTAGAACTATAAATTCATCTTCTCCGTTTTCACCTTTGTAACGTTTTCTAATAACTGCTATATAAGGCTCGCTTTTTGCGAGTTGAGAAGCTAGTAATCGGTTTTCTTTTGTTGGGGAGGCAATCACCCCATCATATACATGGCGCCACTTGTCTAAAGTGTCTGTGCCTAAAACAAACTCGGACAAGAAGCCTTGAACTTGTTTAATCCCTTCTATTAAAAACCCTGTTTTTCCTGACTTGCAAGCAAAGTCATCAAATAGCATCCGGTTTGTAGCATTTAAAGTGCTTGCTGCTTTATCTAAGTCGCCATGCGGAATCAAAACAATATCATCTTCAACCCCTGCAATTCCTAAGTGATCACAATTGACTAATATATCTGCTGAAAGTTTGTCTGTAAAACATCCCATAATTTCTTTTTGTTTTTAAATTAAAATTTAATTAATATGCTGCTACCGTGTAATAAGGTAGTAAGTGCTTGGTGTCTAAATTTAAATCGACATCCATATAATTTGCGTGATCTTTTTGTACGTAGAAAGAGGTTACAGCATCTAAGTCTGCCTGCGATAATGTAGCTACAGGAATGTTTTCTTTAAGTGTTAAAATTGCACGATTCGGGAGGTTGAATTTAGTGCCGTTGTCTTGGTAACTTCTAATGTTATTATCCCAGTCGTATCGAACTTTTAACGGAATTCCTCGGTATGACATTTTAGTCGTTCCGTCTGTAGTCTCTACCAATGAAAAATTTAAAGACTTACTCTCTAAAGTGTTCCAATAATTCTGCATCAACTCACGAGTGACAAACAGTTGCGGAACTGCCCCACCTTCTAAGGCTTGAAAAAACCGCGCATCTGTTTTGTTAAACATTTGTCTAAAAATATCTAAGGCTTTGTCATCTGCTAAGGCTTGTTCTGCATAACTAGCACCTGCATTTTCTGAAATCTCCACGTAATTGGAAGCGTTTGTTGGCACTTCTGCGAAAATTTGTTTAAATAAACCATTTATCGGGGTAAAATATCCTACATCTGTTCCGTCTGTAATCACGCCGCCGCCAGCAACATTTAAAGCTGCCGTATCTCCAAACCAGACCAATCGGTTTAACATTTGTTTTAAAGCGTATTCCAATTTAGAAACGACTACACCAAGTTCTTGACTTCCGATTCGGTCATAAAAATCTGGATTAATTTTAGTTGCTTTTTTGAAAAGCTTTAAAAGTGGATTCAAATCTGTTGCGCAATGCTTTAAGCGTACTCCTAGTAACACTAATTCCCAAAATTTTTCTGTAACAGGAATTACAAAGTCATCTATTTCTCTGTCGCAATCTGTTTGTTTTTTACCAACCAGTCCGGGGTTTCCAATAAACGCAATTTGCGTTTTCATTGTGATACCTGTTTCAATTTCGTGAGACTCCGAAAGGTCTCCCTCTGTTATAACGTTTTCAAAAATTGCTTTTGATACGTCATCTACTTCTTGGGGTTCCATTGTTAAACCCGATAAATCAAATGCTGCCATTGTTTTTTTTTTTAGTTTTGTTAAATTTTTTTATGCGTCTTTGAAAAGTTTTCTTACTGTCGACTTTTCTAGTTTTAGGTTTTTCTTTTTAGGGTCGTGTTTAAAATCTGACCCCATTGATTTTGATAAGACTTTTACTTGTTCACTCATTACTTCTAAGTGACCTTTGAATTTTTTATTTTGTTTCTTTAGATTTTTTACTTCCGATTGACCGTTAGCAACCTCTTGTAAAAGATTTTCTATTTGCTGTTCAAAATTTGCAATCTCATCAGGGTCTGCTGCTGTTGCATCGGGTTCAGCGACTCTAATTTCCGTTAATACACCAGCATTAAATACATAAGCATCACCGTTTGGCATTAAGTACTCCCCTTCAGCCGCTACACCTTCAACAGTGGCCGCATCTCCTATTGCAGGAGTTGAGTCGTCTTCTACGTCTGGAAAATCTATTTCCGCACCTGTCGAGTCTATCACCATTTTGTTTTTAATTTTAGTGTCTAAAAAGGCTTTGATTTTGTTTGATAGTTTATCGAACATCGACTCTGCTTCTTTTTTTGTCAATACATCTTTACTCATTTGATTGTTTTTTAAATTATACTTTTTGAAATACGCCACTGCTTTTAATTCGGTGTTTTGATAATTACCTGTCGCAAATCCTAGTTGAATTGCTTCTTGATTTGTTAAGGTGGTTTCTTTTTTCATAAGAGGCTTTATCGCTTCTTTAGACGTCCCTGTTTTGTCTGCATAAAAATTAATTAGATCATTTTCTAAAGCCCTTAATGACTTATAATAAGATTCAATCTCGTCTGCGTCACCCTCAAGTGATCCGAAAGGATTGTGAATCATAAAATCGGGTTGTCCAATTAAAAGACGCTGCTCTCCTGCTAAGAAAAGTTTAGTCGCAATAGAAGCACATACCTCTTTTGCGTATGTGTTTACTTGAATGCCTCTATCTTTAAGAGACTCTATGTAATTATAGATTTCGTCTCCATCCTCTACATAGCCCCCTGGAGATTTAATAATGAAATTTAAAAACGCAGGTTCGTTATAAGCTTCAACTTGTGAAACCACATTTAAGAAAGTAGAATTCGGAGTGATTATATTTCCGTTATCGTCTGGAATTTCCCCTATGACTCCTATAATGTTTATTACATTGTCCATGTAGACAAAGTTAAGATAGAAGATTCCTAATTGTGTCCAGACATTTCTGGAAAAATTTTATATATTTGCTTATGATTTTACTACTTATGATTATTGCAGCGTGTTTTTTTACATACGCTTTTGTGCTTATCATAAAAAGTTACTTACTTCTTTTGAAGGCTGCGTATTACTATGTTTTATTCCTACTTAATAATAAAAAATTAATTGATCGTGGCTTTGAGAAGCATATAATTAAACCCTCGGATGACTATAAACAATTTGAAAATGGATTTGATTCTGAGATTGACGATTTGATAAACCCTAAACGATTTTATTTATAAACATTCAAAACACTACTTATGAAAATTATTAAATTATTATTAATTAGCCTTATTGTATTATCTTGTTCAAATGATAATGATGAACCGAATTACCTTGCTGCTACAGAATATGGTATTTATGTAAAAGGCATCGATTCTGAATATGATTACGTATTTTACAACTTTAACAGTGGAGAGATTTACCACGAGGGGACTACTAATGATTCATTCCTGTATTTTGACGTTACTTCAAAAGAAAGATCTAACACACATATAATAGCAGTGGTGTCTTGCATCGATCCTAATATAGAGGTGTTTTCAGTAATTAGAAATGGTGATTTTTACCTTAATGATAAAGACAACCCATCATCAACATCTGTTTATGAGTTAAACACATCGGTTAAGATTTCTGTAAATAAATTTGAATGCATTCTACCTATAGAAAAATACAACGTTAATAAATGGATAAAATCTAGTGAGTACTAAATCATTCCTCCATTTTCTTGACAATCGCATAGACACTACTTTCGCTTATCTTGAATTTTTCGCAAACGTTGGTAACTAACTGTTTGCCTTTGGCGTGTTGTTTTTCTTGTTGGTAGAACTCATATATCTGTTTGTAATTCGTCCAATTTATAGGGACAATCCCTTGCTTCAATAAATCTTTAAAGTAATCAAGTTGCGACAGCTTTGCTATAAGTTCGTAAGTACTCACCAGTTATTTAAAGGGCATTTTTCGTTTTCACTTCTTAATTTTGTTGATAAAGGACATTCGCATTTAGAACACATCAATCCTTTAATTTCTTTTAATTCTTTTTCCGGCATCCATTTTTCATAGGTTCCTATTTTTGCAAAAGGACATTTCTTGCAAATATCTTTGCGCTTTATTGCGAACTCAGGTGTTTTCCCTTTAATGTATAAATTCCACCCCTCAATTATGTTAGATATTGGCGCCATCGACTACTTGATTATATGACCCTACTTGTCCGATTATATCCTTTACATCGGTTACTGGTGATGGCAATAATAGATTTGCTTCTCCTATCTTTTGTGCCATCAAGTCGTAATTGATTGACTCACTTTTAATTACGACTGGCGAACCGTTTTGATTTGTTTGTATCGATCTTTGTATCAAGCCACCATCGGCTGCAAAATTAACAGGGGTTGATAACGGTACACCACCTGTTAGTTGATTTACACTGCTTAACCCATTGATTAATGCGGAGGCGTTTCTATTAATTACATATACGTTTTCTCCACCCTCGGCATTGACTACGGAATTTCCTAATTCATCAAACAAATCAATTCCACCCTGTGCGTGCCTGTTGCCTTGTAAGGTGATTCCTTTGGCTGCTTTTGGGGTTTTGGTACTTGATATTTTTTTAACATTCGCTATACCTCCTGCGACTGCGGCGGCTGCTGCAATACCTCCTAATACGGGACCCACTACAGGAATGCCTGCTAATGACTTGTAGGCTGCTGTTGCGCCTTGGTATGTGTCAATAGTGGTTTGTGCAATTGCTGCAGCTTTCCCTGCTGCGGATTCCTTACCTAAAATAGACGTTAAATTTCCAAAGGTTTGTGATGCTAATTGAAGTTTGTTTGCGTTTACAGCTGCTGCTGTTTGTTCTTCAAGTTCTGCGTACTTATCCTCAATCAAAGATTTGTCTGCACCTGTCTTTTCGGCTGCATCCAATTCGGCTTGTTTCTTTAGGTTTAACTCATTGAGTTGTGCTTCTAAATCATATTCTAAAGCTTCCTGCTGTAAGGCTCTTTTGTTTTCTAAATCTATCGCATCAGCTGCTGCTTTTTGTTCTTTTTGTTCAAGTTCTATTCCGTCTTTAGATGCTTTGGATTCTGCATCCACGGCTGCGATTGCTTCGTTATATTCCTGTCTGCTTATAACTCCGTTTTCTAAACGTGTGGCTAATGCCTGTCGCTCGGCTTCTGCAACGACTTCAAGTCGTGCCTTTTCCTGTGAAACAAGTTTATCGGTTAATAATTGCCCTTCATCTATTCTGGATTGGTTGACGAACTTAAATAATTGTAGCTCTTGATCTGCAAATTCAACAGTGATTTGTGCTTCTTGTTCAAGGAAATCGTTTTTGATTTTCAAGGCTTCAAGCTCTCCTTCTATTTGTGTTTTCTTTCCTGCTTTAATTTGCTCATCAAGTAGTGCAAGTTTTTTATCTCGAATATCTTCTTGAAATTTTAATCCTTGCTCTAAGGATTCGGCTTCTCCCTTGTTTTGTTCTATGAATAATTTAAGACGTGTTTGGTTTTCTTTGATTGCTGCATCCGTTACTTTTTTAGCGCTTGCGATTGCTTTATTTGAAGCTGCTTCGTTTTCCGTTCTGGCTCTTTTTAAAAGCCCTTGTTTTTCGGCTTCAATACTTCTTTGTTTTTTAAGTGATTCTGTTTCAAGTTCAATCACTCTCGCTTGAAGTTCTGCGTTTGCTTTTATTTCTTCAAAGGTGCTGTTTGCTAAGTCTAACTTCCCTTGGGATATTCGAGCCTCTTCTTTAGCAATCTCTAAACGGTCATCTAAAATTGATTTTTCTAAATTACCTGCTTTTTCTAATAATTTTGCACGCTCACTTAAATCAAGTAATTCATTTTTAGCGGCTAGTCTTAACTCTTCTATTTGTTTTTTTCGCTCCGCTTGTGTTTTAATTAACCCTAGTTCTTTGTCTCGAAGCTTTACTATTGAGTTTTCCAATTCAATAACTAAGGCTATTTCTCTTGAGATTTCATCTCCAACTCCTGAAACGGCATCTTTCATATCATCAAACCCCCCAGCAAAATCACCTGAAAAGAATTTAGTAAACGCCCCAAATAATGCTGATAACCTATCTATAAACACATCTACAGCCACACCCACGACCGCCATTGCTTTACTTACAAAGTCAATTCCTTTTTGAGTTTTTGATAGCCATGCTATAAAAGAACCTAATAAAATTATAATTGCGCCGATCCCTGTGGAAATTAAAGCAATTTTAAGTAGTTTTAAAGATGAACTTACTAAATTAGTAGTTATTGCTGATGCTTTCTGCGCTGCTGAAAGTCCTTTAGTTCCTTTTGTTGCTGCTATGTAGTTGGCTTGAACTCCTTGAAGTTCTTTTTTAATAGACTGGTAAATTGGTTTAAATAATAACAAACCAGTTTGTAGTCTCTTTTGCGCTCGACCAAAAATAGAGGATTCTTTTGCGGCTTCTGCAAACCCCTCTCTGTATCTTCCAATGTTTGCCGAGGTGTCCCCTACTCCTTTTTGAAGCTCATTAACACGGTCTTTTAATTTCTTATGTTGTTCTGCAAGTTTTAAAGACTCTTTAGATGTTTCGCCATATAAATTTCTAGTTTTTGCCCATTCTTTATTTAAAATTGTCAATGCGTTTCTTCCTTGCTGAACTGTTTTAATTTCCTTACCTTGTAAAGCTAGAAGCTTGCCTATTTGACTTTGAGCTTGATTATATTCGCTACTTGCATTTTTTACCGCCGCTGCTGTTCTTATATACGCCTCTGAAGATGTATCGCCTGCTTCCTTAAATTCTTTTAGTGTTTTCTTTGAGTTGTCGGTGGTTGTTTTTAATTGTGACGTTGACTTAATCGCTGCGTCTACATCGATTTTAAGCTCGAATACTTTTATCTGATCTGCCATTATATCGCTATTATCTCTATATTTAAACTTTGTAAATTTGTCGAAACCTCTCTTAACGCTAGTGTGATTTGAGTGCTTGAGATCCTCCTTATTACGGGGTTACAAACATCATTTTGTGCATCCCAATTACTTGAGGTTGTTGTTAATACTGGAATTAATCGCCTGTTAGCTATGTTTTCAGAAAAATTAATCGTTATTAATCCGTCGGGGCCAGAGGCAAATGTATAGGAAGCATTCGCTATAATACCTGACGTTGTAATAGGCCCGGGATTCGTGGCTACATCTACGTTTTCTAGAGTCCCATAAACAGGAACAGCACCAATTACAGAATTTAAATACTGTTCTAATGTTTGCGTGGAGTTATATTTAACGTCTTTTAGTTCGTCATCTATTAAATTAAAATTAGAATCTCTATAATCTGTCAAGACCTCCCTGTGCATAGATGCTAGTATCTCTTTATTATTGTTGTCGTATATTTTTTGGTCAACGACTTGTTTTAATGCTACTCTTCCTTTTTGGCTCATAATTTAATTGTTATAATCGTTACTATAATCGTCACTATACTCTCCTAGTTTTTCGAGGCTTCTAATTTTTATTAATTCTACTGTTGTTGTTTTTGAATTTGTAAATTGAATGGGTTTACTTAAATAATATAACCCCCCTAACTGTTTAATGTATTTTAGTGTAAAAAAATCTAAGGTGTTCATATCTAAAATTGAAAGGAACACCCTAACTTTTAGTTTGTTTCCGTAATTAATCATGTTTTCAAATGCAGCATATCGGTCTGATAAAATGCTGCTCCAACTTAGCCCTTGAAAACTCATAATCGGTACGTCACCTGTAAAAGGGCTACTACCTACCGCGCCTGCTAATCTGAATTGAATTGTGGTGTTTACTTTTTTAACCCTAAAAAAGAAAGGAGTTGTTTTTTTTGCTTTGACACTTTTAAGGTTTCCATCTTCGTCATATTGTTTTGTATAAAAGACACATTCTTTTAAGAAATTCCCATCTATTACGTTTGTTGAATTTTCAGGAGCCTTGTAAGGTCTTTGTATTAACGTGACTTGATCTGCTATTGTTTGATCGTCTACCTGTATAACTCCATCTGCAAAAGTATCTTCCGGGTTGTCGTATTTATATTTAAAAAGATTTTTTCTTGCGTATCGACCTATCTTTGTGTTGTCTTCGATAAGGCTATCGTATTTTTTAGACCAATCTTCAAAAACGGTATCATTTGCTAATGCGTCATAATTAGAGTAGTCTGCTAATGGATTGAGAATTTCTTCAAAACTTATAAATTCATAATTTTTCTGCTTGCGTCTAAACATTAATCCGTAATGATGCATCACGTCTTTTATAAAATCTTTTTGTTTTAACTTAGACAGGTAACTACTAAAGTTTACTGCACTTACATTGTTATCTAAAAACAATTGAACTGAAATGTCATAAGAGTATTCAGCTATTAAATTGTCAATTGGAAGTGTAATAACCTTTAGGTATATTTCATCCAACTCTTTTAAGTAAACGGTTTTTGAAAATCCTATTTGACTTTGTTGATCTGGAAAGTCGTCGCTTATTGTAAAAAGGTTTACGTTGTCTTTTTCAATATACATTGCAGCGTTTTCAGTTTGAAGATTATAAAAGTTACCTATCGCTTTTAGGTTGTAAAAACCATCTTCTTTAATTACAATTCTGGAACGGTTTGAGAATATGGAGCTTGAATATTTATGCAACCCATCTGGATCGAATACGCTGCCGAATCGTAGGTACTCTGTGATTTCACCAGTTAAGTCATTAACCCCGATTATTTGACCTAAAAAAGTAATTGTTTGCGCTTCAAATAGTCGTGTTTGATTCTTGAATATTTCTAATTTTCTAACAGGGTCTACACTTTCTTTAGGTTCTGGAAATCCTTCATCTATTGTGATTGCTAACTCATCCCATTCATCTTTTAAGAATGGATTGAAATCTTGGCGTCCGCCACGCCCTTCATAACTATAAGTAAATCCATTTTCATTGAAAATCTTATTCCATATATATTTCACGTACAATGAAGGAATTTGGTAATTAATTTCAATAGCGCCGTCTAATTTGCCATAATCCGCCACAGCATACACGTAGTTAGGATTATTAAATGAAGCCTGCCATGTGTTAGGATTTAGATTGTGATACAATGGTTGTGTGTTTAAATCTGCTATTTTCTTATCTCCAATTTCATCAAACAAGTTTATATTTTCACTATACACATATAAATTAAACGTGTCTGTAGTAGGCTTGAAATAACCTATTCCATTGAATATGGTTTGAATTCCTTCACGGTAGATGTTTACTTTTTGAACTCTATAAGGTGTTAATGATGTGTTGGCAATCATTCCCATGCCTTTAAGGATGCTTATATTTCTTGGCGTCTTTGGAAGCTTAAATGTATTTGTGTGCGATATTTGGCGATCTTTAACGTCAAAGAAATCATTAACTTGTCGTGTCTCTGCAATCTTTGTATTAGCGTTCGTGTCGAGCTTTTCCTCGTTAATGTAAATATCAACCTGCATAAGCCTGTGTATATATTTTTGGTAATTCTATTTTGATTTCGTACTCGGTAATAATTTTCTTGGTGTTGTCAACTTCTTTTGTTACAGAACCTAAACTGCATTCAATCCAGTCTAGTAATTCAAATGGTTGTAATGCTATATTATTGTAATAAAACACTTTAGGGCTTGCGAATATTTGAGCTACAACAAAACGTTCTTGTTCTGTCATTTGATTCGTCTTTAGGTTTAGGAAATTCTCTGCGGTTTTTCCTGTTTGAGTTACTCTAGCATTTGAGTTTTCAATATTTTTAAAGTCGTTATTTAATTCTTTAAAGTGTTTTGTTTTGATGTCTTCTTGATAGATTGGTGAACACCGCCAATAAGACCACGCCCCGTTCTGATTGAACCATTTTAAATACGCACCACAGGCTACGGCTACTTTTTTAACAAAAACAGTGATGAGTTCACCACCTCCAGAAAATTCTAATTCATTGATCCCTATATGTAATGGAAGCTGTCCCTCAAACCCTAAGTTATCATTTTCACCATTTGAAAGGAATAATCGATTGACACCTTTTGAAAGTGGGATGATTAAAACTCCAGAGGTTCGCTTATTAGTAATGGTGACGGTTCTCGCTGCGTCACTATAAATTGATAAATCAAATGGTAGTCCTTCAAAGTACGTTAGGTGTGAATTTAAGTCTTTGGATGGCGACAGGATTCTAATTGCATCGCTTGGAAGGAATTTATTTCTCACTAATTGAATCACACCCTTTGAGTAGTTGTATTTTTTAACAAGGGATTCAAAAGTGCCATCTGTTTTATACACTGTGATTGTAAAGCTCACTTCATTATACAATGAATTGTCTGGAAACAAATAACTTGAAGGTAGATCGACTGAAACGTTATCCGTAAAATTATTAGCATTATTGACTACTTTCACGACTTCTTTTAAATTGAAGTAAAACACGCCTTTGTTAGGTGTTATTTCAAAAGTAAAAGTACCGACCATAATAGTCGCTCTTGATGGATTGCCTACATTTGTACCGAATTCAATAATAGTATTATTGTAGGTGGTTAATAAATTCCCTTCGGGTTCTGCTGTGATTAGTATTGCCATTATGCTGTTATTTTAATATCTTCTAACACTTTAGTTATCTCTGAATAGAAATTGTTTATACTGAATTCGCTCACACTGTCAATGATTTGCTGAATACGTTGAGGCGTGATGACTGCAGACACTAATTCAGTGCCGCCTTCTTGATAGTAATTTGTGCCACTCTTTGCTATTTTACGAGCGATTAAAAAAGCAAGACTATTGATGCTGATATTATCAAAGGGTGTGATTCTTTTGTCTTTAATCCATTGTGTGATGGCTGCGATGGGTGGGAATTTACCAGAAGCTCGTCCTTCAACAAGTTGTTCTGTGTAATGCTCACCGTAAATGGTTGCGGTTAATCCTTTGACTTCCACGTTTAATTTGTCTATCCAGTTGCCAGATGCTTTCATTTCTAGCTCCTTATGTTTGGCTATCAAATCAACTTTTAAAGATTCGAATTCTGTTTGTAATTTTTGGTTTGCGTCCATTATCCTTTTAGTGTGAATTTCATGCTGACCCCATCTCCATTGAAATCAAATACATTAATAACTTCTATGCTTCTCCAATCAGAAATTAAAAAGTTGCATCTTAATTTGTCGTAAAATGTTCCGTATAGAATGTCATTAATAGGATCGATGTATTTTGTTTTGCGGTCTGCATAAGTTGTTTCGTCTAAATCTGACTTTGTAAGCACCATGAAGTTTCCTGAGTAGTCTATGTATTCGCTTGTTTTCTTGGCACGTATAACAGGGTCAAGGAATAGGAATGTTTCACCCACGCCCACGCCTTCCATAGTATCTGCTATGAAGTCAGCGACTGAAGCTAAATTTTGATAATCTCGCCTTGCGTTTACAAACGTCCACCCTAAAGTTTCTGTTAATGTTTTGAATTTGTTTTCTAGTGTCATCATTTAGATTTCGTTATATCACTATAATCTCTTCGGACTTCGTTAAGTAATTTTTGGTATAGTATAATAGTGAATACTAAATTGTAAGTCCATGTTTCTATAGCCATTGGAGTCGTGCTGAATTTCTCTGCGAGGTTAATTAGGGTTGACATTTCACCAAAGATGGATAATTTTTTAACGCCTGCCATTTCAAGTTCTGGATCGGGGTCTGGTATAAGCATCTTTTCTTTTTCAAACAATACCATTATTTGATCTTTAATCCAGTTAAGCGCATAGAAATAAGGAATAATGTCTGATCTTCTATAATCATCTTCCTTTACTTTGAATACTATTTTAAAACAATTCAAAAGGCTTTTGTAGTCTGGGTTTATAAAATTTCGCTTTATCTCGGAGACCTGACCAAAGGTTAATTCACTTAAAGGTTTTGCTCTGTAATTTAAAAACACATCTTTACTTAACATGATGCTTTGAAGCTCCACATATTTTATAGCTTCATTTTCATCTAATAAAAAGAAGTCTTTAACGTTTATGTGTGAGATATTAAACATAGATTCTGACGGATGAGTTAGTGTTTTTAATTTGATACAGCGCATAACCGCCTGCGTCTGTAATATGATCGAATCCGCTTTCTTTGTCTGGTCGGCCATTCTTGTAAGGCATTCTTTCTAAGGCATCTGTATATTCGATACAATTATTTGTGTTGACGTAATAGGTGCTTTCTCCTTTAGCATTCAGAAAAGATGTGTTGACGGTTGTGATACGATCTCTTACACTTGGATTCTTTGATCGTGTTCTTATAGTGAACCCTGCCTTTCGTAATAGTTTAATATCGCTTTCCCCTGCCGTGTTGCGAGCATCTCCAGAAGCATCGGGATAGATCACTATTTTATGACCTGTGAAGCGTTCTTTTATGTTTTGAATCATATCTGGTGTGTCATATCCTTTTGTAATCTCTTCGACTGCTGTGATGATTTTAGAATCTGTGACGTGAATGACTGCGGACATATTGGTTATGTTAAAGTCCATGCCA
>Ga0206128_1000697_pt1 | contig 36683 bp, 28 predicted proteins | sample Helgoland_Spring_7_FD_148601 | JGI IMG/M metagenome (GOLD analysis project Ga0206128, IMG submission 148601) | Pelagic subsurface seawater microbial communities from Kabeltonne, Helgoland, North Sea - Helgoland_Spring_Bloom_20160426_1 | ecosystem: Environmental > Aquatic > Marine > Epipelagic ... | reverse complement strand
TACACCCTTCAATGGCAGGGATTTCTAATTGTAATAAAGTAAGGCTTACTGGACGTCAACAGTGGTTTGGGCAAGAACAAGCACCAAACTTACAAACATTGAGTATCAACGGGCGAATAGGTGAAACTTCATCAGGGATTGGAGCAATCGTTTTTAATGACAAAAACGGGTATCATTCCCAGTCTGGAGCGTATTTAACCTATGCTCACCATTTAATGTTTTCTAGAAACACCATTGATTTAAATATGTTGTCGTTTGGTCTTAGTGCTGGAATGATTCAATATAAATTAGATACAACAGCTTTTTTGGAATATGACCCTCTTCTTGAAAAGGTTGAAAACGCTGTTGATTTTAATGTTGACTTAGGGTTTTCATATCATTTTATTAATTCGTATGTCCATTTAACGATTAAAAACCTTTTACCAAATGATGGTGTAAACATTAATGAACAAGGCTTAAAGTTTGATAATTTAAGAACCTATTTATTTTCTCTAGGAAATGTTTTTTCAAAATATGGATCAGACTGGAGCCACGAACCCTCTTTAATGGTTGCTTTTAAAGATGCAACAAAGGAGGCTTTTATTGATGTTAATTTCAAATCCTATCTAGATTTAGATTTTGGAAAGCTATTCGCGGGTGTTTCCTACAGACGAAGTTTTGATGGTGCGGAGTATTCAGATGGTTCTGAGATTACAAATCAAAAACTTCAATACTTCACTCCAATTGTAGGGGTTGAGTATAATGATTTCATGGCCGCTTACACCTATTCGTATCAAGCCAATTCAATTGTATTTAATAATGCGGGATATCATCAAATAACGCTTGGTTATAACTTTGGATGTAAGAAAGAAAAATACGACTGTAATTGCCCGAGTGTCAATTAAACCTAAAATTCTAACGTTTGAACGCTTGCTGTTTCTGAACTCAAGAGTGCAGTAACAACTGATTTTTCACCATTAGTATAAACCTTGTTAGCCCCTACGATCGTTTTGTTATTCAATAATTGGTTAGCTTCTAACACTGCTTTTGTTTGTCTCGCAACGGCTTCTCCAGAATCAATTATTTTAACATGACTCGGTAAGAGTTGTTTTAAAATAGGGGTTAAAAAGTGATAATGTGTACAGCCCAACACCAAGCAATCTATATTCGCCTCTAGCATTGGTTTAAGATAACTTTGGAGCAGTTGCAACATTTCTGTTGAATGTAATCTGCCTGTTTCGATTAATTCCACAATACCATTTCCTTCCTGTTCAACAACTAATAATTCGCTAGAATACAGTTGAGATGTTTTGTGAAATAATTGGCTACTTAAGGTGCCTTTAGTCGCTAGAATCCCTATCGCTTTTGATTTAGATTGAAGGGCTGCGGGTTTTATAGCGGGTTCAATTCCAATAAAGGGAATGGCGTAGTTGTTCCTAAGCGTATCAATTGCATTGGTTGTTGCGGTATTGCAAGCCACCACGATCAGTTTACAGCCTTGACTGATAAGCCACTCCGTGTTTTTAATAGAAAGCGCAATAATTGCTTCTCTACCTTTAGGGCCATAAGGTGCGTTTTTTGAATCAGAAAGATAGTGAGTTGATTCCATAGGTAGTAATTGATGGATTTCTTTCCAAATAGAAAGACCACCAACACCTGAATCAAATATTCCAATGGGTTTTGAACTCATACGGTACAAAAATAAAAAAGCTGCTCTTAAAGGAGCAGCTTTTTGTGAACTATTTTGATTAAGATCTAAAACCCTAATTCAGATTTTACATCTTGTAGTAAATCTTTACCACCTGCAAAAATGACACCTTGACCTTGTGAAGCATCAAGGACATAGTCATACCCTTGTGCTTGTCCAACTTTTAAAATAGCATTTTTAGCTTTTTCAGTAATTGGCTTTAAAAGATCAAATTCCTTTTTTTGCAAATCTTGTTGTGCTTGCGTTTGGTATTGACGAATGCTTTGTTCCATTCCTTGAACTTCTTGTAAGCGCTTTCCGTTCTCTTCGTCTGTCTTTGTGGCGGATTCAGAATCGTACTGCTTTATTTTATTTTGAAGCTCAGTTGCCATTGCTTGAATATCTGTTTCATAGGTTTTAGCTAATTTCTCTAACTCGCCTTTTGCACTATTCATTTCAGGCATCGCTTCTACCAATTCTTGAGTATTAATATGGGCGACTTTACTTTGCGCTTGAACAGTTAAACTGCTCGCGATAAAAAGTGTAGTGGCTAATAAAAGTAATCTTAAATGTTTCATAGTAATTTTTGTTTATTGTTTGATTTAATTATTGTTTCTAATGCTATCTCGTTTTTGTTTTTGAGCTTCAAGTCGTGCTTTTCGCTCTTCTAATGCTTGTTTTTTCTTTTCTTCTAACGCTTTTTTTCGAAGGTCTCGCTCGCTAAGAACTCCAGTTGGTTCCGTCGATATAATTTTTTCTTCTGTTTGTTCCGTTTTTGCTTTTGCCCGATCTTCTATCGCTTTTTGTCTTTTAGCTTCCAGTTCTTTTTTACGGAGTTCTCTAGCACTTAAAGTCGGTACAGAAGATTCTGTGACTGATTCGGAATCTTCAGTATTGGTCGTCACTTTATTTTTATTGTTTTTTTCTGCTTTTGCTTTTGCGCGATCCTCTAATATTTTTTGCCTTTTAGCTGCTACCTGTTTTTTACGTTCTTCTCGAACTTTAAGTTGGTCTTCCCGTTTCTTTTCTAGCAATGCAGCACGTTCTTCTTTTCGTTTATCTAATAACTGTTGACGCTCATCTTGACCAGAATCTACTTCTACAATAGTGCTTTCTTCTTCTGCTTCTTTCCGCTCTTTTTTAGTTTCGGCTTGGGTCCGTTTTGAAGCTCTGTTAATTGTTCGAAGTATTTGATCACTGATGTCATATCGATCGGCAGAATACAACATGACGACATCCGCGGATTTATCAAAGATGAAATCATATTTTTTAGACGAAGCAATCTCTTGAACAGCAGCAAAGATTTGATCTTGGATGGGCTGCATGAGTTGCTTTTTTTGAATTAATAAATCACCATTTGGCCCAAATCGGTTTTGTTGGTATTCACTAATTTCATTTTCTATAATTTGTAGATCCTCTTCACGATCTAAAATCAACTCATTTGTGAGTAAAATTCGCTCGTTGTTTAATTGTTTTTTTTGATCTTCAAGAGCTGTTAAGCGACTCTCTATTTCTGACTTCCATTCTTGCACTTTGGCATCTAACTGAGAAACGGAGTTTTGATATTCAGTTATATTTTCTAAAATGTATTCTGTATCAATATAGCCAATTCGAACGCTTTTTTGAGCATATACGCTCGTCGTAACGTTTAGTATAAAAAGCAAGCATCCTACCTTTTTTAAGGCCGTAAAACAACTAAGTCTAAAACTATCTGAACTCATTTTTTAATTATTTCAAATTAATGATTTGGGATTTGTTTATCAATATATTTCAAATTAACGAAATAAATTTCAGAATATTTCATCTCCAAGTTATTCATTCTATGCTTCGCTAAAGAAAATACCATGCCAAATATTAAAATTGCTGACCAATGATGAAATGTGTTTCCCAACCATGTTTTGTGGTTTCACCTGGTAAAGGGTCAAATCCATGTCCAAAATCAATTCCTAACAATCCAAAGGCGGGCATAAATAAACGCAAGCCAACTCCAGCAGATCTATTAATCAAAAATGGGTTATATTCTTTAAAGCTGTTATATGAGGCTCCACCTTCTAAAAACGCAAGCACATAAATTTTGGTTTGTTGTTCTAACGTAATTGGGAGTCTTAATTCTAAAGAGTATTTGTTATAAATCGTTCCACCATCCTGATTCGAGAGCGATTGATTTGGATACCCTCTCAACGCGACAGCTTCTCTACCATCTAAGCTATACGTTCCTAGGCCATCTCCTCCAAGAAAAAATCGTTCAAATGGAATCACACCACGATCATTATTATAGGCGCCCAAAAATCCGTATTCAAAGGAAGGTTTTAAAATTAATTTTCCAGCGATTTTAGTGTACCACTCTCCTTTAAACTTAATTTTATAAAACTCTAACCACTTATAGCGTTTTTGATCGATCTCCCCAATACGAGTAGAAGCATCGGTACGTTTCTGAATATCATCCTCATCGGTACTGTTCGAATATTGTGAAATTATATCATATTGTGCTTCGCGTTCTTGACTTAATCCTTTATAATCTACGTCGCTCACTGCGGAGTAAGGAAAACTAAACTTTGCTGAGAGGTTAAAACTCGACCCGCCTTCTGGATAGATTGGGTCATTATAGGTGTTGTTACGACTCAATCCAACCGTGTAAGCTAAATTATTTGAGTTTCCATTTCCAAATGTAAATAAACCTGTATTGTAGTTATTTAAATCATAATATTGAAAACTCAATGCTTGAGAAAGTACAAAGTAATCATCTGGTACAGATAGTTTTTTTGCAATACCAAGGGTTAAGCCTGTGATGTTAAAACTTCTATTTTTATCTGCATTTCGAGTGGCAGGGTTGTACAAAAATTGTTTTGTCTGTGAAATAGAAGTAGAAAATTGTACGGGTTTTTCACCACCGAGCCAGGGCTCAGAAAATGAAAAACTATAAGTTTGATAGAAACGACTTGCTTGTAAACGAAGCGACAAACTCTGTCCATCTCCCATCGGTACAGGCGTGTAAGCTTCTTTATTAAAAAGATCTTTTATAGAGAAATTGCTAAACGTTAGACCTAAAGTCCCAATGAAACCGCCACCACCGTAACCACCTTGTAATTCAATTTGACTCGACCCTTTTTCTACGACAGAATATTCAACATCAAGAGTTCCATCCGTAGGATTTACATTTTTTAAATCTGGAGAAATTTGCTGGGCATCAAAAAATCCGAGCTGACCAAGTTCACGAATGGTTCTTACAACATTGGATTTGCTGTACAATTGCCCAGGACGCGTTCGAAGTTCTCTGTAAATAACACGGTCATTTGTTTTATCATTACCAACAACATTTATGCTTCTAAAATAGGCCGGCTTTCCTTCTGTAATCCGAATTTCCATGTCAATGACATTTCCATCGGTGCTAACTTCAACAGGAGTAATTGTCGAAAATAGATACCCGTTATTTTGATAAAGGTTTGTTAAGTCAAAAGCATCAGGGTCAGAAGCATCAGCGATTCTTTTTTCTAGTTCGATACCATTATAGGTATCTCCTTTTTTGATTTTTAAAATACGATTCAGTTGTGCATCAGAATACACGGCATTTCCTAAAAAGTTAAGGGAGCCATAAACATATTTTTCTCCTTCTTCGATATCTATTTTTAGACTGACTGTGTTTTCGTCATTTATGATGAGTGTATCGCTAATAACTCTCGCATCCCTGTAGCCTTGTTCTTTGTACTTATCGACAATACTATTGAGATCTTCCTTATACTCTGCGTCAATGTATTTAGAGCGCTTCCAAAGTCTCAAACGGTTTTTCTTTTTAGTCTTCTTCATTGCCTTTCGAAGGCGTTTGCTACTCAGTTTTTCTAAGCCAGTAAATTCAATCTGCTTTACTTTGATTTTAGACCCTTTGTCAATTTTCACTAACATGTCCACTCTAGATTTATTAACCGAGTCCACTACTTTTTTGGTAGTAATACTGGTCTTTGCGTTTAAAAATCCGAGTTTTCGATATTTACTTTCAAGGTAGTTTTTTGTGGTTGTTAGTAGGTTTTCGGTCACCTTAGCGCCTTTGTCTAACTTGTTTTCTTTAATGATCTCTTTTATCTTTCCCTTTTTAACCCCAACTATTTTCACCTCTTTTAGTTCTGGCAAGTCATCCAGCTGAATTTCTAAAAACACATTAGTGCCTTCTGTTTTGCTGATAAACAAGTCGATACTACTAAACAGGTTTGAGTTCCATAGTTTTTTAATGGCCTCTCCAATTTTATTATCTCCTGGTATGTCTAAGGTTTCCCCTTTTCGTAATCCTGAGTAAGTCACAATTGTTTCGGCTCCATAAACGGTCTCGCCACTAACTGAAATATCAGCAATGGTATAGGTTGTTTGTGGTTCCCTGGTTTCTTGTGAAAACAACAGAGAACTACTTAAAACGATTGTTAAGTAGAGGAGTCTGTTGATGTATTTAAAAGTTATTTTAGCTAAGCTGATCACTTGTTTTTCCAAATCTTCGTTCTCTTTTTTGATAATTAACGATGGCTTCATACAAATGCTCATTTGTAAAGTCGGGCCAATATACATCAGTAAAATATAATTCTGCATACGCAATCTGCCATAACAGGAAATTACTGATGCGTTTTTCACCACTCGTACGGATTAATAAATCCACGTCTGGTAAATTTTGTGTGTAAAGATGCTGATTTATTAGCGTTTCATCAATATTTTCGACTGAAATTATATTATTTTTAACTTTATCGCTTATAAGCTTCATGGCGTTAATCAATTCATCTCTGGAGCCATAGCTTAACGCCAGGGTTAATGTCATGCGAGAATTCTCTTTAGTTTCATCAATAACGTGTAGTAATTCTTTATAAACTTTTGCAGGGAGTGTTTTCAAGTCTCCAATAGCATTCAATTGGATGTTGTTTTCTTGAAGGGTTTTAATCTCTTTTTTTAATGAAGAAATCAAAAGTTGCATGAGCGTTTTTACTTCTAATTTTGGGCGATTCCAATTTTCGGTCGAAAACGCATACAGTGTCAAATGTTTCACACCCAGTTCCGCACAACTCTCAACCGTGGTGCGCACCGATTTAGTGCCGTTCTCATGTCCAAAAATGCGCATGAATCCTTTTTCTTTTGCCCAGCGTCCATTTCCATCCATGATGATGGCAATGTGACTTGGCAAATTCTCTGAAGCTATTGTTGTTTTTAAACTCATATTAATAATTACAAAAGCAGGGTTTTCTTCCGAACGTGTAAGTTAAGGTAAAACCGCTAAATACATACCAATCATTATTATTAAAATTACCAAATCTAAATCTCTCCCTTAAATTTTTGGTATCTGGCTCACTGCCATCTAACTCATCCGAAAACGTATAATGGGCCGCAATTTCAAACGCCAAAACGATATGACGCGTAATCGTGGTTTTGAAGCCTAATGCAATTGGGAGGCCATAAGCATTGCTTCTTGTTTTTTCTGAGACTAACCGGCCTCCAGAATAATAAAAATTTGGAAAATTTGCCATACTGATCCCTGTATATATGTAAGGAGTTGCCTGAGTTGTCCCCGTGTGCAAATCAAATTCAAAAAAAGTAAATTCCATCCCCACAGAAACCTCTAGTAATGAAGAATTAAAATTATAACCTCTTAATTTCCTTCTGGGATCATCAGAATTAGTGTCATCTGCAGCAAATTTCGAATAGATAAAACTAGCTCTAAGAGAATGTCTAGGGCTTCGGTTCCACTTTGCAACGATCCCTGTTGATAATTCGTTTGGGGCAATAAACGTTGTTTCGCCAACGTCCCCAATAAAATTACTTCCACCTCCAAAAATCCCAATTTCATAAATCTGAGCCACACTCAGATTATAGGATAACAGTAAAAGGATATAGACTGGTTTCATTTTGTATTTAAAGATGCAAATATAGTAATTTTGATCAGCCTCCAGTTAATTTGTGATGAGACTAAACTATACAACTGACATTATCTTATTATATTGTTTAATTCCGATGATCAGCGCCCCATAATAGTTTGTTGCGAAGTGTTTCTAAAAAGCTTTCTTCTTCCAATTCGAGCATGTGAATGTTGTAAGGTGCTTTCTGAATGGTGATCGTTGTATTATTAGTAAGAGTATTGATTCTCGAGTCTAGCGAGACCAAATGAACATTTTCACGCCCCGAGACTTTTAGTTTTATGACCCGTTTGCTAGAAATTACGAGTGGACGCGCGTTTAAATTGTGGGGTGCAATTGGGGTTAAGACGAGACTATCCGCCTCAGGCATAATCACGGGACCTCCACAACTCAAAGAATAGCCAGTAGAGCCAGTAGGAGTAGAGACAATCAGTCCGTCCGCCCAGTAGGAGGTTAAAAACTCATCATTCAACCAAGTTTCAATAGAAATCATAGAGGTTGTGTTTTTTCGACTAACAGTGATTTCATTTAAAGCGAAATTCAAATCAAAAACCGCGTCTTTACTATCCGTTGATAAACTCAACAGACTTCTTTTTGAAATTCGATATTGCCCTAAAAAAATTCGATCCATGGCACTTTCGATATTGTTTATCGGGATGGTGGCCAAAAACCCTAAGCGTCCGGTATTAATACCAACAATTGGAATTTCTAAATCTTTCACATACGTAATGGCTCTTAAAATAGTGCCATCACCTCCGATACTAATTAAGAGTTCATAAGAACGATCTAAGGATTCAAACGTTGCAAACCCAAACGAACGGATATCGATATTGGATTCTGCCACAATGGATGCGTGAAAGTTTTTTTCAAAGATAACTTGAGCAGTTTTGCTTTTTAAATACACAATAAGTGTTTGGATGGCTGCTTCTGAGCGTTCGTTAAAAGCAGGGCCATAAACGGCTATTTTCATTTTTTGTCACTTATAAGTTTAAATATTTATCTAAATATGCCGAACGATCTCTGAGGTTACTTAAAAACCCATCGTCTTCATGTCCCGAAAGGATCGTGTAGCCGTAGCGTCTAAAGGCTTGAAAGATACTGCTTAAACCAGAATTTCCAATTTTAAGCGTAATCTGAGTTAAGTCGTTTTCGGTTCTAGAAATAAAAGACCCTAATAACTTGGCGTTATTGGATTCTACAATCTGACTGATTTCACTGAATGAAAAGTCGTTTGCTCCTTTTTCAATGACAATAATCCCACCTGGTTCTGAAAAAAACGGGGTTTTATTAAAAAGTGAAATGATATCGTTTAATTGATAATATCCTAAATAATTATTTTCAGCATCCAAAACAGGCATAATATTACTGTTATTTTGCGCAAATGCCTCCAAAACATCGAGCCATAAGGAGGTCTCTCGCACAAAAAACCCTTCAATCGCATATAGTACTTCCAAAATCGCCTGCTCAGATTCAAAACAATACACATCTGTTTCCGACAAACATCCCATATAAATTTGGTTGTTTAAAACGGGGACATGCGAATAGGTTAATTGTTTAAAAATAGTCTGTAGCTCCTCCACAAGTGTTTCAGGACTTGAAGGCGTTAGATCGTTTATAATAAATTGATTTAATGGCATGCGTATGTGTGTATTCAAATGCAAATTAATCAAAAATAATAGACTTTAAGCGTTAAGTACTTTGTATTTTTGTTTGAAATTTAATTTTAATGACTAAGTTAAGCGTTAATATCAATAAGATTGCCACTCTGAGAAATTCTAGAGGCGGCAACACTCCTAATGTTGTTCAATTTGCCAAAGATGTACAAGAATTTGGTGCCCAAGGGGTCACCATTCACCCGCGTCCAGACCAGCGTCATATCCGGTATCAAGACGCGTATGATCTAAAATCCGTGGTACATACCGAATATAATATTGAAGGCAATCCGATTCCTGAGTTTGTTGAAATGGTTCTAAAAATCAAACCGACGCAAGTCACTTTAGTGCCGGATGCAGAAAATGCGATCACCTCAAATGCAGGATGGGACACCCTGAAACACAAAGGTTTTTTGACTGAAATCATTCAAGAGTTTAAACAAAACAACATCCGAACCTCGGTTTTTTTAGACCCCAACATGGCACAGCTTGAAGGTGCGAAAGCCATTGGAGCAGATCGAATTGAGCTTTATACCGAAGCGTTTGCGCATCAGTTTTCATTGGGAAATAATGAGGCGATGATTCCGTATACCCAATGTGCCCAACGTGCTTTGCAATTAGATTTAGGTCTGAACGCAGGACATGATTTGTCATTAGAAAATATTCAATTTTTTAAAGACAATGCTCCGGGATTATTGGAAGTGTCTATTGGGCATGCCTTAATATCCGAAAGCTTGTATTTGGGGATTGATAATGTGATCAACATGTATTTGAATAAGTTAAAATAATGCTTTTACACTCTAATATTATAGGCGAAGGTCCCCCGTTTGTCATCCTCCATGGGTTTTTGGGAATGGGCGATAATTGGAAAACACTCGCAAAACAGTTTTCGGGATTAGGCTTTCAAGTCCACCTTGTCGATCAACGGAATCATGGACGTAGTTTTCACGACTCTGTATTTAATTATGACGTTTTAGCAGCAGATTTAAAAGCCTATTACGACCACCATGCTTTAGAAAATACAGTGCTTTTAGGACATTCAATGGGAGGGAAAACTGCCATGCTTTTTGCAGCACTGTATCCCGAATGTGTTTCAAAATTAATTGTAGCCGATATTGCCCCCCGATTTTATCCGGTTCACCACGACGCCATTTTGGAAGGATTATCTTCCCTAAATTTCGAAGAACTAACTTCAAGAAAGGAAGCGGAAATTCAGCTTTCTAAATATGTTCAAGATGTTGGAACGCGTCAGTTTTTATTGAAAAATATTTACAGAGTCTCCCCAACTGTTTTAGGTCTTCGAATAAATTTAGAGGCTCTTAAAACCCAAGTTTCCGAGGTAGGAGAAGCGTTATCCCCTTTGTTAAGTTACCCAAAAGACAGCTTGTTTTTAAGAGGCGATCATTCAGAATATATTTCTACTCAAGATGAAGGTCCCATTAAGGTTCAATTCCCAAACGCTACCATCCAAACAGTGACCAATGCAGGCCATTGGCTTCATGCCGAAAACCCAGTAGAATTCTTTGAACGCGTTTGTGCGTTTATCGCTTGAAACACATAAGCTTAAAAATGTTTGTAAGGCGTTAAAAATATTGTATTTTTGCCACCCAATTTTTATTTCATTACTATGAATATTACAAGAGAAAGTATTGACACTTTAAACGCCGTTGTTAAGATTGAGGTTGCTAAAGCAGATTATTCTGAAAACGTAGATAAAATTTTAGCAAATTACCGTAAAACAGCAAATATCCCAGGCTTTAGAAAAGGACACGTCCCAATGGGATTTGTGAAAAAGCAATATGGAAAGGCCGTACTTGTTGATGAAGTCAATAAACTTATTCAAGAAGCTTTAGGAAAATACCTGACAGAAGAGAAACTGGATGTTTTAGGGAATCCATTACCACGCTCACAAGACGACTTGGATTGGGATAAAGACGATTTTTTGTTTGAATTTGAAATAGGATTAAGTCCAGAATTTGAGATCAAATTAAAAGCAAAAAAAGGACTTACGAAATATACAATTACAGCCGATAAAAAAATGATTGATGACCAATTGGTCAACATTCAAAAACAATACGGGAAATTGACCGCTAAATCTGTTGTAGAGCAAGAAGATGAGGTAACGGGTGTGTTTTTCAATGATGCGGAAGGCATCGAAGCAACCGCCACTTTTACCTTAGATAAACTAAAAGGAAAATCAAACACCAAAGCTTTTTTAGGTGCCAATGTAGATGCTGTTCTGACTTTAGAGACCAAAGGATTATTTGCAGACTCCCACGATTTAATGACCTATTTAAAAGTAGATCACGATACAGCACACGGACTCGATGTTCAAGTGACCTTTACAATTAGTGAAGTGAATTCAAGAGAATTAGCAGAATTTGATCAAGAGTTGTTCGATAAATTATTTGGACCAGGAGTCGTGACTTCAGTGACTGAATTAAGAGCTAAAATTACCGAAGATGCTGAAAAGCAATTTGTACAACAAGCAGATCAAAAATTCCTGAATGATGTAACGGAACATCTAGTGGAAAACACAAAATTTGATTTACCAACGCAATTTCTTCAAAAGTGGATTCAAACTGCGGGCGAAAAAGAATTAGATGCTGCACAGGCTAAAGAAGAATATGAAAAGTCAGAAAAAAGCATGCGCTATCAATTAATAGAAAGCAAGCTGATTGTAGACAACAGTCTTCAAGTAAATTTCGAAGATTTAAAAGCCTATACTTCAGAGATGATCAAAGGACAAATGGCGCAGTACGGTCAAACGAATCCAACCGAAAAAGAAATTGACGATATTGTAGCACGTGTGCTTTCAAATCAAGAGGAAGTGAAGCGTATATCAGAGCAATTAACAAGTCAAAAATTGTTAGATTTTTATAAAGAAAACGCCAATTTTAAAGACAAAAAATTAGCCTACGAAGCCTTTGTCAAAGAAGTTTACGGGAAATAATTTTTATAAACAATTACGTAAAAAGCACTTCTTAGGAAGTGTTTTTTTTATACCTTTAAAGCAAGTTTTAAACTAGAAATAGTTTTATATTTACATTCTCAATACCTAAAAAAAGCACTATGGATTACGGAAATGAATTCAAAAAATTTGCCATCTCTGATCAAGGGATTAGCAGTCTTTATTATGATAAAATAGTTAGTAGCATGACCCCAATTGGTTTGACGCCAAATATTATTGAAGAGCGCCAAATGAATGTGGCTGTTTTTGATGTATTTTCAAGGTTAATGATGGACCGTATCATTTTTATGGGGACAGCAATTAATGATCAAGTCGCAAACATCATCCAAGCACAATTATTATTTTTAGAAAGTACCGATGCCACGAAAGACATCCAAATATACATTAACTCTCCAGGAGGAAGTGTCTATGCTGGTTTAGGGATTTATGATACCATGCAACTCATCAAACCCGATGTTGCCACAATTTGCACAGGAATGGCAGCCTCTATGGGCGCTGTTTTATTGTGTGCAGGTGCCAAAGGAAAACGGAGTGGATTAACGCACTCAAGAGTGATGATTCACCAACCTTTAGGTGGGGCGCAAGGACAAGCGAGTGATATTGAAATTACGGCGCGTGAAATTTTAATCTTAAAAGAGGAATTGTATAAAATTATCAGCAAACACTCCGGTCAAGAATACGACAAAGTATATGCGGATAGTGATCGTGATTACTGGATGAAATCTGACAAAGCTTTAGAATACGGTATGATCGACGAAATTTTATCTCGAAGCTAAAAACCCCAAACTCGTTATGGCAAAAGAAGAATTAGACTGTTCATTTTGCGGCAAGAAAAAGGCCGACACCAATTTACTCATCGCAGGGATCGACGCCCACATTTGTGACCGTTGTATCGAACAAGCGAATGGCATTGTCATTGAAGAATCCAAGCAAAACAAAGGCGATGATTTTTCTTCGGATGTGATGCTAAAAAAGCCGCAAGAAATTAAAGCGTTTTTGGATGCATACATAATTGGGCAAGACCAAACTAAAAAAGTCATGTCGGTAGCGGTTTATAATCACTACAAACGATTATTGCAAACGACTTCAGAAGACGATATTGAAATCCAAAAAAGTAATATTATCATGGTTGGGCAAACAGGGACTGGAAAGACCCTGATGGCCAAAACCATTGCGAAAATGCTCAATGTGCCATTGGCCATTGTGGATGCGACGGTACTAACCGAAGCTGGATATGTTGGAGAAGATGTAGAGAGCATGCTCACACGCTTATTACAAGCGGCCGATTACGATCAAGAAAAAGCAGAACGTGGCATTGTATTTATTGATGAAATTGATAAAATTGCCCGTAAAAGCGATAATCCATCTATCACAAGAGATGTTTCTGGAGAAGGGGTTCAACAAGCGCTTTTGAAATTATTAGAAGGAACGGTTGTCAATGTGCCACCAAAAGGCGGTCGAAAACACCCCGATCAAAAATTTATTGAAGTCAACACCGAAAACATACTATTCATCGCTGGAGGCGCCTTTGATGGCATCGAACGTCATATTTCAAAGCGTCTCAATATGACCGCTATTGGGTATAAAGCATCTCATGATGAGGAGCAAGTGGATTCTGAACACCTATTACAATACATTATTCCAAAAGATTTAAAAGATTTTGGGTTGATCCCTGAAATAATTGGTCGTTTACCGGTCCTCACCTATATGAATCCATTAGATGAAGAGACCCTTAGAGCGATTCTGACTGAGCCTAAAAACGCCATTGTGAAGCAATATAAAAAGTTGTTTGAAATGGATGAAATTGCGCTCTCATTTAAAGATGATGCCTTAGATTTTATTGTCAAAAAAGCCATAGAATATAAACTAGGGGCTCGTGGATTACGATCGTTGTGTGAAGAGATTTTGACGGATGCCATGTTTATGTTACCGAGTAGTGATGAAACAGCCTTGGTGGTCGATAAGTCCTATGCCGAAAAACACTTGTCGCGCACACAATTAAAACGTTTGAAAGCAGTTTCCTAATTAATTTCTAACAGGGCTTCTAAAAACTGACGCGAATTAGACAATCGTGGTACTTTATGTTGTCCGCCTAATTTATTGTTGCGTTTCATCCACTTGTAAAACAAGCCGGGTTGTGCGGCATGAATTTTAGGTTTGTTGAGCGTGATGCTATTGTAGCGTTTGGCTTCATAATCAGAATTTAAGGACTTTAAAGAATTATCTAAAAGTTCTCCAAAATACTGCAAATCGTTGGGTGGCGTTTTAAATTCAATAACCCACTCGTGTGCCCCTTTGGTGTTCCCCTCCATAAATATGGGTGCGACGGTATAATCGATGATCTCACTATTGGTTTTTTGAGTGACTATTCTTAGTGCTTTATCGGTGTTTTCAATGATCAGTTCTTCGCCAAAAACATTGATAAAATGCTTGGTGCGTCCCGTGACTTTGATGCGATAGGGGTTTGTTGAAGTGAAAGTTACCGTATCGCCTATTTTATAGCGCCACAAGCCAGCATTGGTGGTGATGACAATCGCATAATTTTCACCTGTTTCAACTTCTGATAACGGAATTATTTTTTCGGTAGCAGAGCCATACGTTTTCATTGGAATAAATTCATAAAATATTCCGTAATCCAACATCAATAAAAGCTCATCCGAATGATTGCGGTCTTGAATGGCAAAAAAGCCTTCAGAAGCATTATAAATTTCATAATATTTAACCGTTGATGAAGGAATGATCGATTTAAACTGATCGACATACGGCAAGAAACTAACCCCACCATGAAAGTACACCTCTAGATTGGGCCACACATCCAAAATTGTTTTAGTTCCAGAAGTTTCTAAAACATTATTAAGAAGTGCCAACATCCACGAAGGTACTCCGGCTAGGCTGGTCACATTTTCATTGATCGTTTCATTAACGATGGCTTGCATTTTATATTCCCAATCACTCATCAAGGAAACTTTGTTGCTTGGCGTGCTGCTAAACTCTGCCCAAAACGGCATGTTATGAATTAGAATCGCGGACAAATCTCCGAAGATGGTTCCGTTTTCTTCATAGAGTTCTTTGCTACCTCCCAAACGTAAATTTTTCCCGTCAAAAAGGGTGGAGTTTTCATTGTTATTCAAATACATGCACAGTAAATCTTTACTTGCCGCATAGTGACAATCTTCTAAAGAATCAATACTCACAGGAATGAATTTACTTTTAGCATTGGTTGTTCCGCTCGATTTTGCAAACCACTTGATCGGTTTTGGCCAAAATATATTTTTCTCCCCTTTCCGAGAGCGTTCAATTAAATTTTGATAATCTTCATACGTCGATACAGGAATGCGTTGTGAAAAATCACGGTAATTACGAATCGATTTAAAATCATAGGTTTTTCCAATTTCGGTATCTTTAGAAATGGAAACAAGGCTCATAAGTAGCTCATTTTGAACTTCATGAGGATATTTTAGAAACAAATCAATTTGATGAAAACGTTTCTTTAAAAACCAGGATGCCACAGAATTTACCAATGGTATTGCCATATAATTGTATATATTTACAATGCTAAATGTAATAAAAATCTGCTAATGCTGTATCAAGGAGTTTTGACTAAAATGGAAACAGAGTTTTCGAAGCCAATTCAATATTTTTTAATGCTTGAAAATGATGTGCTTAACATGAATCAATTGTTAAATAAGACCCTCACACTGTCGTTCGTCAAATATCAGTGTTTGAATTGCAGCAGTGAAGCCCCTATTTTTAGACAAGGGTTTTGTAAATCTTGTTTTTTCGAATTGCCACAAGCGGCCGATTGGATCATGCGACCAGAATTAAGCAAAGCGCATCTCGATCAGGAAGAGCGCGATTTGGAGTATGAAAAGCGTGTGCAGCTTCAACCTCACATTGTGTATTTGGCCAATTCTAGTAATGTGAAAGTAGGGGTAACCCGTAAGACCCAAGTACCCACGCGTTGGATTGATCAAGGGGCCCAAGAAGCCCTCGAAATTGTAGAAGTCCCAAACCGCTATCTTGCTGGTGTGACGGAAGTAGCACTCAAAAAATATGTAAGTGATAAAACCAATTGGCGCGAAATGCTCAAAGGCACGGCAACGGATGAAAGCTTAGAAGACTGGCGACAGCGCTTAGAAACCTACATCCCAGAAGAAACGAAATCCTATTTTTTAGCCAATCAAAAACCACTTAAACTCGAATTTCCCGTTCAAAAATATCCTGAGAAACCAAAAAGCTTGAACCTTAGCAAAACGCCGGTTTACACAGGGGTTTTAAAAGGGATTAAAGGGCAGTATCTTATTTTTGAAGATAATACCGTATTTAATGTCCGTAGTAATGAAGGTTTGGTTGTGGGATTAGACCTCTCTTAATCGAGATGAATTTCTTGGTTAACCTCTAGTTTAAATCGTTTTCTAAACCAATAAACGCCGAGGTATAAAAACGGTGTATCCAAAGCGGCTATGATTACTTTAAAAGCAACACCAGCAATGAGAAGTCCTAAAAACAAATGCCAATCAATTTCACCAAATAAACAGAGCAATACTAGAACGGTAGCTGTATCTATAAATTGAGATAAAAAGGTAGAACAATTATTTCGCAACCAGAGGTGTTTTCCTTTTGTGAGTTGTTTCCAGTAATGATAAATTTGAATATCTATAAATTGGGCAAACAAGTACGCAAGCATACTTGCTAATACAGCGACTGAAGTGCTTCCAAATACCTCCGAAAACATACCATCTGATACTGGCGACCAGTCGGTTGCGGGGACTCTATTGGCAATAAAAATAATTCCCATAGCAAAAAAGGATGCGAAAACGCCTCCAACAACGACCTCATTGGCCTTTTGTTTCCCGTAAATCTCACTAATCAAATCAGTAATTAAAAATGTAATTGGGTACGGCAAAATCCCAACGGAAACCTCAAACAATTTGACCCCAAACACGGGGGTTTCTATTGGATAGTAATAAAAAAATTTTTTAAAAATCAAATTTGACACCACCAATGAGGTGATAAATAATATTCCAAGAAGTAAATAAATACGTCTTGCCAAAAGGGTCTCTTTGATTGTCATGTAAATTGTCAATAAATACTTACGTAAAGATATACTATTAATTGTTCTTTTACTTATTTTGCTAGCTCATATGACGCACGAACAAACGGTTTTAATTGGGATTGGAAGTAACACAGGAGATAAACTAAATCACCTTCAAATGGCGGTGGATGCTATTCACACTCAAATTGGAAGTATCGATCAACTATCGCCCTTGTATGAAACGGCTGCTTTGGGGTTTGAAGGGGATGATTTTATAAATGGAGGTCTGAAAGTAACGACACAGCTTGATGCGTCGCAAGTGTTAGTGAAGCTTTTAGCCATTGAGGACCATTTGGGTCGGATTCGTCATGAAGATGGTCAGTACCACTCGCGCACCATTGATTTAGACCTGTTGTTTTATGGAACTTTGATTTCAAAATCTGAGCATTTAGAGTTGCCACACCCCAGATTGCACGAACGCCAGTTTGTGTTGCAACCCTTAAGGGATCTTGTGCCCGATTTTGAGCATCCTGTTTTAAAACTATCCATTAGCAAGTTGCTCGAAAACTGTGAAGATGACAGCTTGTTGACGCCTTTAGAAAAGCGGTTGACAAATCCGATGCAGTCTTTTGATTTTTCAACCTATAATTTTATTGCTATTGAAGGGAATATTGGGGCAGGGAAAACAAGTTTAGCCCATATGATGTCTCATGATTTTAATGCTAAAAAAATCTTGGAGCGTTTTGCAGACAATCCATTTTTGCCAAAATTTTATGAGGACGCCACCCGTTATGCCTTTACTTTAGAAATGTCTTTTTTGGCCGATCGCTATCAACAAATATCAGATGATTTATCGCAGTTAGATTTGTTTAAAGATTTTATTGTGAGTGATTATGACGTGTTTAAGTCGCTTATTTTCTCCAAAATAACGCTGAATGAAGACGAATTTATGTTGTATCGAAAATTGTTTTTTCAGGTTTATAAAGACATTGCAAGGCCCGACTTATATATTTATCTCTATCAAAACACGGAACGTTTACAAGATAATATCCGACTACGAGGGCGTGATTATGAACAAACGATTGAATCGAGTTATTTAGATAAAATCAATACAGGGTATTTGACGTTTATCAAAAACCATCCGGAGTTTAATGTAAAAATTATTGATATTTCGAACCGAGATTTTATTAAAAACAGAGTCGATTACCTTTGGATTTTAGAACAAATCTGTTCTTAACTCATTTTACTAAATACATCCCAAAGAACCACCCCACAACTCACCGAAATGTTTAGGGAATGTTTGGTGCCATATTGCGGAATTTCAATCACATCATCACTTAAGTTCACCACGTCTTGAGACACGCCTTTCACTTCGTTTCCAAAAACTAAAGCATAAGTTTGGTTGGGTTTGGGTGAGAATTTATTTAAAAGAGTCGCATTTTCGGCTTGTTCAATAGCGATCACATGAACGTTTTTGGATTGAAGCGTCCGCACAAGGGCTTCTGTATTTTCGGCATAATCCCAATCCACAGATTCGGTACTTCCCAAGGCTGTTTTTTGAATGTCTTTATGCGGTGGTGTCGCGGTGATCCCACAAAGATAAATTTTCTCAATCCGAAACGCATCACTCGTTCGAAACACACTTCCAATATTGTTGAGACTTCGGATGTTATCAAGAATCACGATCAAAGGCGTTTTTGTAACGGCCTTAAATCCATCGACAGATAAGCGGTCTAATTCGCTGTTTTCTAACTTTCGCATCCGAGTTTTAAATCTTAATTAGTAAGGTTTTATAAAAAGGCTAAAATTAATTACTTTAGCATTCTTACTGCGATACAAAAGTAAGACATAAAAACAAGAACTCCATTGGCAAATAAAACGAAGAAAGTCACTCCTTTAATGAAACAATACAATGCGATTAAGGTCAAGTACCCCGATGCGTTGCTATTATTTCGAGTGGGCGATTTTTATGAAACTTTTGGAAGCGATGCCGTCAAGGCCTCCAAAATATTAGATATTATCCTCACCAAGCGTGGTGCCGGCAGCGAAAGTGAGACTGAATTAGCAGGGTTTCCGCACCATTCCCTCAATACCTATTTACCCAAACTGGTCAAAGCAGGGGAGCGGGTCGCTATTTGTGACCAATTAGAAGACCCAAAACTCACCAAATCGATTGTGAAACGAGGCGTTACCGAACTCGTTACGCCAGGGGTGGCGCTAAATGATGAGGTGTTAAGCTCTAAAACCAATAATTTTTTGGCGGCGGTGTATTTTGGAAAAACAATTGGCGTGGCCTTTTTAGATGTGTCTACAGGCGAATTTCTCACCGCACAAGGGTCCGCTGAATACATAGGAAAACTCCTTCAAAATTTTAACCCGAGTGAAGTCCTCATAGAAAAACAAAAGCGAAGCACTTTTAACGACACCTTTGGTGCAAATTTCCATACCTTTTATTTAGAAGATTGGGTGTTTCAGGACGATTATGCCAACGAAACCCTTTGTAAGCATTTTCAAACCAAAACCCTCAAAGGGTTTGGAATTGAAGCTTTGACACAAGGCATTGTAGCTTCAGGTGCGATCATGCATTATTTGGCAGAAACCCAACACCATAAGCTTCAGCACATCTCCGCCATTGAGCGGATTTTAGAAGGCGATTATGTCTGGATGGATAAATTTACCATCCGAAATTTAGAGCTCTACCAGTCCAATAATGTGAATGCGGTGACTTTAATTGATGTCATCGATCATACGATTTCACCGATGGGAGGGCGTTTATTAAAACGTTGGTTAGCATTACCACTCAAATCACAAGAAAAAATAAAAGCACGCCACGAAGTGGTGCAGTATTTTTTGGATCATGACGTGGCACTTCAGAAAACACAAAACTACATCAAGCAAGTGGGCGATTTGGAACGCCTCATCTCAAAAGTGGCCACCGCCAAAGTGAACCCACGCGAAGTGGTGCAGTTAAAAAATTCTTTAGAAGCCATTGTCCCGATCAAAGCCTTGGCGTCTAATTGTGAGAATGCCGATTTAAAACGGATTGGCGAACAGATTCAAAGTTGTGAATTGTTGCGAGAAAAAATTAAAGAAACACTTAATGAGGATGCGCCCGTTAACATCCTCAAAGGAAATAGCATCGCCTCGGCTGCATCAGAAGAATTGGAAAGTCTACGCGCCATTGCATTCTCTGGAAAAGATTATCTAAATAAAATGTTGGAACGCGAAAGTGCCGCGACCGGGATTACATCACTTAAAATCGCTTCTAACAATGTGTTTGGCTATTATATTGAAGTTCGAAATTCGCATAAAGACAAGGTGCCAGAATCCTGGATTCGTAAACAAACACTGGTCAATGCCGAACGGTATATTACGGAAGAACTCAAGGAATACGAAGCTAAAATATTAGGTGCTGAAGATCGTATTTTAGTCATCGAACAAACGCTGTTTTCTGAGTTAGTTCTTTGGATGCATTCCTATATTTTACAGGTGCAGCAAAACGCACAACTGATTGCACAATTGGATTGTTTAGGGTCTTTTGCACATTTGGCACAACAAAACAACTATGTGTATCCAGAAATTGATGCCTCTTTTGATTTAGACATCAAACAAGGACGTCACCCGGTGATTGAAAAGCAGTTGCCGTTGGGGGAATCCTATGTGGCGAATGATGTGTTTTTAGACAGAAACACCCAACAAATCATTATGATTACAGGCCCTAATATGTCTGGGAAGTCGGCTATTTTACGCCAAACGGCTTTGATTGTCCTCTTGGCGCAAATTGGGAGTTTTGTACCTGCTAAAAGCGCACGTATTGGATTGATTGACAAGCTTTTTACGAGGGTAGGGGCGAGTGATAATATTTCGATGGGCGAATCGACCTTTATGGTAGAGATGAATGAAACCGCTTCCATCTTAAACAATGTCTCGGAACGGAGTTTGGTGTTGTTGGATGAAATTGGTCGTGGGACGAGTACCTATGATGGAATTTCAATTGCCTGGGCGATTAGCGAATACTTGCATGAACATCCGTCACACGCCAAAACCTTATTTGCGACCCACTACCACGAGTTAAATGAAATGACCGAAACCTTTGATCGCATTAAAAATTATAATGTATCGGTTAAAGAGTTGAAAGACAATGTCTTGTTTTTAAGAACCTTGGTCAAAGGTGGGAGTCACCACAGTTTTGGGATTCATGTGGCAAAAATGGCAGGCATGCCGCCACAGGTCTTACACCGCGCACAACAAATTCTGAAACAGCTCGAGAAATCACATTCGAGCGATGAGCTGACCGCCAAAGTCAAAGACTTGGACAGTGAAATGCAACTGAGCTTTTTTAATTTGGACGATCCCATGCTAGAGGCTTTAAAATCTGATATACAGGCAATTGATATTGATACCTTAACACCCGTTGAAGCCTTGATGAAATTGAATGAAATCAAACGGATGTTGACTAAAAAGAAAAGAGCATAAAATGTTTAAAAAAACTTTGCTATTCTAAGAATTGTATTAAATTTGCACCTCTCTATATAATAGTAGGGAAACGTTCATTAAAAAATTGCGAAAGTAGCTCAGGGGTAGAGCATCACCTTGCCAAGGTGGGGGTCGCGAGTTCAAATCTCGTCTTTCGCTCTGATACTTTTTTTAAAACATACCAAGATGCTGAAGTGGTGGAATTGGTAGACACGTTGGACTTAAAATCCAATGTCCATTAGGACGTACGGGTTCAAGTCCCGTCTTCAGTACAGATGAAAAGCCGAAACGAAAGTTTCGGCTTTTTTGTTTCCTCAAACCAGTAAAACTATTTCTTCAGTTTTGCTTTGTCAATACATTCTATTTCAGTTATATTTTTATTAAATGTAATTAATTGGGTTTATTTCTTATCTTTGAAGTATTGACCAATTAGAAATAACTTTTAAATATTAATAATGAAAAAATTTACATTGGTAGTTTTGATGCTTTTTACAGCACTAAGCTACGCACAAGGCATTGAACTCAATGGGACAATAAGCGCCCAAGGCAATCAAATTAAAAATGTAGCAGACCCAGTTGATGATCAAGACGCGGTTACAAAAACATTTTTCCAAGCAAAAATTGACGAATTAACTTTAAGAATAGAAAATTTAGAGAATGCAATTTTACCTGATTCTCCTGTAGTTTTGTCATTATCAGTAGATAGAGTGATGGGGTATTCAACCCTAGGAAATACTGTTACAGCTTATGCCATTAATGGAGATATTTTAGGAACCGCTTTAGCAGAAATAGAAGGTGAGAGTAATTATGTGATATTGGATGATTTTACTAACAGAGTGCCTACAGGAACTAATTATGAACCATTAATATACTATGATACTTATTCAGATGCAGGTTCACTTGATGGTTCAAGATTTGAAATAAATAGATTGACAACTGATTATTCTGATGGAATTCTATTTTACGGTAGTTTGGAACTAAACTCTAAAAGTGATGCAAATGTATTCAGACTTAGCGACTCAAGTGGCGTTCCATTTAAATTTAATTCGTTTTATTTAGACCAATTGGAAAGTAACGGAACTTATGACTTTACAGAATTTAGTGGCACAGCTGAGCCTGGTCAAACTGTTGAAATTTTCATTGGTGGTAATTCATTCAATTCTACTGTTGCTAATGCAAATGGAGAGTGGAATATACCGTTTGATAATATCCCTGAGGGCTCTAATTCGATTACTATTAGTGGAGGTGAACATTATGGACCATCTTTAAAAGTTACTTTCAGTAATGGAGAGGAGGAAATTTATAAAAGTCAGCTTACTGGTATTTTCTCTTCAGACGGTTACACCAGTCTTGATTTTTATGGAGGATTTGACACTAGTGGAACAAAATCATTTACCAATGATAAGCTTGAGTGGGTCGATTTTGAAAGTCATTATACTAAAGCTAAAATCACTGATATAAATTTAGATCAAACAGGTACAAATTTTGATATCACTTTTGATCCTCAACAAACTGTTGGAAGTAGTATGTTATTATCGTCTACAGATCAATATGGAACTGAGTCTGAAAAAGTTGGTGTTACAATTGATTAATTCTTTCCCCAAAACTTTTTATAAAACAGAGACTTTGTTTCGAAAATAGCTCAATTGGGTGTACAGATGAAAAGCCGAAACGAAAGTTTCGGCTTTTTTGTTTTATTAGATTCTTTAAATTTTATATTTGTCAATATCTTTAGTAATATTAAACTATTATCAATTTGAAATTTTTATTTTTTATAACATCTTTTTTTCTATTTCAAGAATTCGCTTTTTGTCAGAATATCGACTCTTTGCTTAATGTTCTTGAACATAAGATGGAAAAACAAAAAGTATTTGATAAGGCAAAAGAGAATCAAATAAAAAGAGTGTTAGAGGGCAGTTTTAAAACCAATGCTTTCGAAGAAAAAATTAGAGTCAATAATGAACTTTTTAAGCTGTATCAATACTACAATTTTGATAACTCATTAAAATATATTGAAAAGAATATTGAACTTGCTGAGCAGCTAAACAATAAGATTTTGATTAATGATGCTAAATTAAAAATGAGTATGGTTTTAGTGAATACAGGGCGCTACAAAGAATCAATTGATGCTTTGATCGAAATAGACCGAAACTTACTTCAAAAACCATTATTTGAAAATTATTTTTATGTATTTAAAGAAGGTTACTCAGGATTGGCTTTTAGTACTTCTGTAAAATCCAGGCAATCAAAATATAATCATCTTTATAACATATACAAGGACTCTCTTTATTTAGAGTTAAAACCGAATTCAGATGAAGCATTGAGACTTAAAGAAAAAGAATTCAGAGACAGCAGTAATATTGGCATGGCTTTTAAAATCAACAACAACAGACTTAAAAAAGTTAGCATAGGGACTCGTTTATTTTCATTAATTACATTTGAAAGATCTCTGCTCTATGAGATGACTGGAAATCAAATAAAACAAAAAGAATATTTAATTCTCTCCGCAATCTCTGATATTCAGGCTTCAGTAAAGGACAATGCTTCTCTTGGAACTCTTGCAAAGATTCTTTTCAACGAAGGCGACATTGACCGAGCATACCGGTATATAAATTTTTCTTACGACGATGCCGAGTTTTTCAACTCTAATTTAAGATTTGTAAATATTGCCAATACGATGCCATTAATTACTAAAGCCTATGAAGATAAAAGCGCAAAACAAAAAAAGCAACTTCAACAATTGGTCACATCAATTGGTTTGCTTTCTATCTTTTTAATTTTTGCAATTTACTCTGTATACAAACAGGTTGTCAAAGTTTCAAAAGCTAGAAATGAATTAAAAATTCTTAATGAGGATTTAAAAAGTTTATACGATGAGCTATCAAAAGTAGATAAAATCAAAGAACATTATATAGGCTCCTTTTTAAATTTATATTCTGAATATATATCTAAACTAGATTCATACAGAAAATTGGTTAGCAAGTATGTAAACAATAACCAAATGAATGCCTTACTAAAATTATCTAAATCTAAACAATTGATTGATGAGGAGTTAGAGATTTTTAACAAAAATTTTGACGATTCTTTTTTACATATTCATCCAAATTTTATTGAGTCAGTCAATAAACTCCTCAAACCCGAGAATCAACTTTCATCAGACAACTCATCTCAACTCAATACAGAACTACGGATTTTAGCTCTAATAAAGCTAGGAATTACACAAAGTTCAACCATTGCCAAAATATTAAGGTTTTCAGTAAATACAATTTATAATTATCGAGCTGCGATAAAAAATTACGCTTTGGATAAAGAGACCTTTGAGAGCTCTATAAAAAATATAGTCTAATTTTAATGACTTTAGGCCTTTTTCATTTTATTAAAATGTAGCTAAGATTTTGATAATTTCCCATTTTGACATTTATTTATAGCTCAATTTCTTAAAATTTTCTTAATTTTTTACCGATTTCCGTTACATTAATCCACTTTTAAACCTCAAATCAAAATTATAAATTACTGATCAACAGCATCTTAGTCAGTTTTTAATAGATTCAAAATCCACTTTTTATTTATACGCCATTGATTTAAGATAAACACCAAACTATATTGCAACGCAAACGAAATAGTAATCTTAAATATTTTAATATGAAACTAACCAAACAGTTATTTTTTACCATTTCTATGATGTTGTTAAGTTACACAGCATTTGGTCAAAATGGTCTTACTGGTCAGGTCATTGACAACAATAACATGCCATTACCAGGTGTCTCTGTGGTGATAAAAGGAACTACCGCAGGAACTATTACTGATTTTGATGGAAACTACAATTTGAATACTGAGCTTTCAGATTCTACAGTATTGGTGTTTAGCTATGTTGGCTTCAAAACTCAAGAAATTCTTGTCGATGGTCAATCCGTTATAAATGTTCTAATGGAGGAAGACAAAAGCATGCTAGACGAAGTTGTTGTCATAGGATACGGGACACAGAAGAAAAGTGTAGTTACAGGCGCAATCTCTGGGGTAAAACAAACAGAATTAGAAGATTTACCAATTACCAGAGTCGAGCAAACATTACAAGGGCGTGTTTCTGGAGTTACAATTGCTGCAACCTCTGGACAACCTGGCTCTAATTCTACAGTCAGAGTTAGAGGAATCACTACATTAGGATTTAACGAACCGCTATGGGTTGTTGACGGAGTTGTTGTAGATTCAGGTGGTATTGGCTTTTTAAATCAATCTGATATTGAATCTGTTGAAGTACTCAAGGATGCTGCATCTCAAGCAATATACGGTGCTCGAGCCGCTGCAGGTGTAATCCTTATTACTACCAAAAAAGGTAAATCTGGAAAGCTAAGTGTAAATATAAACAGCTATACAGGTGTATCATCTGCATCTCGACAATTAGACCTTTTAAATGCCAGAGAATATGCTACTCTATTAAATGAAAAATATGTTAATGGAGGAGGAACTATTCAAATTACAGATCCAGCATCACTTGGTGAGGGTACAGACTGGCAATCCGTAATTTTCAACAACAGTGCCATGCGTTCTCAACATGAGTTGAGTCTTAGCGGTGGTAACGATGTATCCAAGTTTTATGCATCTTTTGGATATAACAAACAAGATGGAATCGTAATGAGTGATATTTCTAACTACATAAAAAAAAATATTCGATTAAATTCAACACACGATATTTCAGATAAAATACGTTTTGGACAAACTTTAGGATATTCTAATGAGAAAAATGTTGGTATTGGAAATACAAACAGTGAATTTGGCGGTCCATTATCCTCTGCAATTAATTTGGATCCAACAACTCCAATTGTAGAAACAGATCCTATACTTGCAGGCCAAGCTCCATATACCAATGAAGGAATTTGGAGAGATAACAACGGAAACCCTTATGGGATTTCTAATTTTGTTGCACAGGAAATGTCAAATCCATTAGCCTATCAAAAGACCCGTTTAGGCAACTATGGTTGGTCCGATAACTTTGTGGGGAATACTTACGTAGAGTATGAACCAATTGAGGGGCTTCAATTAAGAAGTACAGTTGGGGTAAAACTTGCCTACTGGGGATACAGAAGTTTTACTCCTGTTTCTTATTTGAATGCCGCTACTATTGTAAATAAAAACAATATATCGCGCGGAACAAACCAAGGATTTGGGTGGAATTTAGAAAACACAATTTCGTATTCTAAAAGAATCAGAGACCACAATTTTAGTGTTCTTTTAGGGCAAGGAGTATATGCTGATAATATTACTTTTGGAGAGAGTGTAACTTATTATGATATTCCAGTAGATAACTATTCCGATGCGTCATTCAATTTTTCAGTCCCTCAAGAACAAATTAATGCTTATTCATATGAAGGTGTAGAACACAGAGTAACCTCATTGTTTTCGAGATTAACGTATGATTTTGATGAAAAATATTTGCTTACAGCAATTTTTAGAAGAGATGGTTCTTCTCGATTCGGTTCAAATAATAAATTTGGATTTTTCCCATCATTTTCTGCTGGATGGGTTCCATCTAGAGAAGAATTCTGGAACGATAATGATATCGTAAATCAACTTAAAATAAGAGGTGGTTTTGGTGTAACAGGTAATGATAATATTGGAGATTTTCAATACTTATCGACAATTAGTGGAGGACGAAACTACACCATTGGCAACCCTGGTTCAATAGTTATTGGGAATAGCCCTAATGCACCATCTAATCCAGATTTAAAATGGGAGGAAACAAGCCAGTTAAATATTGGATTTGACACGCGTTTGTTCAATGACATTTCATTATCATTCGATTGGTACAAAAAAACTACTACAGGAATACTGCAAAATATAGCAATTCCAGGATATATTGGTGCTATTGGAGATCCTGTTGGTAATGTCGCTGATATGGACAATAGTGGTTATGACATCGAGTTGGGCTACAACAAAAGTTTTGGAGAATTCGATCTTTCCTTTAATGGAAACGTTTCTTATGTAGAAAATGAGGTTACTCATTTAGGAAATGGAGTAGATTTTCTTTCTGGAGGAGCATCTATTCAATCGACGAACTTTCCAATTACAAGAACTCAAGTCGGTCAGCCCGTGAACTCCTTTTATGGGTTCAAAACCAATGGAATTTTTCAGAACCAAGCAGAAATAGATTCTTATGTAAACTCTTCAGGAGTTGTAATTCAACCAGATGCACAACCAGGTGATTTTAAATGGGTAGATTTAGATGATGATGGAGATATTGACTCTGATGATAGAGGGTTCTTAGGAAGTTCGCTGCCAAAATTCACTTTCGGTTTTTCACTGAATTTAGACTACAAAAACTTCGATTTTTTCATGTTATGTCAAGGGGCCTCGGGGAACAAGATTTTTCAAGGGTTAAGACGATTAGACATTGTTAATGCAAATTACCAAACAGCAGCCTTGGGTAGATGGGTAGGAGAAGGTACATCAAATACTTTCCCAAGGTTGACAACCAATGACACAAACAACAACTTTTCTAATCCGTCGGATTTCTATTTGGAAGATGGTGATTACTTGCGACTAAAAACTATTCAAATTGGTTATAGTCTACCAGATAGTATTTTGGACAAATTAGGGATTGATAAATTAAGAATTTATTACACCGCAGAAAACCTCTTAACGTTCACTAAATACAGTGGATATGACCCTGAAATTGGAGGTGGAATTTTTGGTATCGATCGTGGGTATTATCCACAAGCTGTTACCAATCAACTTGGAATTAATTTACAGTTTTAAAAATAATATTATGAAGTTAAAAACATTTAAAAAAGTATTGATTTACATCCCTGTAGTATTAATCACTATGGCATGTGACAAAGAATACTTGGAAGTAGATCCTAAAGGAACCTTTCTTGAAGATAATTACTACAACAATGAAAGTGAAGCATATTCTGGATTAGTTGCAGTTTACGATCTTTTAAGAAAGCAATCAGGAGGTTTTGAAAATATGATTTCATTACTAAATTCTGGTTCAGACGATCATTTTACTGGTGGAGGAAGTTCATCAGATGGAAACCAATTGCAGGTGTTTTCTAATTATACAATAAGCGAATCAACCATTGCGCCAAGCTATTGGAATGATTATTATCAAGGTATTTTTAGAGCCAATGTTTTATTGTTGAAGTTACCACAAATAAATATGCCAGAGAATACCAAAGCAAGATTTGCAGCTGAAGCAAAGTCATTGAGAGCATTATATTACTTTGAATTGGTACGTTTATTTGGAAACATTCCATTAATAACGGGTCCAATAAGTATTGATGATTATTATACCATCACACAAGCGGACCCAAATGACGTATATAATCAAATAGAAACGGACTTGACTCAAGCCATCCCTGACCTCCCCGCAACCCTTGCAGAATTTGATATGGCCAGTGAGGCAGGAAGACTTAGTCAAGGGGCAGTAAAAGCACTTTTGGGTAAAGTTTATTTATATCGAAATAAAAACTCAGAAGCAGCCAGTATACTTTCAGAGGTGAATGGTACACCTGGTGCGACCAGTCCTTACGGCTATGCCTTATTAAATGATTTCTCAGATTTATGGGGTGCAGATATCGATTTCAATTCTGAAGCAATCATCGAAGTATCTCATTCAAACCTTAGTAACTCAGGATGGGGTAATTGGGGCTCAGATTCAGACGAAGGAAATAGTCTAAATGTGATGAGTGGACCTCGAGGATATGTTAGTTTAAGCTCTGATGCACCAAGTTATGCATCTGGTTGGGGTTTCAATATCATTACTCAAAATTTACATGATGTAATGGTTGGCGACCCAAGATTTGATTCAACCATTGAAGATTTGCAAGCGTATGCCGATGCTGGAGAAGTGGAATTCGAACAAAGCTACCAACATACAGGCTACTATTTGAAAAAGTTTATGCCATTAACAAGCGATGTAACAACAGGAGGAGGAGAACCTGTATTAAATTACAGACAAAACACTTATATCATTCGCTTAGCAGATACTTATTTGATGGAAGCCGAAGCTCTTGGAGGTACTGGAACTCGTGCACAAGCATTGTTAGATGCTGTGAGAGCGAGAGTAGGACTACCTTCAGTTCCAGTTTCCTTACAGGCGATTATGGACGAACGTCGCTTGGAATTAGCTGGTGAAGGTCACCGATGGTATGATTTGGTAAGAACAGGGAATGCTGCTTCGGCATTAGCATTTAAAGGATTTACGCCTAATAAAAATGAAATTTTACCGATCCCTCTTCCAGAACTAGAAAATACAGCATTGGTTCAAAACCCTAATTATTAATTATAAAAAGAAATATTATGAAATTAAATAGAACAAAAAACAGTGCTTTTGAGGTTTTGTATGTACTACTCACGGCCTTAATCGTAATTTCATGTCAGCCTGATGAATTTCAAGATGGAAATGGGCTAAGTGCTTCTGAAATGGATGCTAGTTTTACTATTACTCCAGTTGATGGGATAAACAATACATATTTGTTTACAACAAACACTACTTATTTGACCTCTCAATGGGATGTTGCCGATAATTCTGGATTTAATATAGGCGGTACTACAAAAGAAGTATTCATCCCTGATGCAGGAACATATATTATTAAACACAGAGTAACAGGAATTGGTGGTGCGTCTACAATTGCAGAACAAGAGCTTGTTGTTGAAACATCTGATCCTTTAGCTGGAAATATTGTCAGAGGAGGAAAGTTTGATACTGCTGATGATATTTCTGAATGGACAGTACTTAATATTAGTGCTTCTGGAACTGAATGGACTTTTGCTGATGGTAAAGCAAAAGTTGCTGGTGGTGGCTGGAACCAAAAAGGGATTTACCAAGCCGTTGATGTTATAGAAGGTGTAACTTATAAAGTCGACATGTTGGTGAGTTCAACTACAGGTGTTCAAAATACTTGGTTTGAAGTATTTGCATCTTCTACAACACCTGTAGACGGCTCTGATTATTCTGCTGGTGGAGCGATAGCAAAATTTAGCACATGGGGTGGTTGTGCCACGGAAGCATTTAGCGGAAAACTGTCTGTAGTAGGCTGTGATTTTTCAGGGGAACAGGGTGTGTTTGTTGCACAATCTACCGAAACTATTTATTTGGTAATCAAGTGCGGTGGCGAAGATTTATTGGACGGCGTTTCTGTCGATAATGTTGAAATGAGAGCCACTAACTAAAAAAGAATTTTTTTGAATTGGTTTATTTTTTTGTGGGCTCATTTCCAAGAGATTGAAATGGGCCCATAGCTATGGAAACAGACCATTTAAATTTATACTATGATAAATAAATTTGTACTAATATTATTAAGTGCGATATTATTTCATTGCTCATCAGGAAATGATAACTCGAATAATAGTTCTATAACAACAAACCCAACAATTGATTACAGCAATGTTGATTTGTACTTAACCAATGCAGATCGAACACAATTATTTGATTTACAATCGGATAAAGTTCCTCTTTTTGTAGGAAATCAAAACTTTTCTATTACGGTAAATCCAGAAATTAAATTTCAAGAAATGGATGGTTTTGGTTTTACATTAACAGGGGGGAGTGCCCTACACATAAACAATATGTCACCTTCTCAAAGAGCAGAGTTGTTAAATGAGCTTTTTAATCCAGATAATATGGGAATTAGTTATTTAAGAGTTAGTATTGGAGCTTCTGATCTTGACGCCACACCATTTTCATACAATGATATGCCTAGTGGGCAGACAGATATTAATTTAGATAATTTCTCAATTGCTAATGATGAGCAAAATTTAATACCTATATTGAATGAAATTCTTACCATAAATCCAAACATTAAAATTATGGGTTCACCATGGTCTGCACCATCATGGATGAAAACCAACAATAATTCTATTGGAGGGAGTTTAAAACAAGAATATTTTGAAGTTTATGCCAATTATTTTGTAAACTATATTCAAGCATATGCCGACCAAGGCATTCCCATTAGTGCCATAACAGTTCAAAACGAACCTTTGCATGACGGGAACAATCCTAGTATGTATATGGAATCATTGGATCAATTAAATTTTATTAAAAATCACTTAGGTCCAGCATTTGAAATGGCCAATATTCAAACCAAAATTATTATTTGGGACCACAATGCAGACAATATAATTTATGCTAAAAGTATTTTAGATGATCCTGTTGCTAATGCGTATGTAGATGGTTCTGCATTTCATCTTTATAATGGATCTATTAATAATCTTTCTTCTTTACACAATGCCCACCCCAACAAAAATTTATATTTCACAGAACAATGGGTTGGTGTCAATAGTGAATTTGACGACAATTTGCGTTGGCACATGAAAGAGTTGATTATTGGTGCGACAAGAAATTGGTGTAAAACGATCTTAGAATGGAATTTATCCTCTAATTCCAGCCTTCAACCCCACACCGATGGAGGATGTACAGAATGCTTGGGAGGACTAACCATTGATGGCAATAATGTTCAGAGGAATGTTGGGTATTATGTCATTGCTCACGCTTCAAAATTCGTTAAGCCAGGTTCCAAAAGAATTCAATCCAATTCCTCTTCTGATTTACCCAATGTTGCATTTGAAACTCCAGAGGGTAATATTGTTGTAATTGTACTTAATAATTCCAATATAGATATATCTTTTAACATAGAGACACCTGGAGAGTCTGTTACGACATCACTAAAATCAGGCGCTGTTGGCACATATGTCTGGTAAATAATAAAAAATATGAACAAAAAACCCTTATATATAGTTGCTCTAATAATTACCTTTTTTTCGTGTAAACAAAGCGAAAAAACAGAACGTTTAATCGAGAACTACAATGTAATCAATACAAAATCTAACTATATTAACACCGAGGTTAGTATTTACACCACAGCGGAAAACACAAATAAAAGACTTTATTTAGACAGCAAAAAAGTTTTTGTTGAAGCAAGTCAACCTTTAGAAACTGAAGTGGCTATTTTTGTCAATCCTAAAAAACAATTTCAAGAATTTTTAGGCATTGGAGGTGCAATTACAGATGCTTCAGCTGAAGTGTTTTCTAAACTAAGTAAAGATAAACAAGAAGAACTTCTCAACGCTTATTTTACTGAAGATGGGATTAACTATAACATCATAAGAACCAGTATTCACAGTAGTGATTTTGGTTTAGGTAGTCATACCTATATAGAGGAAGGCGACAAAGAACTTAAGACGTTTTCCATAGAAATGGACAGGAAAAAACGTATTCCAATGATCAAGCGCGCACAAGCTCTTGTTAATGATGATTTGGTGTTTTATGCCAGTCCTTGGAGTCCACCAGCTTTTATGAAAACAAACAATCATATGCTTCAAGGGGGTAAGTTATTACCTGAATATTATCAAACTTGGGCTGATTATTTTGTAAAATTTATTAAATCCTATGAAGCAGAGGGAATCCCTGTTTGGGGCGTTACAATTCAAAACGAACCCATGGCTGTACAGCGTTGGGAATCGTGTATTTATACGGCAGAAGAAGAACGGGATTTTTTAAAAAACAACTTGGGGCCAACATTTGAAAAGAATGGTTTTGGCGACAAAAACATTGTCGTATGGGATCATAATAGAGATTTAATAACTCATCGGGCCAATACTATTTTTGAAGACCCTGAAGCCAACAAATATGCATGGGGGATAGGGTTTCATTGGTACGAAACATGGACTGGCGGAGACCCAAAATATGACAATCTAAAAAATATTAAAGAATCATTTCCTTCCAAAAATTTATTATTCACAGAAGGATGTCAAGAAAAATTTGACCCCACTCAATACGAACGATGGTCTAATGCTGAACGTTATGGAAATTCTATGATTAATGATTTTAATAGTGGAACTGTAGGCTGGACCGATTGGAATATTTTACTCAATGAATTTGGAGGACCAAACCATGTGCAGAATTTCTGTTTTGCGCCTATACATGCCAATACAAAAACAAACGAGCTAATTTATACCCCAACCTATTATTACATTGGGCATTTTTCAAAATTCATAGAACCCAAAGCAAAACGCATTAACACAACAACAAGTAGAAGTACAATTGAAAGTACATCTTTTCAAAATCCAAATGGAGATATTGTAACTGTGGTCATGAATAAAACGGACCTGCCAATTGAGTATAAACTCATTGTTGAGGGTGCGGAAATTCAGCAAACAATTTTGCCCCATGCAATGCAATCAATTATTTACTAATTAAACTTTTTATTATGAAACAGAATTATTATTTTTTATTATTTACAGTAGTTTTATTGTTGACATTTTTATCATGTAGCACTAATAATGAAATTAATGATGCTAATAATACATTACCATCGGATTTATCCATAACTGCTATTAAAGTTGGTGCCAATGTTAATAATCCTAATGGTGATGGAAGTGGAGTTGTTAACTTTACAATTACTGCTTCAAATACAACATATTATAGGGTTTTAATAAATGATGAAACTTTAGAATTGACTGAAAATACGTTTAGCTACACCTTTACACAAAGAGGTACTAATGACTATTCAATAATTGTTGTGGCTTATAATTCTGAAGGGTTTATAAGTATTACTTATGAGATCATAGTTTATGTGTACTCCGAGCTCGAATTGGTTTGGTCAGACGAATTTGATTCCAATGGTTCTCCAAACCCCTCAAATTGGGGATACGATCTTGGTGCAGGAGGTTGGGGTAATAATGAATTACAAACTTATACGAACAGTTTAGAAAATGTCATTGTACAAAATGGCTTTCTTAAAATCATTGCTAAAGATGATGGAAACGGGGGTTATACTTCCGCTAGGTTAAAATCTCAAGGCCTGCAGTCATTTACTTATGGAAGAATTGAAGTTAGAGCTAAATTGCCATCATCTCAAGGGACTTGGCCCGCTATATGGATGTTAGGGTCAAATTTCTCCAGTGTTGGTTGGCCATATTGCGGAGAGATGGATATCATGGAGCAAACAGGGTGGAATAAAAACAAAGTGTTAGGGACATTCCATTGGCAAGATCTCTCAAGTGATTCTTATGCTCAATATGGACTAGAAAGAACAGTAAATACCTCAACAACCGAATTTCACCTATATTCATTAGAATGGACGCCAGATGTCATTCGCATTTTTTATGATAATGAACCCTATGTTGAGTTCATTAATACAAGTAGTTTACCGTTTAATGCAGATTTCTTTATAATACTAAATATAGCAATGGGTGGTAATCTTGGCGGAAATATAGATCCAAATTTTACTCAAGATATAATGGAAATCGATTATGTTCGGGTATATCAATAAATAAAAACTAGCATTATGAATAAAAACACATACCTTCTATTTATCACCATCATTTCGGCTCTTGGAGGGTTGTTATTTGGATATGATACAGGAGTTATAAATGGGGCTCAATTTTATCTAAGCAAATATTTTGAACTCAATGATGCAATGAAGGGCTGGGTGGTAGGTAGTGCTTTGATTGGCTGTTTTATTGGTGCGATCATTGCGGGAAAATTAAGCAGTTACATTGGGCGCAAAAGATCATTAATTGTGTCTGCTACTCTTTTTATAATTTCTGCATACGGCTCTGGTCTTCCAGACATATTTCCAGAAACTGTTTCAGTTCTTGTTATGTTCAGAATTATAGGGGGTCTTGGCATAGGGATTGCTTCAATGAATGCCCCCATGTATATTGCAGAAATTGCACCAAATTCCATAAGAGGCAAGATGGTTACTTACTACCAACTGGCGATCGTTGTTGGCTTTTTTTCTGTGTTTTTGGCAACCTATTTCATTGGCAATGATTTATCTCAATCAGAAAATATTTCATTTGGTTGGCGACGAATGTTTTGGTCGGAACTAATTCCAAGTACTTTGTTTTTAATTTTATTATTCTTTGTCCCCAAAAGCCCAAGGTGGCTAGCGATTAAAGGTAAACATGATGAGGCGTTAGAGGTTTTAATTAAACTTCAAGGGGTTGAGAGTGCACATCAAGATATGCAAGAAATTAAATCATCGTTACAGGCTAATGAATTGGACTCGAAACAAGTAAATTATTTTTCAAAATCAGTGTTAAGTATTATCATCATAGGGTCAATTCTATCTATATTACAGCAGTTTACAGGCATCAATGCGGTATTGTATTATGGTGCAGATATTTTTGAAAAAGCATTAGGTTTTGGGCAAGAGGATGTGTTAAAGCAGCAAATTCTTCTTGCTTTTATAAATGTTGTATTTACATTAGTTGCCATGTATGGTGTTGATAAATTTGGCAGAAAACCACTTATTTATGCTGGGTGTATTGGAATGATAATAGGATTTTTATTTTTGGGAATCACTCTACAACAACAATCCATAGGTATTTTATCATTAATGGGAATATTGATATTTATTGCTTCATTTTCTCTATCAATGGGTCCAGTTGTTTGGGTGTTACTTTCAGAAATATTTCCTAATAAAATCAGAAGTGTCGCCATGTCAATAGCCGTAGCAGCACAATGGGCTGCCAATTATTTGGTGTCACAAACATTTCCAATGGTTACTGGAAGTAAAATAAATAACAATGCCTTTTGGAATGGATCTTTACCCTATTTCATTTTTATTGGCTTCACTTTGTTTATAATTCTATTTGTCTACAAATATATACCTGAAACCAAAGGGGTTAGTCTTGAAAAACTTGAAAAGAAATTGTGGAATTTTTGAATTTAGCTGTGTTATAGTTTAGACTCGATTTAAATATTTTTAAAAATTCCAAACTCTGTTTCGAAAATAGCTCAATTGGGTGTACAGTCGAACCCGCAACCTATTTGCGGGTTTTTTGTTTTGAAAAAGATTCTAAAATTTTGTTTAAAAAACAGAGGTTTTGTTTCGAAAACAGCTCAATTGGGTGTAGTGTACAGATGAAAAGCCGAAACGAAAGTTTCGGCTTTTTTGTTTTTAAAAATGAATGTTTTTTGGGTTATTTCAAATAAATAAATTTCGTTAATTATCGAATTTTAGAAAAAAATCTTTTTACTATGGCCCTATTAAAA
>Ga0206128_1000692_pt1 | contig 36786 bp, 33 predicted proteins | sample Helgoland_Spring_7_FD_148601 | JGI IMG/M metagenome (GOLD analysis project Ga0206128, IMG submission 148601) | Pelagic subsurface seawater microbial communities from Kabeltonne, Helgoland, North Sea - Helgoland_Spring_Bloom_20160426_1 | ecosystem: Environmental > Aquatic > Marine > Epipelagic ... | reverse complement strand
TTTTATTTTTTTTGCGGTTTCTTCACTATAAGGCTTTACAAAAGAGTCATTACCAGAAGAATCATAATAAGTGATATTACCAACTTCTTTATTTAAGCCATATACAGTAACCATGGCTCTCGCTTGTTTGGTTACTTTCTCTAAATCACTTAATGCACCTGTAGATATTTTGTTAAATATGATTTTTTCTGCAGCTCTTCCCCCAAGGGTCGCACACATTTCATCTAACATTTGTTCTGTTTGAACAATCATTCTTTCGGCAGGTAGGTACCAAGCAGCTCCTAAAGATTGCCCTCTTGGAACAATCGTTACTTTAACTAGTGGCGCGGCATGTTCCAACATCCAGCTTATGGTCGCATGTCCTGCTTCGTGAAAAGCGATGACTTTTTTCTCTTTAGGGGTGATCACTTTATTTTTCTTTTCTAAACCACCTACAATTCTATCTACAGCATCTAAAAAATCTTGATGATGAATTGCTTTTTTACCGTTTCTTGCAGCAATTAGCGCAGATTCATTACACATATTTGCAATATCAGCACCTGAGAAACCAGGAGTTTGTTGTGCTAAAAACTCAATCTTAACATCATTTGCTAACTTTAGTGGCTTTATGTGTACTTCAAAAATTTCTTTTCTTTCATTAATGTTTGGAAGATCTACATAAATTTGTCTGTCAAAACGACCTGCGCGCATCAAGGCACCGTCTAATACATCTGCCCTATTTGTTGCGGCCAATACAATGACATTCGTATCGGTTCCAAAACCGTCCATTTCTGTTAACAACTGATTTAACGTATTTTCACGTTCATCATTTCCGCCAGTCATATTGTTTTTTCCACGAGCTCTTCCAATAGCATCGATCTCGTCAATAAAAATAATTGAAGGTGATTTTTGAGCGGCTTGTTTAAATAAATCTCTAACTCGAGAAGCACCCACACCAACAAACATTTCAACAAAATCAGATCCTGATAAAGAGAAAAATGGAACATCTGCTTCACCTGCAACAGCTTTTGCTAACAAGGTTTTACCGGTTCCTGGAGGCCCTACTAATAAAGCCCCTTTCGGTATTTTACCCCCTAGTGAAGTATATTTATTTGGGTTTTTCAAGAAATCTACAATTTCTTGAACTTCTTCTTTTGCTCCTTCTAAACCTGCTACATTTTCAAAAGTAGTCTTGACTTTAGTGTCCTTGTCAAATAATTTAGCTTTTGATTTACCAATACTAAATATTTGTCCTCCTCCGCTAGCTCCATTTCCACCTGACATTCTTCGCATAAAAAATAACCAAACTGCAATTAAAATTATAAACGGCAAAAAGCCTAAAATGGTATCAAAAATGCTGGTTCTATTTTCGTTTTTTAAATCAAAGTCTAAATTATTTGACAGCCTAGATTTTTCTATATCATTTTCAAAATTTTGCAAGTCACCAAAATTGTGCTCAAAAAGATAAGAACCTTTAGAATAAAAAGTTGAGCTGATCATCTTTTTATATCGCTCTTTAGTCTGAGCTTCCTCTTTGATAAAAATTTGAGCTAAATTATTATTGACAATTACAATCTTAGAAATATCATTCTGTCCTAATATGTTATTGAATTCATTTTTTGAAATGTTTTTGGTAACTAAATCTCCGCTAGTAAAAAACTGAAATGCCATTATCAAGACAAATATTGCAGCATAAATCCAATAAGCATTAAACTTAAATTTAGGCATATTTGAATTACTCTCTTTTTTTGAATCGTTCATTTATTTAAAAATAAAAATTAAACTGGATTTATCTCTGTAATTTTTGCATCACCCCAAAGACTTTCAATATCATAATACTCTCTAACATGTTTCTGAAAAATATGAACAACAACGTTGACATAATCCATTAAAACCCACTCAGAATTTGTTTGTCCCTCAATGTGCCAGGGCTTATCTTTAAGTTCTTTACTTACTAATTTTTGAACCGAGCCAGAGATTGCATTTACCTGTGTATTTGAGTTTCCTGAGCAAATTATAAAATAATTACATACTGTATTCTCAATGTCCCGCAAGTCTAATAATTGAATATCTTCTCCTTTTACATCATCAATCCCTTTAATTATTAAAGCAATTAAGTCATCTGAACTCACACTTTTGTTTGTCATTAATTTATTTTATAATTTCATGCAAAGTTATTATTTTTTTGTGAGTATTTTATGTATTATTACAGTAGTTTACACTTTATTTAACACTTGGAAATAATCAAGCTTACTACCACCGAATCAACAAATTCTTATTTACAGGCTTTGCTGAAAGGTACTACCCCAAAAAACTTTACTACAATTGTTACTGAAAAACAAACAAAAGGAAGGGGTCAACAGGAAAGCGATTGGTTATCTGAACCTAATAAAAACCTTACATTCAGCGTATTTATCTCCCATGAAAATTTAAAAATAATTCATCAAAAAAGTTTAAATTTCGCAATTTCTCTTGCAATTTATGATGTCTTATTTACTAAAAACATTTCAAAGATTGCAATTAAATGGCCCAATGATATCGTATCAGCTAATAGAAAAATCTGCGGAATTCTTTTAGAAAACACTTTTAAGGGAGATCACATAAAAAATTCTGTCATCGGAATTGGACTTAATGTGAATCAAGAAAATTTTCCAAAAACACTTACAAATGTGACTTCTTTGAAATTAGAAACTTTAATTGAATACGATTTAGACGATCTGTTGAAAGATCTTTTAATGGAAATTGAAAAAAAAATACATGATTTAGCAACTCAAAAATTTGACCTTTTAGAAAAAAAATACATGACTGTCTTATACAAAAGGGACACCCCCTCAATGTTTAAGAGCAGTAGCAACGAAATTTTTATGGGAATGATTACTGGAATTTCTAGAAATGGTAAAATCCAAATTCAATTAGAAGACGAATCTATAAGAGAATTTGGAATTAAGGAAATATCTTTTCTCTAAATTTTGGCAATATTTTCGGAAAGTGTCTCTACAAATTTCGTCAATGGCTTTTTTATCATCATTGCCATCATTGGATTAAATTCTCCTTGAAATTGCAACTGAACAGTAGCGGTGTTTTCAGATACTTCTTGGATATGAGCAACCAATGTAAAAGGCAACTTACTACTTGCTGCCCCTAGAGATATTTTAGAATATTCTATTTTTTCTTTGAGAACCAATCTAATTTCAGGCATTCCTTTCAATCCAAAAATAAAAGAAGTTCCATCTACTTCAAATTTCTCAATATTTTCAGGCATTAAGTGTTTAAAATTTGACAAGTCTGTAAAAAAGGCATATACTTCTTTTGCAGATTTCTGAGTCGATACTTTGATTCCTTCAATATTCATTGTGTTATTTTTATTGTTTCCACTCACTCGGATTTCTCCTCCAATCGGTTAAAGTAAGTAATTCTTTATCTGATATATAATTACTATCCAATGCTTGCTCTAATAAACTTTCGTAATTACTTAGCGTCGTTAATTCTATATTTTTATCTTCAAAATTAGCACTTGCAATATCAAACCCATAAGAAAAAATGGCTACCATCCCTTTTACTACAGCACCTGCTTCTTTAAGAGCTTCTACAGCATTTAAGCTACTCTTCCCTGTACTTATTAAATCTTCAATGACAACAACATTTTGCCCACGCTCTAAATAGCCTTCTATTTGGTTTTTACGACCATGTTTTTTTGGTTCTGGCCTTACATACACAAAAGGAACACCCAATTCTTGAGCAACTAGAATACCAATAGCAATGGCACCTGTAGCTACCCCAGCAATTACATCTGGCATACCATGTTGCTTTTCAACAATTTTAGCAATTTCTTCTTTTAAAAAAACTCTTACTGCAGGGTACGATAAGGTTATTCTGTTGTCACAATATATGGGTGATTTCCAACCAGAAGCCCATGTAAATGGTTCATTCGGGCTTAATTTTATCGCTTTCATCTGTAAAAGAAGCTCAGCTGTTTTTTTTGCTATATCTTTGTTTAATACCATACGGCAAATGTATAAAGTTTTTACAAACGACAAACCAATTATTTTAACAGATTTACTACCAAAAGAAAATGAATATCCAATTTACTTATTTGAAAACCTAAATATTCATACAATTATAAATCATTTATCGTCTAATTCAACTAAAGGAGTCGTCATTTACTGTACTGATTTAGAAAAATCTAAGATCCTTTTTTTTAAACAATTTAATGTAATTTCAGCTGCTGGCGGACTTGTTTTAAATCCAAAAAACGAAATCTTATTTATTTTTAGAAATGGTGTGTGGGATTTACCTAAAGGGTGTATTGAAAAAGGAGAGACGATTAAATCTGCAGCAATTAGAGAAGTAAAAGAAGAATGTGGCATCATAGATTTGAACCTTATAAAACCCTTGACAACAACTTACCATATTTATTTTCAAAAGGAACTCATTTTAAAAGAAACCTTTTGGTTTTTGATGACTTCGAAAGATGAGGGTAAATTAATCCCCCAAATTGAAGAAGGAATCACAAAAGTTGCGTTTAAAAACAGGGTTGCTTCCCAGAGCGCTTTAGAAAATTCTTACAGCAATATTAAAATAGTATTCGACACCCACAAAGAAGGGTAGTATTCTAAAAAAAACCTACTATCTTTGCCGACTTGAAAAATAACATGAATTATGACTGAATTTATAAGCAAAAGGGTAAAAAACGTACGAAATGATGTATTATCGGGAATTACGGTAGCATTAGCATTAATTCCTGAAGCAGTTGCCTTTGCCTTTGTAGCAGGAGTAGACCCTCTTGTTGGGCTTTATGCAGCCTTCATGATTGGATTAATTACCTCTATTTTTGGAGGGAGACCAGGAATGATCTCTGGGGCTACAGGTGCCTTAGCAGTTGTCATGGTTTCTCTGGTTGCTGAGGGAAATTCCATGGGAAACCCCAGTGAAAACCTAGGTCTTTACTACCTTTTTTTAACAGTAATTTTAATGGGATTCATACAGGTATTGGCCGGTCTTTTTAAACTAGGTAAATTTGTGAGATTGATTCCACACCCTGTAATGATGGGATTTGTTAATGGCTTAGCAATTGTCATCTTTTTTTTTAAATTAGGAATGTTTAAACAGACTATTGGTGAAGAAAAAGTTTGGCTAGAAGGAAATGCTTTAGGATATATGGTTGGTTTGGTCGGCTTGACGATGTTCATTATGTGGAGTTTACCAAAAATAAAAGCAACAAAAAAATTACCTGAAGCACTAATTGCCATATTGGTGGTTAGTGGAATTGTAATTTTTTCAAATTTAGAAGTAGCAACCGTTGGCTCTTTTATAAAAGACGGAGGTGGTGAAGGTTTAAAAGGAGGCTTTCCTGTACCGATATTAGAAACTTTTTACAACATTCCGTTAAACTTTACAACCTTTAAATTTATTTTTCCATATGCGCTAATATTAGCTGCCATAGGGTTAATTGAATCTTTAATGACACTTAACCTGATCGATGACTTGACAGAAACCCGAGGGAATTCTAATCGAGAATGTATTGCGCAAGGTGGTGCAAATATTCTTACAGGTTTGTTCGGAGGAATGGGGGGTTGTGCCATGATTGGTCAATCCATTATAAATATCAAAGGTGGTGGACGTGGACGCTTGTCAGGAATAACTGCTGCTGTAATGCTACTAATGTTCATTCTTTTTGCCTCTTCTTACATTGAACAAGTTCCAATTGCTGCTCTGGTAGGTGTAATGTTTATGGTTGTTATCGGAACCTTTGCTTGGTCTAGTTTTAGAATTTTAAATAAAATACCAAAAACAGATATTTTTGTATTGATCTTAGTTTCTACATTAACCGTAATTTTTGATTTGGCTATTGCAGTTATTTCTGGAGTTATTGTTAGTGCCTTAGTATTTGCCTGGGAAAATGCCAGAAGAATTAGAGCCAGAAAACGATTCAAAAAAGATGGGACTAAAGTTTACGAAATATGGGGGCCTTTATTCTTTGGAAGTATTGCAACTTTTAATGAAAAATTTGATGTTAAAAATGACCCTAAAAGTATTGAAATTGATTTTATTGAAGCTCGTATTTCAGATCACTCAGCGATCGAAGCTATTTTTGCTTTGGTTGAAAAATACCACGCTGAAGGCAAAAAAATCAAACTGAAACACCTAAGTGAGGACTGTAAAATATTATTATTCAAAGCCAGTCCTATTTTCACTGACATCATAGAAGAAGCTATTGATGATCCAAGATATCATTTGGCTGCAAATCCAGAAGAATTCCCAAATCCTATTGGAGAATATAAACTTTAAATACAAAAAACAAAGCGCAACCCTCATAGGTTGCGCTTTGTTTTTTTTAAGTAAATAGTCTCTTTACACCAAGCCACTATCGGCCAAAGGCAATGATCTTACACGGTTACCGGTAGCATTAAAAATAGCATTACAAATAGCTGGAGCTATAACAGGAACACCAGGCTCACCGACTCCCGTTGGATCAGTGTCCATATTGTCGATAATCGTAACCTCTATATTAGGAGCATCTTTCATTCGTGTCATTCGATAATCATTATAATTATATTGCTCAACAGCTCCCTCTTTTGTAGTAATTTTACCGAACATAGCTAAAGACATTCCAAAAATTGCAGCGCCTTCTAATTGATTTTTAACATTGTCTTTATTCAACACCAAACCACAATCTATAGCGGTCCATATATTTTCAACTTTAATTTTATCTTTCACTGAAGACACCTCAACAACTGTTGCTACATAACTATAAAAACTATAATGAACAGCCAAACCTAAACCATGCCCTTTGGGTAATTTTTTACCCCAATTCGATGTTTTAGCAACTGTTTTTAAAACGTTTTTTAAACGTTTAGAATCAAAAGGATGGTCAGATGTCCCCTCTAAAACTCGGTCTTCACCTATTAAATTTAAATAAAATTCAAACGGATCTTTTTTAGCAGCAAAAGCCAATTCATCTACAAAAGAGTTATTTCCAAAAGCACTATGAATATGAACCACCGATCGCATCCAACCAATTCTTAGATGTGATTCTGCTTTTACATTTTCCAACCTAAAATTGGTTAAGTTATAAGGGTTATTGGTAAATCCTTGATTGAGTTCGAATCCTGAAGCATAATCAGACATCGGTTTAAAAGAAGAAACAATCGAAGGAAGTCCAACTCGTTGCAACCATCCTGTAACTTGCCCATTTACATCTAAAGACCCCTTTAAATATTGAACACTTGTCGCATGGTAAAAACTGTGTTGAATATCATCTTCACGCGTCCAAACTACTTGAACTGGTCCCTTTATTTTTTTTGACAAAGCAACTGCTTCAACCACAAAATCAGATTTCGATTTCCTTCCAAAACCTCCACCTAAGAAAGTAACATTGACCGTAATATTCTCTAAAGGAATTTCAAAAAAATGAGCCAATTCTGCCCTCGCAGTTTGCGGATCTTGAACCGGAGCCCAAACTTCTATTTCATTGCCTTTAAACCAAGCAGTAGCATTGGGAACTTCCATAGGGGCATGCACTAAAAATGGAACGGTATACGTAGCTTCTATGGTATTATTACTCTCTTTAAAAGCAGCTGAAACATTTCCGGTACTCCCTGAAACCAACTTCCCTTTTTGATGAACTCTCTTTCTTAATTTTTCTTGAAATTCTACTGAATTAAAAGATTTATTTTCACCATAATTCCATTCAATATCTAAATTCATTTTTCCTTGAAAAGCAGCCCAAGTATTATTTGCAATCACAGCGACACCTCCCAGAGCACCAAAAAATCTACCTGTTGGAGGAACCAATCTTTCTAACTTAAATACATCCGTTACCCCTATTGTTTCTAGTGCCGCTTTTTGATCAAAACTTTTAACAGTTCCAAAAGTTACAGGACACCTTGCAATGGCTGCAAATTTCATGTCTGGAATGCGAACATCAATACCATAACCAGCAGTTCCATGTGTAAAATCTTTTAAATCAATACTTTTTAAAGTTTTTCCTATGTATTTAAAATCTTCAACTTTTTTTAGCGTAAGACGCTCTTGAGCAGGAACCTCTACTTTAGCAGCCTCATCAACCAAATCACCAAAGAAGATTTGATCACCGGTTATTTTATTAATAACGTAATGATTTTTAGCTTCACAGTCTGTTTCAGCTAGGTTCCATTTTTTTGCCGCAGCAGAAATCAACATTAATTTTGCAGTTGCTCCCATTTTTCGCATGGGCAACAACATTGTTCTTACACTTCTCGAACCATCGGTGTTCTGATTGCCATACTTGGCATCTCCTGTTGCTTGTTTTAGCGATATATATTTCCAATCCGCTTCCATTTCATCTGCAATTGCAGAGGCCAAAGAGGTTCTAATTCCTTGCCCCATTTCCGAACGAGAAGCCAATAAGGTAATCGTACCATCTTTCTGTATTTGTATGAATAAGTTTGGAGTAAAAGTTCCTTTCTCTTGAGGCACAAACTCTTTTTGACTAGTAGAAACATTGCAGCCTAATAGAATTCCACCCGAAGCCAAACCAATTAATTTGACAAAATCTCTACGATTTACTTGTTGAATCTTACTCATAATGATTTGTTTTTTAGTGCAGCAGCTCTGTGAATAGCTTTCTTAATTCTAGTATAAGTACCACACCTACAAATGTTATCGCTCATGGCAGTATCAATATCTTCATCAGAGGGGTGGTGAATTTTATCAAGCAAAGAAGTTGCTGCTATTAATTGACCGGATTGGCAATAACCACACTGTGGAACATTTCCTTCATTCCAGGCTTCTCTTAAAAACTCTAGTGTTTCTGAAGTTCCTTCAATCGTAAAAATTTCTTTACCTACTGCAAAGGAAACTGGAATACCACAAGATTTTATAAGATTTCCGTCTATTAAAACGGAACAGGCCCCACATTGACTGACACCACAGCCAAATTTTGTCCCTGTCAATCCAACAATATCTCTAATTGCCCATAACAAAGGTGTTTCTGAAGCTGCTTCAATAGCGTATGACTTTTCATTAATCGACAAAAGTATGTTCATGTATACGTGTTTTAAAAGCTACAAGTTACACAATCAAATCAATAATTAAAAAATAAATTACAAACCAACTTTTATTTCTGGGTCTTTGCAATAAAAAAATGTTGTTGTTTCTTTATCTAAAATTCAATTGAAGACGGTTCCCAAGTTATAGCATCTCCTAAAAGTTGATATTTTTCACTGATAATTTTAGCGTTGTTCGGACGAAACCGAATTAAGGTATAGTCAGTAGTTCTGTTCTTGTAAAAACCCTCCCACTCCTTTTTCCAAAACTTTTCTTTTTCAACTTGTGAATTTACAATTCTAGCAACCCCCTGTAAGGTAACATAACTGACACTTTTTTGATCAAAATAAAATAAGGTAACCTGTCCATTATCTTTAATTTGTCTCACTTTTAAACTCTTAGGATTTGTTGCCATCCAAACTGTAAAATTTTCTTCTGGTAAAAAAGGATCCATGACCCTAGCATGAGCAATACCTAAAGAATCAATGGTTATTAATGAACAGTTTTTTGCATTGATCATAATCTCTTGTGCGATTCCTTTTAAATCTTTTTTAGCGGGTCCTTTGGGATTATGACAACCAGTTAAAAAAAAAGTAGCCATTAAAACAATATAAAATCTCATCATTTAAAAATTTTAAAAATTGGTAAACGCAAATGTGCGGATTCGTAATGATCGGTTTTTTTATAAATATAGTTTAATTGCTTTTCAGGAGATTTGGCAAATGCTGTATCTGTTTTCAATTTCTCCTTAAATTCTTTTTTAATTATTGGATGTTTTTCAATATAATTTAGTGCGATGTCTTCAAAAACATATGAAGAGTATCCTTCTTTTTGCTGTAAAATAGTATCAAAAAAATTCCAATTAAAAAAGGAATCTGATGCTTCTGCCTCAAGTGTCTCCAAAAGATAACGGATTCCAAACTGATTCGTATCAATATATAAATCACCTTTTCTAAATTGAAGCTCTTGAATTGATTTCTTGACAGTCGTATCATAATGCAAATAATGCCCCTCATAAGCTGTATTTCCTGTTTTGTAATCTTCAATATGAGATACTTCAACAGAAATGATACTGTCTTTTAAAAGTCTCGAAAACTGAATGTTATTATTTTGTAACCGATCTACAACAGAATGCCATCCTTGTTGTAAAATATAGCCTCTAGGAATCGTTATTTCTTTTATGGGAGTATAGTTGTTGTAATATAAAATTGGTTTTTCATACGGTTTTGTTTGATCGTAAAATAAGCGGTTTCCTGAGGTTACGTTACTTTTTATCTCCGATGCCTCATATCCTTTAAATTGAATCTCTGAAGGGTACTCGTAATTTACCTTAAAATCGATTGGATATCTTTTTTTTGAAATAATTTCTTTAGGTGCATTTTTACGTAATTTTTTTATTGTTGTTGATTTCTCTTCTAAGAAATCCAAAGCAGAAAACAGCAATTCATAAGTTTGCTCTACTCTAACTTTGTAGGGTTTTAGCATGTGTGTTTCTACCATTAAACCTAAAGTATGAAACATCGTAGTATACCCTGTAGAATATCTTGGAGTATCAAAAAATTGTGAAAAACCTTTATCAGGAGTCGTTCCCCATACATTTACATATGGAGTTATGTCTATTTTTTTTTCGTACAATGATTGCTCTATGCTCGGGCGCATTTCTTGTTCTATAAACAGCCCTAAATCTCCTCCCAGTTTATTGTGTTGCGTAAATAAATGAGTAATCGCATACTGATAATCTGCTCCATTACTCACATGATTGTCTATAAAAACATCTGGATTTATACTATGGAAAATTTTGGCAAAAGCTGCTGCATTTTTTGAATCTTGTTTGATAAAATCACGATTTAAATCAAGGTTTCTAGCATTTCCTCTAAAACCATATTCTTTGGGTCCGTTTTGATTTGCTCTTGTATGACTATTTCTTTGTAAAGAACCACCAACATTATATACAGGAATGACACAAATAATCGTGTTTTTATATTTTTGTTTTAGAGAATCACTTGTTACAATGTCTCTCAAGAGTAGCATCGAGGCATCTATCCCGTCAGATTCTCCGGGATGGATTCCGTTATTGATTAAAATTCTATTTTTTGAAGAATTTTTTATTTCTACAACGTTATCGGTACCTCCACCATTGTATACAACTAAATGAAGTGGTTCTCCTGCATCTGTTTCTCCAAATGAAAAAAGAGAAATTGTTGAATATTCTTCTGACAACTCTTTGTAATACGAAATAATAGAAGGGTAATCTGGAGTTTCAGTTCCGTCAGATAATTCAAAGGTTGTAGTAAAGTTATTCTTGGTGTTCTTTTTTTGCTCACAAGAAACGAGCACCATTAAAAATAGAACTGCAAGAAATTTTTTCATTAATTTTAAGGTATTACTTATGTTATTCTAACACTTTCTGGGACTAACCTAGTGAAATCTCCATGATGTTTTATGACTTCTCTAACAATAGATGAGGAAATGTAAGATGTACTTGCCGCAGTCAAAAGAAAAACAGTTTCTATGGGGGCTAAATCTCTGTTCGTGTGTGCTATTGATTTTTCAAATTCAAAATCTGCTGGATTTCTGAGACCTCTTAAAATAAATTCGACCGCATTTTTTTTACAAAAATCGACTGTTAATCCTTCATAGGTTACCACTTTTATTTTTGGATTTCCAATAAATGAATCTTCGATGAATTTTTTTCTTTGAGCTAAAGAGAACATATATTTCTTGTCGGAATTTACTCCAATAGCAATAATTAACTCATCAAACAAAGTTACTCCACGTGTAATGATATCTAAATGACCTAGGGTAAAAGGATCAAATGATCCCGGAAAAACTGCTTTTTTCATATGACCTTGTTTAATCTGAAAATAGAGATATATATTTTATAAAAATAGAAAAATAAGTTAGAATAATGGAATTTCAACTCCATTATTTAGAGGAACCTAAAGAACGGACAATCGCAGAATCAAACAACGCTCTTAATGAAATCCCAGCCGCTAATGCTTGTTGCGGTAGAATACTCTCTTCAGTAAGTCCGGGAACTGTATTCATTTCTATGAAATAAGGTTCGCCATCTACTAAAATAAACTCAGAACGAGAAAAGCCCGACATGTTTAAAATTGAATATACTTTTTTAGCAGTTATCTCTACTTTTATCCTCTCTTCTTCAGTTATTCTTGCTGGGGTAATCTCTTGAGATTTTCCCTCATATTTCGCTTCATAATCAAAGAAATCATTCTCTGAAACAATCTCAGTGATCGGTAGAACTTTGAGTGCATCTTCATATTGAATAACTCCAACAGAGACTTCTACTCCATCTAAAAAAGACTCTATTAAAATCGCTGAATCTTCTTTGTAAGCTTTTTCTATAGCAGGTAACAATTCTTGTTCAGTATGTACTTTAGAAATTCCGAAACTAGACCCAGCATTGTTTGGTTTTACAAAACAAGGCAATCCTACTTTCCGTATTATTTGATTTGAATCAAGGGGATTACCCTGGTTTAAATAAACAGAGGTCGCTGTTTTAATTCCATATTCTTTTACAATACTTAAGGTATCTCTCTTATTGAATGTCAAAGCCATCTGATAAAATGGCGCTGAAGTATGCTTGATGTATATCAAATCAAAATAAGCCAATAGCATTCCATTTTCACCAGGAACTCCATGAATTGCGTTAAAAACGCAGTCAAAGACGATTTTTTTATCATTTAAAATAAACGAAAAATCAATTTTATTAACAGGATATTCACTGTCTGAATCATCTAAAACCACCCATTTTTCTTTCAAAATACAAACTCTAAAAAGCGTGTATTTTTCACTATCCAAATGGTTGTAAACGACATTTCCACTTTTAAGGGAAATATTTACTTCAGATGAATAACCACCCATAACGATCGCAATGTTCTTCTTCATTTGTTCTAAAATAATAAAAACAAATTTATCAAAATAATTATAGAAATCGCAACGTTTAGTTTTTATATATTTGTATGTTCTAAAAAACAAAAAATGAGTTTTTTTAAATTTTTAAAAAGTACCTCCTTCTTCAAACAAATTTTACTGGCATTTACAGGCATATTCATCGTTGTTTTTGCCCTTAAACAAGGGTTGGAGATTTCTACCAATCACGATCAAAAAATTCAAGTACCCGATTTGAATAAAATGGTTTTAAAAGATGTAGATAGATCACTAAAAGCACTTGATTTAGAATTTATTGTAATAGACAGTGCAAGCTATAATCCTAATTATCCAAATAAATCTGTCATAGAACAAACTCCTGAGTCTGGAGATTTTGTAAAAGAAAAGCGTAAAATATACTTGACGCTGAACCCTTCAAAATTTAGAGATGTTACAATCCCTGATTTAAACGGTAAAACTAAAAGACAAGCAACCTCTCATTTGCGTTCTATTGGTTTTTATATCGATTCAAATTACACCTATGTAAAAGATATTGGTAAAGATGTTGTTCGAGACATACGATACAAAGGAAAAAAGTTAAAACAAGGAGATAAATTGCCTCTAAACTCAATTTTAGACTTGGTTTTAGGTGATGGAAAAGGAAATTAATTAATTCTTACGCTGAAAATTAAAAAATGCAAGAAAACAATTCTCAAGAGATCGATAATGATGATTTATACGAACATCATAGATTTACAGCTAGTGAGGGTCAAGAACCACTTAGGGTCGATAAGTTTTTAATGAACTTTATCGAAAACGCTACCAGAAACAAAATACAACAAGCTGCCAAAGCTGGCAATGTTTTGGTAAATGATATTGCTGTAAAATCGAACCATAAAGTAAAACCAAACGACATCGTAAGAGTTGTTTTAGCCTACCCACCAGCAGAAAACTTATTGGTTGCAGAAGACATTCCTTTGAACATTATATATGAAGATGATGCTGTAATTGTGGTGAATAAATCTGCAGGAATGGTAGTACACCCAGGCCATGGAAATTATTCTGGCACTTTAGTTAACGGTTTAATTCATCACATAGAAAACCTACCTTCAAACACGAACGAAAGACCAGGTTTAGTGCATCGAATTGACAAAGATACGAGTGGATTATTGGTGGTTGCAAAAACCGAATTTGCAATGGCAAATTTATCGCGTCAATTTTTTGACCGAACTACAGAACGCTTATATTATGCATTGGTTTGGGGTAATGTTGAGGAAGATGAAGGTCGTATTGAAGGTCATATTGGACGAAGTTTAAAAAACCGTTTACAAATGACTGTTTTTCCAGAGGGTGAATTTGGAAAGCACGCAGTTACGCATTATAAAGTTTTAGAACGCTTAACTTACGTAACCCTTGTTCAATGTAAATTAGAAACAGGAAGAACCCACCAAATTAGGGCACATTTCAAACACATAGGGCACACACTTTTTAATGACGAGCGCTATGGAGGTGACGATATTTTAAAAGGTACAACTTTTACAAAGTACAAACAGTTTGTTCACAACTGTTTTAAAGTATTACCAAGACAAGCACTCCACGCAAAAACGTTAGGATTTACCCACCCTACCTCTGGAAAATTTATGGAATTTAACTCTGAGGTACCCAAAGATATTTCTGATTGTCTAGAAAAGTGGAGAACATATTCTGAAAACTCAAAAGAAGAAATAGAGTAGCTTTTTATAGCATTAAAACAATATTAACAACACCCTGAGCTTGGATCACAAGAATTTTGTCTATCAGAAATTCTAATTCTTGGTTTTTCTTTAGGAATTATACAGGCATCTTTGGCTAAGCAATCGGTTATTTTCGAAGTTAATAAAAAGTTGACACCATCGAAATCCAAATTGTATTTTCCAATGGTTTCTTTGCCTTGGTATTCCACTTCAATTTCTAAATCTTCAAAGTGAAAAATTTTTTCTGACATTTCAATAATATTGAGTAATTTATCTGGGTGTAATCTATGATCGTAGTCATTTTCTTCCCAAAGTTGAAAACTTACAACGGCTTCATTTCTTACCTTTCCTCCGCAGTCTATATAATCTTTGGTAACCTTACCAACCTCCGTTACGTGGAAATGTTTTGGAACTAGATGACCATTTGGCAATTGAAATCCAATGCACTCTAACGTTTTCAAATGTGTTTTTATTTCTGACAATTTCATCTTTTTTTTCTTTTTAAAAAGAAACTTTATCAATAATTAAGAGCTCTTTTCATTTGTTTATTTTTCTCATTAGCATCTTTAAAAAATAGAGGTTCTCCTTTGAGTTTTCCTCTATTTTTGGATTTTCTAATTTTATCAATTCGTTCTCTTAATATTTTTCTTTGCTCGCTAGTTAGTGTTTTTCTGAAATTATCTCTGGTTTTCCTCAAACTAACTTGCTGCTCTTTCACCATCTCTTTTTGAATTATAGAAAATGTAGCTGACAAACGTTTTCTACGTTCATTTTTGGAGACTGTTTTGTCTCTCAATATAATCAATTGTTCTCTGGTAAGGGATCCTTTAAAAGCCTTTCGATTTGCTTTTATTACCTCTTTTTCCTTTTTTAACAAATTCATTTGTTGTTTTGTTAGCTCTTTTCGAATCACATCAAATTTTGACTTTTGAGCAAAAAAGTGTGTGCTACATAATGTTAAACTTAGAAAAAGAAACAGTGATAGATGTATATTTAATTTCATTGTACTCATTTAAAATCTGAAATAAAAGACTAACAAGCTTTTTTAGCTACCTCCAATGCTTTTTGACCGTTTATTTCAGCTGAAGTCCCGTCTTTAAATTCAATACGTATTGGAAAATTTAAGATTTTTTTCTCTTTTACTTTTGGATTTGCCTTACGCCACTTCTTAAGTAATTTATAATCTGCTCTTTTCTCTACCTCTATTACAGTTGCATCTGGCATTGTGAAACGAACAGGTAGCACCAATTTAAAACATTTTCTTTTGTCTTTTCCTTTCTTACAAGAATCCTTAATGGTTTTTAAATCCTCTCTATCTATTAAAGTTTGAATGGTGCCATCTTCCATTGAGATATCTACAGGAAACAACATTTCAGGTCTTTCTTTAACCTGTTGATTTTCGGCATACCAATCTTTAATTAAGATCCAATCTTCTTTACTATTTAAGGTTATAGATGTTGCATCTGGCATGATAAAATCGATAGGAAAAACAAATTGAAAACATTTATTTCTTTTGCTATTTCTTTTGTCTTTACGGTCTACTAATTTTCTTCCCTTCGTAGAAAAATAAACAGTACTTTTTGCCTCTACTCTAGATTCATTATCGGTTATTAAAACAACTTTATATCCTAAATTTTTTGCAAATTCTACTTCTACAATATAACTATCAGCCAAATCTCCTCTGAAAGTTGCTTGTGATGCCGCAGGAATACTTGCGGATGAAACGAAGACTCTTTCTGCACTTTCAATTTGATCTATCAATACTGAACCATCGGTTTCAAGATCAACAATACCGTCTGAACCTGAACAAGATGACAACAATACCGAAAGAACTAGACTTGCAATTGTGTACAAAATTATACTTGACTTAGAGATAAATTGTTTATAAATTAAAGTGCTCATAATTTTTATTTTTAATTAATACTGATTTATATATTGGAACTGTCTTTTTTTAAATAGTTTAAAATTTTTATAAAATAATCGTTTCGATTAATTCCTCATAAAAGTAATTATTTAAAACCGAATCTTCTAATATTAAATTTTCTAAGACTAAATCCTCTATTTTTTGTTCAAAAAGTTCTGATTTCACCAAAATCTCTCGAAACAAAGTAATGTCAGCGAATGCATCAACTTCATTTTCCTCTACCAACAAAGACTCAATTAAAACCGTATCGGAAAACATCAGTAAATCTGTATTCACCTCTTTTAAGATGTCCTCTTCGTAAGGTTTTTGCAACCAAATAGTTAAACTCAATACAAAGACTAGAGATGCAGCTGCGATATATTTATACGGAGGTCGTATCCAAAAAACAAAATGCTTTTTAACTTCATTAACCTCTTCTAAAATAATATCTGTATTGATCTTATTTAGAATTTGGTTTTTAGATTTTAAAAAATATCCTTCAGGTACCTCAGTTCCTAAATATTTTTTATGATGCGTAAAGAGATCTCTTTCAGAATCTTTTTTTAAAAATTGTTTGTTATCCTCTTTTATGATTTTCATGGTATATAATTTAGAACCAAATTGTTGTAAATAGTTTGGTTTTATAAAACTATTTTTTCTTCAATAATCTTCACAGTCTTATAATATGTCGATTTTAAGGTGCTTTCTGGAACTTCTAAAATTTCAGATATCTGTCTAAAACTTAGGTTGTCAAAATATTTCATCTGAAAAACTTGTTTTTGTTTTTGGGTAAATTCATTAATAATTTTTGTGAGCTTTATTTGAATTTCATCTCCGTCAAAATATTCATCTTCAAATAAAACCTCTAGATAAGATTCAGATATCGCATCGATGTTATCGTATCTTTTTTTACGATTCTTCTCTAAAAAACGCATGGATTCGTTGAAAGCTATCCTATACATCCAAGTGTGAAGGCTGCTTTTTTCTTGAAAGTTGTGAATTCCTTTGTAAATTCTAATAAAGGTATTTTGAAGCACATCATTTGCATTTTCGTGCGTGATAACGATCTTTCTAATATGCCAATACAAACGTTCTTGATACCTATCAAGCAACTCACTAAAAGCATGCTCTTTTAATGAAGAATCCTTTAGCTTTTTTAAAAGTTCAGCGTCTTTACCCAATTAGTCTATAGTCTTGTTATTGGACACAATATATATCATATAGTTTAATTAATAACGTGAAAAATATTTTCAATCCATTTAACAAATGAATTGATCAATTTATAATGCTCGATTTATTTGAGAAACTTTATAATGATTTGTACATTTATACTTTATTTTTTTTTAGTATTAATTTTTTCAACTTCATCAAATGAAAATCATTATATCTCCAGCAAAATCTTTGGACTTTGAAACCAAAGCTCCAACAAGTTTATTCACACAACCTCGTTTTTTAGAACAATCTGAAAAACTGAATAAAAAATTAAAAACGTTTTCAAAGAAAAATATTTCTGAATTGATGAAAATTTCTGATGCACTATCTGCATTGAATTACGATAGAAACCAAATGTGGAAGCCCCCTTTTTCTCCTGAAAATGCAAAACAAGCGATCTACTCTTTTACTGGCGAAGTTTTTAGAGGAATCGACATACATACTCTAGAAGCTGAAAAAATACCAGTTTTACAAGACCGGTTAAGAATTTTATCTGGTTTATATGGAATTTTAAAACCTTTAGATTTAATTCAACCCTACCGTTTAGAAATGGGTACAAAGTTACCTGTTGGTAAAACAAAAAATCTTTATAAATTTTGGGATGATACGGTTGCAAAATCTTTAAATGATGAATTAAAAGATGGAGAATTACTCGTTAATTTAGCAAGTACAGAGTACTTTAAAGTACTTCCGAAAAAAGTCTTGAAAGTCCCTATGATTACACCTGTTTTTAAAGATTTTAAAAATGGCGAATATAAAACAGTGATGACCTTTGCAAAAAAAGCGCGTGGATTAATGGTCCGCTATATCATAGATAACAATATTAAAACGATTGACGGATTGAAAAATTTTAACAAAGAGTCCTATCGTTTTTCTGAAGAGATGTCCACTGAAAATGAACTTCTTTTTACACGCTAACTTTTCATTCTATACATTACCCAAGTATGAGGAGCAGTCACTGCGAACAAGACTACAAAAATGATGGTAGAAAATAAACTCATGTGGGGAATCAATTGATAGATAACAAACATCCCTATGATACTTATAACCCAATATATAATGGCTTTTTTGACATAAGATATGAGGCTTTTTTTTGTCAAATCTCCATACACAAATTCTACTTGGTTGATAATGGATGGAATCGAATGCCACAATATAAAATAAATAGCAAAACTTAAAATAAGTGTCGAGGTCTTAAAGACTAAAAAAAGAAGTCCTAAATAAAAGATCTCTTTCAGAAGCTTCTTTACATCTATTATTTTTTTTAAAACCAAATACAAACTCATTACTAATAAAATAAATGATGAAAGCATCAATGAAAACTTTATTTGAAGTTTTGTAAATGTTGTATTGGTGAGTTCTCTCATAATCTCATCCACATTTGCTGTTGACTCATAAAAAAGCATTGAGAAAATAAAGACTCCATAGGACATGTAATAAAAGAAATTAAATATGCTGTTTACGGCTATTTTTTCTCCAAGATGTTCTTCTCCAAAATGATAAGAACTCAATAAAATAAATAATGAAATTGCCAGAAACGAACTAAAAAAGTAGGTCAAAACACAAAACAGCATGATCGATAGGTATACAAATAAATGTTTTACATAGGTATGTTTATTTTTTTTCCCTTTTGATAAAATAAGTAAATCATTTGCTCCATGTAATATTCCTAGAGAAACTATGAGTAAAAAAGCAACTGAATCCTCCACAAAACTCCCAAACTGGATGCTAAACCAGAAAAAGAAAAACGTAAAAAAAACCATAAAATTTTGATAATTACTCTTAATTATAATGCTCATATTACAAATTTAATAATTTTTACTTATATTTGGTTTAGAGTTTATGTTAAAAACAGTAAACTATTTTATTAACTTAATTTTTTTAAACATTATGAATTTATCGATTAATTTTCTGTCTGTTGCTAAAATGGCTCCAGATGATTATGTTGGATTTACATTTTTTGTAGGGTGTATGGCTATGATGGCAGCATCTGTATTTTTCTTTTTATCAATGAATAGTTTTGATAAAAAATGGAGAACTTCAATTCTTGTGTCTGGTTTAATTACTTTTATTGCAGCAGTTCACTACTTCTACATGAGAGACTACTGGGCTGCAACTGGTGATTCACCAACTTTCTTCCGTTATGTAGACTGGATTTTAACTGTGCCTTTAATGTGTGTTGAATTTTATTTAATACTAAAAGTAGCAGGAGCAAAAAAATCAATGATGTGGAGATTAATCTTCTTATCAACGATTATGTTAGTAACAGGATACTTTGGAGAAGCAGTATATACAGATAGTGCAGCTTTTTGGGGATTCATCTCTGGAGCAGCTTATTTTGTAATTGTTTACGATATCTGGTTTGGATCTGCAAAAAAATTGGCTGTAGAAGCTGGTGGTGCAGTGCTAAAAGCTCACAAAACATTATGTTGGTTCGTTCTTGTAGGTTGGGCTATTTATCCACTAGGATACATGGCTGGAACTGAAGTTGTGTATACTCAATTTCTAGGTAGTTTTAACGTAGATGTTCTGTATAACATTGCTGATGCAATCAATAAAATAGGATTTGGTTTAGTAGTTTATACGCTAGCGGTGAACAGTTCTGAAAAATAATTTTTAGAATACCAAAAAATATTAAAACCCTAAGAAATCTTTTGATTTCTTAGGGTTTTTTCTTTATAATAATATCAATCCTAGATACAAAGGAATTTTTAACAGTCGGCCAAACCGACATTGATCGCCAAACCTCCCTCTGAAGTTTCTTTATATTTTTTATTCATATCCTTTGCGGTTTCCCACATCGTGTGAATTACTTTATCCAAAGGCACCTTTACATCTTTAGGGTTTACGTCTAGCGCCATTTCTGCGGCATTAATTGCTTTTATAGCACCCATTGCGTTTCTTTCTATACAAGGTATTTGAACCAACCCCCCTATAGGATCACACGTTAATCCAAGGTGGTGCTCCATTGCTATTTCTGCAGCCACCAGACATTGCGCAACAGATCCTCCTAATAATTCTGTCAAAGCAGCAGCGGCCATCGATGAAGAAACACCAATTTCGGCTTGACATCCTCCCATTGCTGCAGAAATAGTCGCATTTTTCTTAAAAAGACTCCCAATCTCCCCTGCTGTTAATAGAAATTTTTTAACGTGTTCAAAATCAGCTTCATGATTTTCTATGACTAAATAATACATTAAAACTGCAGGAATTACACCGGCACTTCCATTGGTAGGAGCTGTTACTACCCGTCCTAATGAAGCATTCACTTCATTCACGGAAAGCGCAAAACAACTAACCCATTTAAGGATTTCACGAAACTTCACTTTTGTACTCCTAATTGCAGTCATCCAATCTTCTGGATTTGTATGTGAGGTCCCTTTTATCAATTTAGCATGGATATCAAAAGCACGTCTTTTCACATGAAGCCCTCCTGGTAACTCTCCTTCTGTGTGACATCCTAGATACATCGATTCTAACATTACTTGCCAAATTCTATTTAATTCAAAATCAATCTTGTCAGCATTTTTTAAGACCAATTCATTCTTATACACTATGGCTGATATTGATATGTTTTCATCTTCACAATAAGACTCTAATTCAATTGCTTTGCGAATTGGGTAAGGAAATAGGATGTCGTCAGGCTCAGCCTGCTTCTCAAACGTATCCTTTTCTTGAACGATAAAACCACCCCCAATGGAATAAAATGTTTCCATCGAAATTTCTTCTCCATTACAAAAACCTCTAAAGGTAATTCCATTTGGATGAAAAGGTAAAAACTCTTTGTTGAATGTGATCGACTCCTTTAAAAAAGGTATTTTCTTTCCTCCTTTAAAATAGATTTGTTCTTGAATATTTATTCTTTGAACAATAATGAAAATATCTTCAATAGGAATGTATTCAGGATCAACCTCACTCAACCCTAATAATATTGCTAAGTCTGTTGCATGCCCTTTACCAGTGAGTGATAGAGAACCATATAAATCAACTCTTATTTCATCTAACGCTTCTAATTTTTGACAATCTCTCAGTTGTTGAATCCAACTACTTGCGGCTTTCCAAGGACCTAGAGTATGAGAACTAGAAGGACCTACTCCGATTTTAAACATATCAAAAACACTTATAAATTGCGACATTCTCAATAATAATTAGAAATTATACTGTAAATGTAAAAAATAGAGTTCAATTAGTTGATTTTTTTGATATAATTTAATTTACCAACGCAGGTACAGCGAAATTGCCAAGAAACTGAGTCCCTAATTTTCTCAAATTATCCAACGCTACACATTGTACTTATAAAGTTATAATTCAACCAATTAAAGAGCATTGTGTCAATTTGTCACCTATTTAAAAGTTATTTATTTTAAAAACTGACATTTTAAACTCAAAAAAGAGTTGGCATAGCCTTTGACTAATTGAAATTGAAAATTGAATATTAAAAAATTAATATAAATAAATTATTATGAGTAAAATAATAGGAATCGATTTAGGAACAACCAACTCATGTGTTTCTGTAATGGAAGGAAATGAACCCGTTGTAATCCCTAATGCTGAAGGAAAAAGAACAACACCATCTATCGTTGCCTTTGTTGAAGGAGGAGAACGTAAAATTGGGGATCCAGCAAAAAGACAAGCGGTAACAAACCCAACTAAAACTGTTTATTCTATCAAACGTTTTATGGGAAATAAATTTTCTGATTCTACGAAGGAAGCTAAAAGAGTTCCTTATCAAGTAGTAAAAGGAGACAATGACACTCCCAGAGTAGATATTGATGGTCGTTTATACACACCTCAAGAAATTTCTGCAATGGTATTGCAAAAAATGAAAAAAACAGCCGAAGATTATCTAGGTTCTGATGTTACAGAAGCAGTAATTACTGTACCTGCATACTTTAACGATGCACAAAGACAAGCAACAAAAGAAGCTGGAGAAATTGCAGGTTTACAAGTTAAAAGAATCATAAACGAGCCTACAGCTGCTGCATTAGCTTACGGATTAGACAAATCTAATGACGATAAGAAGATTGTTGTTTTTGATTTTGGTGGAGGAACGCATGATGTTTCTATCTTAGAATTAGGAGACGGAGTTTTTGAAGTATTAGCTACAGATGGTGATACACACTTAGGTGGTGATGATGTTGATGAAAAAATCATCAACTGGTTGGCTGAAGAGTTTAAATCAGAGGAAAACATTGACTTAAGAGAAGATCCTATGGCTTTACAGCGCTTAAAAGAAGCTGCAGAAAAAGCTAAAATTGAATTATCATCTTCTGCACAAACAGAAATTAACTTACCGTATGTAACTGCTACAGCTAGTGGTCCTAAACACTTAGTGAGATCGTTAACGAAAGCTAAATTTGAACAATTAATTGATGATTTAGTAAAGAGAACCATCGCACCTTGTAGAAAAGCGCTAAAAAATGCAGATTTATCTATTTCCGACATCGATGAGATTGTATTGGTAGGAGGATCTACAAGAATTCCAGCCGTACAAGAAGCTGTTGAGAAATTTTTCAAAAAATCTCCAAGTAAAGGCGTAAATCCAGATGAAGTTGTTGCTTTAGGAGCTGCAATTCAAGGAGGTGTTTTATCAGGTGATGTGAAAGATGTATTGTTATTAGACGTTACACCTTTATCATTAGGAATTGAAACAATGGGGAATGTTTTCACAAAATTAATTGATGCAAACACCACTATTCCTACTAAAAAATCGCAAGTATTTTCGACAGCAGTAGACAATCAGCCATCCGTAGAGATCCATGTTTTACAAGGAGAAAGAGCAATGGCTGCAGACAACAATACGATTGGTCGTTTCCATTTAGATGGTTTACCTCCAGCACAAAGAGGAGTTCCACAAATTGAAGTAACTTTTGACATTGATGCCAATGGTATTATCAAAGTTTCTGCTTTAGATAAAGGGACGAATAAATCTCATGAAATTAGAATCGAAGCCTCTTCTGGTTTGTCAGAAGAAGATATCGAGAAAATGAGACAAGATGCAGAAGCAAATGCTGACGCTGATAAAACCGCTAAAGAAACTGCAGAAAAAATCAATGGTGCAGATTCTATGATTTTCCAAACAGAAAAACAGTTAACGGAATTTGGCGAAAAATTATCTGACGATAAAAAAGCACCAATCGAAGCAGCTTTAACAACGCTAAAAGCAGCACACGAATCTAAAGACTTGGCACAAATTGATGCCGCTATGGAAACTATTAACGAAGCTTGGAAAGCTGCATCTGAAGAAATGTATGCTGCTCAAGGCGGAGCCGAAGGAGCAAATCCTGGAGCAGATCAACAAGGGCAACCAGAAGCAAACGACGCTCAGGGAGATAATGTTGAGGATGTAGATTTCGAAGAAGTAAAATAATGTATCTTTTTAAACTTAATTAAAAATGCATTCATAGAACTTTTCTATTTCATTTAAACGCAACCATTTGTTTGGTTGCGTTTTTTATTTTAAGATACCCATAAAAAAAAATTCTTTAGTACATTTGTAATGTTCTTATGTTCATATTTTGAAAACCTACAATCAAAACAACTTTTTCAGACATACCTTTTGTAAATTTCAAGAGGTTCAAGACTTTGAATTTCCTGAAAAAACGCATTATAAGAGTAAATTTAATAGTAAGTATTTCTATACTAGTACTGGTGTTTACAGAAAATCAAATCATTGGGGAAGGGTTGCAAATTGTCGATGGAAATTAAACAGCAATGGAAACTACAAAAATCAAGAAAATGTCATAGGATTTGCCAAATGGACGGACTTCTACCCCTTGAATGAAAGTGAAAAATCGTTTTATATTGAAGTTGATTTTGATAGTGAAATCTGTAAAATTGAACCAAAAAAAGAACAGTATTCAAATCATTTATTTACATATTCAGAGGCCCAAAAAAGACTGAAAAATATCTACCGTTTATTTAAAGAAAACAAATGGGCCAACTACTTTGATACAGAAATAAACGAATTACGATATAAAATTTTCACGGCATACATTCAATCAGATAAAACATTACAACAAATTAAAACCGAACAACAATAGATTAGATTTTAATAGATTTACGCGATCATCATTTCAAAAAATGAAACAAGCCTATCGTTTGAGAGACAGAAAATACCCGCACATAGAAGTTCAGCATGATTATTGTTTTGTAAAATGTAGAAGTAAGCATAAAAAAAACTCCGTATGAAAAAAATAGTTTTAATAGTCGCATTTATTTTTAGTGGAATGCCCTACACAAATGGTCAAGAAAAAGAAACTTATACCCTTATCGTAAAAATCTCCGGATTAAAATCAAATAAGGGCCATATATTGGCTGGAGTCTATAACAATGAAATAGGTTTTTTAAAAAATGAATATAAGGGCGATGTTGTGGAAATAAAAGAAAAAAGAGCTACCATCATCTTTAAGAATATAGATGCCGGAGAATATGCTGTGTCTTTTATTCATGACGAAAATAAAAACAATAAAATGGATACCAATTTTTTTGGCATCCCAAAAGAAGACTACGGATGCTCTAACAATGCTAAAAATTTTTTGGGACCTCCAAAATATGAAGATGCAAAATTCATGCTTTCGGAAAACAAAACGATGCTAATAGAACTATAAATACAAAAGAGCTTCTCCTTGATTATAGATCTAAGAAATTACGCTATTAGAACACAACAATAAAACCTATTCAATATGCTACTCAAAAACCAACTCAAAGAAATGAACCTATTTTCATGAAGTACTTCCACTAAAACAGAAAAGAACCTTGTTGCACATTGAAGGGATAGAATTTTGATTTTTTTGTACTTTAGCTAAAATATTTTATTGATGAACATTGAAAAACGCTCTATCGTTATCCTTTTTGTTTTTTTTCTATCCTGTGGGAAGAATATAAAAACAGTTACGAAAGTAGAAAACATGTATTCAAAAATTAAAAAAGAGCTAGCTCCAGACAAAAGAACGGAACTATTTGACATCCAATTTCACCTTTTAAATGGAGCGATTATTTTAAAGGGGGAAACTACTTCTAAAAAGGCCCTTTCAAGATTACAAGACAGTCTTAAATATTCTCAAGTAAACTTCAAAAGTGAGGTACGCATCTTACCCGACTCTTCTCTAGAAAATCGACAGTTTGCTATTGCAAAAAACTCCGTTATAAACATTCGATCCAACCCAAAACACTCCGCAGAATTAGGAACACAAGGTTTATTAGGAATGGCACTTAGAGTTCTTGATAAGAAAGGTGATTTTTATAGAATTCAAACCCCTGATAATTATATTTCATGGGTGGACAAAGGTGGAATTCAAAGAATGAATAAAAGAGATTTTGACCTCTGGAACGCTTCAAAAAAAGTATTATTTACAAATAATGTTGGCCAGGTCTTTGCTTCAAAAAATAAAAATTCAACTATTATTTCTGACATTACTTTGGGTGGGGTTTTAAAATATGTTTCTGAAGATGCTTCTTTTTATAAAGTAACCTACCCTGACAATAGAATTGGTTTTATCAAAAAAAACGAAGCAATCATCTATGGTTCTTGGCTAAAAAACTTAAAAAGCACACCAGAAAACATAGAGGTTATTGCTAAAAAAATGAATGGGTTCCCTTATTTGTGGGGGGGCACCTCTACGAAAGGAATGGACTGTAGTGGGTTTACAAAAATGGTGTATTTAATGAATGGCTATATAATACCTAGAGACGCATCTCAACAAATTAATGCTGGAAAAACAATAGATTATCATTTAAATTTTGATGGGTTAAAAAAAGGAGATTTACTGTTCTTTGGAAAAAAAGCAACTGCAGATTCGAAACAACGTGTAACACATGTTGGAATTTGGTTGGGAAATAAAAAAATGGAATTCATTCATTCTTCTGGAAATGTTCATATAAGTTCTATGCATCCGGAACAACCAAATTACGATGACTTTAATAGAAATAGGTATATTGGCAGCAAACGTTATTTAAATATTGTCGATCGGAACATTGGGAATCTTAAAGAGCAAATAAAACTATAAAAACTTTGTTATCAAAAATAAAAAACCCTTCAAATCTTATGTTTTGAAGAGTCCCTCATTTTATAGTATGTAAGAGAATTAATACAATACACGGAACTTAATTGTTCCTTCTACATCTCTTAAATTCTCAATAACTTCTTTGTTATATTCTTTATCTAAATCAGTAATTACATAACCAACTTTTGGGTCTGTAGATAAATACTGACCTGTTATGTTTAGATCATACTTGGCCAAAATTTTATTAATTTTTGCCATGACCCCAGGAACATTTTTATGAATGTGTAAAAATCGGTGTGCATTCGTTTGTCTCGGCAAACGAATATTTGGAAAGTTTACAGCATCTACGGTGTTCCCAGAATTGATGTAAGCCATAATTTTACTTGGAACAAAATCTGCAATATTTCTCTGTGCCTCTTCGGTACTACCCCCAACGTGCGGTGTTAGAATTACGTTATCCAGGCCTTTAAGTTCTGTATAAAAATCACCATTCTTTCTCGGTTCAGAGGGATATACATCAACTGCAGCACCCGCTATTTTCCCACTTTTCAACGCAACTACTAAAGCTGAAATATCGACTACGAAACCTCTTGCTAAGTTCACCAAGTGTGCACCATCTTTCATTTGTGAAATTTCTTTCGCTCCGAAAAAATTGTGATTTGCAGCATTGTCATCAACATGCAAAGTAACCACATCAGAAATTGCCAACAAGTCTTTTAAAGTATTCATTTTAGTCGCATTTCCTAATGCCAACTTATCTTCAACATCATAATAACAAACATCCATTCCTAGGGCTTCTGCTAGCACAGATAATTGCTTACCAATATTTCCATATCCAACTATTCCTAATTTTTTCCCACGAACTTCTCTTGAACCTTCGGCTGTTTTGTTCCATTGTCCATTGTGAATTTCTGTACTTCGCTGAAAAACACTTCGCATTAACATGATAATTTCTCCAATAGCTAACTCAACTACAGATCGGGTATTGCTGTAAGGAGCATTGAAAACAACAATTCCCTTTTCTTTACAGGCATCTAAATCAATCTGTTTGGTTCCAATACAAAAAGCACTGACAACCATCAATTTCTCAGCAGCAGCAACAACTCTCTGTGTAACATTTGTTTTGGAACGAATTCCTAACACATGTACGTCTTTGATTTTTGCTATCAATTCATCTTCAGACAAACTCTTTGAAACTGTTTCAACTGAAAACCCATCTGTAGACAACTTTGTAAAAGCATCTGGATGAACATTTTCTAATAATAAAATTTTAATTCTATTTTTCGGATATGAGATATTTCTAGGCAACTTGTTAACGTATAAAAATTCATCTAAATTTGGGGCAATGTGGTCTGCGTTTTCTGTTGTTTTCACTCTTGAAACATTTTCTGTGTATGCAAAAAACTTGTCTGCTACACCCGCTTCACGAGTAACATAATCACTGTACCCATCGCCAATAACTTGTATTTCTCCTTCGAGATTCATCTCTTTCAAACATTGGATTTTTCCATTGTGTTGAGAAAGTGGATTATTAGCGTCAAAACTAATAATTTTTCCATCTTTTGCAAATTCAAATGTATTTGCGAATACCCTTTCTGAAGGGATATTATATTCTTTTACGATAGGATCTATAAATTCTTTAAACCCACATGAAATCACATAAATGTTTTCTGCATAATTTTCAAAAAAATCTTTATTACTTTCTATCGACTTTGAGACTTGTTTTTTCAACGCTTCAACCAATCCTGATAAATCGGCTTGGTTTGCATTCAATAATTTAATTCTTCTTTCCAAAGATTCCGTGAAGGAAATTTCACCATCGATGCCCAAATTAGTAATGTCAATTATTTCTTGAATAATTTGCTCTTTTTTAGGATTCTCTTTTAGCGTAATCTCGGCTAAAACATCCAATGCTTCTACTCGTGTTAACGTGCTATCAAAATCAAAAATATAATTTCTTTTTTTGGGTATCATTTTTTTTATAAAAATTGATTTAATTTAAGACCGTAAATTTACAAATTTAGAGGAGATCTAAGAAGCTATTTCACAGTTTTATGATATCCACTTTATATCCTATGATTATCAAAACTGTTTGTAAAAAAAACATCTTAGACTCTAAAAAATTATGAAATCCTAAAGAAGTATCCACCAAATAATTGGCAATAACTCTACCCAAAAAGAACTGAAATATTTCGATTGGTCTGTTTTTGATCTCATCAAGAAAACAATTACAAGAAAAAAGAACATCATAAATGGAAATTTTACGGAAAGTTCAGAAGAAATTAAATATTCCAAAATCAGTGAAAAAACCATTAACAATACTCCCAACCTCTTTGTTCTTTGTTCTCCGATTTTCTTTGGAATTGTCTGCAAGTTAATGGCGTCATATTTTACGTCTCTTATGTCAAAAGGTAAAATTAAAACCACCACAATTAAAAAACGCTGCAACAGGTGTAGTGATATGTTTAAAGAAATTTCTTTCCCAACAGCTACTAATGGAATTAAAACAGTAAAACCTGACCAGACAAAAGCAACTACTAAAATCTTTAAAAAACTCACTTCTCTTAAACTTTTGTCAAAACCACTTAAAAAAGGAACTGCATATAAAAAAGTCAATCCCGCAAAAGGTAATATAAAAACTAAGGTCGATAAGGAAATTTGAAGCCCATAATAACACATTGCAAAAAAACTAACCAAAGAAAATAGTTGAATTATTTTTAAATTGTTTGTCAGGCTTCTGTGATGTAATTTTGCCACACCAGCATATTTGACAAAATTATACCCCGTAATCGTTCCAAAGAAAATAAAAGCATTTAAATACTCATTGTTTGAAAGTCCAAAATAGTATTCCGTAACTCTTACCAAGGCATAGACAGCAATTGCTACATGAATACTAGCGTTTATATAAAAATTCAATGCTATTTTCAAAAACTTCATTGAACAAAAATAGCCTTTATGTTCATAACATTCATTTTTAGTTGATAATTAGCGACTCATTATTGATCTAATAGGGTCAAAATAATTGATTTAAACCTTATTTTTGTTGTCTCAAAACAATAATTTTTTGAAACGCAAACTCACTCATTCATAAAATTAAATAAATGAATACAAACTCGTTTGAAAATAGACATATTGGTCCGAATAAAAAGGGAATTGAAAAAATGCTGTCTACCATAAAAGTAGCTACATTAGAACAATTAATTTCTGAAACAGTTCCTAGTGATATTCTATTAAAAAAGGAATTAGATTTGGATCCTGCAATGAGCGAATATGAATATTTAGCGCACATCAAAAAATTATCTGAAAAAAATAGTGTTTTTAAAAGTTATATCGGAATGGGATATCACGAAGCAATTGTGCCAAGTGTCATTCAACGTAATATTTTAGAAAATCCAGGATGGTATACTGCTTACACACCGTATCAAGCTGAAATTGCACAAGGACGCTTAGAAGCCTTGTTAAATTTTCAAACAATGATTTGTGATTTAACAGGAATGGAATTGGCAAATGCGTCTCTTTTGGACGAGGCCACTGCAGTAGCAGAGGCAATGGCTTTGTTATTTGATGTTAGAGAACGAGCAAAGAAAAAGGCAGGCGCAAATAAATTCTTTGTTTCAGAAGAAATCTTACCGCAAACCTTATCGCTACTTCAAACACGTTCTACTCCAATTGGAATTGAATTGGTGATCGGAAATCATGAAAATTTTGATTATTCGGACGAATTTTTTGGAGCCATGCTTCAATATCCAGGTAAATTTGGGCAAATTTTTGATTACGAAAGTTTTGTTGCAAAAGCTCATGAAAACAATATCAAAGTAGCGGTTGCTGCCGATATATTATCATTGGTAAAATTAAGAGCACCTGGAGACTTTGGAGCTTCTGTTGTCGTTGGTACAAGTCAACGATTTGGAATACCATTGGGATATGGAGGTCCTCACGCAGCTTTTTTTGCAACAAAAACAGCCTACAAAAGAAGTATTCCAGGACGTATTATTGGGGTTACAAAAGATAGAAATGGAGATCGTGCCTTGCGCATGGCTTTACAAACAAGAGAACAACATATCAAAAGAGAAAAAGCAACTTCCAATATTTGTACAGCGCAAGTTTTGTTAGCTGTTATGGCCGGAATGTATGCCGTTTACCATGGAAAGGATGGCTTAAAATATATCGCAGACTACGTACATACAAACACCAAAACCTTAGCTACAACTTTAGAAGGTTTGGGTTTCAAACAACTGAATACCTCTTATTTTGACACTATTTTACTCGAAGTAGAAGCTGCTAAAATAAAACCAACCGCTGAGGCAAATAACATCAATTTCAATTATGTAGACAGTCAACATGTTTCTATTTCTATAAATGAAACAGTTGGAAATAATGAAATTGAAGCAATTGTTCATTGCTTTGAAGAGGCTTTTAACTTGAAGTCTGAAAAATTAGTCCACACAACAACAACCGTAATTCCTAAAAACATAGAAAGAAACACCTTGTTTTTAGAAAATGAAATTTTTAATAAGTATCAATCTGAGACAGATATGATGCGGTATATCAAAAAGTTAGAACGTAAAGATTTAGCATTAAATCATTCCATGATTTCTCTGGGTTCTTGTACAATGAAATTGAATGCAGCTTCAGAAATGCTGCCATTAAGTAATCCTCAATGGGGAAATATCCACCCTTTTGTTCCTTTAAATCAAGCTGAGGGATACCAAGAAGTTTTAAAGAAACTAGAGCACCAATTGAACATCATAACTGGTTTTGCAGGCACCTCTTTACAACCAAATTCTGGAGCTCAAGGAGAATTTGCTGGTTTAATGACCATTAGAGCATATCATCAATCAAACGGAGATTCACATCGAAATATTTGTTTGATTCCTGCCTCTGCTCATGGTACAAATCCTGCCTCTGCAGTTATGGCAGGAATGAAAGTTATTGTTACTAAAACTGCAGAAAACGGGAATATAGATATTGATGATTTACGTGAAAAAACAGAAATCCATAAAGACCATTTAGCTGCTTTAATGATTACCTACCCATCCACTCACGGAGTTTTTGAAAAAGAAATTAAAGAAATAACAAAAATCATTCATGATCATGGTGGGCAAGTCTATATGGATGGTGCAAATATGAATGCGCAAGTCGGCTTGACAAACCCAGCTACTATTGGCGCAGATGTTTGCCACTTAAACTTACACAAAACATTTGCCATTCCTCATGGTGGAGGTGGCCCTGGAGTTGGACCTATTTGTGTTGCTCCACAATTAGTTCCATTTTTACCGACAAACCCCCTGATAAAAACTGGAGGTGAACATGCAATTTCTGCAATTTCTGCAGCGCCTTGGGGTTCTGCTTTAGCCTGTTTAATTTCTTATGGATACATAACGATGCTGGGGGCAAAAGGATTAAAAAACGCAACCAAACTAGCCATCTTAAACGCTAATTATATCAAAGAACGTTTACACGGTTATTATGAAACGTTGTATACGGGAGAAATGAACAGAGCTGCGCACGAAATGATTATAGATTGTAGAGATTTCAAACAAAATGGAATTGAGGTTGTAGACATTGCAAAACGTCTAATGGATTATGGCTTTCACGCACCAACGGTCTCTTTTCCAGTAGGTGGAACCATGATGATTGAACCTACAGAGTCTGAAAGTGTAGCTGAATTGGATCGTTTCTGTGACGCAATGATTTCAATTAGAAAAGAAATTTCAAGCGCCTCCAAAGAAAATCAAAATAATCCGTTGAAAAACGCTCCTCACACGCAAGAAATATTAACTGCGGATGCTTGGGAATTACCCTACACAAGAAAACAAGCAGCTTTCCCTTTAGCATACATTGCCGATAATAAATTTTGGCCAACAGTTCAGAGAGTAGATGATGCTTTTGGGGACAGAAACTTAATTTGCTCATGCAATCCTATAGAAGATTATTTATAAACACACCTCTAATAAAACCAAAAAAAAACTCCAACAAATACATGTTGGAGTTTTTTTATATGTGATAATTCTGTAAGAATTACTTCTTAAATTTTGCGTATTTAGTTTTAAATTTATCAATACGTCCTGCAGCATCGATAAGTTTAGATTTACCAGTGTAAAATGGATGAGAAGTTCTAGAAATCTCTAATTTTACTAAAGGATACTCAACACCATCAACTTCTAAAGTTTCCTTGGTGTCTACAGTAGAACGTGTTAAAAAAACATCTTCATTAGACATGTCTTTAAATGCTACCATTCTATAATTTTCTGGATGAATTCCTTTCTTCATTTTATTATATTTTAATACTTTAATATTATGTTTATAAGAGTACAGTTGGTAAAGCTTACTCTGGGTCCTAAATAGTTATAACCTACTATTTTGAGGATGCAAATTTAACTATATTTTTTAATTTACAAATAAATATTTGTTTTTATTTGCTACAATAAATACAAACCTTACATTTATTCTTACTTTTGTTACTAAATTGTTCCCTTTTAGACCTTTTTAGAAGTACAACAAGAATGAGTCACAAACAAAATCACAAGAATGAAAAATCTTTTTTTACGTATTGCTTTTCTAGCGTCATTTTCACTAGTAACTTCTTGTTCTAATGAATATGTATTTACTTTAGAACACCAAAAACAAGTTTCATTCAACGCAACCATTCCTATTTCCTTAAAAGAAAAGGAAAACAAACCTGTACAAAAAGTACAGTTTTTTGTAAACGGCAAAGAAATTCCCTCTGAGGGCGCTTCCATAGAATTACAAACTAAAGATTTAGGTGTTGGAAAACATCAAATTTCTACGCTAATATTCTATTCTGAAAAAACAAAAAAAGAAAATAGTTATTTCGAAGTTTTAGCAAACAAAGCACCCATTATTTACGATTATAAAATCATCAATGAGTATCCTCATGATAAAAAAGCATACACGCAGGGATTAGAATATCACAACGGTTTTTTATACGAAACAACGGGGCACAGAGGAGAATCTACCTTAAGAAAGGTAGCTATTAAAACGGGAAAAGTACTTCAAAAAATAGCCTTAGATAAAAGATATTTTGGAGAAGGAATGACCATTTTTAATAACAAAATATTTTGGTTAACATGGCAAGCTAAAAAAGGGTTTGTCTATGACCTAGCTACTTTCAAACAAGAAAAGGAATTTACTTACAACAATAGTAAAGAAGGATGGGGATTGACTCACAACGAAACAGCTTTAATTAAATCTGATGGCTCTCATAAAATTTGGTATTTAGATCCAGAAACTTTAAAAGAAAAAAAATCGATTCAAGTGTACACAAACAAATATGCTGTAAAAGATTTAAATGAATTGGAAATGATTAACGGAAAAATATATGCTAACAAATACCAGCAAAATGCCATAGTAATCATAGATCCCGATACAGGAATTGTTGAAGGAATTGCAAATTTAAAATCCTTAAAAAAGGAAATGGAGAAAACCCAAAGATTGGTTAATCAAGATGAGGTTTTAAATGGAATCGCATACGACTCTGAAAACAATAGAATGTTTATTACGGGAAAAAACTGGGGAACTCTATTTGAAATAAAGTTAATTAAAAAACAATAATATCGCTATTAAAAGGTTCTATTATTGAAAAAATAAATTACATGAGATCTCTATTTACCCTTCTTTGTTGTCTTTTTCTTATTGCGATTAGCTCTTGTAGGAAAGACTTTGAAACGACCTCCAGTTATGGAAAATTAGCGTTTTCAAAAGATACCGTGTTTTTAGATACTGTATTTTCAAATATTGGTTCTGCGACATACAATCTAAAAGTATACAACAGAGGTAACAATGCCATTACCATCCCTCAAATAGAATTAAAAAACGGAACAGCATCGAACTATCGATTAAATGTAGATGGAATTCCAGGGAAAGAGTTTCAAGACATTGAAATTTTGGCCAAAGACAGTATTTATGTCTTTATAGAAACAACCATAAATGCAAACAACAATTTAAATCTTTTATACACCGATAAAATTTTATTTGATACTGGTGAAAATCAACAAGAGGTAGATTTGGTAACACTTGTTCAAGATGCACATTTTATTTTTCCAGGAAAAGATGCCATTACCATGAAAATCGACAGTCTTTCACTAGATGGCCAACCCACTAGCTTAAAAGGTCGTTTTTTAACGGACGCTGAATTATCTATGTTTACGAGTTCAAAACCAATAGTTATTTACGGTTTTGCTGCAATACCAAAAAATAAAACATTAAGTATTGAAGCAGGTACTAACGTTTATTTTCATGACAACTCTGGTCTCATAGTAGACGATAAAGCTACTTTAAAAGTAAAAGGAACACGTTCCAAAAAAGTTGTTTTTGAAGGAGATCGCTTGGAATACTCTTTTAGTGATATTCCTGGACAATGGGGTACCATTTGGATGCGAGCAGGAAGCATAAACAATGAAATTCATCATGCGATTATTAAGAATGGAATTATCGGAATTTTAGTGGATAGCTCAGAGAATACTGCTCGTCCTACTTTAAAACTAGAAAATACAGAAATTTATAATCACGCAAGTTTTGGTATTTTAGGAAGAGAAACAAATATAGAGGGGCATAATTTAGTAATTGGTAATGCTGGTCAAGCATCTTTAGCAGCAACAATTGGCGGTAGCTATAAGTTTACGCATGCTACATTTTCAAACTTTTGGAGCAATAGCTTACGACAATTACCAGCGGTGCTAGTAAACAATTTCTTTACTTATAAAAATGAAGCAGGAGAAGAAATTATAGAAACTAGAAATTTACATGCTGCAAATTTCACCAACTGTATTTTTGATGGAAACAACAACATCGAATTTATAATAGACTTCGCAGATGGGGGCGGTATTTTTAACTACAACATTAGCAATAGCATGATTCAATTTAATGACATTAATAATTCTTTTAATGACATTCCTCAATTAGACTTTACAAACCCTTTTTATCAAAACAATATTTTAAATGGAAATTCGCATTTTAGAGATCCTCAAAGAAATGATTTTGTAATTGGAGAAGAATCTAATGCAATTAACAAAGCATCATCATCGGCTTACCCTGTAGATCTTTTGGGAATAGATCGAACTTCAAATCCTGACATTGGTGCCTACCAACACGTTGTTTTTGAATAGCTATTTCTTATAAACAATTCCCTCTTTCATCACAAAAACAACATTTTCCATTGTTGAAATATTTTTTGTTGGATCTTCGTCTACCGCAATAATATCAGCAAAAAATCCCTTTTGGATTTGTCCTATTTTTTGCTCCATTTGCAATAACATTGCATTGGTAATCGTTGCAGACTGAATGGTTTCCATGGCAGGCATTCCTGCAGCAACCATAAAACCAAACTCCTTTCCATTTTGCCCGTGTTTAAAAACACCTGCATCCGTTCCGAAAGAAATTCCAACACCTTTTTTATATGCTTTTGCAAAAGTTTCCTGAATTTGAGGACCCACTGCCAAAGCTTTTGGTACTACGATATCTGGGTAAAATCCGTTAATTGTTGCTTTTTCAGCAACTTCTTTTCCTGCCGTTATAGTGGGAACTAAAAAGGCATTGTACTTTTTCATGAGTTCCATTGTTTCACTGCTCATATAAGTACCATGTTCAATAGTTTTTACACCCCCTATGATTGCTCGCTGCATGCCTTCATCTCCGTGAGCGTGCGCGGCTACATGCATTCCATAATCTTTTGCCGTATCGCAAATTGCTTTAACTTCTTCTAGTGTAAATTGAGGATTATCTCCAGATTTAGCAACACTTAAAACACCTCCAGTAGCGGTAATTTTAATGCAATCTGCTCCATTTTTATAACGTTGACGAACTGCTTTTTTAGCATCTTCTACAGAATTCACGACCCCTTCTTTAGGTCCAGGATTCCCAATTAATTTCCGACTACTTCCATTTGTAGGATCTGCATGCCCTCCTGTTGTAGCGATCGACTTTCCGGCAGTAAAAACTCTTGGTCCTACAATTTTACCCGCCTGAATTGCTTTTTTGATTGAAATATTAACTCCTGTTCCTCCTAAATCTCTGA
>Ga0206128_1000689_pt1 | contig 36852 bp, 40 predicted proteins | sample Helgoland_Spring_7_FD_148601 | JGI IMG/M metagenome (GOLD analysis project Ga0206128, IMG submission 148601) | Pelagic subsurface seawater microbial communities from Kabeltonne, Helgoland, North Sea - Helgoland_Spring_Bloom_20160426_1 | ecosystem: Environmental > Aquatic > Marine > Epipelagic ... | reverse complement strand
AACTCATCAACTGGCTCGGGGCTGGTATAGGTATCGTAATAGGCATCCATCACCCGTCGATAATTAAGAAGCCCCGCGGCAATATCGGCACAAACAAAGCCAGAGAACCCCTCCTCCGCGATGAGATCGACAAGCGTCTGATACTCAATGGATGACTCAAAGTCGGGGGCACAACTTAAGCCATGCTTGCGGGAGTTTTGGCTGCTGGCCCACTTACCCGCCGCCGATCGCGGACCGGTTGATTTAAGTGCATTGCACTGATTGGCAAGGTTCCTACGATGGTTTGGCATCAAGAGTCAGCGCCCCCGTCACCGACTGCTTTGACTCAAGCGCTGCCAACTCAAGGTCCATACGCTTAATCAGGCGTGATTTATAGTCTATAGAGTCGATGCTCCGTTGAAGGTGCCTCATCGTTTGGTGCTGACGGTGAATCAGATCATCCACCATCTTGATGTGCCTGGCCGCGTCCTTAAAGGCCCTAACCCGGAGATCCGATAGGGTGAGATTGGCCTCGGTGAGAGTCTGCTCAATCAAAGCTGCTTCATCCTTATGCGCACTTCCTTCCAAATAATGCTCAAGGGCCACCGACAGCTTACTGTTGCCAGAAGCCATCCAGTTGCTACCCGCCTTCGACAAAAGCCTCGCCATCGCCTCATGGAGTAATAGCTCCTTATCCACGGTGTGCCTCTTAATCCACCAGAGGCACTCATTAAGCTGACTGACCAGTGCAACCGCCAAGGGTGAGGGATTGTCTAACTCGGATAAAAGACTCTGCAAACCAGACTGAAACTCAGACTCAGATTCATCGGGCAGAAGTTTGGGGCTTGATAGGAAGGGTAAAAGAGACTTGGATTTATCCTCAACAGGCATCGCAACATCCACATAAATATCGAAGTGGACATTATAAAGCATAAGCTAAAAGATAAAGTAGTTAGAACTTAGTCGTCGCGTTTGATATGCAGGGTCACACCAGGGTTAACCAACGGATCGCCGGTGAATTCAATGCCGGCTTGTTCTAGCGCAGATTGAATACTCACCAGAGTTGAAGTGTTACCAGTTGGAATTCCATCCTGCACTTCATAACGACGAATCGTAGCAGGACCAACTCCGCTAGCCTTAGCGAGATCCGCTGCACTCCAATTCAACATTGAACGACCAGCTTTTATTTGACGGACTGAAATCATTAATATATCATTATTGATGTATTTTACATTGTTTATGTGATTTTATTGACTTCAGAGAAGAATAACATGATTGACGATATTTTCGCCAAGTTTGATGGCGCCTTTGCCAAAAATACCATCAGGGCCTACAGATCAGACTTTATCCAGTACCAAACATGGTGCCTACTAAATAACCAAGACCCAATTCCTGCCTCAGCAGAAAACATGGCAATGTACGTTGATTATTTAGGCGAGAACAATAAAAGCGCCACAATACGCAGGCGGATCAATAGCCTAGGCACCGTACTCAGACTCTCCAAGAATCACGATCCCACCAAGCAGCCAGAGGTGATACTGGCTCTAAAGCGAATGCATCGCAAAATTGGACGGGCACAGCAGCAAGCTACTCCACTAACCAAGCCGCTACTCAACCAGCTCCTTGGCAATTGCGATAACAGTCTCAGGGGTTTAAGGAACAAAGTCCTATTAAGACTCGGCTACGAAACCATGCGACGCAGGTCAGAACTCTGCGCGTTTAAGTTTGAGGACATCTGCAAGGGGGCCAACGGAAAACCGGCCACCCGGCTCAACTTCTCAAAAACGGATCAATTTGGTACTGGACAGATACTACCAATTAGTCAAGAACTGTTCGACTTATTAGAAAAATGGAGGTCTATGATCAGCGATGAAGGCTATATTCTAAGGTCAATTAGCAGGCATGGGAACATTGGGAGCATCCTACACCCAGCAAGTATAAGCACCATATTAAAAGCACTGCAAAAGGACTTGAAAATAGACTCCGATGAACAACCGCTCAGCGGGCATTCATTTAGAGTGGGTGCAGCACTTGACTTGTTAGAACAAGGTGAGCCGCTTGAAAGGATAATGCTCAGAGGGGGTTGGCAGACGGATTCGACTGCCATGAAATATCTGAGAAACTGGAGCATATAATACAACATACTCCAATCACGCCCATATTCATTACGCTTTATAGTTAAGAGCTAATTTTAATTCTTCTGGAGGCTCAGAAAGTCCTTTGAATACTGTCCAAGCAACCTTCTTCTTTGGAAATAAGACTGCCTAAACGGAAGTGAAGCCCGTGATAAGATAAATTATTTAATTTAACGTCTATCAATCATCTCTCCTCTACGAGCTGTTCTAATCTCAAAAACTTTTGCATCGATTAAGAATCGAAACCAAAATGTTTGTAGAACAAAAAATATCAAACCTTGTTTTCCATCCAGAAATCCTAATCGAATTAAATACCGATAAATAAAATAGCCAAAACTTCTAACAAATAATGGTGCGCGCTCAAAAATATTCTGTTTCACCCATCGCTTTCTCTCTATAGGATTTCCAAACAAATTAGGTATTACATCACCTAACTTTTTTTCTGCCCCTAATGCGACATCATTTGCTTCTAAGGTAGCCCAGCGGACATGCGATAGAATAAAATCATCTAGGTTATCGGCCACATTATTTATAATATCAGCTCGTGGAATCGTCCGAACGACTCCGCTACTTAATACAAAATGATTGTCATATGCTTTGTCCTCAACAAACCCCAAGTTTTCCTTAAAAAGTCTGAGATGAAAGTTTGGATACTGATCACCATGTTTAATCCATCTATTAAGGAATACGGTCTTCCGACTGAAAATAAACCCATCCACTACATCCTTTTGTTTTGGAAAATCATTCAGAAGCCATGTGCTTAGCTCCGGACTAAAACGCTCATCAGCGTCTATATGAAAAACCCACTCGGTCTTAAAAGGATTGTTCTGTTGCGCCCATTTTCTTTTTTCAGCATACGTAATAAACTCATGCTCTTTGAAAACGATATCCATATCTTTCAATATACTTTGAGTTGCATCAGTTGAATGCGAATCAACAACAAAAATATTTTTTGTCACGCCCTGCAAACTCAAAATACAGTCTCTTATATTACATTCTTCCTGATAAGTAATAATAATTACGGTCAAGTTGTCTATCATATTTTACTCGCAGATAATTAATTCGTGGTAAAGCGTTAGATGTTTTCGATAGATTTTGTTGTTAGTATTTCGTGATGACAGTTGACAAAAAGGCTTAATCGGGCGGTTCAAATTATGATGTCATTTACTCACATTCATAGATCCTGAAGTAGACCCATAACATGTGCAGATATCGCTAAAGATGATGTCAATCCTGGAGATTCAATACCAAAAAGTTGAATCAACCCAGGAAATCCATATTTAGCGCCATCTTGTAACTCAAAGTCCATAAACCCGTCGTTGGGGCCTTGTAATTTTGGTCGTACTCCACAGTAATCTACATACAACCTTGATTTGTCTACACTAGGATAATATCGAGATATCGCCGCGTAGAAATCATCTAGTTGATGATCACTAACTGTATAGTTTTCATCATCGATGTACTCGACATTCGGGCCAAATCTCACATTTCCTTGAAGGTCCAGCGTGGCGTGCACACCTAGACCATCACCTCTTTTCGGTGGGACTGGGTATATCAAGTGCTTAAAGGGCTTTTTACCTGAGAGACCAAAATAAGTTCCCTTGCAAAGATACAGCTTAGGGATAACTGCATTTGGGAAAGATTCAATGTTATACGCGATGTTCTGTGCTGATAGCCCGCCCGCGTTGATAACAAATCGAGACTGCATTTTATACTCGCACTCATTAATTTTGAAGAAAACCTCATAACCAAAATCATTAGGCACAATTTTTGTCACCGGACTATTAGGAATAAAAGCGCCACCAAGCCCAGTAATATCAGCAACAAGCGATGTCATCAAAACATGAGAATCAATAATGCCGGTCGACGGAGAGAATAATCCAGACACTGACTTCACGTTAGGTTCAAGCCGACTAACGTCCCTTTTCGAAAGCTTAATAATATCTTCAACACCATTGGCCGTGGCAGAATTGATGATATTAGAAAGCCCCTCCTCATCATCCGCTGATGTAGCTACAATAACTTTCCCACATCTACGATACGGTATTTTTTTATCCTCACAATACCGATAGAGTAATTCCTTTTTTTTGACACAAAAATTTGCTTTCATACTATTAAGCGGATAGTAAAGTCCGCCATGAATTACCTCACTATTTCGACTACTCACGCCTTGCCCATAAGAGCTATTAGAATCCACTACGATGCAACTATCACTAATAGTACATACCTGCTTGGCAATGGCTAGCCCAACAACACCGCCACCAATTACGATGCAATTAACATTATCCAATGACTTTCCTTAATTCGAACATATCAAGTATAGGGGCGAAAATAAACAACCTCAAAGCAACAAAAATAGGTTGCTTACGCTTCTAAATAATCTTCATTGAGAGATTTCATGTCCGGATCAAAATCAGTATGTGTCGCATCTTTCTCTGATAATACAGGATGATCAGACGGCCATTTGATCTTCAAAAGCGGGTCATTCCAACGAATAGCTCTTTCATTTTCAAAACTATAACGACTGGAAACTAAATAGCTCACAACAACTTCTTTCGTAAGCGTAATGAAACCATGCGCAAAGCCCTTTGGAACGTATAGTGCTTTAAAATTCTCCTCAGTCAATTCGAACGACTCATGAGAAAGAAAGGTGGGAGAGTCTCTCCGGATATCTACGATAACATCAAGAATAGCACCCTTGTGACACCTTATATATTTTGTTTCCGCAAAAGCACCAACCTGATAATGCATACCTCTTAACGTATGTAGATTGCTTGACCTAGACATATTTTGTTGGACGAAATCGGTTTCCAGACCCGCGTTACTAAATTCATCCACACAAAATGACCTAGCAAAAAAGCCTCTATCATCACCCCTTTTTTCAAGCTCGACTAAATACGCATCTTCAAGTCCCGTTTTTAAAAATTTCATGAAATTAACTCTAGCTTTTTCGCTATCATTTTTAACCTAACAAACTGATCGCCGTCAAAATCTTGCTCAGAAAAGTCAAAATCAATTAACCGAGCTGCCAACTCTTTCATGCCCGTCTCTAAGCTATATTCAAGTGAAAAATCAGGGAACATTTCATAAAATTTGTCAAAATTTACTTTATAATCTCTCGAATCATTAGCAGCTTCGCCCGTAAAATTTATTGTACAGCCTGGAAAAAGCACTTGCGCTATATCGGCAACATCACTTACTTGAAAATTTTGATCATTTGCACCAATATTAACAACCTGCTTATTAATAAGGTCATGTGGTGCATCGACAAACAGAGAGAATGCATTAGCAATGTCTCTACAATGAATTAATGGTCGCCAGGGTGTTCCATCACTCATTATTCTAAGTTCATTTCGCGCAACGGCACATGCTAGAAAGTTATTAACAACCAAATCTATTCTCAAATTAGCTGAATCACCATATGCCGTAGCGTTCCTTAAAAAGCTTACGCAAAAGTCGTCTGAACCTAATTTATATAAATGCTCCTCTACATGAATTTTTGACTTTGCATAAGTGGTTAGCGGCTCTGTATCATCAGTTTCTATCATATCCATCTTGTCTGATTTTCCGTAAATTGAGCACGAACTAGACATTAAAAATTTTTTGACTCCTGCTTTTTTACAGCGATTTGCAAATTCAACCGACCCTTTAGCATTAATGTTGAGAGTAATTTCAGGATTCAACTCTCCCATTGGGTCATTAGAGATTGCTGCTAGATGAATTACCGTATCGATTTGAGCCAAGTCCTGCTCAGTCAAATCACGGAAATCCTTAATCCATTCGACATCAGGTTGGGGAAGTTCTCGCCATGCGGCGTCGCTAAAAAGGTTGATATCGCATCCAAAAATATTAAAGCCGCCCTTGTTACGCAAGACTTCGATCATATGAGGTCCGATATATCCATTGTGTCCAGTAATTAGTACATTTTTCAATTTGAATTCTCCAAAAATTTAAATATTTCGATTGACTCTTCAACAAATCTATCCTCATAAACAATATTCAGACGATCACGAAGCCTAGAGGAGCAAACTACCAATGATTGATCAGGATTACTGCTATCGTCGTCATTAAGTTTAATGGGGATAGAGGTTCCATAGTATTGCAAGTAGGCGGTATGGACCTTTTTTGCAATATCTAACATAGACATAACTTCGCCCCTGGAGAGATTATAAACCTCATTTCGAGCGTCAATAGCTAATAAACTTAAAAGGGTATGTGAAACATCACTCATCCAAATGAAATCTCGAACAGCCTTACCATTGCCAGATAATTTTATTTCTTTATTAGCTACCGCAGATCTACTTAGGTTATTTAAAACCAAATACCATTTGGAGCTATCCATATCTTTTGGACAACCGTAACTATTTGTTAAGCGAATAATACTGAATTTAGAGGCTGGCATATCCATGGCCAGAAAATATTCAGCTAGCAAATGTGACATTCCATAATCATTCTTTGGGCGAGCCACAGTTTGCTCGTCAATTTTTCCCGCATAAACACCATATACCTGGAAAGTTGACAAATATATAAAGTGTTCAAGTGAATCCAACTCTAAAGCTTCTATAAGGTTGCGAGTACCGAAGCTATTAACGGTATATGATTGCGAACTATAGCCGTCTACAAATCCGTCATTTACGCTTCCTGCATGAATCACATAACTGAATTCCAAGCCTTTCAAAACTTCAAGCAGCTCCACCCGATTAGCTAAATCTGCCAAAATCAGAGTGAAATCACCATCAATCTGAACATCTCTGTGTGTTCGTGCCAAGACAGTAACATCAAACTTTTCCAATGCATCTTGAGTAATCCATGATCCTAAATTCCCGAGCCCGCCAGTTATAAGTAACTTTTTACGTGCCATATCTTTAAACCCTCATATTCCGTTCAAAATCATGAGCGCTCTTTATTATGAATGTATAAATACTCATACCCATATCCTCCATGGAGCTTGATTGCTATTCCACAAGTCATTTAAATCATTTTTATCTTTCAAGCTGTCCATTGCCTTCCAAAATCCATTATGCTGATAAGTAAATAGCTCGCCATCATTAGCTAAATTCTTTAAGGGTGATTGTTCAAAAACCTCGGATTCACTATCAGATATATAATCAAAAATTTCAGGTTCGCAAACAAAAAATCCACCATTTATCCAGCCTGAATCGCCCTTGGGTTTCTCAAAAAAATGAGTAACTTTATAATCGTCTTCAATAGTAAGCGCTCCAAAGCGACCGTCTGGCTGAACTGAAGTCATAGTTAATGCCTTGCCATGACCAGAATGAAAATCAACTAACTTTTTTAAATCAACATCCGATACACCATCACCATAAGTCAGCATGAATGTGTCATCGCCAATCACTGTCCTAGCTCGCTTAATTCTGCCGCCGGTCATACTATTAATCCCTGTGTCAACTAGGGTTACCGTCCAGGGCTCGCTACTATTATTTATAAATTCTACTTTCCCAGAAGCCATATTTATTTTTATATCACTCTGGTGCATAAAATAATTACAGAAAAAATCTTTTATTATATTGCCTTTGTATCCCAAGAGGATTACAAACTCATTAAAACCATGACTTGAATACATTTTCATAATATGCCAAAGAATGGGTTTGCCACCGATTTCAACCATAGGTTTTGGTCTTAAACCCGTTTCTTCGCTAAGCCGCGTACCCAAACCGCCGGCAAGTAAAACAACTTTCATATATCCCTCGCTTAATTGTAAAATTTAATTGGTTTAATGCTCTGCTACTGTATTTTCTAGTACTACCATTTCGCTAAAACTAACAATCTAAAGCGCAAATATAGTCCAACCACTAATAGACACGAGGACTCCATTAGTCACCATACAAGTTTATTTGCATCCCTAATATTTCTAAGACCGCAATACTAGCTGATACGCACTCTATCAGTGACACTCCAGTCAATATTCTCAACTGCCATAGCTACATTCATAAACTTATGGTTATTCAAGAGAAAGGTTAGTTTACCGAAAGCCCCCTTGATCCCCACATAGCTCTTAAATCTCCGAGCAAGTCCCAAGCCAGGAATTAATGGCTGTCCGACATCGAAATCTCTAGGATGAAAATAAGTCATGACATAGGGATCACGAGAAAACTGCCTTTTAAGGTACCAAAGAGGAAGCAAACGAAAATAACCGCCCCCAGAATAAATCAAGTCTAACCCGAATAGTTTCGACGTATTGATTGGTAGCGACTTCAACTCAAAGGTACTCCCATCTATAATGGACGGCGCTGCAGCTGAGTATTGAGGCAGCCCACCGTGTGCCCTATTCGCTGGAAAAACCGAACAGTCAACCTTAAATTCCAATTTAGATAGAATTTCAAAAACCCAAAGATTTTGTCTAGTAACCGAGAATCCTGGAGCTCTATATGCATCAATCTTAACGCCAATTAATTGCTCTAAAACATCTACAGACCTCACCAAATCGTCCTCGAATTCTTTTTTTGTTTGTGTATAAGCAAGTGTATGCATATAAGAATGTGTTCCTATATGATGCCCAGCATCTGATATTTTCCGAATCATTTTGGGATATTTTTCAGCGATCCATCCGAGGCAAAAAAAAGAAGCAGGTTGATTAGTATCATCTAATAACTGTAACAAGGTATCGACCCCAGATTCAACTCTGCTAGGCAGATGATCCCAAGATGATGGTGAACTTAATTCAGGATGATCGAGAATATGGAACCAGTCTTCGATATCAAATGTTAAAATTTTCATTAAAAAAACCTCTTACCTACTCGATAGAAATCTCTCACATCAGTTCGTGAAGGAAATGTAAAATATGATCCCTTTGAGATATCATTTTCAATCAGGGATACTTTACCGGTTTCTATACATATCAAAGCCTCAATAAGGGCATCAATGCCTAAATATTTTGTATGCTTGATTAGTTTTTCCTGAGACATATCGCCTATATTAACCTCTTTCTGAATAATAATAGGGCCTGAATCTATTCCCTCATCAACAAAAAATACTGAAACTCCAGTCGTCTTCTCTTCATTTTTTAAAACCCAAAAACTTGGCATTAACCCTCGGTACTTTGGAAGCAATGCCGTATGAAGGTTAATAATGCCTTTAGGGGCCAGGTCAATTAGAGGTTTCTTAAAGATTTGATTACCCGCAATCGAAACAAGTATATCTGCGTTAAATCCCTTTAGAATTGCTAAAGAATCAGAGTGATTAATTCCGTATTTAAGAGAAATTAGAGGGATATTATGTTCTGCAAAAAGGCTATTTATATCCATATTTCGGCTAAAAAAATGACCCAAATAACGAAATGCATAGTGAACAAAAAATTGAGGTCCAAAAACACATAGCGTTTTGTAAGCTTTTTTCATGAAGCTCTCTCGCTTACCAAAAGGGGATACTTCAAAGTTGACAGCTCCTACAACTTCCATAGAATCAGGAAGCATTTTCACAAATCTTCTTAAATTTTCAGGGAGATAAAAAGGATCATTTTGAGTAATGAGTATCAACTTCATGATTTCTTCCTAAAGAATTGGACCAGCTTCATCAATGGCTTTATAAAAATAATACTAATTGAAATATTTAACGAATTAATTTTCCAGCTTCGATAAACTTCGACATTAGACCTAAGTATGTTTGAGATTGAGCTGTTGCTGATCCCGCCGCTCCTCATTCTAGCGATAACCATAGGTAAATATTCGGGTCTTATCTTATTTTTAACAATAAACCTAAGCATTAATTCATAGTCCGCCGCAATTTTAAAATCAGTATTAAATCCACCAAATTTCTCATAAACAGATTTTTTAATATACGTTGATAGATGCGGTGTCATCCATCCACTCTTGTATGCTTTAATGTCGAAAGCCCCGGCTTGCCAATACCGCTCGATCTTTTCGGTATTCTCAGGATTAACATATAGTTTATCTCCATAAACAATCTCCGCACCAGAAGTCTCAAAAACCTTTGCAATCTCTGAAATACAGGTAGCCTGATCCAGCATATCGTCCGAATTAATAAACCCTATAACATCACCTGAAGCCATAGATAATCCTTTGTTCATAGCATCGTATAGACCATTATCGGGTTCAGAGATATATTTACTGATGATATGCCGGTTATTTTCTAAGATTTGTAACGTCGAATCTGTAGAGCCCCCATCAACAACCAAATATTCAATATTCTCGTAGGTTTGAGCCCCTATCGATGACAAAGTATCTTGAATCGTTTTTTCACTGTTGTAGCAAACAGTGATTATAGAAATTTTCATCTAATTAGTCCGAATGAATTCTTCAAGTATTTTCACTTTAGGCACCTCTACCTTATGCGCTTAAGATCAAATAACGAAAGTTCTTGTAATTACCCGACTACTCAAAAAATAAGAACTTGGTGGCATATACAAAAGGCTTATAAGATAAACTCCCGAACATGATCAGAACGTTTTAGTAAGCTTGACTGCCTTATGGTGGGACTAAATTCAAGCTGCCCTCTCCCTTTTTGCGATAGCAGGATTACCTTGATAAATCGTATTCTCATCAAGATTATTCGTCGCTACAGAATTAACAGCCAAAACACTTTCTGACTTACAGGTCACGTTTGGGCAAACGATAGCCTTAGCACCTATCCATACGCCATCATGTAGGACAATTTCTCCCAGAATTAAATCAAAGGACAAGACCTTATAATTATGGCTGCCTGTTAAAAGAAAACAGCCCTGAGAAAGGCATACGTTGTTACCGATAGTAACAAATGCCAGATTATCGATCCAAACACCTTCACCAATCCAACAATTATCTCCGATATGCAAAAACCATGGGTATTTGATATTTACACATGGTTTGATTACCACGTTTGCTCCAATAATCGCAGGAAAGCCTCTAAGTAGTCTAATCTTCAAACTTGATGGGATTGGAAGAGTAGTTTTAAAAACTACCATATTAACTAAATACCAACACAGTAATTTTACTTTAGGCCCTGGCTGATACCAACTATTATCAAACTTACTCAAATCTGTTTTCTTCATAATTTTATACCCTTTCTTTGAGAAATTACTATTTTAAATTGGGGTATTTACCAGTCCAGTTTTTCTTCAACTGCATCTAACTTTTTTATCTACCAAAAATCTATACAGACGCTCACCAAAAGAAATGGCCAAGCGGTTGAAACTACCTGCAAAAAGGGAGACGAAAAGTGAAACAAAAACAATGTGATCTCATACATTCGTTATTGTTAGATTCACCCCAACTCAGTTGAATACACAATTCAGCAGCTAAGTCACCGCTTAACTACATAACCCCAAAAATCATATTGGTTGTCTTTAGATTCGTATGCTTGCTTTTCTTCTTCGAGACGCAGTAATATTTCTCCGAATTCTTTAAGGGATCTCTCGACTTTACTTCTTTCGAGGATAGTCACCGGATAACTTATCCTTTTATCAATTGTTACCATATCCTTCGGCAAATTTCCTGCACCATTGTGCCTGATCATTGAGTGTTGCAATAAGACTGCGCCTTTATCTGCAATGGGCGTTCTAGTTATCATAAAATATTTAGCCTGAATCTTCACTAACTCATCGAGAACGCTATATGGATCGGGGGTATAGTTAAGGGAGCAGCTACAAAATATCAGGTCAAATTTCTGTCCACCTGCCGCTTTATCCAATGAATCGAAAAAGCTTAATTCAGAATTATTTAACCCTTCCTCAGTGACAGCCTGCACCATACCTGGAGTTTCTACTATTCTCCAGTCAAGCTTGACTGAGTTTCCAAGTATTGCTTTTGCCATAAAGAAATGCGTTCCAGCAGCTCCACCGAAATCGATGACTTTTAGTGTTTTCGATCGCAAAGAGACAGCCAAAGCAATCACGGTTCGAAGCGACGCTAAATCGAGCTGCTTTGTCTCAATAATGGTATCCCTAAAAATCTTGCCCTTTACTGCAACCGCCTTCACCAAAGCCATGTCCTGATAGCCATCAGCATCAGCCAATGCAGCGGTATAGCTGGGATATACTGCGGCTCTATTTCTTCTAGACTGTATTATTTGTACCACGATTGGAGGCAGAAAGGCTTTTAAAATTTGTGTAATATTATTGCTAACATTCATTGCTTTTTTTCCTATATTTGTAATAAAGACTCCTATTAACTCAATGCATCTCCTAGGCAATGATTGTCCTCGGCCCTGTCAAGCATTCAGCCAAGATATATCCTGTAAAGATATCCATTCATTTGGGCTTGCTGTGGTCACATCCAGAAATCACGCTTCAGCATATTATCTCACTGAAGCATAACTACTGCGTCCCAGCCTTAAAATTGCCATCCTTAACCCTAGCAACGTGGTTAAAAATAAATAAGGCTCGCAATTCAATACTGTTCCGAGAAACCCGAATTATCACAGGTTTCAATACTATAGATCAGACAGAACGCTCCTTTCTGATGAGAAACTTATAAATCAACCACCATGCCAAAGTCAAAAGTAGGATTTGACTCAGGAAATAATAGAATGGGCCTCTCATTATTTGCAATATAATCACTGCAAAGATCATAAAATTGAAATTATTAAACTGTCTCAAATACTTTATATCAAGCAGGTAAGTGGAAATCCCTAACGTCAGGCCTAGGACCAAAATGCTCGGCTTCCCATACATCACTACCAACTCACCCAAACTTGTTATATTACAACTGAAAAGTGGGTCATTTGTTATTAAAAATCCAAGATGCGCCGTAAAAGGAGGGGTCTGTTGAAAATCAAATAGACCGGAAGGTAACCAAAAAAATATTGTTTTCAGGATATAAGAAACTCTGGAATAATCAATATCACCAAATTCATTTAAGTCATATAACGTCATCCAATAACCGATACCAGGATAAATCTCGAATTCTTTTCTTGCGATATTAACGAAACTCATACTGTTAAAAGCATCCACTTGACTTATCAGCTGAATGAAATCTAAACCCATAAACGACCGTCTTAAACTTACATACACCATAAAGCCAAAGAAAAATACACTGAAGACAGCGAGCATTTTCCAATTAATCTTGACACCTAACCTCTCAAATACAGCCGCTAGACCAACCAAAAATGAGAGAAGAAAAATCCGAGAGTTTTCTAAAAAATAAAATACTATAATTTCAGCGGCAAGACATAAAACCAACAACCAGACGAGACGACTAACTTTTGGATTCTTGTAAGCATAGATAATTAAAAAGTAACTAACACTGGTTAGAAAGAAATTGATGTTACTTAAAATATACCCTGTTGTACCCGAACCATGAGATGCGACCTCAGTCCAGTGAGTTACCTCCACTGGCGTCAAAACATTATTAAGAATCAATATTAGAAACAAGCTAATCAATACAAATAAACAAACTTGAAATAGCGCGTAATTGACATGGATACCATCACTAACATTTTGATCCGAAAACTTAGGTCGCTTTATAAACCTAGATATTAGTGATGCTGTGGTTACATAACTTAGGATAAGTATGCTAGTAACCAGAGTTATATCTACAAGTACGCCATCGTCACGCATCGACAAATCGTCGATCCTAGTATAATAAAGTCCAACGTGTGGTATTACTTGATGGATGAATAAAATATCAAAAAGTGGAATCCAGATGAACCATAAAATGCCCAGAACAAGCAGGTTATGAGCGTTAATGACGTACCCATTACTTTTTATAGAAATTAGAATAACCAACAAAAAGGACATTATTAAAAAAGCATGCTTAGATGAATACAAGTCATAGCTAGGATTTATGAAGGTAAGTAATACGATAAATACAACGCCAAATATTAGTATTCTGGGCCGATACTGGAAGGTAGCCATTAATCTATACTTATTTTATGGAAGTTAGCTGCCTTAGATAACCAGCTACTATCAACACTATACTTCAGGCCTTCTGTTGAAAGAGAGTCTCTAAAGTTGTCATCTTCGATCACTCTTCTTACTGCATCCAATAAATCTATATCTGAGTCGAATAAGACGCCTGCCTTTCCACCATTAACCCTCTCGGCATTGACTGGCAAGTTCCTCATTATAGAAGGAAGACCGCACATACAGCTTTCTATAGAACTCATCGTTATGCCGTCTGGCCAAACCACTAAATCACCCCCATTATAAACTGCGCCTAATTCATTATTTTTCACGGGACCTGAAAAAGTAATATGATCATCCAGATTTCTAAGGCGAACTTGATTTTTAAGTTTCTGTAAATATACCGTATCTGAATACCCTATTATCATTAATTTTATATTTGGGTGTGAAGGTTGCAATTCAGCAAAAACGTCAATTAACAACCCAACTTTTTTTTCTTTGATAATTCTGCCGGTGTATAGTATTAAAAACTGACTATCACCAACGTTGTGCAATGATCTAAAGTTATCTCGTAAATCTTTACTTGGATAAAAAACAGTATGATCTGAACCGTGCTCTATAACTTGAAAATCCCCCTTTAATCCATAGGTGCATTTCATTACACTCTCTATCCCTTTTGTACATGGGATGAAAACATCAGTCTGAGAAGATAGAAAATTCGCAAAAAACGTTCTGTAAAAAAAATAAAACCACCGCGCGCCAACAGAAGAATTCAATAATTCTTTGGCAATATGATCATCAACGATTAATTTATAGATTTTTTTGGCAAAAAACTTTTTGTGCAAAGCTATCCTTAATGTATTTAAATTTGTTGCGCCATGAACGACTATAGCATCCGGGTCGACCTCTCTTATGACATCATACAGCCCCTTCAACCAAATTCTTTGTCGCTTTTCAAAACGAGCCGACAAGCGGAATGACGTCACACCCTCTTCGATATATTTTCCAGGAGTGATACCTCTTTCGACAAAAACATCTGCTAAAAATTCATACCCACCATCAATCGGATAATTTTTAGCAACGGATACTATTGAGTACTCAGCATCATTTATTTTAGAAAAATTCCTCATTAACTGATTTTCTTGATAACCAGCGTCAGGGATGAAATAGTTAGCGATATGTAATATTGTCTTCTTTTTAACCATTTTCCCTTAAACCATTTTTAATTATTAATATAACGAGCATATATGCAACACAAAGAGCATATACAACAGCCTGAATAATAGGGATCGCTGTGACATCAAAATCATCAAACATTTTCGCGTACACCATCAAACTAATAAAAAACGAAAGTAAATATAAACACTGCGTTTTATATCCAAAATATACCCCGAATTTAATAACAGAAAATTCCATCATTACTACGTAAAAAACAGAAACAAAGGAAAAAATTATTATCAGTTTTGCGAGTAGTTCATTCCCAACATACTTATCACCAATTACATGCAAGATGATCGCATCTGACATAAAGAACAGTACGATAACTCCAACAACAAATATCAAACTACTAATAGCTAACTTTGAATCGAACATGCTTGACACACCATGATCTTTAACCGTTTGGGTATAAGTGGCCACAACAAACATAGAATACGGCATGATAATGCTATTAAAAAGAAACATCACAACATAAGCAGCATACTGCTCCGTTGTCACCAAAAAGATTATAACTAATCGATCACCGGAGGACACCAGCCCTTTCCCTATATAATAAAGATGGTTATTAAGATTCTGTCTGACATCAAAACCGATCGTACGCAGGGCAGAACACTCGAGTAATACTGTCGCTACGGTGCCATCAGCTATCTTGTTTATAGCTGGTATATTTACCGCAAGGAATACTAATTGCCCACATATCCAACCCAACACCACGAGCTCAACCCTAGGGGAAGCGAGAATAAAAATACTAATTAACAGCATGGTCGAGATTTGAAAAACAATAACGTTTAACCAATAGGCCTTCATATGGCCGAAGCGTATCAGGATTTGTTGAAAAAGATCATTAGCGTAATACAGGAAAAAGTATGGAATAAACAAGAGCAGGTACATTTTTGATAAATAGAACCCAAGTAGAATGGATGAAACAGTCACAGCCACCATAGCTACTTTGAGGTAACCTAAATACTTACTGAGATACTCTGATAAAGTATAGCTGTTATACTGCATCGTCCCAGGATTCATAAGCGAGTGGATTGTAAAAAACCAAGAAAATAAGAGCACAAGTTCAGCAACTTCACCTCGCTCTTGGATGCCAAGTCCGCGTGCTAATATAATAGACGTTACGGCTGTTATAAAAGTTATGATATATTGATTGATAGCTTTATCCCATTGTCTAGATTATCAACATTCGTAAGCCCATTTTTTACAAGTAAGTTATTAAAATAACTACAAATACTCATGACAAATATCCATCAAAGCTACACGAACCTTCTGATCGCTGAGATTGTTTTTAATTAAACTCAATGAATCTTCAGAACTTTTATCATAATTTTTCAATATTTCATCAATCAGATTGGGTAATTCTCTTACTGGGTCTGTAACTTCATGAACCCCACAGTTGGAGGCTATATAGGGTATTGATGCCTCAATCGAGACTATACTTGGCGTTCCAACTGCCAAGGCTTCTAAAGAGGCAAGCATCGTTTCTTCAAAAATCAAAGGGCAACCTAAGAATATATCTGCTGCCTTATATAGATCGAACCGAAGATCACCATATATATTTTCGATAATCGTAATTTCATAATTAGTACTGGCTGTTGACGCCTTAAGTTCTCTTAACGTGGCGCCGAATCCTTCGTCACGTCCCGCAAAAATCATATGCACCTTTCTCTGTGACGCTGTGGAATATGCCTTAGCTGCATTATGAGTTCGAATAATTCCTTTATTACTATTAAACCGTCCTAAAAAAACTAACCATATATCATCGGCCGGTAGATTAAATTTAGCTCTAGCCAGATACTGCACATCAACGGGTTTCGAAGAATAACTCTCAATATTTTTTTGAGGAACATGAAGGGGAACAAGAGATACCTTTTCTTTAGCCAAACCCTTACCAAGATGTTCTCGGAAAAACTTATGGTATTCCAATATCTCATGATCATTTTGAGCTAAAAACACGTCAACTGTTGAAAACGTCCAGCGAAGGAAAACAGTATCATATATTTTTCTTATAATACTACTTTGGACTTGTAGCATCCCAAACCCAGAGTGGATCAATTTTACTTTATCACCGAACAAAAACTTTAGGACTGCTGCGTAAATATATATAGAGCCACGCGTTTCACAAATATGAAGAACTACTTGATCATCAGAAGATTTTATTCTTTTGTACGCTCCAAAAAAAATAGATGGTGAAACAAAATTTATATTCTGTCTAGAAAGTCTTCTAAAAAGAACCCTATATCGATTTACGTGAATATCTGGCAACTTAGAGCCTTTCGAAAGACGTCGATAATCATGATGAACATCCCCAGCCAAAATGTGAACATCAAAAGAAGTTTCTAACCATTTAGCGTAATCATAAAAAATACGCACAGCTCCCCCAAATCCCCAGCTAGGACCATACGACGCAATCATCTGTATATATAATTTCAATAGCCAATCCGCTAGATGTTATTTAAGAATTAGAGAGTTTTAATTTAGTAAAGTAAGAAGGTTCTCTATCACAATATCTTGCCTGTCTTGAGACAAAGACGGGAACATCGGCAACGAAAATATTTCGTTAGACGCTTTTTCAGTCACTGGAAAATCACCGATTTTGTAGCCAAGGTGCTTATACCCTTCCATTAAATGGATCGGATACGGATAACTAATATTTAAGAAAATATCATTTGATTTTAGATCTTGGATTATTTTTTCTCTTTGAGGGTGACGAACCACATAAACATAAAAAATATGGCTATTTGCCTCGTTCACTGATGGGAGGATCAAACCTGATGTAGATAACTTATCTCTATATCTCTCCGCGATTTTTTGTCTTTTTTCAATATAGCTCCAAAACTTTTTTAATTTAAAACGTAAAATTTCAGCATGCACTTCGTCTAATCGTGAGTTGTAACCTTCCTCTACTGAATAATAAATACCCTTCATTCCATAGAATCTAAGAGACCGTAACCTATCAGCCAAAGATTTTTGGTTACATGTAATAATCGCGCCATCACCATACCCTCCAAGAGGTTTAGTTGGATAAAACGAAAACACGCCCATATCACCCATTGAGCCACAAGGCATACCATTATGAGTCGCACCATGTGACTGAGAGCAGTCTTCAATAACATGTATCTTCATCGCTTTGCAAAGCTCTAATAATTTGGTCATATTCACACATTGACCATATAAATGGACTGGAATAACAGCCTTAGTGCGAGGGGTAATTACTTCCTCTAATTTAGAAACATCCATTAGATACGTGTCCGCTTCAATGTCTACAAAGCGGGGCGTTGCTCCAGATTGCCCAATTGCGGAGACAGTCGGAACAGCAGTATTCGAGACCGTTATTACCTCGTCACCTGGCCCTATATTTAAAGCTTTCAGCGCTAAAAATAAACCATTAGTAGCATTATCTACTCCCACAGCTTCCGGGGTATTACAAAAAGTCGCAAATTCATTTTCAAAATGCTTAACACTATCTCCTAAAACAAGGACACCTGAACTAAAGACACGGTCTACTGCCGCCAAAATATCCTCACGCTCTTGTTCATACTCATTCAAATACTCCCAAACTCGAATTGTCATATTATTTACTCTCCTTTCGAAACAGGTCTACTCTAATCTTATCTACCACAATTTGGTCTTCCAACACTAAATTAGACCATTTGGAGTAGGTTCCTTTATGCACGCTTTCAATTACCTGAGTAAAAAAAATCAAGTAAGCATTCCCTATAATTTGGTGGATTTTTTTACTTTTATCGCTAAATTCATATAAGGGGAGAGCGATTTGAGCGGGAGGTGAAAAAACTCTCGTTAAATCGAAATTAAAGCCCGAGCCGACAATACTTAGGCAATTCACATAATCAAGGCCGAACCCGAATAAACCCTCTAATACCTGCCCATCAGAATACCAAGCGTTTATCTTAAAAACCTCATCTAACCCAGTCGAAGGACTTACGTTGAGCATCTCACTACTAACATCCTTTAACTCGCCTTCAAAAAATACTCTACCGATGGATACAGCATACGCAGACATATCATTGAAAACCCCTCCACCTAGCAGAGTATTGTTCCGGAAATTGTCATGGTCAAAACTTGGAACTGAGAAAGTAGCTTTTATAGAAGCTGGGGCTTGTCCTTTGCGTCTTAAGATCTGTCTAACAAATCCAACTTGAGGATGATATGGCCAAACTGTAGCTTCCGCAAAACAAATATTCTTATTAGTCGCAAGTTCACATAAATATTGTGCATCTGAAAGTTTAAGTACGGCAGGCTTTTCTACCACAACGTGATACCCTGCCAGCAAACATTTTTCCGCCCATTCATAATGAAGATAGTTGGGCAAAGTAATATACACCAACGTCGAAGGGTTAGCCGTTAGGGCATCCAAGGCCTCCGAATACCCAAAAAACCACTTATCAATTTTCGGTGAACAACCTATTTCTATGACGGATTTGGACTTCCCTTTACTGGCCACATGTATCTTAGTAACGAGCTTACAATCATTCAATGCAGGAAGCACACGCCTGAGAAAAACACTAGAACAACCTAAGACTAGAATTTCCATTCTTAAGAGTTACTCCGGAATAACCATGACGAAGTGGTTGGCAAGTTAATATTAGTAGCTAACACCATCAATCCAAAATAGAATTTGCTAGCATTACTAGTCGCAGGAAGACCCCCTATAGCATGCATATCTGTTCACTCATCAAGTGCCGAAGCAACCACTGAAACGGGTTCTTTTCTTGGTTTAAGATATAGATAGTCCAAATACTCGACCCAGTCTCGAATTGAGTGAGCCATAGTGTATTTCGTATCGGCTAACACGAGACACACCGCATTTTCACTAAAATTTAGTAGCCGAGTCCATGTCATTTCGGGCAATAGAAAACCTTGTGATGGGCTATTAAGCTCAATCAAACGATCATGAGTTCCATCCGAGCACATGATATCGATAGATCCATGAACAGCAATCAATACTTGTTTTGTAAACTTATGTGCATGGCCACCACGATCTACTCCAGGGGGGACATTGTACATATAGAAAATTCTAGCAATCTCAAAAGGAACACAAGAGCCAGTCTCTACCGCCGTTAATGAACCTCTCAAGTCTTCAGAGGTTTTAAAGTTAATTAGTTCTATTGCTTGTACTGACATAATTTATGTTTCTCATTGATGACTGAATATGAAAGTATTAATAATATCTAAGATTGACTTAAGCTTAACGAGCTAACTGACAAAATAAAAACTGCAATCTTTAGCAACACCTGCCTCTTTCTTATTATGTTAGATACTATACTTCCGTAAAAAGCTTAGAATTGCTCAACGTTTTTATTTTTCAAAATTGTGGCGGAGTAAAAGATTGTCTAATCTATAATATTTATTTCATAAGGTAGTGGCCCGACACCATAAGCACTTAATTTACTCGTTACATAAGAACATGATTTTTATATATTTTACTGGTAATTGCTGTTTTGGTGGCCACTAGATAAGCGGCTATCAACTCCGTTAATTGGCTAAAACATTATTAGGATTGGGCATGAAACTCACAGAGCAAAGCCCTCTCTAAGAACCCTAGACGTGGGCTAAGATCCCGCGCACGTGGGGATTCACCCAAGCATCCTCGGATAGTAGATTTTTTATTTGGTAAAGGCTTAACCAAATAAAATTGTCTGATGGGATTTCAAGTGGGAATTCTTCAGGCACCTCTTTAAGTATTCCTCTATTTCTTTTAAGGTGAAGTCGCCCTCCATCTTCAGCTAACCAGCTATCAAACAGGACATTGAAGTCATCATTCTTTGACTCAAAAATCTCCAAAAAGTGCGGCTTCCTTCCACCATGGGATCTACGAATATTTGCAAAAGTCGCCTGTAAAGTAGGACTAATCTGAACTTTACCATAATTTCCAGGTTCCATTTTAGCCTCACACAGATAATGCGGAATCCCTGAAAACCTCTTCCTGATTATTCCTAATAGCCCACCGTCATAACCTACTTGTTCCAATATAGGTTGGTCCCATCCCAATTCAACCTCTCTACTTTTAGTGCGGACTCTCAACCCCCGAACTACAAAAAAATCATTAGAGTCATGAACTATATTACCTGTAGCATCTTCTGTCTTCCAACCTTCAACTTCATTTAAAGGAATTTCATAAATCTTCATATCGCACTCTTGCTGCTTTTTCCGAAACCAGATCTTGACCTCATCAAGTGTAAAATGAACAGACCAGTCATTAAGAGATTCAAAAGAAGACTCAAGCGTATTTTTGTAGATTGGTGAGTTAGAAAATGAAGATACCACAGCTAAGTATTTGCGCAGCTCTTCTTCGTATGCTTTCCCCTTAGCTCGCATTGTATTTCTCCAAGTACCAGTCAATAGTTTTTGTAATCCCAGTATCGAACGTATCTTGTGCACTCCATCCGAGCTCCGTACAGATTTTTGTGGCATCAATTGCATACCGCCGATCATGGCCTGCACGATCCTTCACGAAACGAATAAGAGAGCCATAACTCTTGTTTTTTAGAGGCACTTTTCGATCAAGAATAGCACATATTGAATTTACGACCTGCCTATTCGTTAATTCTAAATGACCTCCAATGTTATAGGTATCGCCCGATTTCCCTGAATGAAATACTAAATCTAACGCACTGCAGTGATCTTTGACAAACAGCCAATCTCTTATATTTAATCCATCACCATAAACAGGAATCGGTAACCCCTCTAAAGCAGAGCGAATAACCGTTGGGATTAATTTTTCATCATGTTGCTTGGGACCATAATTATTTGAACAATTTGAAATGACCGTATTCAAGCCGTACGTTTCATGATAACTACGCACCAACATATCAGAAGATGCTTTAGATGCTGAGTATGGTGAATTTGGCGCATAGGGTGTACTTTCAGTAAAAAATCCAACATTTCCAAGAGTTCCATATACTTCATCAGTTGAGATATGATGAAATCTGCTATTCAGATAATCAGCGTTCTGATCGAAAGGGCCAGCCATCCAACACTTGTAAGCTACATCTAGCAGTGTAAAAGTGCCCATTACGTTAGTCTGGACAAAAACCTCAGGATTACTAATGCTATTATCAACATGGGATTCTGCGGCGAAGTGTATAACGCCTTTGATATCGTATTCAGAGAATATACTTTCTAAAAGTGAGCGATTGCATATACTGCCTTTGATAAACCGATGCCGGGGATGATTCTCTATCTCCTTAAGATTATCTAAACAACCCGCATATGTTAATAAATCTAGGTTAATGAGAGAGTATTCTTCATATTTTTCTAAGAAAAAAGGAACAAAGTTACTCCCAATAAATCCCGCACAACCAGTGACGAGAATATTAATCATTTGCCACAACCCTTTTTAGGTAGCGCGCGTAACGATTATCAGACGAGCCACTTGCATAAGCTAAGAGGCTCTTCTTGTCTATCCAGCCATTAAGGTAGCCAATTTCTTCAAGACAAGCAATTTTATATCCTTGCCGCTGCTCAATGGTCTGTACAAATCTACCAGCTTCAAGCAGGCTGTCGTGGGTTCCGGTGTCAAGCCACAAAAATCCTCGACCGAGCAGCTCTACTTTTAATTTTTTTCTCTTCAGATATTCTTCGTTGACAGCCGTAATTTCCAACTCCCCTCGGCTAGAGGGACTTACATTCTTAGCAATGTCAATCACATCATTGTCGTAAAAATATAGTCCAGTCACGGCAAAATTAGATTTTGGATTAATTGGTTTTTCCTCGATACTCATTACATCCATGTTATCATTAAATTCCACAACTCCAAATCTTTTAGGATCCATCACTTGATAGCCAAATATTACGGCGCCCTCTTCGAGCGCTGCTGCCTGCCTTAGCAGTGGCGTAAAACTATGACCATAAAAAATATTATCTCCCAATATGAGTGCAACATTATCATCTTTAATGAACTCTTGCCCTAGGATAAAAGCCTGCGCTAGCCCATCTGGACTTGGTTGCTCTTTATACTGAATGCTCATGCCCCAATGAGAACCATCACCTAAAAGACGCCTGAAAGCGTTTAAGTCGCTTGGCGTGCAAATTACTAAAATTTCATTTATCCCTGCCAACATTAATACGGACAGCGGATAAAATATCATCGGCTTGTCATAAACTGGCAACAGCTGTTTACTCACGGTAGTCGTTAAAGGGTAAAGCCTGGAGCCATTTCCTCCAGCTAAAATAATTCCTTTCATTTAAACTCCACGTTACTAAAGATTAGGGTCATGAACTCAATCGATATACTTGCAAAAATAAGGACAATTAGCTAATAAACCGACAGAAACTAATGCCCAGTGCAGAATTTATGAATTAATTTACATACATAGTCAATTTGTTCATCCTGCATTTCAGGAAATATCGGTAAAGATAAGATTCTTGATTGATTATAGTGTGCATTTGGAAATTCTTCCGGCAAATGGTTAAACCGTCTATATGCATCTAAAAATGGAAGCGCAGTTGGATAGTTGACAACTGTTTCAACATTATTCTCTTTCAAAAAAGACGATAGAGCGTCTCTGTTTTGATGCTGAATGACAAACAAATGCCAAACATGGCAGCTGTCTTGATAAATATTCGGTAATCCAATCGAAGAGGTATTAGCCAACTTTTCAAGATACTTTCTGGCTATCTCTTGACGCTGCTCGGTCCATTTCTCAATATGATCTAGCTTGACATTAAGCACAGCGGCTTGAAGACTGTCGAGGCGACTATTGATGCCTTCGATATCATGTATTCCCTTGTTCAATCCCCCATGACGAGCAAATTTAGTCATATGCTCAGCCAGCTTGGTATTAGAACATACTATTGCTCCGGCATCTCCTATCGCGCCAAGATTCTTACCTGGATAAAAAGAAAAAGTCGCAGCATCACCCATCGTACCAACCTTCTGACCCTTATATGTGGCTAGATGTGCCTGAGCACAATCTTCTACAACCCACAAGTCAAACTCCCTCGCTATATCAATTATCTCGTCCATATCTGCTGGTTGACCGAACAAATGGACAGGAATGATTCCTACAGTTTGGTCAGTAATCTTTTCTCGTATCTTGCTCGCGTCAATCGTATAGTCATTTGACTTAGTATCACAAAATATAACCTTGCCTCCAGCCTGTGTAACAATTTCCGAGGTGGATATCCAAGAATGCGCCGGCACTATAACTTCTTGATTATTCTTTAATCCTAAAGCTTTTACTGCGATATATAGTGCATCTGTGCCGTTAGCGCAGGAAATGCAATGTTGTGTTCCAATCAGACTGCTGAACCGCTCTTCAAATTCCGTTACATATTGACCTCTAATAAATGAAGATTCATCAATAACATTACTTATTGCCCTGTCAATCTCTTGACGGATAGAGCTATGATGCTTATGAAGATCATTGAATGGCACTTTCATTATTTTTTAACTCCAAAAACATACGACGTTTAAATTATTTACAGGTAACGCAAAGACAACTATCAATTCATAGAATCAAAACCAAGCAAGATCAAAGCTTTCGTCTCTAAAAAACTAATTCATTTAGTCTAAAAAGTATTTAATCTTTAGAAACCGAAAATCTAGTAAGGTCAGTGATTATCATATCTGGCGATAACTGCTTTAAGTAAGAGAAATTGCGTATTCCTGAGAGAACAGAAACAGACGTCAAATTCATCTTTCTAGCACATCCAACATCAGCTTCTGAGTCACCAATCATATAACCTTTAACACTTGGAAAAAGGTCATCTATAAGCGCTGACTTTTGATCGCAACCGGGGAGATTAAATAGATCAGATGTAGGAGATATTATCTTTTGGAAAAAATGCTTTATACCCAACCTGTCTAACTGATTGATTAAGTTTGATCGATTTTTTCTAATTGTTAAAATACACAGCGGGAATTCTTCAACTAACTCATCAAGACAAGAAAGCACTCCAGTAATTAGCGTGTCATTTTTTAGGTATTCCTCTAGTTCAATATTCTGTATTTTAAATTGCCTAAATCTATTTAAATCTGCCTGTATGCCCAGCAATTGAAAAATCTCTTCATCACAAGCACCTGATCGTTTCAGATCCCAGAAAACATTATGATTCGGTATGCGAAATCCTAAGAACGCTTCATATAGTTTGATATACTTTAATCGCACATCTAAAAGTGTCCCATCTAAGTCTAGAAATACTATAATCTTTCTCTCTTATAATCGTATATTTGTTTTAGTACGTCCGCTCTATTTTCAAATACAAACCCTGGGAAATACCTCTTAAACCTGCCACTATCAAATTGAAATCTAGTTTCTCTGGATGAGCCATTGTCGAAAGAAATATCAACTTCCGGATTTAAATCCTTTATAATATCGACTAATCCGAGCATCGTCAGAGCATTTCCTGACACCAAGTTAATGGAAGTGTTGATTCGCTGACCTACTGATCGAAGAATAATTTCCGCCACATCACTTACTGATACAAAATCACGACTACTCGAACCATCTCCTGTCACAACTATTGGCATTCCATTGGCTGCCGCCCCAAGGAACCTATTTACCACTTTAGGACTGGTGTCATACTCTCCAATAATTTGTGGTAATCGAAAGTTTAAAAGTGGGATCGACAACTGAGTTAATCGGACTTTAAGCAGTATTTCACAGGCCACTTTAGACGCTGCATAATTAGTTAATGGATTTAGCACCGTTGACTCGTCGATGACAGAATCGCAAACACCATAAACATCAACAGAGCTTGTAAATATAACCTCTGCAACGGGAGTCCGTTCTAGAGCCAATAATAAATTCTTTACCATCAGGAGATTATCAAACATAACCTCAAAGCTATCTTTCGATGAAGAAGCGTATGGTATATGATTTGCTGTCATGATTATCGTAGTAGATTTTGTTGCTTTTTTGGCTAAATAGTCACTTACAACTTCAGCGTCACATAAATTAACTGTTTTTGAATCTGGACATGTTAACTCTCCATTCAAACTAGCTAATTTTTTAACCAATTTTTTGCCCAGAAAACCTGATGCACCAAATAAAAGCACACTAGTCATATTTCAACCCTGAGAGTTGCTCTTGGTAACTTTTTTCAACAGATGTAATTTCCTCATCAACTAATAATCGCGGCTCACTATCAATACCTCTAATCCAATTTAGGCCCTCATCAAGCGGATTAATTTCCCCCTTCCAATCAACCTCTTCTCCAAATGCCAGCTTGACATAAATCTCTGGAAAATTTACACCTGCTTTGGTGAAGAAATAATGCGTAGTGAAAAATTTACCAATATTAATTTCAGTGGCATTTGGATACCCACGTTTATCATAAGTCATATCGACACTAAAAATACCATGAGGGCAGTCATCAATTGCAAAGATAATTTCTTGAGAGAGTTTGTCAATCAGGTCACTCTTAATAGTCCTACCAGTTCCGGTCATACCAGTAACACCTGATTGAGCTCTGTTTCCAGCCTCCCAATACAGACGTTCTCGAGATTGAGCTACTACTAGATCGCCTTGATTATAAATGGCCATCCAAGTCACGGAATCGGGTGTCAATTTTTCCGCGGCTGTATATATGCCCCATCCGTTATTTTTGTTTATATGCATCAAAGCTTCATCATATTCAGGAGATGATAACGACCCTTTTCCTGCGGCACCCTTAATCTCTCTAATCCAAATATCTTCACCAAAACATTTGTAAGCCGCTTTTAAATCATCTGGATTTTTCAACAAAATAGTTTTCGGTACAGGAATTCCCGCGTTAGCCCATTTTTCATAGGACAAAAATTTATCTCTTAAAATCTCTACTGACTTTTGAGAAGGTAAAAAGGTCTTACATTTTAATCTGTGTCTATTGGCGGATATAACACCAACCTCAACATCTGGCTGAGTATGAAGGAAATCAATATTATATTTTTCAATTAAATAGTTAAGATAAGGAATATATGCCGAATCGGTTGCCTTTGGGCACATTTCAATATCATCAGTTTCTGCTCTGTGAATTGTATATTTATTACAATCAACGCCTAATGTGTAATAGGTTTCTTCCGCATCTTTAAGCGAACGCACAAAATTGATGGCTGGAGCTCCGCCAGCCGCGGTCACGAGTATTCTATGCATTGATACACCTTTTTCTAACTTCATAAATTATAATGCCAAAATTTTCCCAGCCGTCATTTAGACACTTTTACCTAACTTGCAAAATTGCGGACTGAAGGGTAAGAAAACCTCCTTTTTAGTCTCTATCGACTCATAAATAGCTGAAATCAACTCAACACTCTTTCTACCTTGTATACCATCCACCATATGCTGGCGATCTTCTCTAATACTTTTGACTACACTTTCGTAATAAGCTTGATGACCAAAGCCATAGACGTTGGGAGGGTTCACCGAGTACATTTCCATAACATCTTTGTCTGCATCAAGTGGCTCTTGAAAATTCCAATGCAACATTTTGTTAACGGCGAAACCTCCAATTTCAACTGACCCCATCTCACCAAGTATTGATAAAGAGCCCTCTAAGTCTTTAGGCCTTATTGCAGTTGTTGCTTCGATAACACCTAAGGCACCACTAGTAAATTTTAGTATTACTACAACAGTATCTTCCGCCTCTATAGCTGCTAGAGCCGTTAGGCCTTTAGCATGTACTGATTCAACAGGTCCAAGCATGTACTGAAGAAGATCGACATGATGACTCGCTTGATTGGTCAGAACGCCTCCATCCATTGCCCACGTACCCCTCCAGGATGCCTGATCATAATAGCTTTGATCCCTACACCATCGTACCCTAACAGTGCCCAAAAATAACTTTCCCAGCCTTCCCTCCTCCAATGCACTTTTTAATTTGACGACAGGTACATTAAATCTATTTTGCTTAACAACAAACAGGCGGCACTTATTCGTATCACAAGCCTCAATCATCCTATCGGCATCGTCGATTGTTAAAGCCATAGGCTTTTCTACTACTATATGTTTTCCGTATTGTGACAAGCGAATTACATGCTCCGCATGATAACCACTCTCGGTCAACACAGAAACAACATCAATCTCTTCTTTCGACATCATCTCATCCATATCAGTGTAATATGGAATACCAAATATATCTCCCAGCTCTTTTGCCTTCCCAAGATCAACATCACAGACTGCGGCAAGGCATGTGTTCTCTATTTGGCCATATCCTAACAGCTCACTGTGCCTCTTTGAAATTCTCCCACAACCTACCAAAGCAAATTTAAGCTTCATAATTTTCCTTACCGCTGCATTTTAAAAAATATTACTGAGATTTATAGTGTGCATTGCACAAAACCTACATTTTTGGAATTAAACAACTGAATTCATTCCATAGGAATACTCTGAGAATATCCATTCTTAATAAGAAGCGCCTCTTTCTGGGCGGCCTTTAAATCAAACGCTACCATTTCAGCACACATCTCTTGCGCTGAAATTTCCGGTTTCCAACCAAGTTTTATTCTAGCCTTGGAAGGGTCTCCCAAAAGAGTTTCGACCTCTGTTGGCCTAAAGTACCTCTCATCAATCCGCAGAATTACATCACCAGCTTTTACCCCAGGGCAGTTACTACCATGTATCGCAGCGACCACACCAATCTCTTTGACTCCAGTGCCACGAAATTCTATTTCTAATCCTAGCTCTTTTGCAGTCCACAAGATAAATTCACGGACGCTGTACTGTAGACCTGTAGCAATTACAAAGTCATCCGGAATGTCTTGTTGCAACATCATCCATTGCATCCTGACATAATCTTTAGCGTGACCCCAGTCGCGAAGAGCGTCGATATTACCCATATAAAGACAGCTTTCTAGACCTTGAGAAATATTGGCTATTCCTCGGGTGATTTTCCTTGTGACAAAAGTTTCTCCACGTCTCGGACTCTCATGATTGAAGAGAATCCCGTTACAAGCATACATACCATATGCCTCTCGATAATTAACCACTATCCAGTACGCGTATAATTTGGCGGCCGCGTAAGGACTTCGAGGATAAAATGGTGTGGTTTCCGTTTGAGGGATTTCTTGAACCTCACCATATAACTCTGAAGTGGACGCTTGATAAAATTTAGTCTTCTTCTCTAAACCTAATATTCTCATAGCCTCCAAGATTCTGATTGTCCCCAATGCATCAACATCCGCTGTATACTCCGGGCTTTCAAAACTAACAGCCACGTGACTTTGAGCTCCAAGGTTATAAATCTCATCAGGTTGAGTATCTTGAATAATCCGAATGAGATTACTAGCATCTGAAAGATCGCCATAATGAAGCTTGAAATTCGAGCTTTCTACATGAGGATCTTGATAAATATGGTTCACTCTCTGAGTATTGAAAGAGCTGGAACGGCGCTTAATACCATGAACAATGTAACCTTTTTCAAGTAAGAATTCTGCTAAATAGGAACCGTCTTGCCCTGTTATACCTGTAATAAGTGCTACTTTTTTAATCACTTTTATATTGCTCCAAAAAGTTCTTATAGGCCAACTTCAAACCTTCTTCCAAGGAGATTTTCGAATGCCACCCAAGATTATTCAGACGCCCACTATCCATTAATTTTCGTGGCGCACCATCAGGCTTACTCTCATCCAACACTATGGAGCCCTCGTAGCCTACAGTTTTCGAAATCATAGAAGCTAATGCGGCTATTGAAATATCTGATCCACAACCTACATTAATATGGCTTAACATCGGCTCAGTATGCTGAGCATATGTCTCATCATCTAAGTTCATAACAAAAATACTCGCTTCAGCCATATCATCGACATAAAGAAATTCACGCAGAGGTTTTCCAGAACCCCAGACAGCAACTTCTGGTGACATATCTATTTTTGACTCATGAAACCGTCTAATTAAGCCTGGAATAACGTGACTATTTTCGGCATGATAATTATCACCCGGGCCATAAAGGTTTGTGGGCATGACACTCCGATAGGAGATACCATGACGATCTCCATATTGCCTGTTATAACTCTCACACAACTTAATACCGGCTATTTTTGCAATCGCATAGGGCTCATTAGTAGGCTCGAGCAGCCCAGTAAGGAGGCATTCTTCACTCATTGGCTGTGCCGCTAACTTTGGGTAGATACAACTGGACCCCAGAAAAAGTAATTTTTTTACACCTGCACTAAAGGCAGCATGAATGACATTTGTTTGAATAATAAGATTGTCATAAATAAAGTCTGCCGGAAAGCTGTTATTAGCATAGATACCGCCCACCTTGGCCGCACACAAGTAAACTTGATCAGGCTTCACCTCATCAAAAAAGGCGTTAACTGCCAATTGATTTTTAAGGTCTAGCTCAGCCTTAGTTTTAGTAATAATCACTGCCGACTGATCTTGTTGCTTGAGCATTCGCAAAATCGTGGAGCCAACCATACCTTGATGGCCTGCTATAAAGATCCTGGAGGGCCTATTCAACATACATCTCTACCATACCTATCTTCGAACCTGACAATATCATCTTCACCTAAGTAGGTACCTGTCTGAATCTCTATTAGCTCTAAATCAATCTCTCCGGGGTTCTCTAAAGCATGAATCACACCCAGTGGAATGTAAGTAGATTCATTTTCAGATAATAGAAAGGTTTCCGCCCCATTTGTTACTCTCGCTAGACCCGATACCACTACCCAATGCTCAGCGCGATGATTGTGCAGCTGAACACTTAACTTAGCACCCGGCTTGACCGTTATTCGCTTCACTTGATATCCCTCTCCATGGTCAATCGAATCATATTTACCCCACGGGCGGGAGACTTCCTGATGAAATTCCAACTCACTGCGTGCATCAAGCTTTAACTTCTGTGTAATGGCCTTAATATCTTGCACGCTGTCTCTGTCTGCAACCAAAACAGAATCTTTAGTACAAACAATCACTAAGTCATTTACGCCAATGGCAGTCACCAATTTGTCATCTGACCTCACATAACAACCATTGACATCGCTTAAAATAACATCTCCAGAAGTAAAATTATCATCTCCATCCTTTTCACTCACACTCCAAAGTGACGACCATGTCCCAACATCACTCCAATCAGCGTTCATTGGAACGACTACCGCATCTCTTGTGTTTTCCATTACTGCATAATCAACTGATTCGCTGACACACCCTTCAAACTTTTCTTTGGCAATACGGAAAAAATCTAAATCAGATCTAACATCCATCATAGCTTCTTCACATGCCTTATAAATCTCGGGTCTAAAGGTCCTTAGCTCGCTTAGATAGACGCTAGCCCTGAACAAAAACATACCGCTATTCCAATAATACTCACCTGAATCGATATACTCTTTGGCTAAATCAAAAGATGGTTTTTCAACAAAAGCGTCTACAACAAATCCAACACCTGCTGACTTACCTCTTCTAATGTAGCCATAACCTGTATTAGGTTCATTTGGAACTATTCCAAAAGTGACTAGCTTTCCGGCTTCTGCTAGTGGAACCGCCGCATTTATCGCCCGATCAAAAGCCGATTGATCTTTAATTACATGATCAGCAGAAAGAATAAGTAATAACGGGTCATCCTCACGAGACAAAGCCCCAAGAGCAATGGCAGGTGCAGTATCTCGGCCTATCGGCTCCAAAATAATAGGCCCTAACTTATTAATCTGACGAAGCTGCTCTGCTGCATAAAACCTATGCTCCTCATTGCATATCGTAATCACCTCATTCACAGCAAGACCAGCTAGACGCTTAACCGTCGACTGAAGCATAGAATCTTGACCTACCAAATTCAAAAACTGTTTAGGAAACGCAGATCTAGATAAAGGCCAGAGTCGCGATCCAGAACCTCCCGCAAGGATGACTGCACATATACTCATCGAATTAACCGCCATCTTTTATATTAATAAATAAACTCACAAAAATTTTGACAGTTTTTTGACTTCTAAACAAACTCTATCGGCCACTGATGGTGCTGATGTCCATTTACCGCCGTATACCGTCATTAATTTGCCAATAGTTTCAACCTTGCATTCTCTACTTGCCACACTAAAACTACGCTTACCCAAGTTCTGATTAGTAGTGACAATTGGCCGCACACCGCTAAACCTAGAAACCACGTGTGACTCATTAATCTGGCGCGTGAAATTATCGTTAAATATGCTTATTAAATAATCACACTCTTCCTGCGAACATTTTGCTTCTCCTGGCTGGGACTGAGAAACCTCTGTCGTGCCGATCAAAGTTTTCCCCAAATAAGGCATAACGAAAACAATCCGGCGTCCCTCGTCTTCCTGAAATATGTATGAAGCGGATATCTCATGATCAACAATTAAATGGCTGCCGCGTATTAGTTGTAAGTCAAATTTTGTATCAATATTATTTACTTTATTAATATGCGCAGCCCACGGCCCAGCAGCGTTTATTATAAGATCATACTGTTTAACATCTAGAGCATTCGACCCTAGCTCCCCATTTTCTGTTACATATTCAATACTTGTATCTTCATAGATGACTGCGCCGCATAATTCCGCCTGCTTTTGGACCCAATAACCCAAGCGTTCTTCATTCATCTGTGCGTCATAAAAGCTAACAGACCCAGATAAGTTTCGAGAACTAATGTCTGGATATGAAACCATAGTATTCTTTGAACCAAGAAATCGCGTAGGGCCTAAAGAGTGACTTCCAGCAAGAATTCTATACAGCAATGCCCCAGCAAATATTTTAATCCCAGACCTATAACTATGTCGATATACCGGTATACAAATCTTTATAGGCCAGCAGAATTCAGGAGCATTTCTTAACCACCAAGCCCGATCTAACAGAGACTCTCTCACGAGTCCCAAATGCCCTTGCTCTAAATATCTAATCCCGCCATGTAATAACTTAGATGAGGACGAACTTGTTTGCTTTAATACCTTACCTGACTCATATACATGGACATTATGGCCTTCACTAGACAGTCGCCACGCAATCATAAGGCCATTTATACCACCACCAATTATTCCAAGTTTCATATTCAATCGCTACTAAACACATCTCGCGTGAAAACTTTAGCGTTACAATCACTAAGATCACTAGCATTTCGATTCGCCACAATGATATCTGATTTCGCTTTAAACTCCTCTAAATCTCTAACAACTCGGAACCCAGAGAGAAAAACATCCTCCAACAAAGGTTCGTATATTAAAATCTCAACACCAGAAGCCTTTACTCTTTCGATGATTCCTTGGATTGCAGAAGATCTAAAATTATCACTCCCTTGCTTCATCACTAAGCGGTAAAAGCCTACAGTTTTGGGGTTTTTCCTCAGAATATGTTCAGCAATAAAATCTTTTCTAGTCGTATTGGAAGATACTATTGCCTGAATAAGCGTTTGCGGAACCTGGCCGAAATTGGCTAGAAGCTGCTTTGTATCTTTAGGCAGACAGTAGCCTCCATAACCGAAGGACGGATTATTATACCCTGCTCGAATTCTATCATCGAGACAAACACCATTAATTATTTCCTTTGTATCAAGTCCATGAAAGAGTGCATATGAATCCATCTCATTAAAAAAAGATACACGCATCGCTAAGTACGTATTCGCGAATAATTTTACCGCCTCAGCCTCAGCCGACTCAATAAATAAGGGCTCGATAACATTATTTTTTGACGCTTTTACCAACAAATCTCCAAATTTTCGACCTAAAGCACACTTACTACCAACAATAATCCGAGATGGATATTGGTTGTCATATAAGGCATACCCCTCACGCAAGAATTCAGGTGAAAATACGATCCTATCAGTCTTATACTGATCCCTAAGAGTCTGCGTATGACCAACAGGAAGCGTAGATTTAATAACGATAAGAGCCTTGTGATTATAATCCATCGCATCTTTTATAACTCTATCAACCGAGCTTGTGTCAAAATGATTTGTTATTGGATCGTAATCAGTTGGTGTCGCCACAATAATAAATTCAGCATCTGAATATGCGACCTTTATGTCCAACGTTCCAGATATAGAAAGAGCATCCTCAGCAAAAGATATCTCGATTTCTTTATCTACAACAGTAGACTGCCTATTATTTATTTTTCTAATGCGCTCAGCATCGATATCTAGCACAGTCACATCATTAAAAGCAGCAAGAAGAACCGCCTGTGAAATGCCTACATATCCAGAACCAACAACTGTTACTTTTACTTTCAAAGATCATACCCCTGATAAAAATCAACATAACTTCTGACTATGAACAAAGGGAAGTTGATAAACCAACCCCTAAAGAGACACGTCAAAGTAAGCAGAAAAATTAACAACAAACTAGCTTAGTGGGAAGAAGAACAAATTCGCAAAATCGGGAATTTCAGAGGCACATTGAATATCCCTATCTGTCTCGACACAAAAACATCTATAATTAGCGAACGTAGAAAAAATCCATTCTTTTGATTCCTTTCTAACCTCGATAATAAAAATAGTTTTTTCCAATCCTTCAATGATAGAACGATTAAAGAAAATATTCTCTTCCGCCCCCTCAATATCGATTTTTACAAAGTCAGGCACACCAAACCTACTTACTGCCGACGCTAGAGTCGTTTGCTCCACAATTTCGAAAGTTTCGAAATTAGCAGAATCAATAGTCGAAGAACTCCTACCGCCAGTACCATTATCTATTCCCAAGTTTATGATACCTTCTTCCTCACCAACCGCGCTCTTACAAAGAGAAACATGAGGTATTTCATTAAGAACCTTATTCAACGATAAGAATTTGAATGCTTCGGGATTAGGCTCAAAACTGACCACCCTGCCATTTGGACCAACAGCATCAGCAAAAAATAGCATGTACTGGCCAATATTTGCTCCAATATCAAAAACTAGATTATTTTGCTTAACAAGCTTCTCATCTAAAATAATTTTTTTTATATCTTCCTCATAAAAAGCACTACTTTTGAATAAAAATATCAGATGTTTGGCAACTGGATAGTACAAATTGAACGCTGTCTTAGGTAGAGGCTTATTCGTAATTATCTCACCAAAAAAAACAGTCATAATGAACTTAATTAAAGGGCCTAGACTTTTCCTAAAATACTGAGACAAATGATTTTTCAAACTCATTACCTTATTACTCCTTATATATTTTCAGCTTCAAATAGAGCCTCTAGAAGAGCCTTAACCCTCAAATCTCTCATACACACCGCTCTGAGTTATAGTCCACCAAAGGCAGATGAAAGCTATTATCGAATCCTACCAGCCACTCTTTTCAATAAGCTTTTTTATATACTGGCTGGTATCAGGATCACGCATACCCACCGCTAAATTCGCACTCAAAAAACCCTGCTTGTTGCCACAATCAAAGATGCCAGCGTCAGTCTCAAAGGCATTTAATCCGTCAAGCTTAATTAGCCCATCCAGCGCATCGGTCAGTTGTATCTCACCGCCAACACCCGCAACAGTGGTCTCAAGCAGATCTAGCACTTTAGAAGGAAGAATATAGCGTCCCAGCACGGCTAAATTGGAGGGCGCACTATTTGAGGAGGGCTTTTCAACCAAACCCTGTAAGGGAATACTTTTGAACGGTTCGCTCGGCTCTCCGTTTAAATCAGCAACTCCATAATTTTCAATGGCATCTGAACTTACACGCTCAAACATCACCTGGCCTACACTGGTCTCACTCCACGCATCAACCATTGATGTGAAGCTATAATTTATATCGCGAGACTCTTTGTCGAGCACCAAAACATCAGGCAGTAGCACCGCAAAGGACTCATTATTTAATAGATGTTTAGCGCACAGGACCGCGTGACCTAAGCCTAGCGCATCGCTCTGCCTTACAGAGGTCACCGTGACATATGCGGGTATGATATTTTTTACCGTGCCCAAGATCGTCTCTCTGCCCTTCTTTTACAGCCGGTTCTCAAGCTCATAGTGGGCATCAAAATGGTTTTCGATCGCCTCTTTGCCACTTCTTGTAACAAGTATGATTTCAGTGATGCCCGCTGCGATGGCCTCTTTAACCACGTGCTCGATAATGGGACGATCATACACGGGTAATAATTCTTTTGGGATCGCCTTGGTCGCAGACAGCATGGTGTCGTCACCATGAAGGGCTAAGAATTGCTTGGGGTGTGCGGCTCGAGATGAAGGCCATAGGCGTGTGCCTGAGCCACCCGCCATAACGACAGCTTTAATCATGTGCGTTGTGCTTCCTATTTAATAACCAACTCGTATAGTTACGCATATAAGGGTGCAATTTTTCATCTTTAGCCGCCACTCCCAGATCAAACCACTTAAATTCACCATGCTGATCATCTAAGGCTATTTGAGGTTTAGATTTAAACTCTGCATAGTGGGGCAGGTTCACATAATGAGTTGACGTGTTTTCATCAAGGGCACTATTGTTATAAAAATGATCCCACATACCCATTAAAGCAAAATCCTCTACCGCGATGCCACTTAACCCTAATTCCACTTCAGCAATCCTAAGCAATGCATCCTGCCAGGTTTCATTTTTATGGATTCGTCCTCCCGGGGTAAACCATATTCCTTTTAGCGGCTCATTAATTCGCTTACCGAGCAGGATTTGACCATTACAGATCAAGCACAGATCTATAGACACTAAAGGTGTATTTTCTATAACGGTCTTGAAGGTTTGTGTATCTAGCATTGAATCTTCTTTTTTAATTCTAATAGCCGATAATAGCCTTTATCGAGCGTTAGATTCCGAACGTCTGCTTTATAGAATCAAACTCTATGGCATCAAGCCTAGGACCAAACTGCCCCACCACTCGAGCTGCTGATTCATTGGCAAGCTCCGCCGCC
>Ga0206128_1000666_pt1 | contig 37826 bp, 35 predicted proteins | sample Helgoland_Spring_7_FD_148601 | JGI IMG/M metagenome (GOLD analysis project Ga0206128, IMG submission 148601) | Pelagic subsurface seawater microbial communities from Kabeltonne, Helgoland, North Sea - Helgoland_Spring_Bloom_20160426_1 | ecosystem: Environmental > Aquatic > Marine > Epipelagic ... | reverse complement strand
AAAGATGGACAATGCAGCCAAATCACTTTATCTGAAGGATGCACCATTTGTTTTAAAATCGAAAGACTTTTATTTCGCCCTTTTTGCCCCTGTCGAATTTTTTTATTCAAGCCTCCAAAAAGCTGAACGAATACTGTAGCGAGCGTAATGATGATGTTGTAAAAAAGTCTCAATAGATTTTATTTGTAGCTAAAATACATTCTTTATATTAATTTTAAGACTTAGCAATGCTAATTTTGTATTTTTGTGTATTGCAAAATGTATTGCTTAGAATCATAATTTAAAGACATGAATAAAATTCAAATGGTTGATCTCAAAGGTCAATATGCTTCTATAAAAGAAGTTGTGAATTCTTCTATTCAAGAAGTAATTGATACGGCTTCATTTATTAATGGCCCCAAGGTCAAAGAATTTCAATCCAATTTAGAAGCGTATTTAGACGTGAAGCACGTCATTCCATGTGCTAATGGAACAGATGCGCTGCAAATAGCGATGATGGGATTAGGACTAAAACCAGGAGATGAAGTGATTACTGCCGATTTCACTTTTGCTGCAACTGTTGAGGTTATCGCATTACTCGGACTTACACCCGTTTTGGTTGATGTAGATCCTGACAAATTTAACATTGATATAGAGGCAATTAAAAAAGCCATCACGCCAAAAACAAAAGCAATTGTTCCTGTTCATCTATTTGGACAGTGTGCCAATATGGATGCCATTATGGAACTTGCAAAAGCGCATAATTTATTTGTGATTGAGGATAATGCTCAAGCTATAGGGGCAACATATACATCAGAAAACGGATCTAAAGCTAAAGCAGGAACGATAGGGCATGTTGCTTCAACATCTTTTTTCCCTTCCAAAAATCTAGGTTGTTATGGCGATGGTGGCGCAATATTCACCAATGACGACGCCTTAGCACATACCATTAGAGGTATTGTAAATCATGGCATGTATAAACGCTATCACCACGATGTCGTAGGCGTTAATTCAAGATTAGATTCTATACAAGCAGCAGTTTTAGATGCCAAACTTCCTAAACTTGATAGCTATAATAAAGCTCGTCAATCGGCCGCACGTAAATATAACGCTGCTTTTAAAAATCATCCTAATATTGTTACTCCAAAAGCTGGTAACGGCTGTGAAACGATTTGCGACAATTGTGATTGTCATGTGTTTCACCAATACACTTTAAAAATTCAAAATGCAGATAGAGACGCGTTAGTAGCCCATTTACAGGCACATGATATTCCTTGTGGCGTCTATTATCCAATTCCATTACACAAGCAAAAGGCTTATGTAGATGACCGCTATAATGATGCGGATTTCAGCGTAACTAACAAATTAATCGATGCCGTAATTTCATTGCCAATGCATACCGAATTGGACGATGATCAAATAGATTTTATCACTACAACTGTCATTGATTTTTTGTCTAAATAAATACAGTATGAAATCGAGTGTTCTTATTTTATTAACCCTATTTTCTATAAATATGGTTGCACAGGATGTGCATTTGCATTGTGGAAAAATTATTGACACAGAAAACAGTGAAATTTTAACGCAGAAAACCATTGTGGTTTCAGGAAAAAAATAACCTCTATCATAGATGGCTATACCGATATTTCAAACACAGACGATACAAGTATTGATTTAAAATCAAGCACGGTTATGCCAGGACTCATAGACTTACATGTTCACATGGAGAGTGAGTACAGTCCAAAAAAATACATGGAACAATTTACAGCCAATGAAGCAGATGTAGCTTTTAAGTCTGTTAATTATGCACGTATGACTCTAATGGCAGGATTTACAACAGTAAGAGATTTAGGCGGTTCAGGAGTTAACATAGCACTTCGAAATGCGATAAACCAGGGGCACATAGTTGGGCCACGTATTTTTACAGCTGGAAAAGCAATTGCAACAACTGGAGGACATGCCGATCCTACCAATGGAATGAAAACCTTTTGATGGGTGATCCAGGTCCAGAGCAAGGTGTTATTAATGGTCTTGATGAGGCCAGAAAAGCGTTTAGAAAGCGCTATAAAAATGGTGCGGATAATATCAAAATCACGGCTACTGGTGGGGTACTTAGTGTTGCCAAAAACGGACAAAACCCACAATTTACATTAGAAGAAGTACAAGCAATCTGTGCAACAGCTAAAGACTATGGGATGATTATTGCAGCTCATGCGCACGGCGATGAAGGCATGCAACGCGCTATAATTGGCGGGGTGACTACTATCGAACATGGCACTAAAATGAGTACACAAACCATGGATTTAATGAAATAATACGGGACCTATTTGGTGCCTACAATTACTGCTGGAAAAGCCGTTGCTGATAATGCTAAAATTAAAGACTTTTATCCTGAAATTATTGTTCCTAAAGCCTTAGAGATTGGTCCCAAAATTCAAAACACATTCGCAAAAGCCTATAAACGCGGCGTTAATATCGCGTTTGGGACAGATGCTGGGGTATTTCCTCACGGATTAAATGCCAAAGAATTTGGCTATATGGTAGAGGTAGGAATGCCTCCTATGGCAGCTCTTCAGTCTGCTACGCTTACCAACGCTAAGGTACTTGGGTTGTCAAATGAATTAGGGCAATTAAAAGCAGGGTATTTGGCAGATATTGTTGCAACTAGTGACGACCCTACAACAAATATTGCGACACTTGAGCATGTAACTTTTGTAATGAAAGAAGGTGTTGTTTATAAAAACTAAGGTTCTACCGTTTTTTTAGGACGATTTAGAAAAGAGGAGATTAGTAGTAAAATCATCCCAGTAGTTACTGATAAATCCGCGACATTAAAAATCCCGGTTCTAAAGACGCCTCCAAAATCCATAAATAAAAAGTCGGTTACCGAGCCATATAAAAAACGATCATAAAGATTTGCAATTCCACCGCCAGCTATAGAAGAAAACCCAACAATTGATAGGCGGTCTAGTGTTGTATTGGTTAAAACATAATATAAAATAACACCCAAAACAATAACCGGAAGGATTAATAAAAATATAAGCTTCACTGTCGGATTTGAATCGCTACCCATACTTAAAAAGGCACCTGAATTTTCAACATTCATCAACTGCAGTTGTTTTCCTAAAAGTTCAGTTCTAGAGCCCGGAATTACAGTTTCGCGCACAATTCCTTTTGAAATTTGGTCTAAACCAATATTAAATATAACAAGAATAAGTATTAAAAGAGATCTTATGTTCATGCTGTTTAGTTTTCAAAAGTTGCTGCAGATGTATTCATATCTCTGTTTATTTTTTTTACTAAACCTTGAAGTACTTTTCCGGGCCCAACTTCAATAAAATCAGTTGCTCCATCTTGAATCATTTGCTGAACAGATTGGGTCCATTTTACAGGCGCAGTGAGCTGTGAAATTAAATTCGCTTTAATCTCTGATTCATTTAGAACGGGCATTGCTGTTACATTTTGATAAATAGGACAACCGGGTGAATGGAATGTGGTGTTTTCTATAGCGGCTGCCAATTCTTCTTTAGCGGGAGCCATTAAGGGTGAATGAAAAGCACCTCCAACAGGGAGTACAAGTGCACGACGCGCGCCTTTTTCTTTGAGTACATCACAAGCCAAATGAATGGCATCAACTGCTCCAGAAATCACTAATTGTCCTGGGCAGTTATAGTTTGCAGCAACAACAACTCCGTCAATTGATTTACATGCGTCTTCCACAATTTCATTTTCTAAACCCAATACAGCAGCCATTGTTCCTTCTGTTAAATCACAAGCCTTTTGCATTGCCTGTGCACGTTGAGACACAAGTTTTAGACCGTCTTCAAAACGAAGTGTACCATTAGCAACCAAAGCTGAGAACTCACCCAATGAATGGCCTGCAACCATATCCGGTTGAAAGGAATCACCTAAACTTTTTGCCAAAATCACAGAATGTAAAAATATAGCCGGCTGTGTGACCTTGGTTTCTTTTAAGTCGTCAATACTCCCTTCAAACATGATGGATGTAATGTCAAATCCTAAAATAGAATTTGCGAGTTCGAAAAGTGATTTTGCTGCAGCTGAATTTTCGTAGAGTGGCAATCCCATCCCTGTAAATTGAGCACCTTGTCCTGGAAATATGTAGGCTTTCATATGATTTTTTTTAAGTATGTGTTAATGTCTTTTGTAAGTAATGAATGAAAAGTCAAATTTATGTAAATCATCTTTCTCATGAAATATTCTAGTGGTCTCTTCCCAAATAGTTTCACTTAGAATTGGAAAAAATGTATCGCCTTCAAAGTTGTGGTGTACTCTCGTTAATTCGATTGTATCTACAACGTTTAGGGCTTGTTTATAAATTTCGCCACCACCAATAATGAATGGTTTGCTGTCATGTTTTGCCTTTTTAATCGCATCTTCTAGAGCGTTCACGACGATGACTCCTTCAAGAGCCTTATAATTGTGCTGCCTTGTAATAACAATATGAGTTCTGTTGGGTAAGGGCTTCGGAAAACTCTCAAAAGTTTTTCGTCCCATGATAATGCAATGTCCAGAAGTAAGTGCTTTGAACCGTTTCAGATCCGTTTTTAAATGCCAAATTAAGTCATTGTCTTTACCAATCACATTGTTTTCAGAGACGGCGACAATAAGCGTGAGATTTGTAGGGTCGTTTGTTGTTTTCAATAGAATAAATTAGAGCACAAAAGTAAGGGTTTTTATGAAATTAAACCGCAACAGCACCTTTGATATGCGGGTGTGGGTCATAGCCTTCTAGGGTAAAGTCTTCATATGTGAAGTCAAAAATATTTGTTATCTCAGGATTTAAAGTCATTTTTGGTAGTGGTCGCGGATCTCTACTGAGTTGTGTTTCTACTTGCTCAATATGATTACTATATATATGCGCGTCTCCAAAAGTATGAATAAACTCTCCAGCTTCATAGCCGCAAACTTGCGCCATCATCAGAGTTAATAGGGCGTAAGAAGCAATATTAAAGGGGACGCCTAGAAAGATATCGGCACTACGTTGATACAGCTGACAAGAGAGCTTGCCGTTACTCACATAAAACTGAAAAAAGGCATGACACGGTGGAAGTGCGGCTTTATTGTTGGCTACATTTTCACTAAACGATTTTGAGGTATTGGGCAGAACAGATGGGTTCCAAGCAGATACTAACATGCGGCGGCTGTTAGGATTTGTTTTTAAGGTTTCAATAACTTCTGAAATTTGGTCAATTTCATCACTGTTCCAGTTGCGCCATTGATGCCCGTAAACTGGTCCAAGATCTCCGTTTTCGTCCGCCCAAGCATTCCATATTTTAACGCCATTTTCGGTGAGGTAATCCGTATTTGTATCGCCTTTTAAAAACCATAACAATTCATAAATAATTGATTTGAGGTGGAGTTTTTTGGTGGTCACCATCGGAAAACCTTCACTAAGATCGAAACGCATTTGGTGTCCAAATACACTTTTAGTGCCTGTTCCGGTACGGTCTCCTTTTTCATTTCCATTGTCTAACACATGGGATACAAGGTCTAAATATTGTTTCATTTTAGTGTGGTTTTATAAAGTTAAAAATAAAAAAAGCTTCAATCTTAAAGAAATTGAAGCTTGTAATAATTTTAAAAGTTATTAACTATTTAGCCAATAATTGCACCGGCGATCGTCGCCGATAAAAGGGAAGCAATAGTACCTCCAATAAGTGCTTTAATTCCAAACTCAGAAAGTGTTTTTCGTTGCCCAGGAGCTAAAGACCCTATTCCTCCAATTTGAATCCCTATCGAAGCAAAATTGGCAAATCCACAAAGCATATATGTCGCCATAATAACAGATTTTTCATATTTTAAATGTAATAGGTTTAGAGGGTTTTTCAAATCTGCTAACTGAATGTAGCCGACAAATTCACTTGCCGCAAGTTTTATGCCTAGGAGTTGCCCCATAAGCGCAACATCTTCTTTAGCAATTCCAATCAACCACATAAGCGGCGCAAAGGCGTATCCCAAAATAAACTCTAGAGAAAATCGTTTGTACGAAGTGTTAGAAGCGACCCAATCGTTTAAGGTTGTAAAATCACCAATCCAGCCTAGCATTCCATTTATCATTGCAATAAAAGCCAAAAAAACTAAGAGCATAGCACCAATGTTAAGCGCTAACTTTAAGCCCTCTGTAGTTCCGTTTGCAATAGATTCTAAAATATTTGAACCAATTTTTTCATTTGAAATATGAATTTCATTTTCAATTTTTTCAACTTGAGGATAGAGTATTTTTGATATGACAATTGCTCCTGGTGCAGCCATGACAGAAGCCGTTAATAAATGTTTTGCATAGAATAATCGCAACGCTTCATCTTCACCACCAAGAAATCCAATGTAAGCAGCCAAAACACCACCAGCAACGGTTGCCATACCACCAATCATAACTAATAATATCTCAGATCGATTCATTTTTTCCAAATAAGCCTTAATCATTAAAGGCGATTCGGTTTGTCCTAAAAATATATTACCTGCAACACTTAGACTTTCTGCTCCAGAAACTTGTAGTAGTTTACTTAATAGCCACGCCAATCCTTTAACGACGCGTTGAATTATGCCTAAATAAAATAAGACTGATGTTAAGGCAGAAAAGAAAATAACTGTTGGCAAAATTGATATGGCGAAAGTCACTAAAGGGGCCTCAATCTCACCAGTAGAGAAAGCAGCAAACAGAAACTTAGTTCCTTCCATTGTAAAGTCTAATACCGCAATGAAGAGACTGCCTACCCATTCAAAAAAGGATTGAACAAAAGAAACTTTCAGTACGCCTATCGCTAAAATAATTTGAGCGCTTAAGCCAAGTCCTACTGTTCTCCAGTTGATCGCTTTTCGGTTAGCACTTAAAAGGTAAGAAAGGAGAACTAACACAACCATACCTAAAACACCTCTTAGAAGGCTGTTCAGTGTAAATCCTTGACTTGATATGATTTCTGAAGTTGATTCCTGCGCAAAAATCGACTGAATATTTGTAAATATGACAAATATAATTAGCATTATTTTTTTCATGTGAACTGTTGTTATCTTTTAGAGATTTCGTCCCTTAATTTAGCAGCAGTTTCATAATCTTCATTTGCTACTGCTTTTTTTAATAATTTTTGTAATTCATCAATGGATTTGGGTTGATTTTTTTCGTTGGAAGGTTCAGCTTCTTCAGTTTCAAAGTCTAAATCCTCAAAAAGTAGGGCGTCTTCTGTCAGTTCTGGGTTATCGTCTTTTTTGGGATCGGTCTTCAGAATGATCCCAGCTTTTTCTAAGATATTTCTATAAGTGAAAATGGGTGCAGAAAATCGTAATGCCAATGCAATAGCATCGCTAGTTCTGGCATCGACAACTTCTTCAGCCCCCTCGCGTTCACAAATAATAGAGGCATAAAAAACACCATCAACGAGTTTGTGAATGATGACTTGTTTTACAACAATATCAAAACGGTCTGAAAAATTCTTAAAGAGATCGTGTGTTAGAGGTCTTGGGGGCTGAATGTCTTTTTCTAAAGCGATAGCAATAGATTGTGCCTCAAAAGCTCCAATGACAATTGGAAGTTTTCGTTGCCCATCGACCTCACTCAAAATCAAAGCATATGCACCGCTCTGCGTTTGACTGTATGAAATACCTTTTATGTTGAGACGAACTAAACTCATAAGTTATAACACAAAGAACAGTTTAAATTCGTAAAATACCAAACCCTTTACAAATAACTTTTAGGATTAAACACGAACCAACACGACTTTGAGTCGTGCTGTAAGTTAAGTGATTTATGCATTTTGGGCTTTGAAAACCTTTAGTTTTTCAATTAATTCAGGGACAACGTCAAAGGCATCACCAACGATTCCGTAATCGGCAGCTTTGAAAAAAGGCGCCTCAGGATCGGTATTAATGACCACTTTAATTTTTGAGGAATTGATTCCTGCTAAATGCTGAATAGCTCCAGAAATACCAATGGCAATATATAAATTTGTAGCGACAGGTTTTCCGGTCTGACCAACATGTTCGCTATGTGGTCTCCATCCTAAATCAGAGACGGGTTTAGAGCAAGCTGTTGCCGCGCCAAGAACGTCTGCCAAGTCTTCAATTAGACCCCAGTTTTCAGGGCCTTTTAAGCCACGACCTGCAGAAACAACTATATCTGCATCTGCAATAGTTACTTTGTCACTCGCTTTGTCAACAGAAGTAACTTTCGTTGAAGAGGGGGCTATACTTGGCGAAAAATTTTCTAGTTGTGCAGTAGTTTTGTTTTCCACTAAACCAAATGAATTATTAGAGACCCCAACAATTTTTATAGCGGTTGAGATTTCTGTATTACAAAAGGCTTTATTTGTAAAAGCAGAGCGTTTTACAACAAAAGGCTCTAAGCTCGAAGGCGCTGCAACAACGTTTGATGCATAACCAGCTTTTAAGCCAACTGACAAAAGTGGCGCAATGTAGCGACTATCGGCACTTGAACTTAAAACAACAACAGATGCGACTTCCTTTTCTGCAGCTTGTTTAATGATATCAGCATATATTTTTGCATTAAAGTCTGCTACAGAATTTGTATTTAACACCTTTTCAACGCCATAAGCACCTAACTCAGATGCATCTTCGATATTGAAGGTCAGAGCTACTAAAGAGGAACCCATAGCATCTGCTACGGCCTTTCCATAAGATGCGGCTTCTAAAGCTGCTTTTTTAAATTTTCCTTGTTCGGATTCTATATATACTAAAACGGACATATTTCTTATTTTAAAATTAATTAAATAACTTTTGCTTCATTATGAAGAAGGTTGATGAGTTCATCGATGTTTTCGGCATCCACTAATTTGACAGCGCCACGAGGGGCTGGTTTTTCGAAAGATACAGCTTGTGTTTTTGAGGCTTCTGCAGTAGGATCTACCACAGTAAGCGGTTTTTTTCGCGCCATCATAATTCCTCTCATGTTTGGAATTCTTAGGTCGCTTTCTTCGACCAATCCTTTTTGTCCACCAATTACTAGTGGTAAAACAGTTGAGATTGTTTCTTTACCGCCATCAATTTCGCGGACTGCAGTAGCAGTTGTCGCGTCGATCTCTAAGCTTATGCAATTTGTTACAAAGTTGGCATCGATCATTGCAGCAAGCATCCCTGGCACCATACCCCCATTATAATCAATGGATTCACGACCAGCTATGATAAGGTCATAGGCTCCTTCTTTTGCAGCGGCAGCTAAATAGGTGGCAACCGTATGGCCATCTGTGGCTTCAGCATTGATACGAATTGCTGCATCTGCGCCAATGGCAAGAGCTTTACGAAGAGTGGGCTCAGTTTCTGCTCCGCCAACACTGATGACATCTACAGTGGCGTTTTGTTTTTCTTTGAACCACATTGCTCGTGTCAGACCAAATTCATCATTTGGATTAATCACAAACTGTACGCCGCTGGTGTCAAACTTTGTATCTCCTTCGGTAAAATTTATTTTAGAAGTCGTGTCAGGAACATGACTTATACAGACTAATAGTTTCATTTGTTCGTTATGATTTAAGTAGAGCACGAAAGTAAATAAAAAACTTTAAATTTCCTATGCATGCATAGGAAATTTTAATGAATTCATGTAATTATAATTGAGTATTATTCTTATTTTTGTGCCTCATAAAATTCAATTAATGAAAACAATTCAGTTTAGAGAAGCAATATGTGAAGCGATGAGTGAAGAAATGCGTCGCGATGAAAGCATTTATTTAATGGGTGAAGAAGTTGCCGAGTATAATGGCGCTTACAAAGCTTCAAAAGGAATGTTAGATGAATTTGGCACTAAGCGGGTTATCGATACACCTATTGCTGAGTTAGGATTTTCAGGGATTGCAGTAGGGTCAACTATGACTGGAAATCGTCCCATTGTTGAATTTATGACCTTTAACTTTTCTTTGGTTGGTATCGATCAAATTATAAATAATGCGGCCAAAATCAGACAAATGTCAGGTGGGCAGTTTAAGTGTCCAATTGTTTTCAGAGGGCCAACAGGGTCTGCAGGTCAGTTGGGAGCAACACATTCACAAGCTTTTGAAAACTGGTTTGCAAATTGCCCAGGACTTAAGGTAATTGTGCCTTCCAATCCATACGATGCAAAAGGATTATTAAAAGCTGCTATCCGCGATGACGACCCCGTTATTTTTATGGAAAGTGAACAAATGTACGGCGATAAAGGAGAAGTTCCAGAAGGAGAATATATCCTTCCGATTGGCGTAGCTGAGATCAAACGCGAAGGAACCGACGTGACTATTGTGTCTTTTGGTAAAATTATCAAAGAAGCTTATGTTGCTGCCGAGACCTTAGCTAAAGAGGGCATTTCTTGCGAAATTATTGACTTAAGAACCGTACGACCATTAGATATTAATACAATTTTAGAGTCTGTTAAAAAAACAAACCGTTTGGTAATTCTTGAAGAAGCATGGCCATTTGGAAATGTATCAACAGAAATTACATATCAAGTTCAAGAGAAAGCTTTCGATTTCTTGGATGCCCCAATTATCAAAATCAACACAGCAGATACTCCTGCACCATACTCACCAGTCTTACTAAAAGAGTGGTTACCCAATAATGAGGATGTTGTAAAGGCAGTAAAAAAGGTTTTATACAAGTAAAATTTGTATAATCTATAGTGTTTTAAGTTGTGGATGACGTATAAAATATGAGATACTATCTATTATTTTTAGTGTTGATTTTATCAATACCTAGTTCAGCACAAACGAAAGTTAGTGGCACTGTCTATGACCAAGACAAGCAACCAGTTGCATTTGCAAATGTTCTTTTCAAGGGCTCTTCTGAAGGTGTTATTTCTGATATAGATGGTCGTTTTACACTCCAATCAGAAAACAATCATTCTACAATAGTTGTGTCTTTTGTTGGATTTGAAACAACCGAGCTAAAACTTAAAAATCAAAATACTAGGGCACTTGAAGTTGTGTTGCAAACTGGTTTTGAGCTCGATGAGGTCTTAATTGTCAACCGGCCAAAAAAACGCCTAAAAAAGAAAGAAAACCCTGCCTATAGAATATTGAAAGGGATTTGGGCAAACAGCAAAAAAAACGGACTTAAGCTCGTAGAAACGTACGCCTACAAAAAATACACATCCACTGAAGTTGGTCTTAATAATATGGACCAAGCGTTTTTAAAAACACTTCTCAAAGAAGATTACGACTCTGTCATTTCAATTATTAAACAAGACAAACGCAATAAAAAATTCTATGTTCCGATTTATTTAAATGAAAAATTAGAAACGGTTTATGGCGATAATACCTTAGATGAGTCCCTACAACTGATTCAAGCAGAAAAAGAGGTTGGTATCCAGCAAGATGGATTTGTATTTGATCAGATTAGTAATATTTTTCAAAAAATGAATATCTATGGGAACAGCATTCAGCTTTTAAATAAGTCGTTTGTAAGCCCTTTATCTTCGGAGGGGTTTGGATCCTATGATTATGTATTACAAGACAGTATTGTATCAAACTCTAGAACCAAATACCGAATCTATTTTTTTCCGCGAAGAGAAGGAGATTTAGTATTTGAAGGCAACTTTGTAGTAACCGACAGCATCTTCGCCATAAATTCTGTAAGCATGCGTGTCAATCCCAAAATCAACTTAAACCTTGTTCGTAATCTGTATTTTGAAAAAACGTTTACGATTGAAAATGACAGTGTATTCTTGCCTGAAAATAATGTCTATGAAGCCGATTTTACGTTATTGACAAAAAGTGAGAAAGAGAAAGGGCTGTATTTAAAACGTACCGAGTCTTTTACAGACTACGCTTTTGACTCGATTCGATCGCCTGAGTTTTATGATGCTAAAGTTGTAAAGTATAAGCAAGATCAGTTTGAGAAAAGTGATGAATTTTGGGCAGACAATCTTCCCGAAAATATAGATAATAGCGACACAGAATCTGTGCTTGAGAACCTTAAGGGCAATAAAAAAATAAAAAACATTACAGGCCTATTACGAACCCTATCTAGTGGGTATTTCAAAATCTCAGATTATATTGAATTTGGATCTGTATGGAGTACGTTTGCAGTTAACGATGTAGAGGGTCTTAAGGTGTCTGCAGGTTTTAGATCATTCAAAACCTTAGACGATCGCTTCAGAGTCAAAGGCAGGCTAGCTTATGGATTTGATGATGAGCAATTTAAGTATTTTGTCGATGCAAAATACTTGCTAACCTACAAACCGAGGATTTCAGTAGGGCTTAGCTACTTAAATGATACTGAACAATTGGGAAGTCGAATTATTCAAAGTCTAGGAAATACTTCTGCTGGATTTGGTACAACCTCTCTTTTTAATAGAGGTGATAACTATTTTTTATCCCGTGTCAAAAAGGTATCTGCGAATGTCAATATAGAAATCTTTAGAAATTTTCTTGTAGGATTAAACTATGCAAATAGCCATATAAAATCAGCCTCTCCCGAACAATTTTCAATAGATTATTTTGATCCAGCACAACAAAGTGTTCAGTCTAAATTAGTGGATAACGCTGCAGAACTTTATATGTTATTTACGCCCAACCGCAATATATTTGGATATGGTGTTGAGCGAAAGCCAGGGACAAACCTCTATCCCTCATTTTTATTAAGTTATCAAAAAGGATTAGAAATTGGTGCAGGCTCGACTACATATTCAAAACTCTTGTTTTCTTATAATCAACCCTTAAAACTTGGAAAGTTTGGGATACTTAATAATACAATTGAAACAGGCAAAATTTTTGGCGATGCCCAATTATCGGTGCTTAGTCCAGTTCCGGCAAATCAAACCTACTCCCAAGTAGCCAATACATTCTCACTTCTGAATTATTATGATTTTGTTGTAGATCAATTTTTAGTAGGTCATTTTGAACATCATTTCAACGGCTACATTTTAAACAAAATACCAATAGTCAAAAAGCTAAAATTGAGAAGCTTGATGACTTTTAGAGGCGTACTTGGAAATATTTCAGACTCCAATACCGCCATCAATCGGTCTTCAATTATTTATAATGCGCCAAAAGAACTCTACTATGAGTATGGATTTGGAGTAGAAAACATTGGTTTTGGAAACTTGAGGTTATTTCGGATAGATTGTATCTGGCGTTCGGAATTTAATAATCCAAATAATTCATCCCCTAACTTTGGGGTTCGACTTGGGATGTCTCCCGACTTTTAAGAAGTAAAAAGCTCTAGGTTAGGTATATTTTTTAGAGTGCTCATGGTCCCTAAAATGGGCGCTGTATAATTATGTTAAAATAGGCTTTTTAGTTCCTTCACATTTTACTACATTTACGCCCGGAAAAATAAATAAAATTACACTATGGAATCAATGATGATTTGGATGCCAATTGCAATGGCAGTATTAGGATTAGCATACATGCTAGTTAAAAAGTCTTGGGTAATGAAACAAGATGCTGGAGATGGGAAAATGAAAGAAATTTCAGACCACATCTACGAAGGTGCTTTAGCATTCTTAAACGCAGAGTACAGGTTGTTAGCCATTTTTGTGGTTGCTGCCAGTGTTGTTTTAGCAGGCGTATCATTTGTAGTAGAATCCACACACATTCTTATTGTGGTCGCTTTTATTATTGGTGCAGTATTTTCAGCATTTGCAGGGAATATGGGGATGAAAATCGCAACCAAAACAAACGTAAGAACCACACAAGCGGCAAAAACAAGTTTGCCAAACGCCTTAAAAGTTTCTTTTGGTGGTGGAACCGTGATGGGTCTTGGTGTTGCAGGTTTAGCAGTTTTAGGCTTAACCGCGTTCTTTATTATATTTTATCACATGTTTATGGGTGGTGTTTGGACAAATACAACAGACATGACCGTAGTTTTAGAAACTCTAGCCGGATTTTCTTTAGGTGCTGAATCTATTGCTTTATTTGCACGAGTTGGTGGAGGTATTTATACCAAAGCAGCCGATGTTGGTGCCGATTTAGCAGGAAAAGTTCAAGCAGATATTCCAGAAGATGATCCACGAAATCCAGCAACAATTGCAGATAATGTTGGTGACAACGTTGGAGATGTTGCAGGAATGGGAGCCGATTTGTTTGGATCTTACGTTGCAACAGTATTAGCGGCTATGGTATTAGGAAACTATGTTATTAAAGATATGGGCGGAGCAATCCAAGATGCTTTTGGTGGTATTGGACCAATCTTATTGCCAATGTCAATTGCAGGTGTAGGAATTATTATTTCTCTTGTAGGAACATTTTTAGTTAAAATTTCTTCTAACGATGCAAAAGAAGCAGACGTACAGAAAGCTTTAAATATAGGAAACTGGGCATCTATAGCATTGGTTGCTGCATCATGTTTTGGATTAGTGACTTGGATGTTACCAGCAACAATGCAAATGGATTTCTTTGGCGAAGGTCTTCAAGAAATTTCTTCAATGCGAGTATTTTATGCCTGTTTAGTAGGTTTAGTTGTAGGAGCAGGAATCTCAGCATTTACAGAATATTATACAGGGTTAGGGTCTAAACCCATCTTAAAAATTGTACAACAATCAAGTACAGGAGCAGGTACAAATATTATTGCCGGTTTAGCGACTGGGATGATTTCTACATTCTCTTCTGTATTATTATTTGCAATTGCAATATGGGCCTCTTATGCTTTAGCTGGATTCTATGGTGTGGCTTTAGCAGCATCTGCAATGATGGCTACCACAGCGATGCAATTGGCAATTGATGCTTTTGGACCAATTGCAGATAACGCAGGTGGTATTGCTGAAATGAGTGAGCAAGATCCAATTGTAAGAGAACGTACAGATATTCTAGATGCTGTTGGTAATACAACTGCTGCTACTGGAAAAGGATTTGCAATCGCATCCGCAGCATTAACGTCATTGGCTCTTTTTGCAGCTTATGTAACGTTTACGGGTATTGATGGAATTAATATTTTTAAAGCGCCAGTTTTAGCCATGTTATTTGTGGGTGGAATGGTGCCTGTAGTTTTTTCTGCATTAGCAATGAATGCCGTTGGTAAAGCAGCGATGGAAATGGTTAATGAAGTGGTAAGACAGTTCAAAGATATTCCAGGAATTATGGAAGGTACTGGAAAACCAGAATATGATAAATGTGTCGATATTTCAACTAAAGCCTCTTTGAAAGAGATGATGTTACCAGGACTCTTAACAATTGGGTTCCCAATATTGGTAGTTCTAGTAGGTAAGTTAGCATATCAAGATAACAATATGTTAGTAGCTGAAATGCTAGGGGGGTATATGGCAGGAGTTACCGTAAGTGGTGTACTTTGGGCTATTTTCCAAAACAATGCAGGTGGTGCTTGGGATAATGCTAAGAAATCTTTTGAAGCTGGTGTAGAGATCAACGGCGTTATGACCTACAAAGGTTCTGAAGCACACAAGGCAGCTGTTACAGGAGATACTGTTGGAGATCCATTTAAAGATACTTCTGGACCATCAATGAATATCCTTATCAAATTAACATGTCTTATTGGATTAGTAATTGCACCTATCTTAGGCGGGCACTCTTTAGAAGCTGCGCATGCATCACAAGATGTGAATGTTGAAGTTGTATATAATTCAGAAGATTTAGCTGAAGCAACAATTTCAAAGACTACAGTAGTAAACGGAACAGAAGTTGTGGTAGAGAAATCAATCACCGGAACTGAGAAAGACGTTGAAGAAGCTGTTGAAGCCCTTCTAAATGTGACGACCGAAAATTAATTTAATCGTACTGTAAAGATTAAAAATATAAGTCATAAAAAAATCCTGCGGTAAAACATTCAAGACTTTCGAATAAAATTAATTTTGGAGAAAAATGGTTAGGTGTTTCTTGTTCAGATAATTATTTCAAAGAAATCAATTCAGTATTTGATATACTTGCTGATTTCAAAGCAAAAGACAAGTTGACTAAATGGACTTCAATTGAGAATATGCACCAAGTTGTATATATCCCAATTTTAGATGCTTTCAGAAAAGAATTACTTCGTTTAGATAAAGAAAATCCGAATATTGTGGCAGAAAATTTGGTGCAGTATTTAATAGGTAATCAAGATTTTTATAAGGTAATTAAAGGTAAAAAGAAAGTTGAAATTCAAGCCTACAACTTACACGGAACTTTGAATTTACCATTTGAAAAAGTAAAACCTAAAGCGAAGATTCCTAAATTGAGACTACCAACAAGATTAATTGAAATTGTTTACCAAGATAATTCAACAACGACATTATTGGTTTCTTTAAATGAAGGTTGGCAAATCTCATTTAGAATTCATAATGCAAGCTCAAGAGTTGAACCATCTTTAAAGTTCGACGTTAATTTAGTAAGTGCTCCTCATACTTTATTCACTAACCATATTTTTATAAATGGTTAAGTCAATGTTGCATCCAAAATGTAAAATACATTGTACTTACCTTGACAATTAGTGTATCAAAATTTGAAAATGTTCTTACACTAGATCGATTGAGTTAAAACAAACCGTTTATTTCAGCATCAATTTTAGTGATGATAAACCCAAGGTCTTCTTCGTTTTCTACAAAATCTAAATCATCAACGTCAATGATTAGCAGTTTTCCTTTATTGTAGCCATGAATCCAAGCTTCATAGCGTTCGTTTAAACGGCTTAGGTAATCTATACTAATAGAGTTCTCATAATCACGCCCACGTTTATGAATTTGAGCTACAAGGTTTGGGATTGAGCTTCTCAAGTAAATGATAAGATCAGGGCTCTGAACTAAAGATTCCATAAGCCCAAAAAGCGACGAATAATTTTCAAAATCGCGGTTGGTCATTAAGCCCATTGCATGTAAGTTAGGCGCAAATATATTCGCATCTTCATAAATGGTACGGTCCTGAATAATGTCTTTTCCGCTTTCCCGAATTTGTAACACCTGACGGAATCTACTATTTAAAAAATACACTTGGAGGTTGAAACTCCAACGTTCCATTTGGTTGTAAAAATCATCTAAGTAAGGGTTTTCTACAACATCTTCAAGTTGAGCTTCCCATTTGTAATGTTTAGCTAGTAATTGGGTCAGGGTTGTTTTTCCTGCTCCGATATTTCCGGCAATTGCAACATGCATAATATCAATTGTTTAATAGTTGGTAGTGGTGAAGAAATTCTTCGTCATAAATATACAAGGTTTGATTGGTTACAAAAAACTGTTTTACTAAAACTTTAGGTAAGTTTAGCCTCAAAACGGTTTCAGTGTTTTTTAATTTATAGTATATAGCGTTTTCTTTTTGTAGAAACAGCACGCCATTCCATAGTTTTAAATCTGTAAACCCTTCTTGAGGCAGCTTCGAAATTAAACTGCCCATGTAATTATAACACTGTAATTCTTTAGTTGTAAGTACCCAACACGTGTTATAATCGCTATCCAAAGCGAGAATTTCATTTTGAAACGGTACAGTCTTAACGCGAGTTTTGGAGGTGTTGTAGTCAAATAATTCCAATTGAAGCGTATTCGAATCAAACACCCAAAAGGTCGTGTCATTCCCATACGAGATGTGAGACAAAGTTCGTAATGGGCTCAAGTGGTTAAAGTCCACTGAAATCAAATCTGCTAAGCGATTATCCAGCAGCGTAACGCTATTGAAATCTTTATAAAACAGCGCTAGTTTGAGTGGATTAAACACAGAAACCAAACTCAAATTGCCTTTGTCTAAGACACTATAATTTTGAAGTTCTTTCTTGGTTTTTTTAAAAAGTATATTTGATTCTAGATAATAAATAGACTCAAATTGATCCACGCCAATAAAGCGGCTACATTCCAAAGGAATTGATTCAACCAAGTTGGCGGTTAAAGAGGTTTGACTAAACCCCCAAGCCGTAAAAAATAATACTAAATAGAATGTGCGTTTCATTTGTGCTTGAAAAGTACAAAAATCAAATTAATTTAATAGATTAATTTATAACCAAACCCGCGTACATTCAAAATTTGTATCGTTTGATCTTGATTTAATTTTTTTCGAATTTTGGTTATAAATACATCCATACTTCGAGAACTGAAGTAATCATCGTTCCCCCAAAGTTTATTTAAAATCAAAGAACGCTCAAGAACTTTGTTTTTGTTTTTTATCAGATGAAATAATAAATGTGCTTCTCGATGGGTTAGTGTTGTGCTCGGCTCATTATTAAATTGTAGGGTTTGCTTTGTGAAGTCAAAAACATAGGCACCAAGTTTAATACTGTTATGTGGTTCTTGTAGTAGTGTATTTTTTAGCAGATTATTTATGCGAACAATAAGTTCTTCCATACTAAAAGGTTTCTTTATATAATCATTTCCGCCACTATGAAAGCCTTCAACAACATCTTGAGTTTGGGATTTTGAAGTTAAAAAAATAATAGGGATTTCAACGTTCTCTAAACGAATGTCTTTAGCCAAGCTAATGCCATCTTTTTTTGGCATCATTATATCTAGAATTAATAATTTCGGATTTTTTGTTTTATAAACTTCAAATGCTTTTTCGCCATTTTCGCAAAGTAAAACATCGAATCCTCGAGTTTCCAAACTTTCTTTAATTATTTGCCCAAGTGAAGGCTCGTCTTCGGCTAAAAGTAGGGTTATTTTAGGCTTCATTTGGAAGTGTCAGTTTAAAAGTAGTATGTGTTTTTTTTAGGTCCAATTGGATAGAGCCGTTATGTTTTTCTATAATTTTTTTGGTGTAGTATAGCCCAATCCCAAACCCTTTCACATTATGTGTATTGCCTTTGGATACGCGGTAAAATTTCTCAAAAATTTGATCTTTATTATTGTGGTTAAGCGAATTTCCGCTATCAGAAATTGATATCGTAAATGAAGATGAGTTTTGTGAAATTTCAATCCAAATTTGATTCCCGCCGTATTTAATGGCATTATCAATAATATTGTTAATTGCGTTCTCAAAATGAAATACATCAACTGTTACATCTAAAAGTGTTTGTTTAGGGTTAAAATCAATAGTTACAGATTCAGTCTGCATTTGATGTTTAGCTACAATTGTTTGAAGTAAATCAATACCATTAATAGGCGTTTTGTGAAGCTCCAAATTTCCGCCATCCAAAGAGGCGGTTTCTAAAAGTTTTTCAACCATAAGATTTAATTTTGTCAATTGTTCACTTGACATCTCTAAATAGGTTTTAGTCTTTTTCTTGTCGTCAATACCATTGAAACTTTTAAGACTTTCTAGGGCAACACTAATAGTGGCAATGGGTGTTTTAAATTCATGAGTGATATTGCTAATCAAATCATTTTTTACTTCTGCCAGCTGTTTTTGGGATCTTATAATTTGCAATAGATAAAACAAACAGCCAATGACAACAAGCACCAATAAAGTTGAGATTAATATCCCTGTTAGAATTCGTTTTAGAATGATTTTTGTTTCGTTAGAAAAATGAATAGACAATGAACTTCCCCTCGGCAAAAAAGGAGATTTGGAATTTGTTGTCAAATCACTTGGGTTGATTTTTTTAAGTTTTTGAGTCTCTAACTCGCGACTCTCAAATGTTAAACCATAATCAATATTGAGTTTTTTACGAGCCAATTCAGATTTCAACAAACTGTCAATATTTTTAAGAGATAATGAATCCCGGGTAATAGAAATAAACACTTTAGAAGTTAGCAGTGTAATATCTTTCATATTAAAGGTGTCGACATTAAACACTTTTAACCCTTCAACGCCGAATTGAAAAGAGTCTGAAACAATTGAATCTGAGTCAAGATAAATGCTTTCTATATAAGTTGAATCTAAATTGATAGCATTTTGTTTGTGATAATTAAGTACGGACTTACGTGCCAAACGTCTTAGGTTCTTGTTCAGTTTGAGTGTATTATTTTTTGACCGCTGATTGAACATACTGTCAAGGTCAAAGGGAAGGTCGAACTCCTTGTTTTTAGAGTTTGAGTGTAGCGCAAAACCTTCAACAGCGCTATGCTCTGCAAGATTTGTGTAGTAAGCATCTATGGCATTATCTAAGCTCACTTGCACATCATTGATAAGCTGTTGCTTATTAATTTGATAATTTTTATAATTCCAATAGACTTGTATGCCAATTGTGCTCAGGATCACAATGAGAATAACATAAAGCAACCATTTGTAGCGTGCATCATTCATAAGTCAAAAGTAAATTTTATAATCAATTAATACTAATCGCTTAACACACGTTAACAGTCGTTAACTGTAACTACATAATATTTTTTACATATTTGCATCAGTTCTAATTTAAAAAATATAAAAATGATAAGACTAGTAACTATATTTTTAATCTCAATTACAGCTGTGATTTCAGAAAGTCATGCCCAAGAATTTCAAGGGATAGCCACTTATAAAACTCAGCGCAAGCTAGACATCAAAATTGATAGTACTCAAGTTGGTGGTATGCAAGATGAACTTATGGCAATGCTCAAAAAACAGTTTGAAAAAACGTACACCCTGACATTTAACAAGGAGGAATCTCTTTACAAAGAAGAGGAGTCTTTAGCGCCTCCTTCTATAGGGAACACGATGGTAGTTATGACTATGGGAGGGTCTGGCGAATTATATAAAAACATAAAATCAAAACGTTTTGTTAAACAATCGGACCTGCTAGGAAAAATGTTTTTGATTCAAGATTCTTTAAAAACAACGCCTTGGAAACTACAAGGCGACACCAAAAATATTGGAGAGTACACCTGCTATAAAGCGACTCTTGAAAGAGTAGTAGATACAGATACTTTTTCTGATGAGGATACTAAAAAGACGCAAACGGTCACAGCGTGGTACACGCCTCAAATCCCTTTTAGTAACGGCCCTGAAGAGTTTCAAGGCCTGCCAGGACTTATTTTAGAACTGAGCTACGATTCTCAAACTATTTTATGTAGTAAAGTTTTGTTAAATCCTGCAAAACAAGTGGTCATAAAAGAGCCCTCATCTGGTACAATGGTCACTCAAAATGAGTTTGATGCCATTATGATCAAAAAAATGAAGGAAATGGAATCGCAATACGATCGCGATGATGGCGAGGGTAATAGTTTCAAAATTGAAATCAGAAATTAGTTTTAATTTTATTTTAACGAGTTCGTATTAAACAATCCGTAATTTGTACCGATATAATAGATATTAAATTAACAGTTATAAGTATGAATCTAGTAAAAAATCATTTTTCGGTGGTCTGCATCGCGTTGTTGCTCTCAGCAGCAGCTTACGCCCAAGAATTTCAGGGTCAAGCTTATTATTTCTCCAAAACATCAGTAGATATGGATAGTTGGGGAGGTCGGAAAATGAGTGAAGATCAAAAAAAACAAATTGCAAACCGCATGCGCAGCATGTTTGAAAAAACCTATATTTTGACTTTTGATAGAGAAGCTTCCAACTATAAAGAAGAAGAAGTTTTGGAAGCACCAGGAGCACAAGGTGGTTTTGGGAAATGGGGCAATAGTTTTTCAGCGGGGCCTCAATATAAAAATATCAAATCCCAACAATTTTTGCAAGACCAAGAGTTTTTTGGAAAACAATTTTTGATTTCAGATTCCTTATCCAAATTAGATTGGAAATTAGAAGCAGAAACTAAACAAATTGGACAATACCTTTGTATGAAAGCGACAACTACCAAAACAGTAGATGAATTTGATTGGCGTAGTATGAGACGAAAACCAAAATCTAAAGAAACTGAAGCTAAAAAAGACGCTACTGCAACATCGGTTTCTGAAGACATAGAACTCCCAAAACAAATTGAAGTTACGGCATGGTACACCCCTCAAATTCCTGTAAGTCAAGGGCCTGGTGATTTTTGGGGCCTTCCAGGACTAATCCTAGAAGTGAACACTGACAAGACCACCATTTTATGTTCTAAAATTATTATGAATCCAAAAGAGAAAGTGGATATTGAAGCGCCTAAAAAAGGGACTATAGTTTCACGATCGGAGTATACTGAAACCGTCAAGAAAAAAATGGAAGAAATGCGCTCTATTTACGGAGGTCGGAGAAACAAACGTCGAAATTAAAGACATCCAAATTAACCAATAGTTTATGAAAAATTTTATCACAATTATAGTCCTTTCAATAGGCATGGCCGGGTTTTCCCAAGTAAGACTAAACGGCGTTATAAAAGACAGCTTAGGGAATCCCTTGGAGTTAGCAAATGTTATCGCGATTAATAAGGCCACAAAATCATTAGATTCTTATGGCATCACCAACGATGAAGGTCGGTTCCGTTTGGATTTAAAAAAGAACACCCTATATTCCATTCAAGCCAGTTATATTGGTATGAAATCCCTAGACGAAGACCTCGAAACTCAAGAAGAAAACATCACTAAAGATTTCACACTTTTTGAAGATAATTCTTTGGACGAAGTAGAGTTGGTCTATGAGATGCCCGTTACCATTAGTGGAGATACCTTGGTCTATAATGCCGATTCTTTTAATAAGGGAACAGAACGAAAACTCGAAGATGTATTGGAAAACCTCCCAGGAGTTGAAATTAACGATGATGGTCAGGTAGAGGTAGAAGGTAAGGTTGTCAATAAATTGATGGTTGAAGGCAAAGATTTCTTTGATGGCGATACCAAATTAGCAACCAAAAATATACCCTCTAGTGCGGTAGATAAAGTTCAGGTCTTAAAAAATTATTCTGAGGTTAGTCAATTGGGTGGAGTCACGAACAATCAAGACAATGTTGCGATAAACATCAAATTAAAAGACGGGAAGAAAAATTTCTGGTTCGGAAATGTTACTGTCGGTGCGGGAGATTCGGACGCAAATTCGCTCTACTTAGCCCAGCCAAAGTTGTTTTATTACAGTCCAGAATACAGTGTCAATTTTATTGGAGATCTCAACAATATTGGAGAAGTTGCGTTTTCACGACGAGATTATTTTAATTTTTCTGGGGGTTTCCGATCACCCAGTCGAAAAAGTGGAACGAGCTTGAGCTTAGGAAATAATGACATCGGGTTCTTATTACTTCAAAATAACCGTGCTAAAGACATTAACACAAAATTTGGTGCTGCAAATTTTAGTTGGTCTCCAAAAAAGACGTTAGATATTGGAGGTTTTGCTATTTTCTCTAACAGCAAAAATGAACTGCAAGAAAATAGAAGTGTGCAATACACAGATGCACCTGCTGGGTTTTCAGATGAGGATACGGAGAGTAATACGTCTCAAAACAATGATTTAGGGATGCTAAAGCTAACCACTAAATACCAGCCAAACGCTAGCAACCAGCTCGAGTATGAAGCGCTTGGTAATTTATCCAAAAGTAGACAAGATCAACGCTTCAAGTCCTCTTTAAACGGAGATATAAATCAGTTGGAAAACATAAACCCGTTTAGTTTTAATCACAGTTTAAACTACTATTATACATTGAACGAAACTAATATTTTTGCATTTGAAGCCCAACACCTTATCAAAGATGAGGACCCTTTTTATAATGCTATCCTAGAGGATAAAGCCGACTACGAGGGTACCGCCAACAGTTTAGGTTTAGATGGCGCTCAAGTCGATTATAATTTTGGTCAAGACAAGCGTGTACAGTCCAATCAGGTAGATGCGAAACTAGACTATTGGAACATCCTCAACAAAAAAAGTAATATCAACCTGACGCTAGGAACAATTTTGAGTCATCAACAATTTGATTCAAATATTTTTCAGTTTTTAGATAATCAAACAGAAGTGAGGCCAACGCCTAGCATCGTCGGTGGTAGTGCAACTAACGACATTGCTTATAATTTTTTCGATGTATATTTAGGGTTGCATTACCGTTTGAAATCAGGAAAATTCACTTTTACTCCAGGTATATCTGCGCATGCCTATGGAATCTCAAATACACAGATTGGAGCAAAAACTACGGATAACTTCTTCAGATTTTTACCTGATATGAATGTGATTTTTCAAATCAAAAAGAGCGAAACTTTAAATTTTAGTTACCGCATGCAAACACAATTTACAGATGTATCACAATTTGCGAGTGGCTTGGTGCTAAACAATTATAATTCGTTGTTTTCGGGCTCACCCGATTTGCAAAGCGCACTTTCGCACAACTTGAGTTTGTTTTATTACAGTTTTAATATGTTTAACTATACCAATGTGTTTGCAACTATTAATTATAACAAAAGTATTGACAACATCAGAACAGTATCTGAGTTTGTTCCAGGTAGTGTAATTCGCGTGTCAACGCCATTTAACTCTAGTTTTGCAGATGAAAGCCTTACGGCAAGCGGACGTTTTCAGCGGACTTTTGGTAAATTGCGCGCTTCTGTTCGGGGGAATTTTAATTATTCAAAATTTAATCAGTTCGTTCAAAACAGACAATCTGTGAATGAACGTTTTTCACAGACCTACAGAGCACAATTGCGAACAAACTTTAGAACTGCGCCTAACGTCGATTTAAGTTACAGGTATTCTATTCAGGATAATAATTTGGGGGCGACTACCACGAAGTTTTTTACCAAAAGTCCTTCTATTGAAATTGATGCCTTGATTTTAAAAGCATTTACGTTTAAAACAGATTTTTCTTATAACGATTTTAGCGATGAAGACCGCACGATTAATACTTATGAATTTTGGAATGCGTCTTTAACTTATAGAAAAGATGAAGATGCCAAATTTGAATACGAGATCAAAGCGACAAACCTTTTAGATACGCGTTCTCAAAATCAAAGCAGTACCTCAAATATATCGGTAAGTGCGACAGAATATTTCATTCAACCGCGTTATGTAACTTTTCGAGTGCGTTATGAGTTATAATCAACTCCAAGCTATTTAAATTAAAAAAACCCGACTGTGGATCGGGTTTTTTGACTAACTAACTTAAACTAAATCCCTTATGAGGAATAATACTATAAATTAACAAGCAATTCACTATTTTATATTAATAATAGTTTTATTATTTATGTGATGTTTTCCGTGTGCGCTCTTTTAACTTTAATTTCAAAGCCTAAGAGTTTCGCATGAGAGATGAAAACGGATAAATTTTCTTTATGCCACTGATTACAAACTGCAATTTTTACGCCATCATTAAGCATAATTGGACTATCTATATTATAGTTTTGTTTATTTTTTTCGTCAATTTCAGTCCATTTTTTAATTACGCCTTTGTCACCTTGCAATTTATCAAACCAAATTTTTTCTAATACACTAAAACCTAAATTAGATTTATTAATATAATTTTCAATGGTTTGTTGCACTAATCTTGCTCTATCAGTATTCTTGACAACTTTTTTAACTAAATATTTTACTGCGGTTGTTTTCAATTTATTTTGTTTGCTGCGTTATAATAATTTCTAAATAAAGTTTTTGAAATTTTTTCAATTACAATACATGGCAAATTTAAGTTAAATTAATTTAAATTTCAGCCCAAAGTTAGCCCATAATATGAATTAATTTTATATTTTTGAATTTATGGAGTATGTGATAGGGCATTTAAAGCAAGAAATTAATCATAAGTTGGGTTTTGAAATTCGACGTCAAGCCGATGTGCGGTACCTTCATCAAAGTATAATTTTAGACAATAACTTAAAAATTGGATTTAATACCTTGCGACGTTTTTACGGATTTTTACCACAAAGAGCACCACAGCTTCAAACGTTGGAAGTCCTTTCGCAATTTTTGGGTTATGCGTCTTACTCAGCCTTTTTAAGTTTCATCAACCAAGATCAAAACTGGTTTCATTGGACTTTTGTAAATGATTTTGAAAATCTGCACTCCATACATGCATCTCAAATTCAGCAGCTAATCGCTCTAAAATCACACCCTGATTATGTCTTGTTTTTAAGTCAGATTATAAAAGTATTTATTCGTAGAAATCGGATCGATTTATTGAAAATCATATTTTCAACTCCAGAGATTCACTTTGATATTACAACCCAAACTAGAGAGCTTGGTAAGTTGGCTTATGCTGTTGGAGGGCTCTTAAGAACACTACCCAAAAGTAATTACGCAAAGTTAGAAGTTTTGCTTTCTGATGCTTATGTTTTCAAAACACATATCTTAGATTTTCATGTTGATTATACACATTTTAATGGGTATTATGGTTATTTAAATTCAGCCAGACTTGCGTATGACACTCAACCCGGACATATAATTTTTATCAATCTAATAAAAAATTATCACCTCTTTTTGGCTGGAAAATCAACTTTTGAAGATTACTGTCCTGATGTTTCAAACCTTAAGATGTTTTCTGTGCTTCATGGGCGTTTGTTAGCGTATCAGTTGTTGATACAGCATTTTAAATACAGCCGACCTTTGGACGAATTGCAGGCTACGATTTTAAAAACTGGAGAACACTATCAAAAGCTATTATTTTATACAGAAATATTTCCAGCGCTTATATTTACCAAACAAATAGAGTTTTTAGAGACGATTTTTGAGCGCTATCAAAATGAGCTTTTTGACCTCTCTGCATGGCGGCCTTATAACTCTTACAACGTTTATTTGATTGCTCATGTTCTTGTGAAATTAAGAGCTCAGAATTATAAAGATGCGCTTTACAGCTTAAAACAAATTAATTTAAATGTGAGCACTTCCAATTCATATTATCATTATTTAAAATTGTTTTATTGTATTGCAGCATATCAACTAGAAAAACATACAACAGCCCATTCGGATGTGCTTTTAGGGAACCAAAAAGAGTACCAGTTTTTGGTGAAACAAACAGGTTTTAAGCAATTTAGTTTAGCGTTATTAAAAAATTATTAATTAAGAAGACGTGGAGTATTTAATTTTATCATCATTTTTTTTTGCATTTAATAACATATTGTGGAAATGGGTAGTCGTAGATTATTTACCCTTACAAGTTATAGTTAAGCGTTCAATGCTCACATGCTTAATAGGTTTTAGTGTTTTTGTTGTATATCCGGAAAGTTTCACCATTTACACTTCGCTTAACGAGATGCTTTTTGTCAACTTGACATGTATTATTGGTGCTATGGGCTTAGTCTTTATGATTTATGCTTTAAAAGAAAGTACCCTTAATAATTTCATTCATTATAGTCTAGTGGGCAGCATGGGCACGGCTTCATACCTCTATTTTATTGAAAATATTATTCCTCAAAATTTTGTATTAGGTATTCTTTTTGTTGCCCTAGGGCTTCATACCTCTATTTTATTGAAAATATTATTCCTCAAAATTTTGTATTAGGTATTCTTTTTGTTGCCCTAGGTTTTTGTGTGTTCTTATGGAATCAACGGATTAATTCTATAGCCATTCGGTTTTCAAGCCATAGATATTTACTGTTGATGACATTTTGTTTTTCTGTTTCAGGAATCATGCAGTGGTATAATTTAAAAACATATAACGTTGTTTTTCTTGCTATTCATCAAGAAGTTGAGGTTATGGTTATTGCAGGATTTATAATGTATTATTTGAAGCAGCCAGCCCTGCCATTTTTTAAATGGGATTACATCCTGTTGATGGCACCTGTTGTAGTTATTGCCGTTATTGCCGGAATGTATGGGTTAGAAAAAACCAACCCTTTTATCACTAGTATTATTAGCTTAACAACACCAATACTTACAATGGTTCTTGCCGTGCTTATACTAAAAGAACATTTTAAATGGTACTACGTCAGCTCGATGGCTTTGGTGGTACTTGGGGCTTGGATGCTAAGTTAACACAGTTTTAGATTTCAAAAACACCTTTAATTCTCTCTACATAATCTAGTTTTTCCCACGTAAACAATTCAACATCCAAAGTTAAGCTTTCACCATTCGGTTGATGAAATATTTTAGTGACTGTTTTAGGTTCACGACCCATATGACCATAGGCAGCGGTTTCGCTATAAATTGGACTGCGGAGTTTTAAACGTTTTTCAATTGCTGCTGGTCGTAAATCAAATAAAGTTTCGATTTTAGCGGCGATTTCTCCATCGGTTAAATTAAAAGGACTTGTCCCATAGGTGTCCACAAAAACACCCATAGGCTCAGCAACTCCAATAGCATAACTTACCTGAACCAGTACTTCAGAACAAAGCCCAGCTGCTACCATGTTTTTGGCAATATGACGCGTTGCATAGGCTGCACTACGATCTACCTTACTAGGGTCTTTTCCAGAAAATGCGCCACCACCATGAGCGCCTTTTCCGCCATAGGTATCCACAATGATTTTTCGGCCCGTAAGGCCTGTATCGCCATGAGGTCCTCCAATCACAAATTTTCCAGTTGGGTTGATATGGTACGTGATTTCGTCATTAAATAAACCCTGAATATGTGTGGGCAATTTAGCGATTACTCTTGGTATTAATTTTGTTTTTAAATCTTCTCGAATTGTTGCTAACATAGCAGTCTCTTCATCAAAATCGTCATGTTGTGTAGAAATCACAATCGCATCAATTCGTTTGGGGGTATTGTCATCATCATATTCAATAGTTACCTGACTTTTAGAGTCGGGTCTTATATAGGAAATATCTGTGCCTTCACGACGTAGGGCTGCAAGTTCAATCAATATACGGTGCGACAAATCGAGTGCCAAAGGCATATAGTTTTCGGTTTCATTTGTGGCATATCCAAACATCATTCCCTGGTCGCCAGCGCCTTGTTCTTCGGCTCCTCTGTCAACTCCTCGATTGATGTCTTCGGACTGTTCGTGAATTGCTGAAAGTACACCACAAGAATTCCCGTCAAACATATATTCTCCTTTGGTATAACCAATTTTGTTTATGGTATCGCGTGCAATTTTTTGTACATCTAAATACGTTTTAGATTTAACTTCGCCCGCTAGAATAACTTGACCAGTTGTGACCAGCGTTTCACAAGCGACTTTTGAATCGGGGTCAAAAGCTAAAAAATTATCGATTAATGCATCACTAATTTGGTCAGCAACTTTATCGGGATGGCCTTCTGAAACACTTTCAGATGTAAATAAATAACTCATAAACAGTTTTTATGAGAACAAAAATGAATTGCAGAGCTTGTGGAGTAGGGTTTACTGCTTTAGCTTTTTTTTAATGAGGTTGCAATCAGATCAAATTTGTCCTCGTATTATGGCGCAAATCTAATAAATATAGAACTAATAAAAAAACTTTATCTCTAATGGTTTACCCTGAATACTTTATTTCGTTTATTTTTACCGCATAAATTAATAAAATGTATCGTTTACTTTTTTTTGGGTTTATAACATCTTTTTTTCTGGGATCTTCGCAGACCAAATCTAGTACTACATTTTTAGATGTTAACTATTTTAAAGGTAATATTCCGATTCATAATGTTGATATTTTGCACCTTGTTCAAGGCCATCCCGAGGGAGTTATCATTGGTTGGAACCATCGAACTAACGGAAAAAAAGAATGGGAACAACGCTATAATTATCCAGATTATGGAGCCTCTTTTATGTTTCAAGATTTAAAAAATGAGGTACTTGGCAACACGCTTGGATTCTACGGGCATTTTAATTTTTACTTTCTCAAACGTCGCCTTATGTTACGTGTTGGTCAAGGAATTGTTGTGGCAACAAATCCCTATGATAAAACCTCAAACCCCAAAAATATTGCATTTGGATCTAAACTATTAGGCAGCCCCTATTTTATGATAAACTACAAAAAACCAAATCTGTTAGGACCTATCGGTATCCAATCAGGTTTAGTTTTAGCACACGCTTCTAATGGAAATTTTAGTGCCCCCAACACAAGCGTGAATACAATTGCCCTCAATATTGGTCTGAACTATGATTTGGATGCTAAAGAAATCCGCTATGAGGAACCTTTAGAAATTTCTGCAGTTTCGAAAGCCGTAAAATATAATATTGTTTTTAGAACTGGCCTACACCAAACAGATATCGTAGGAAGCAAACGCTATCCGTTTTATACAGTTGCGGCTTATGCCGATAAACAGCTAAATTTTTTTAGCGGACTTCAATTTGGCATCGAAGCGTTCTTGTCATATGCTCTAAAAGAAGAAATTAATTTTAGAAGTCTAGCTTACCCTGAAGAACAGTTAAACCCTGATACCGATTTTAAACGTCTCGGCGGATTTTTAGGGTATGAATTATTTATAAATCAATGGTCTTTTATTGCTCAAGCAGGATATTACCTTTATTATCCCTATGATTTTGAAGGTCGAATCTACAATAGACTCGGCTTAAAATATTATTTTAATGAAAAATTATTTGGGGTATTCTCTGTGAAGTCTCATTTTGCCAATGCAGAGTCACTTGAATTCGGAATTGGAATACGATTATAACATGAAACACTTAGTTTATACACTATTAGTATTTGTACTTTTTTCTTGCGATAATGAAGCGGGTTGGGGGTGTATTCAAACTTCAGGCCCATCGGTAGTAGATGAATTGACCGTTGAGCCTTTTGATAAAATATTGGTTAATAGAGACATTGAGTTGGTCATTAGGCAAGGAGAAGCCTACAACGTTGAAATTCAAACAGGTCAAAATTTGCGCAGCGGAATTGAAGTCAGTGTTAAAATATTGGTTTATAGAGACATTGAGTTGGTCATTAGGCAAGGAGAAGCCTACAACGTTGAAATTCAAACAGGTCAAAATTTGCGCAGCGGAATTGAAGTCAGTGTTGTTAAAAATCAACTTCAATTAACAAATCACAACAGTTGTAATTTTGTAAGAGATTATGGCCTTACTAAAATAAGTGTAACAACGCCAACTTTGAAAGAAATAAGAAGCAGCACACAATATTTGACATCGTCAGATGGGGCTTTGAATTTTGAAAACCTCACACTTCTTTGTGAGAATTATAATTCGGATTATTTAAGCATTGGAGATTTTAAAATGACCGTAAACACACAAACACTCAGAGTGGTAGCCAATAACTTATCGGAATTCACTATTGAGGGGAGTGTAGAACACTTAATTATCGGGTTTTATGCAGGATTATGTCAATTTAATGGTGCCGAATTAAGTGCGCAAAACGTCACCGTATTTCAAAGAAGTAGCCATGATATCACAGTAAAGCCGCTACAATCTTTAGAAGGTGAAATTAGAAGTGTTGGCAATGTGATTAGTATCCATACACCGCCTATAGTCGATGTTCAAGAGTATTATTCTGGCCGATTAGTGTTCTTAGATTAATTAAACTAAACCACACATTTTAAGTACATTCCGTAAAATCACTACAATAAACACCTAAATTAATTCTCTAAAAAGAGGCGTTTATAATAGAATTTAATGAGTTCAGGCCTCATTTTGTTCAATAATCTTTATTTTTTCAAGTTAATTTATAAAAAATAGGGTTTTAATTTTAATTTGAAGAAAAAATATATACTTTAGCCTTTGATTAATAATGATGACAACAGTAAATTATATCTTTTATAGCTTTTATTATTTCTTTTTTAGAAAAGAGATCGAGGCCCTTTGTGTATAATTTATCAAAATAAATTTTAAATATAAGTCTCGATGTAAACATCGGGATTTTTTTTTATGACAAAAAAAATCGCCATACAAGGAATTAAAGGATCGTTCCATCACATAGTTTCTCAAACCTATTTTGATGAAGCAGTTGAGGTGCAGCCCTACCTTTCATTTAGTGCGGTGGTAGAGAGCCTCATAACCAAAAAGTCTGACGTGGCTGTTATGGCGTTAGAAAATTCAATTGCAGGCTCCATTATTCCGAATTATGCGCATATCGATGATCAGGATTTACACATTACAGGGGAGTGTTTTTTAGAGATTCAACACAATTTAATGGCGCTCAAAGGGCAGTCCATTGCAGATATAAACGAAGTGTTTTCACATCCAATGGCATTATTGCAGTGTAAAGAATTTTTTAAACAGTATCCTCATATAAAACTTATAGAAGATACAGATACCGCTGAGGTTGCCCAACGTATTGCAAAAGGTCAGCTTAAAGGAATTGCAGCTATTGCGAGTTTGCAAGCGGCTCAACGTTTTGAGCTGAATATTCTTGCAGAAAGCATTCAAACCATTAAGCATAATGAAACCCGATTTGTCATTGTGGAGCGTCAGCAAATCAAACAAGATGCAACGCTAATCAACAAAGCGTCTGTGAAATTTTTATTAGATCACAAACGTGGAAGTTTAGCGGCTATGCTCAATGTGATGAGTGATTGCAATTTGAATTTAACAAAAATCCAATCTCTGCCAAAAATTGATACGCCCTGGAAATACGCCTTTTTTGTGGACATCACTTTTGAAGACTTTTCTGATTACGAAAAAGGGAAAGCTATTATGAAAATTATGGCCGAAGAATTTAAAATATTAGGGGAATATAAAAACGCAAAAAAATAATGGTTACTGCCAGTCGTTTACATACCGTTGAAGAATACTACTTTTCTAAAAAATTAAGAGAGGTCAATGCATTGAAAGCTGCAGGGGCACCTATTATTAATTTAGGAATTGGCAGCCCAGATTTGGCGCCGCCAAAAGCCGTTATTGCAGCAATTACTGCTAGCTTGAGTGATGCCACAGCCCATAAATACCAAAGCTATCAAGGGTTGCCAGAGCTGCGCTCGGCGATGTCAAATTTTTACCAAACACACTACAATATAACACTCAATTCTGAGAATCAAGTTTTACCACTGATTGGAAGTAAAGAAGGGATTATGCATATTTCAATGGCGTATCTCAATGAAGGCGATGCCGTTTTAATACCAAATCCAGGCTATCCAACATATACGTCTGTAACAAAATTAGTAGGCGCAACGCCAGTATTTTATGACTTAAATGCGGCTTCCAATTGGCAACCCGATTTAGCCGCTTTAGAAGCACTAGATTTGTCTAAGGTCAAAATTATGTGGGTCAATTATCCACACATGCCAACAGGAACTTTAGGCGATAAAAAAACGTTAAAAGCGTTGGTTGATTTTGCTAAAAAACACAGTATTCTTCTCATTAATGATAATCCCTACAGTTTCATTCTAAATGATCAACCGTTTAGTATTTTTAATATTGAGGGCGCTGCAGCGGTGTGTTTAGAGTTGAACTCTTTGAGTAAAACCTTTAACATGGCGGGTTGGAGAGTAGGAATGTTAACAGGTGCTGCTGAACATTTAAGTAATGTGATTAAAGTTAAAAGCAATATGGATTCAGGGATGTTTTACGGCATTCAAAAAGGGGCTATTGAGGCTTTAACGAGCTCTAAAAACTGGTTTAACGACTTAAATACTATATACACTGAACGCCGAGAACTGGTTTGGAAACTTGCCACGGCACTTAAGTGTACGTTTCAAACGGATTCCTCAGGGATGTTTGTATGGGCCAAATTACCAGTGGGACTTCGCTCGGAAGAATTTATAGATTACATATTACAAAAGCATCACATTTTTGTTGCACCAGGAACTATTTTTGGCAGCAATGGCGAAGGCTACATTCGGTTTTCCTTGTGTGCACCAAAAGAACACATTGAATCTGCAATACAACGCGTCTTATGAAACAGGTCACAATTATAGGTATCGGATTAATAGGTGGAAGTTTTGCTTTGGATTTAAAGCAGCACCTCCCTGGAGTAAGTGTTTCTGGAATTGATCAAAATGAGGCGCATTTAAATACCGCTTTAAAGCTGGGAATTATAGATCAAGTTGGAGCATTTGACCAATTGAAAAAGGCAGATCTTGTCGTAGTGGCAATCCCTGTAAATGCTGCTATTCGGGTGTTGCCCAAAGTTTTAGATTTGATAGCCGATCACACAGTGGTTATAGATATGGGCTCTACTAAAGCGGGCATCTGTAATGCCGTTGCTACGCATCCACGACGCGCCAATTTTCTAGCTACACATCCCATTGCAGGAACTGAATTTTCTGGACCTTCAGCGGCGATGAAAGGCTTGTTTGAAGATAAAACAAATATCATTTGTGAGCTTGATAGTACTTTGCCACATCTGAGTGAAGCGGTGCTCACACTTTTTAAAACACTAGGAATGCACCTACGTTTTATGGCTGCTAAAGCTCATGACAAACACATTGCCTATGTGTCACATTTGTCGCACATTAGCGCTTTTATGTTAGGAAAAACAGTCATTGACAAAGAAAAAAACGAACGCGATATTTTTGATATGGCTGGCAGTGGATTTGAATCCACGGTCCGACTTGCCAAAAGTTCGCCAGACATGTGGACCCCAATTTTTGAACAAAATAAAACCAATGTTATCGAAACCCTGAACGAATACATTCAAAATTTAAATCAGTTTAAAGCCTATATGGAACAAGATGATTTTGAAGCAGTATATAATGAAATGAAAAACACAAATCACATCAAACAAATATTAAAAGGAATTGCTTAATAATAACAAAAAATGGAAAACAAAAAAGAACTAGGAAATTGGTTAAATGAATTAAATCTAGACCACCCTTTGGTAATTGCTGGCCCTTGTAGTGCCGAGACTGAAGAACAAGTATTACGAATTGCGCATGAGCTTAAAGACACTGATGTAAGCTATTACCGTGCAGGAATTTGGAAACCCAGAACACGTCCAGGAAATTTTGAAGGCGTTGGTGCATTGGGTCTAAAATGGCTACAAAAAGTAAAGGCAGAAACCGGTTTAAAAACCGCGACTGAAGTGGCCAACAGAGCCCATGTAGAATTGGCTTTGGAACACGACATTGATTTGTTATGGATCGGCGCACGTTCTACCGTGAGTCCTTTTATTGTTCAAGAAATTGCAGATGCCCTACAAGGAACAGACAAAATTGTACTTGTAAAAAACCCTGTTAATCCAGATTTAGCCTTATGGTTAGGAGCGATTGAACGTTTGGCCACAGCAGATATCAAAAACCTAGGCGTGATTCACAGAGGATTTTCTTCGTATGAGAAAACAAAATATAGAAATACACCAGAATGGCAAATGGCGATTGAACTTCAAACGAAGTTTCCAGATCTTCCACTAATCAACGATCCTTCTCATATTACAGGGAAACGCGATATGATTTTTGATGTATCTCAGACTGCTTTGGATTTGAATTTTGATGGACTCATGATCGAAACACATTTTGACCCTGATAATGCCTGGAGTGATGCAGCACAGCAAGTGACGCCAGAATCATTGATTCAAATTATGAAAGATTTAAAAATCAGAAAAGAATCGACCCCAAAAGCGGCGTATAATGATCAACTAAAAACTTTACGTGCACAAATTGATGTGATGGACAATCAATTGCTCGAAACTTTAGGAAAGCGTATGAAAGCTGCCGAAGGTATTGGAGCGCTTAAAAAACAAGAAAATGTTGCGGTCTTACAGAGCAAACGTTGGAATGAAATTTTAGGAAAAATGGTCCTCGAAGGTGAGCAACACAACTTGAGTGAAGAGTTTATCCTCAAGCTGTTTAAAGCGGTTCACCAAGAATCGATTAATCATCAAGAATTGATCTTGAATAAATAAACACAAAAGAGGCTCGCATAGCGAGCCTCTTTTTTTATAATCTAAATCAGGATTAGTAGAGCCTTAACCTTTCAAAATTTTGCACAAAAAAACCCGTGAGTATTGGCTCACAGGTTTTTTAATTTAACAGTTATTGTCGTTAACCGTTTTTGGTAGCGTCAATTTATATAATCGTGGATTGTCCCAAATGCATATTTGTAAAATTCAAATTGGAATCTCCTGGATTGTTAATATAGTCTTCGATAAAATCGCCGACTTTACTTGTAGTAATGTTATCAAATTTTGTATTCAAATCTGGTGTCGTAATGTGGAGTTTCAATGATTTTTCAACTGCAGTTCGAATCAATTCAGCTTCTTTAAAAAGCTCAAAATGATCCAACAGCATGGCTGCAGATAATATGGACGCAATTGGATTTGCTATCCCTTTGCCTTCCGCTTGCGGATAGGACCCATGAATGGGTTCAAACATAGAATGTTTGTCTCCAACAGACGCTGAAGCCAACAATCCTATAGAGCCTCCAATTACACTTGCCTCATCGCTAATAACATCACCAAATAGGTTTTCGGTAAGGATGACATCAAACTGTGTGGGGTTCAAAATCATTTGCATAGCCGCATTATCAACAAACAAGAAATCCAACTCAATTTCTGGATAGTCTTTGGCTACTTCGCCAACCACTTTACGCCACAAACGCGATGTTTCTAAAACATTTGCTTTGTCTATTAAGGTCACTTTTTGACGTCTTGATTTTGCCGCTACAAAAGCCAAACGTGCGATGCGTTCGATCTCATAATGGGAGTATTCGCACAAATCAGAAGCCGTATTTCCATCGGCACTAAGTTTCTTTTCTCCAAAATAAATACCACCAGTTAGTTCTCTATAAATACTGATATCAGTCCCTTGAATTCTGTCTTTCTTTAAAGGGGATTTGTTTAGTAGCGTATCGTAAGCTTTAACAGGTCTTACATTGGCATATAAGCCTAATTCTTTTCGAAGTTTAAGTAGTCCTTGTTCTGGACGTACTTTTGCCGAAGGATCATTGTCGTATTTTGGATGCCCAATGGCCCCAAACAATATCGTGTCGTTAGCTTTACAAATATCAAGTGTGCTTTCTGGAAGCGGATCACCAACTTGGTCAATAGCGATCGCCCCAACCGGCGCAGCTGTAAATTTAAAATTATGGTCAAAATTGACCGCAATTGCTTTTAGTACTTTCACGGCCTGATCCGTGACTTCGGGTCCAATACCGTCTCCTGATAATACAGCGATTTTTAAATTCATATCAATAGGTTTTTTGAAGCTCAAATGCTTCTATAAGTTCTTTTTTACTTAATAAATAATCAATGTCATCATAGCCATTAATCATACATGTTTTTTTGTAAGCATCAATCTCAAAACCTTCATTGAGGTCAGTGTCTTTTATGCTTATGGTTTGCGTTTCTAAATTAACCTCAAACTGCGTCGTTGCATCGCTTTCAATCGCGGCAAATAATTGCTCTAAAAAGCCTTCAGAGACTTGAACCGGTAACAGCCCATTGTTTAAGGCATTTCCCTTAAAAATATCCGCAAAAAAACTGGATACAATAACTTTAAATCCATAGCCTACCAATGCCCATGCGGCATGTTCACGACTCGATCCACAGCCAAAATTATCGCCTGCAATTAAAATACTTCCAGAATACACAGGGTTATTAAGGGTAAATTCCGAATTTGGATTACCGAGTTTATCAAAACGCCAATCCCTGAATACATTGTCGCCAAATCCTTTTTTGTCCGTTGCTTTTAAAAAACGTGCGGGTATGATTTGATCCGTATCTACATTCGCAATATTTAATGGAACGGCTTGAGAGGTGAGTGTGCTAAATTTTTCCATTAATTTAAGTGTTTAGTAATGTCTATAATTTTTCCTTCAACAGCAGTTGCTGCAGCTACTAATGGACTTGCCAATATGGTTCTAGAGCCTTGCCCTTGACGGCCTTCAAAATTTCGGTTAGAAGTCGAAACACAATATTCGTTTTGTGGAATTTTATCGTCATTCATGGCCAAACATGCAGAACACCCAGGTTGTCTGAGTTCAAAACCTGCGGCATTAAAAATATCTTTTAAGCCTTCTTCAATGATTTGAGTTTCCACTTGTTTACTGCCTGGAACCAACCATGCTGTTACATTAGCTGCTTTTCGTTTGCCTTTGATATAGTCGGCTGCAACTCTAAAATCTTCAATTCTAGAATTGGTACAACTTCCAATAAACACAAAATTTATAGGCGTATCAATCAGAGATTTCCCTGCTTCAAAATTCATGTACTGCAATGATTTCTTAAAAGAAGGATCGTTGTCAACAGGAATAGTTTCTGAGATTTTAATACCCATTCCTGGGTTGGTGCCGTAAGTAACCATAGGTTCTATGTCGGCTGCATCAAAGAAATATTCTTTGTCAAAGCTAGCGCCCTCATCTGTTGGAAGTGTTTTCCAGTACGCGACTTTAGCCTCAAAATCGGCGTCTTTTGGGGCAAATTCACGACCTTTAACATACGCAAACGTCGTGTTGTCAGGAGCGATCATTCCGCCTCGAGCACCCATTTCTATACTCATGTTACAGACGGTCATTCGCCCTTCCATACTCATGTTTTCAAAAACATCTCCAGCATATTCACAAAAATAGCC
>Ga0206128_1000663_pt1 | contig 37900 bp, 34 predicted proteins | sample Helgoland_Spring_7_FD_148601 | JGI IMG/M metagenome (GOLD analysis project Ga0206128, IMG submission 148601) | Pelagic subsurface seawater microbial communities from Kabeltonne, Helgoland, North Sea - Helgoland_Spring_Bloom_20160426_1 | ecosystem: Environmental > Aquatic > Marine > Epipelagic ... | reverse complement strand
GGGGTGGTAAAACCATCGCGATCGCTGCTGATACCATCTGCGTGCATGGAGACAACCAGGCATCGGTGGAAGCAGCGAGGCAGATTCACTTAGCACTTAAGTCATGATGGGGATGAAGGTTAACTGGGCTCCTGTTTCCGAAACGAGTCTCATGCTTTATCTTGGAGATGAGATTGATGTCAAACAGGCGCCGTTGATCGGAGAGGTGGCTCGTCGCATCAAGGCGGAGCATCAAGAGGTTTGTGAAGCACCAGCGTCCTATACATCGATTCTGGTGCAGGTTCATTCACCACGCGTTAAGCTGGATGAGTTTGGCGAGAAACTGGTAGCGATGATCGGCCGCAGCGTCGTAACGGAAAAAGCGGAGGGGAAACTCATTGAGCTGCCTGTGTATTATCATCCCGATGTGGGGCCTGATCTGGAAAGGGTGGCGTGCAACAACGGCTTAACAGCCGAAGAGGTCATCGCCATTCACGCGGGCAGAGATTACACGGTATGCGCCATTGGCTTTGCTCCTGGCTTTGCTTTTTTGGCTGATGTGGATGCACGTATTGCCACGCCTAGACATGAGCGGCCACGAGCCAAGGTGGTAACGGGCAGTGTTGGCATTGCCGATCGGCAGACTGCGGTTTATCCGATGGATACGCCCGGCGGTTGGCACTTAATCGGGCGTTGCCCGGTGCCACTTTATGATCCAGGGCAAATACCTCTGAGCCCGTTTGAGCTTGGTGACCGGGTGCGCTTTGTGCCGGTAGAACGTGCTGATTATATCGAAAGGGGAGGGCATGTCTGAGGGTGACCATAATGTAAAGGGGCTGAAAGTTCTCAGGCCGGGGGTGCATACTACGATTCAGGATCTTGGTCGTTTTGGTTATGCAGGGCATGGGCTGAGCCAGGGTGGTGCGATGGATATACAGGCTCATTGTTGGGCCAACAGGCTATTGGATAACCCAGTCAATCAACCAACCTTGGAAGTTGCCATTGGCATGGCGAGCTTTCGCGCAGAATGTGATCTGATGCTGGCGATTGCCGGAGCCGATATGCAGGCAAAGCTTGATGGTGAGCCGATTGACAATTGGCGAAGCTTTGCGGTGAGGCGCGGCCAGATCTTGAAATTCAAACCTGCCGAGAAAGGGATGCGAGCTTATCTAGCTACGAAGAGCGGCTTCCAAGCTGCCGCTGTTCTCGGTAGTTGCTCTACGGTGGAGCGTAATCATCTAGGCACAGTTCTCCGAGAAGGTGATGTCCTGCCGGCTCAGGCTTATGATCATATGGCGGCAGCCTACGTGCCTGCTAGGTATGTGCCGGACTATCCAGACGCCATTGAGCTGCGAGTCATTGAGTCTTATCAAGTGGGCCAATTCAGCGCGCACGAGTTGGCGAAATTCTACCAAGAAGATTATAGGGTCACCCCTGATTCAGACCGCATGGGTGTGCGACTTGAAGGTGGGCCGATCACACCACCGAGTGGCGGAGTCATCTCGGAGGGAATCGCCTTAGGGGCCATCCAGATCCCGCCGGACGGACAGCCGATCATATTGCTCAATGACAGGCAGACGCTGGGAGGCTACCCGAAGCTGGGGGTTGTTGCGCGGGTAGATTTGCCCCAGCTCTGTCAGGCACGCCCGGCTACGCGAATACGCTTTGCTCCGATATCCATCGAGCAGGCGCGGTTGGAGTGGTCAGAGTTTTGTGACTATTTCTCAGTCTAGTCTTTGTGGCCTACCCTCATTTCTCTAACACAATCACGCATTCAAGGTGCCTGGTCTGTGGGAAAAGATCGAAGGGCTGCACGGCAGTGAGTTGGTAGCCTGCGAGCAGAAACTCGCTGAGGTCACGCATCTGGGTAGCCGGATTACAGGAAATGTAGACGACTTTTTTGGGGCTAAAGGCGAACAGTTGCTCGAGGAATTCCTGGTTGCAGCCTTTGCGTGGGGGGTCAATGACCACGGCTGTTTCTTCAGCTGGAAAGCTAATGTCATCAAAAATAGCTTCAGCACTGGAGGCGAGGAAGCTGGCGTTGTCGATCTTGTTGAGCTCAGCGTTGCGGCGTGCCCAGTCTGCTGCGGTTTCGCTGACTTCGACTCCGGCGACTTGTTTGAACTTGTGCGCGAGGCACAGGGAGAAGAGGCCTGAGCCACAGTAGGCATCGACGAGGTAGCGGGCGCCGCAGGATGACGCTTGTTCGGCGACGTAGCTGGTGAAAGCGGGCAGGATGAATGGGTTGTTCTGGAAGAAGTCCCCGGCGAGAAAATGAAAGGTGATGTCTCCGGCGTCGGTGGTGACGGTTTCTGAGATGGGATTGCGGTGATTGGTTTCTACGCGGCCCTCGGTGGCGCGCAGTAGAAGGGTGGCGTCTTTTTTGTAGGCCTTGGCGTTGTTACGTGTTTCCTCGCGGATACGAGGCAGAGCATCATTGATCTCATCCATGGCGATGGGGCAATGGGGAACATCGACGAGGTGGGAGCGCTGTCCTGCGAGCAAGAAACCAATGTCGCCAATCTTGCCGTCGCGAGGACGTTTGAAGTGTGGCGTGATTTTGGAGCGGTAGCCCCATTGGCGAGGTGATGGGATGGCAGGGGACACATCGGTATGCACACCGGCCATGTGCTCGAGTAACTCTTCGACCTGCCGCGTTTTCCAAGCGAGCTGCTTGTCGTAGGAGAGGTGCTGATACTGACAGCCACCGCATCTGCCGAAGAGCGAGCATTGGGGCTCAAGGCGGTCAGCTGAAGGGACGAGGACGTCGACGAGGTCAGCCTGGCTGTGTGATTTGTCGTTGCGGAAAATGCGCGCCAGGACTTTCTCTCCCGGAAGGGTGTGTGGCACAAAGACGACCCAGCCTTGTTGTGCTTTGTCTTGGTCGCCTTGGTTGTTTTGGTTGCCTTGGTTGTTTTGGTTGCCTTGGTTGTTTTGGTTGCCTTGGCTGCCGTGCCCGTCTTGGTCCTCGAGTTGCACACGGGCTATGCCGACACCGAGATTGCTCAGCGATAAGATTTCAAGCTCGATTTCCTGATGGTAATCAAACGGGTGGGGGTTGAATTTTTTGGGTTTGCGCATGGCAACCAGAGAGCCGATCTATCGTTAAAGCTTAGGGCTTACCGCTCTGCTTAGGGCTTACCGCTCGAAGGGTTTGCTACAGGGGGTTTGATAGAGATGCTAGGGGATGAATTGTTGGGTTGGGCTGGCGGCTTTACCGCTGCGGGCTGCTCGCCTTCCGCTATTTGTGCATCCGTTGGCAGAGCAATATCATCTGACGGGGTGCGAAAGAGATTGGTTGCGGCAGCCACGGTGGCAGTAGATGCTTTTGGTTTTGCTATTTTCTTAGGCGCTTCTTCGATGGGCTCTGGTGCTGGGCTTTCTTGTTTAGCACATGAGACACAAAATTGAGCGATACATGTCAGTAAAATGAGGTGATGGATTGTCTTCATAGTCATTAAAAAACGTTGTCGGCAAGGCTAACCATTAAGCTTGTCTGGCTAAGGTGGCAATGGTGAAAATGAGGAATGCGGAGGAAAGTTGAGCTGTCTTTACGAAAATCGCTCTAGAGTTTAAAGGGTAAAGCAAACAGGCCCACACGGAAGAGTGTAGGCCTGTTGATTAAAGTGTGTTTTTTGTGAAAGTCCTTACGCAGGACTTTGCAGTTGGCGATTAATCACAGAGACGTGGCGCACAAACTCGCGAGTTTCTTTTTGCCATTGGGCCATTGCTTGTCGTGATACACTTACCTTGTTTGAGATGGCCTGTTCGAGCTCGTTGTAACTGTCGGTGAGACGCTGGGAGAAATCATGAAATGCCTCCATGGCTTTGTCGCTGAGTGCCGCCGCTGGCTCAATGGCTTTGACTTTGTCTGCCTGGCGACACGCTTCACGCATTTCTGCGAGCAGGATTTTTTCATCCGATACACGCCGCAGGTTGCTGGTAAGGCCGAGCTTGGAGACCCCCCAGATCATCCATTTGGTGGGGTCAAACTGCCACGGCTTGACGCCATTGCGGTAGTCGTGCTGGAACGCGTGGTGGTAGTTGTGGTAGCCCTCGCCACAGGTGAAGACAGCCATGATTGCGCTATCACGTGCGGAGTTCTCTGTGTTGTAAGGGCGTTTGCCGATGGTATGGCAGAGTGAGTTGATAAAGAAGGTGCAGTGCTGAACTACGACGATGCGCAGGATACCGGCGAGGAGGAAGCCGCCGAGGGCGTAGTGCCATGTAGGCTGAACCATGTAGGCAAGTGCAGTAGGAACAATAACGCCCAAGATGAAGCCGATCCAGTGCACATACTTGTGTTGCCACATGCAGAGCTTGTCCCGCATAAGATCATTGACGTTATTGACGGGTTCCTCTGGTCTGACCTTGAAAATGAGCCATCCAATGTGAGCCCACATGAACCCTTTGGAAATATCATAAGGATCATCATCGTGGTCGACGTGTTTATGATGTTTGCGGTGATCGGCGGTCCAATCAAAGCATGAGTTCTCGAAGGCGCAGGCGCCGAAGAGGAGGGTGGCCAGCCTGACTGGCCATTTCGCCTTGAAAGAAAGGTGGGAATAGAGCCGGTGATAACCGAGTGTGATACTCATGATGGTGATCACGGTGTAGAAAAAGAACATCCCGAACTGAAACCAGTCGATCCCGAAGTGCCAAAGATAGATGGGAACCGCGGTGACGGCGAGGAAAGCGGTGGTGATGAGGAAGATGCTCGTGATCCAGTTGACGCGAGAAAAAGGAATTTTGTTAAACATAGCGGGTAAAAAGAGGGCCACGTGCAGTAATCAGTATGATCATTCTGTGGCCGATGTGGATAAAAATGGCAGTCTTTATTTGCCAAAGATAAGTTCCTTTACACAAGCTTGCTTGTAAAGTCAAGCTCAGGGTGGAACTAGGCGCAGCGGCTAAGCCGCACTAGGAGCCTCAAACACGACGTTTCCATTGAGTTACAAGGGAAACTGTCCATTGAAATTTTCTGGCTGTTTCACGGATTAAAAAAGGTTCGTCTGCCTTTTTTACGAGCTCAAAAGAGGGGCTAAGCAGGCCGGATAGCCACTCAAAGGTATCCTGACTGGGTTGATTCTCAGGAGGGGTGAATTGTTCCAGCCAAGTGCATGGGGTCGCCAGAACGAGATGGCCACCAGGCAAAACCAAGTCAGGCAGCCGCTTGAGTAGTTTAGCGGGATCGGGGAGCCTGCAGATTAGGTTGGCGGCATGAACACAATCAAATTGGCCAAGATTTGCGGGTAGATCCATTGCATCAGCACAGAGGAACTGGATGCCTTCTGGATTGGAATGCTCGGGAATGCTCGCCGTCGCCCTGCTGTTGACTTGGCCGCTTTCCTTGATGGGGTAATCAATACTGCCATGTTGGCGCATTTCTTCAGCGGCTTCAATAAAGCTGGCAGAATAATCAATGCCGATGACTTCGTCGCATACTTTGGAAAGTTCAAAAGTAGATCGGCCGACTGCACATCCAATGTCTAGGCCTCGCGATGCTTTTTTCTCAGGGAAATAGGCAACCGTACGGTTTGGAAATCCGATCGCGTCAGCAGGCCCAAATGCCCAAGGCATAAGTTCTGCATCGGTGCCGTAGTGCATGAGTAAATATTCGCTGAGGGCTTGGTCTGTTTCGTAAAGGTTGGGCATCTGCAGGAGGGGTAGAAATAAACAGAGTCGAAGGCAAGCCGTAAGCGATGAATACTTGGCCGAGCTTTAGCAGGAGATGGCTCTGAGGATGTCGGTTTCAGCCGGTGATCCAATACGATTGAGCTGCACAAGAACTTTATCCCAGATAGGGATTTCTAGCTGTTCCTTCTCGATTTGCCGTTGATCCACAGGGAACTCGTCCGCAGGAAGAATGCTTTGTGCCAGATGAAAGCACGCCCAAGCTCGCCACGCCCGCAGTTCTTTGTTGGGCCCGCTCATGCGGCTTGCTAGGTGCTGATAATGGCGCACGGGGTTGCCAATAAAACCTTCTTCATGCCGACGGGTGAGGATCCAGACTTTGGCCTGGTAAGGCAGAGGCCACTGAGTGAGGGCGATATCGTCGGGGGCTAGGCTGACGCCAAGTGCATGGTTAAGCTGGAGTAGTGCTTGGGCGGGTTTGCCCTGTAGCCAGAGGGACTGAGCGCAGGTGAGCGCGGCAAGATAGTAGCAGCTGGGATCATCGCCCTCACGTGCCTGGCGGCTATCCGATGGAGTCAGTATCCTTTGTGCATGCGGCAAGAATGGGCAAGCTTCGCGGCCTGCGATGTGTTGGCGAATAGGCATCTCAATAGGCGTCTCTATGGAACCTCTAATCGTCAAGGCTACGAGCTTCAGCGGTATAATCTGAAAAAAGAATCACCATCGGGCGGCAGCACACTTCACAATCATAATCGACTTCGCATGGGCACTCCTCGGAGGGAGGAAGTGTAACGTCGAATGACTGAAAGCATGCCGGACAGGTAACGGGAGTTGTTTCCACAGCGCTAATTTGTTACCAAGTCGCATGATCGTCAATCAGCTTCGTGACCAGATTCCCTTTACCACTGCAGATGGATCTACTATCCGCAGTATTCTTGATGCCACCAATGCCCCTGTGGAAAAGCAGAGCCTTGCCGAGGCGAGCCTAACGGAGGGGGGATGCACAGAGCGCCACTACCACAAACTCAGTGAGGAAATTTATTTCATTCTTGAAGGGCGTGGGCTCATGGAAATCGATGGTGATGAGCAGGAAGTGGGGCCAGGAGATGCCATCCTGATTGCTCCCAGCGCCTGGCACCAGATCAAGGCATTGACAGCGATACGCTTGCTTTGCTGCTGTGCACCAGTTTACTCCCATGAGGATACCTATTTCGAGTAGCTCGTTGATCGGTAGGAGCGACCCACCCAAGTAGGAGTAGACCCACCCTTAGATTCTGGGCCCCGTTTTTTTTAAGTTGGTAGGGGTGGGGAGATCGCTTTAAATGTAATCATGGCAATGGGACAACGTGACTGGAATCAAGACTATTTAGAGGGCCATACTCCATGGGACAAAGGGGCGCCGTCACCGTCATTGCTCGAAGTTATCACAAGTGGAGAGTTGCCAGCACAATCCGAGGTATTGGTCCCAGGCTGCGGATACGGGCACGATGTGCGTGCGCTAGCTCAGGCAGGCTGCCGAGTGACTGGGCTGGATGTCTCAGCAACCGCACTCGCAGCAGCAAAGTTGACAAACAGCATCGAGGGAGCGCGCTACCAGGAGGCGGACTTTTTTGATGCGGAGCTTGCCGAAGAAAAGCGTTACGATGTGATCTGGGAGCACACTTGTTTTTGTGCGATCACCCCCGATGAGAGAGATGATTATGTAGATGCCGCCCATCGACTATTGGTGCCGAAGGGTCTGCTGATTGGAGTTTTTTTCGCCTTTGCTGAAGATCCGAATGGAGACGGGCCACCATTTAAAACCAACATCGAAACTATTCATAGCCACTTCAGTAAACGGTTTGCCCTCGAGTGGGAGCGCCTACCAAAAAAACATTTTCCGACGCGTGAAGGAGAGGAGTGGCTGATGTGTTGGAGGCGGAGTTAAGGCCGAAGTTAACGCAAAGCCACAGCAAGGTGGGGATCAGGGCTTGCGGAAGATAGCAAGGTGACGGTCCACGGATTTATTCGGCGCGTCGGTGATGATGCGAGAGTCGGAGTTTCGCTCAGAACAGACTAATTCGGCACCGAGTCCTTGGATGGCATCGAGTGCAAGGCGGTGCTCATGGTCGAAGTAAGAAGTGATCACCAATAGGCCGTCATCATCGAGACGGTGAAGTGCCTCGTCATAGATTTTTGTCCAGGTTGTGTCGCCGTTCCAGAAATTTTGGTGGCGCATGAAGGCGATGTCGAATTCGCTATCGAGCTGTTTAAGATGGCCAAGTTGTGAAGCGTCCTGAACGAGGAAGTCGGCACTTGCCTTACTCGGTAGTTTTTTCCAACGCTCTTTCGCCTCACCTATTTCCCGTGTCCGAATATCGATACCGGTGAGATGAATGGAGTCAGCCTCACTGCCAAATACATCTGCGAGAACCTCTGTTTCGTCAGCTCGGCCACAGGCGAGATTGAGCAGCTGCATGCCATCAGCCTTCTGCCCGGGGATTTGAATGCCCGATTTTTTTAGTGTCTCAGCAAGGAATTGCCTGAGGCGCTCCAGGTCCTTGTCAGTGTGAGCGTGAGAAAAGCTAGTCATCTTGGATGGCGTAAATGTGAAGGCTATCGCATATTATGACAACCTGGTTTCTGCTCATGCTCTATTAGCCTCCTCGCTAACCCCTTCGGATTTCAGATCCTTTAAAGTGCACGGTAATACGGAACACCTTCTTTTCCCGGCATTCGATTTTGCCCGTATTGAGATCAACCCGATTGGGGACCTCCATCAGATGGATATCCACACAGGCAAAAAATCCGCGCTCTGAAAACACATCAATGAGCATAGCAAGCGCCTTTGGTTTTGAGAGCAGTGAGTCCTCTGTATTCACGTGGGCCCTGCCGGAAATGGCGTGAGGCTTGATGATGGACATGATCTTCGAGTCGATCATTTCGACCACATCGCGAAAGAGCTCGGGGTGTTCAAGGTTGTAGCGATCTAGGCGATACACCAAGTCACGGCGGGCGTGATTGGTGATGTCAGCGGCTTCTGGTAGCACGCGCAGCACGTCATAAGTGCGGGGATCGAGCTCCAGAGAGCTCTGGTATTCCATTTCTTGGAGAATGTTGCTCTGCACGGCATCCAGTGGAAGCTGAGCATTGATGAAATGGTAGTGGAAGATTTGCTTGAGTGAGAGCAGGGCGTCGTAGGTCTGCTCCTTGAAGGTGCGGTAGCGGTTGCGTGCAAGATCTTCGCTGTGGTCAGTTGGCCTTTCTTCTAAGATGGTGCCGTTGCCGGTGCGCTTCACTTCCTCGTTGTGGGCAATGATTTCGCGGCCACGCTTGAGCTGACGGGCAATACTCTCAGCCTCGTCAACAAAGAGCACCATGATGTGGTAAATAGGCTGCTTGAAATGGACCTTGAGAGGGGTGCTCTCAAACTCTCGCCTGAGCGAGACCATTTTATCATAAAGCATTTTGATGCACTCTACCTGAACGGTGGTGCGGGGAAACCCATCAAGCACGACGCCCTCTCGGTATTCGGTAGTGAGCATTTTGCGGAACAAGATATCCACCACTTCGCGATCACCCACCATGTGACCTTCTGCCTTGAGCGCTTGCATTTCAGGGGTGTCAAGTAGCGCACTAACAACGATGGGCTCCGCTGAAATATCGCGAACTTTACAGATGTAGGCGGTGTTGGTTCCTTTACCTGAGCCTGGGGCTCCACCCAGAAGAATGAGTTCCTTTGGGAAACGCATTTTTTCCCGTCCGCGTTCCGCTTCTAGTGTTTCCCAGACAGAATTAAAGATGAGCTGTGCGTCTTTGACTTCCAGATCAGGGCTTTTTTTGAGTGATGTTTCGGTATTGCTCACGGCCATTGGGTTAGTGTAATTGGATACAAAAGTCGAGTTTTTAGCTTCGCACGTGATCTCGTGATTTGGCTAATTAGGAGAGGGCTTTTTCAAGAATGTGGGTTCCGCTCTCTGAGAAGGCAATGTCACCAGCGGCTTGTTGCCCACGAGGGCTCATTTTCGCCCAGGTTTTCCGAACGATGCCGAGGAGTTTTTCTTCTTCGGTTTCGGCGATCAAGGCGTCGAACTGGTATTCTAAAAATACCAGGCAGAGACCATCTTCTAGTGTCTGGCAGTCTTTATCGGTGCTGAGATTTTTCTTTAGATTGAGATCCTGAACGCGCTCGATGAGTTCGGCATCATAGCCGGAGGCCATGAGAATCTCTGCTGAGGTCTCCGCATGAAATTTCTTCAACAGTGTGCGCCACTTCAAATAACCTGCTCTTCCCATGGGTTGGGTAGAGCGCGGTGTCTCCCAACGCCGGATATGCTGGCAGCGAGCCGCAAGCCTTAGTGCCAATGATGCGTCAGGATCCAATGCCATAACAGCGGTGCTCAGGCGCTTAGCAAAGACAAGCTCCTTGGGCTGCGGCTTGCCATCGACCTCTATGCTATTGGGGTCTTCGGAATTGGCGGCATCAAATCTGCGGTAAGCATCTTGGAGCATGGCGTCGTTCATGAGCGCATCATGCCCTGCGGGGGGTGGCCCGGGCAATCACGATCTACGCCATGCACGGCTCTTGACACATGGCACGAGCCCAGTCAGAGATGCTTGATAACGATGGATTCCGAGAAACTTTTAGACATTCTGCACACTGATCCTGACTTTGTGGTGGTCAATAAGCGCAGCGGCATGCTGGCCGTGCCCGGACGAGGCCCGGATAAAGTGGACAGTGTTGCTGACCGAGTCCGGCGTATGTTCCCTGGCTGCATCGAACAACCTGCGGTGCATCGCTTGGATATGGATACGTCTGGTTTGATGGTCGTTGCGCGTAGTGCTGAAGCACACCGGAACTTATCGAGGCAATTTCATGAGCGCTTGACGGAAAAGAAATACATCGCCTTGTTGGATGGGGTGTTGGAGCAAGAAAGCGGAACCATTGAGCTGCCATTTCGCCTCGATGTCGATAACCGCCCCATTCAGATCTATGACGAGATCCACGGGAAAACAGGCATCACGCACTGGCGGAAATTAGCGGTTGAGGATGGACGAACACGGATTGAATTTATTCCCATTACGGGGCGTACACATCAGTTGCGCCTTCATGCCTACCATGAGAAAGGTCTCGGCATTCCGATCGTTGGGGATCCTTTTTATGGCCACGGGGATGGGCCAGGTCAGCTTAAGCTGCATGCTTGTGAGCTCATTATTTCGCACCCGCTTACAGAAGTTCGTTTGAGCTTTAACTCGAGTCCGGAATTTTAGCGGGCATCGCCACTGCCCACGGAGTCCTGCGTATTGCGTAGCGGCAAGGTCATGATAAATGCAGCGAGTAACATCACTGCACTGGTCCAAAGGCAGGCAGTCAAGCCGCCGAAGATGAACATGAGCCCCGATAGCAGGGTGCCGACAAGTCGCCCCCATGCGTTTGCCATGTAGTAGAAACCTACGTTGAGCGCAACCTGATCATCTGAGGTGAAGGTTAGAATCAGGTAGGAATGCACTGCGGAGTTGATGGCAAAGACAATGCCGAAGAGGCCAAGTCCTACAAAGATCGAGGCGACTGGATGAAAGTCGAGCATGATGGCTGCGGCGAGACAGACAGTGACAAGGGTTAGTAATCCAACCCAGCGGGCGGCACTTCGCCCCGGTCGATGGTGACCAATCAAGCGGGGGGCGCTTGCTTGCACGAGTCCATAAGCAATTACCCAAGCGGCCATGAATGAACCGACTTGATTAAAGCTCCAGCCCAGCTGGGATTTGAGAAACACGGGCAGAGCCACCACAAACCAGACATCGCGTGACGCAAACAGAAAAAAGCGTGATGCGGAAAGCCAGTTGATTTCTCGTGACTTAGAAAAGAGTTGGGTGAACTTGACCTTCTTTTTGCTTTTTCCCATGTCCTGATTGAGAAAGATAAGTGCGGCAAGCAGCACAAGCCCAAGGGCGGCCGCCATCAACCAGAGCGAGTGTGTAAATCCAAGCCAAGTGAGCGAGACTCCACCCAGCATAAAACCGACCCCCTTAAGGGCGTTTTTTGATCCGGTAAGAATGGCAACCCATTTGAATAACGCGCCTTCGCCTCCGTTGACCACAAGTTTTACTGCGCTCTTGGAGCTCATTTTGGTCAAATCCTTGGCGATGCCTGAGAGCGCCTGTGATGCCATCACATAACTAACCGATAAGCTCATGGCCCAATGGGGATGAATCATAGAGAGCATGAGTAGAGCAATAATCTGAAGTGCCAGCCCTGTGTAGAGCGTCACCTTAAGTCCTATCCGTGAGCCGACCCAGCCTCCTAAAAGGTTGGTGAGAACACCACAGAACTCATAGAGCAAAAACAGAAATGCCAGATTGAGCGGTGAGAAGCCAAGGCTGTGGAAATGTAGCAACACAAGCATGCGCAGAGCTCCGTCGGTGAGGGTAAACCCCCAGTACGAAGCTGTGACGATGGCGTAGCTCTTGGTGTTCATGCAGACAATGTGGCAAGTGACACCAGCTACATGGACTTGGCCACTTTGGCGACAAGCTCCATCATGCGAGTAGCATAACCAACCTCATTGTCATACCAGACGAGTAGCTTGAGCTGCGTACCGTTGGTGACCATCGTGGAGGGTGCATCGACAATACCGGAGCGCGTATCGTTGGTGTAATCCGCCGAGACCAGCGGGCGTTCTTCATAACCAAGGATGCCCTTGAGTTCATTTTCCGAGGCGGCTTTGAGTAAGCCGTTGACCTCTGCTACGGTTGTAGGATTAGGAAGCTCAAAGACACAGTCGGTGAGTGAGGCATTGAGCAGGGGTAGGCGAACAGCGACACCGTCTAATTTACCTTTAAGCTCAGGGTAGATCATGGTGATGGCGGTAGCCGAGCCGGTCGAGGTGGGGATGAGTGAGTTGAGGCATGACCTAGCACGTCTAAGGTCTTTGTGCGGTGCGTCGACGACTACCTGGGTGTTGGTGACGTCATGCATGGTGGTGATCATGCCGTGTTTAATGCCGAGATTTTCGTGGATCACCTTAACCACGGGGGCGATGCAGTTTGTGGTGCAGGAGGCCGCGGTGAGCAGGTGGTGCTTGTCCGGCTCATAGAGATGATCATTGCAGCCCATGACAATGTTGAGTGCGCCTTCTTTGACCGGAGCAGCCACGATGACCTTTTTAACTCCAGCATCAAAATACGGCTGCAGTAGTTCAGGGGTGCGGTAAGCACCTGTTGCATCGATGACAATATCCACTCCGCGGAGATCCATTTCAGCAGGAGTCGAAACGTTGCTGTACGCGACCTGTTGGCTGTCGACGGTAATGCTTGATGCATCGTGATCGATCTGACGGTCCCATCTGCCGTGTACGGTATCGAATTCAAGCAGGTGAGCGCCAGTCTCAGGGGTGCCGTGAAGTTCGTTAATAACACTGATCGTGTGTGCTGGGTGATCCCAGCCGGCGCGGAAACCAAGTCGGCCTATGCGGCCGAATCCATTGATGGCGATATTCATAATAAGTTGGTGGGTAGGGTGTTTGCGGAATTATTTGAGAGATTGCAGAGTTCAGGCCGGCCTTGGCAGCAGTCCTCGGTGAGAAAGTCCATCAATTCGCGAATACCCTCAATATTGATTTTGTAAGTGATCGAGCGCCCATGACGCTCAGCAAGAATCAAACCAGCCGTGCTGAGCTCCTTGAGATGAAATGAGAGAGTCGGTTTTGGAATATTAAGCTCGGTGGAGATTTGACCTGCAGGCATGCCATCGTCACCAGAGATGACGAGGAGTCGAAACAGTTCGAGACGAGATGTCTGCGATAAAGCAGATAGGGCATTCGAAGCATTGTGTAATTCCATACATGTAGAATTAACAAGCTTGGTAGGAAAGTCAAGATGCCAGTGTGTGAGCATTTCGCCACCTAGAGGAGGCCTTTGAAAGGGCTGTATAATACAGTAATATTGGAAATATAAAACTATATTGATGTCTGCTGGACGGCTTCCTGTTGTATTGACCCCTGTCTTCCTACTTAGGGCTTGTTGATGACAATTTTACCATCAACAAGAGTGGAGGTATTCACCGGTCTAAGAAGAGGTGCTTCTGTATTGCTGAGCCCAGGTGCGTTGAGTCTGATGGGTTTAACGCTGCCATCATCGTCGGCTTCGGTCGGCTTGGAGGCTGAGGCTGAGAGAGGCGTCGTAGCTGGCTGAGCATTGGATGCTGCTGCCTGTGGAGGATTTGGAAGAGTCGTCTGATTCGGTGCGTTGGGTTCTGTGGGTAATTGAATCGTTGGTGCGCTGATCGCAGGTTTTGGTGGCTGATCTGACAGCGGGTTTGGCATGTGGATCGTCGGTGCCTTGACAGGCGCAGCCTTATTTTGGCTGGCTGGGGGGGCTGCGGCTATTGGCGCGCTCGTGGCAGGGGCTTTGATGGGTGCGCTTGGGGGTGTCGGTGGCGTTATTGCAATAGGGTTTGCAGGGGCCGGAATGCTTGTTGCCGCAGGTGCGGCTACAATGGGTGCAGTGGGTGTGCTGGGAGCTTGCTGAGCCGCGGGCATGACGGGGGCGGCTTTTGGGGCTTTGAGTATAGGCAGTGGGGGTTGCTTGTTTGCACTGAGACTCACTGGGGCTGCAGCGGCAGGTGGCGGTATCGATGCGGCGGGGGCGATGGGTGTAGCAGGCTGGATGGGTGCAGCAGGGATGGTAGGATTTTTCTGCGGATTTGATGTGCTTGCTGGAGCCGGTGGTTTGGGTGGAGCGAGCGGTTTAGGCGGGGCTAGAGGTTTGGGGGCTGCCAGAGGTTTGGGTTGGGTCAGTGGTGCGGGCTTTGCAGTTGGTGTTAAGGGAGGCAAGCTCTGCCCTGTGCTCTGTCCGATAGGCTCTGCAGCCTGTCCCTGCTGGCCGGGGGCCGCTGGTTGTGCGGCCCCTCGTTGTGCGTCGATGATCACATCCTTCGGGTTGACGCGGTCCATCGGAATGGTAACGGACGGTGGAGGGGTTGACTGCACATTAAGCTGGCTGGCTTGAGAATACATATCGTGGATCACGGTTTCTGCCGTAACTGCAGCTAGGTTGGGTATTTTGACGGGGGTGGTGTGCCCCTGCAGCGCCATTTTTAGCAATTCGGCTTCTTTGGCATCACGTTTTATCCACGGTAGCTCAGCTAAGTTGGGCTTGTCTTGTTTGAAATCTCCCCAGATCTTTTCTTTGTCATCCACCCACAGTAGAAAGTGCTCTAAATCTGGATTAACTAAACTGGGGTCATCTGCGAAGGCAGCGCCATAAAATCGAGCTGCCTGCATGACCATGCCGTAATGGAGTAGGGCATTGGCGATTGCGAGGTTTTGAACCGGCTTTCCTTTGTTAAGCTCCTGTAGACTGCTGAGTAAGCGAATGGCTTTTTGTGGAGCTCCTTTCCCAAGAACTTTAGCCGCAAAACCAAGTTCGAGGTCGATAGAAGGTATTTCAGGTGCGTCCCAGATGATCTCAGCAGCTTGCTTGGTTTTGCCCTCATTATACAAGAGCTGAGCTAGCTTTTTTCTGCTTTCCCAGTCTTCAGGATTACTCGCGATGAGCTCTTGGAGGTATGATTCGGCTAATTCTTGGGATTGGGCTTGGTCTGACATAGAGATGGGTTTTTTAGATGGAGTATTATTCTTATATTATTTTGATTCAGAGGTCTAGACCCTTTAATGCAAAAGTAGGGATGGTTTTAATACGTCACGGTTTCCACGTGGACGGTATGGAAGTGTGAGGTTAAAGGTGCGAGATTTAATCGGACTTTTTGACCTCTGCCGGCACAAACTTCAGAACGGTGCCATTGATGCAGTAGCGCTTGTCTGTCGGGGTATTAAATCCCTCTCCTGTGAATACATGGCCAAGATGCGCATCACACACTGCGCAGCGGACTTCTGTGCGTGAGCCATCTGGATCCTGAATGGCTTTTACGTTTTTGGCATTTGATGGATCATAAAATGATGGCCAGCCACAGTGAGAATCAAATTTCACCTTTGAGGAAAAAAGTTCGGCATTGCAACCAATGCAATAGTAGGTCCCGCCCCCTTGTTTTTTGAAGGTTTGATACACCTCTCCATTAGGTCTTTCCGTGCCAGATTCACGCGCGATGCGGTATTGTTCAGCAGTCAGTTGTTTGCGCCATTCAGCGTCAGTTTTAGTGACAGGTTTCTGTGGTTGTTCAGGGGCTTGGTCTGCGGTTGCCATAGGTTGTTGTGTTTGAGCTTGGATTACAAATGTAGCGGCGGCTACACCTGCAAGTGCAAGCAGTAGAATACGAAATGAAGTTTTCATGGTGTTGGTATGATATACGAGCAATATTATTATTCCTTGCGCTAGAGGATTTGTCAAATTTCCCTATGCAAGCAGCTTAGCCAGACAGCCCAATCGGCAAAAAGATATTCATGAACATGGTAAGGAAAAAATTGGTGATAAGGATCGCTAGGGATGAATAAACCATTGCCCGTGTTGTTCCTTTGCCGACGCCGACGGCCCCGTGCGTAGCTTTCAGTCCTTGGTGACAGGAGATGACAACAATGAGTAGGCCAAAGACGAGTCCTTTGATCAGGGCAATGTAAATATCACCAAGATCTGTGTGCATCATCGTGTGGTAACTCCACCAGGCTTCTGACACGCCGAAGGTTTGTGTGCCGACGATCCAGGCTGCTCCGATGCCAAGTGCGGCCGCTTCTGTTATAAGTAATGGAACTGACACAAGCATGGCGAGAAAGCGAGGAGTCACGTGGTAGTCGATAGGGTTGACCCCCATCGATCGCAGTGCATCGACTTGCTCGGTGACCTTCATGGTTCCTATTTCTGCTGCCATCGAGGCTCCGACGCGACCAGACAGCATGATGCCAGTCAAAACTGGGCCTAGCTCCCTGAGCATGCCAACACTAACCAGCGCACCTCCCATGGACTCCATTTGCAGGCCGCTGAGCTGAAATAATCCTTGGGCGGCAAGAACGGCGCCTACAAAAGCTCCCGTGATCAGTACTACCGGTTGCGAATTAAAACCGATTTCAACAATCTGGTCAAAAAAGCGCCGCCACCTGGGTTTGCCACGGAGCAGGGATTCCCCGATGTCAAAGATGAGCCCGATAAGTTGGCCGAGATAGTCGGTGAGCCACAGCGCTGGGCGTCCCATTATCTGTAGTAGCATGTCTGTATTCTAGGGGGGAATGCTCTTTAGCGAAACATCAAAATAAATAGAGGTAGACGCTTGATGGGCCGGGCTGTCATTAGGCAAAAAATAAGCCAAAAAAATGCCCGTGTCACCTAGATGACACGGGCTTGATTGTTGGAGTTTACGGTAGAATAATTCTACGGTGTAAACTCGGGTTAATGTTTACAGGGAACCTTTAAGGCTGGATGAGCATTTGAAGCCAACAGTCTTGGAGGCTTTAATTTGCATAGCTTCACCAGTCTTTGGGTTGCGACCCTGACGGGCTGCGCGATGTTTGACTGCAAATGTACCAAATCCAATGAGTTGGACTTTACCATCTTGCTTAACACCACTAGCAATGCTGCCAAGGACAGCTGCAAGGGCATCTTCTGCGCAACGTTTAGTTGCTTCGTTCCCTAAGGATTTTTGAACGGCTTCGACGAGTTCGGATTTATTCATAACGCCCTTCTTATGGTCTTCTGATTTGATTCTGTAAAGTTAAATAATTGCGAATTTCCCCTAGGGATTGCTTGACTTGAGGGTGCTTTAGGGTTGATCGGCCGCGGTTGCCCTTAAAGTACGAACCCCCATTTTATAGGAAACCCGCATTGTTAGAAAGTGTTAGAGTTGCATGGGTGCCTATAGATGGGGCATTGACGAAGAGCATAACCCATGTCACAACATCAATGATGAAGAGGGATGGACATCTCATAAGTGTAGCCATCGAGCGCGCGGCAATGTCTGTTAGGTCTGTTGCAGCTGCCATGCCCGCGCATGGTGATGTGCGGCAGGAGCTAGCGGATGCTGAAGCAGCGCAAGCGAGGGGGTATTTTTTGCCGGATGAGGATGAGCGGCTGCGTGATGTTTTTGTGCGTTACCTGTCATTGCGTGCTACACTTCTAGAAGTCGTGGCTAGTATCCAAAGGTTGACCGATCAAATCGATGAGGCCGGTGAGTGCGAGCAGACGTGGAGTGACAGGCTGCGCGCCTTTATTATAGGCTTTCTTGCTGCCGCAATGTTGATGAGGGCGGCATCTTTTCTGGTGGATTTGGCGGCCAAGCGATCGGTCGTTAGGAAGAAGCTCGATGAGGCTGAGCCCCGCTTTGGTATTCCTGCCAAGAGTTTTACTGCGGTCTACAAAAATCTTGGCTCATACCGGAGCACGTGGCGCTTCTTGTCAGCGGCCAGATTTTATGAACTACACAGCGAAGATATCACGGGATTGGCCAGAGATCAGCACATGAAGGGCTTGATTGAGCTTCTTGATGAAGAATCGAAGTATTTCCAATACAGCAAACAACACTATATAAGACGGAAATTGCATTATCGCCTGCACTCCTTGAAGCGGCGCCACGTTTCTGGATACAAGAAAGTCATGTTTCAGCTGCTTAAGCTGAGCGGTCGTGTAGTTTCTCAAATGAGGCAGCCCTTCGTCAAGGCTCACGGGCAGGGCAAACGGGTCACGCCTGATGTGATCACCAGCATCAAGCCCCTGCTGCGGGCGGGGGATGTTGTTATCACACGTCACGACGACGCTATGAGCAATTTGTTTTTGCCGGGGTACTGGCCCCATGCAGCATTGTATATAGGAGACACACAAGAACGCAGGGAGCTAGGGGTTCAGCTCACAGAGGTAGAGGCGCCGCGCACCGAAGAGTGTCACTTTCTGGAAGCTAAAAAAGATGGAGTTTTATTGAGGCGAATCGAAGAGACCCTGAACGTGGATGCGTTTATGGTATTGCGGCCCAAGCTAGGGCAGGAACATCGAGCGCAGGCCTTGTCTCGAGGGCTGACCCATGAAGGAAAACTATACGATTTCATGTTTGATTTCCGTGTCGCCGACCGACTTGCATGCACGGAGGTCATTTACCGCACCTATCACGGCATTGGTAAGCTGGATCAAGTGGTTTCCTTTGAGCTAAAGCGCCATTCGGGGCGGCCATGTATTTCCGCAGAAGACTTAATTGAACAGGCCCTCGGCTCTGGTCACTTCGAGAAGCTGGCGGACTTTGGTGTAGAGGAAGATACGGTCAGAATTTTCTGATAAATAAGCACTATATATCTGATTGCGCCGCAGTCACTTGCGAGCGTCCGAGCAGAGATTGTGAAAAATTTCACAAATAGGCTTGCAGAGCATTTGTAGGCGAGATATGTCCCCTCCGCCCGGTTAAGTAAAGACACCCATTTCAACCACTTCCATGGCCCAGCTATTCTCAGTGCGCATTTTCATTCCAGTTCTCCTCCTTTTAATGTCGGGGGCGGCTTTCGCTGGCGGTGGCCATCAGCTACCTTTGTATCCAGAATCCCCATTTACAGAGGGCTCAGGGTTTACTTGGATCTCAAACTCCATGATCATGGTTTGGCTCGCTGCTGCCATTATTGTTGTGTTCTGTCGTGTGGCTACGAAGAAAATGGCACTGGTTCCCAGTGGTGTTCAGAACCTGGCCGAGTGGCTCGTCGAAGGACTCTATGACTTTTTCGGTAATATCCTCGGCGAACACCTCGTCAAACGCACCTTCTGGTTCTTTGGCGCTACGTTCCTGCTGATTCTTGTAGTGAACTACTTGGGTCTCATCCCAGGGGTAGGCACGATGGGCACGACCGATGCACACGGCCACTTCAAGGGTCTTCTTCGTGGTGGTAATGCTGACTTGAATATGACCGCAGCGATGTCGATCACCTTCTTTTTGCTCTGGCTTTACTGGTCGTTTACTGAGATCGGCGTAAAAAACTTCTTTGCACACATTTTTGCCCCGCAGGGCACATTCACCGGCTTCATGAAGGTCGGCATGGTCGTCATGTTCTTCCTCGTTGGTATTCTCGAGGTCGTGTCTATTTTCATACGTCCGGTAGCGCTCAGCTTCCGTCTCTTCGGTAATATCTACGGTGGTGAGCAGACTCTCGAGGGCTTGATGGCACTGGTGCCCAAGTATTTTGCCTTCCTGCCCGCTTTGCCATTCTACTTTATGGAACTTCTCGTCGGCCTAGTCCAGGCACTGGTCTTCACGCTGCTCTGCGCAGTATTCCTGAAGCTCATGTGCAGCCACAGCGAAGAGCACTAAATATTTCTGACACTAAATACTTTTGGAAGTCTGACCATGGGCAAACCGTGGGGACTTTCTTAAACCAACAAACAAAACCAACAAACTAATACAATGGCACTCAAAGCAATTGCAGTCGGACTCGCCGCACTCGGTGGTGGAATCGGAATCGGAATCCTCGGATCAAAGTCAGCTGAAGCCACAGGTCGTAATCCTGGTGCAGCTACTCCTATTCTCGTGATCTCCATTATTCTTGCAGCACTTATCGAGGGTCTTTTCATCCTCGCAGCATTCGCTGTTCAGTACTAATTTAGAGATAATTTAGTAACAGCGGATCTTATCCAACTTTTATCAGGTGCCGTTCGGCACAGTCGGCGGCACCTGATATATCTCTTCTACCTAACTTTTTCTCACCATGATCTCAATTATCGCAGCAGCCGGAACCGAAGCAGCCTCTCAAGGCTTCCTCGAGACTTTTGGTGTAAACTGGCCGTTTTTCATCGCTCAGCTCGTGAACTTCATCATCGTGCTTTTTGTGTTGAAAAAGTTCGCCTTTGCCCCGATTCAAGAAATGCTTGAGCAGCGCCGCAAGCGCATTGCCGAGGGTGAAGACAAGTTGAAGCGTATCGAGCAGCAGCTTGCTGACTCCGAGCAGCGCACTCAGGAGGCCATCGATAAGGCCAATGCAGACGCCGCTCGCCTTATCAATGAGGCCAAAGAGAGTGCATCGTCACTTACAGAGAAGAAAGCCCAGGAAGCCATTGCTTCTGCCCAAGCTATACTCGCTAAAGCCGAAGAAGCCGCCAAGGCTGAGCGCAAGACGATGACCGCCGAGCTCAAAAAGGAGTTTGGACGTTTGGTCACCGCAACCACCGCCACCGTAACCGGTAAGGTTCTTAATGACGACGACCAGAAGCGTATCAACGAAGAAGCGCTCAGCAGTGTCGAAGGTTAATTCACCTGATCACCCTTTACCGATCACCAACCACTCACCATGAAAGTTTCCAAGGATGCAGCCAGCGCCGCCCGCCGGATCTATCGCCTCTGTGCACCGGAAGGACGCCTCGATGAGGAAAAGATCCGCAAAGCTTTCAAAAAAATCGCTGAGGCAAAACCTCGCGACTACCGCGCGATTATGCACTCCTTGCTCAATCTCGTTCGCCTCGATGATAAAAGCCGTCAGGCACTCATCGAAAGCGCCACTGAGCTCGATGCCGCAAGTCGAAGCCGCATTGAGAAAAACCTCAACGAACAATATGGTGGCGGACTTTCCTTCACCTACAACACCAATGCCGAACTTCTCGGTGGTGTTAAAATCCGCGTCGGTAACGACGTTTGGGACGGCAGCGTCCAATCCCGCCTCGATCGCCTCGCAAATGCATTTTAATGCTGCATTTTAAAGACTCTACAAACTTCAATCTGATAACTTCAAACTAACAACGCCATGAGCAGTATCCTCCAGGAACTTGAACAAGAAATCGCCAACGTTTCATCGTCGGTGCAAAAAAGCAACGTCGGCACAGTCCGCACCATCGGTGACGGTGTCGCCAAGGTCGAAGGCCTCAGTGATGTCGCACTCAACGAGATGATCGAATTCCCCGGCGGCCTTATTGGCCTTGCCCTCAACCTTGAGGAAGCCGAAGTTGGAGTCGTTCTACTCGGTGATTCACTTCACATTAAAGAAGGCGACGAGTGTAAGACAACAGGCAAGCTACTTTCCGTTCCTGTCGGTGAGAACATGCTCGGCCGCGTCGTAGACAACCTCGGTCGTCCTCTCGACGGCAAAGGTGAGATCGAAGCCGCCGACCAGTATCCAGTTGAAAAGATAGCTCCCGGCATCATTCAGCGAAAGTCCGTTTCCGTGCCAGTGCAAACAGGAATCATGTCTATCGACGCCATGATTCCCATCGGTCGTGGCCAGCGTGAACTCATCATTGGTGACCGTTCTACCGGCAAGACCACCATCGCTGTTGACACGATCATCGCCCAAGCTCAGCAGAACAAAGCTGCTGCTGAAGGCCGCCTGAAGGATCACAAGCCGCTCTACTGCATCTACGTTGCTGTCGGACAGAAACGCTCAAACATCGTCCGCACCATGCAGACGCTTGAAGAAGCAGGTGCCATGGAAAACACCTGTATTGTAGCGGCATCCGCCTCTGATTCTGCCGCCAACCAATACCTCGCACCTTACACCGGTTGCGCGATTGGTGAGTATCTGATGGATCAAGGTAAGGACGTGCTGATCGTATTTGATGACCTTTCCAAGCACGCTGTTGCTTACCGTCAGGTTTCCCTTATTCTTGGCCGCCCGTCAGGTCGTGAGGCATTCCCCGGTGATGTTTTCTATCTACACTCCAGACTTCTCGAGCGTTCCGCCCGTCTCTCCGATGACGCAGGTGGAGGCTCCATGACTGCCCTGCCGATCATTGAGACCCAAGCTGGTGACGTTTCCGCTTACATCCCTACCAATGTGATTTCCATTACTGACGGTCAGATTTTCCTCGAAACCGACCTCTTCTACCAGGGCATCCGTCCTGCGATCTCCGTGGGTCTTTCCGTTTCCCGTGTCGGATCCGCGGCTCAGACCAAGGCGATCAAGAAAGTCTCTGGAACCACCAAGCTCGATCTTGCTCAGTTCCGCGAAATGCAGGCCTTCGCCGCCTTCGGTTCCGACCTCGATGAGGCCACTCAAGCGAAGATCGACCGTGGTCAGCGTATTGTTGAGCTCTTCAAGCAAAACCAATACAACCCCAAGTCTCTTGAGATTGAAGTCGCTGTGCTCTGGTCGATGCAGAACGGTCACTTTGACGATGTCGATGTTGAGCGCGTCAAGGAATGCCAGAACGCACTTGAAGAGTATCTCGATAGCCGGAAAGCAGATCTGCTTCAGCTTATTGCCTCGGAGAAAGCTCTGACTGATGAGGTTACCGAAGGCCTCAATCAAGCCCTCTCCGACTTTAAAGCAAGCTGGAAGTAATCGACTCCCCAGAGTCGGCATCAATTCTATTTCCAAATAACTAATAACTATTCCCTAATCCGTGGCCAACCTTCGAGACATCCGCCGACGTATTAAGTCGGTCAAAAGCACCTCGCAAATCACTAAGGCGATGCAGCTTGTTGCTGCCGCTAAAATGAAGAAAGCGCAGGACCAGGCACTCGCAGGTCGTAACTACGCGGACGAGCTTAACAAGGTTCTGACGAACCTTAAGCAGAACGTCGATGGCGATGCTCATCCTCTGCTCGAGAAGCGTGAGGGTGGAAAAACCCTGATGCTGGTGATCAGCACTAACAAAGGTCTTTGTGGCGGACTCAACACCAACCTGCTCAAGAAGGTCCGTGAAGAGTCCGATGAAAACACTCACTATGTCACCGTGGGGCGCAAGCTGCGCACTTCACTTGCTAAAAGCGGAGCAACACTGGTGGCCGACTTCGAAGTTAACGACCCGCTTCCGTTTTCAGAAGCTCGCCCGATTGCAAAGTTTCTCACTGATAAATTCCTCAGCGGTGAATACAACAAGGTCCAGGTAGCTTTCACCAATTTTGTTAGCACTTTACGTCAAGACCCTTGGGTAGCTCAGCTTCTTACCATTGAGTCTGATACCCTTGCTGAAAAGCGCGCCTACGAGGGTGTTGGTAAAGATCAGGTCAAAGAGACCGATAAAGAAGAGGCACTCGCAAGCGACTACATCTTCGAGCCAAGCCCTGAAGCCGTTCTCGATACCCTGCTTCCTCTTTACCTCAACTTCCAGGTCTACCAGATGCTGGTTGAGTCACTCGCTTCTGAGCACTCATCACGGATGGTTGCTATGAAGTCAGCCACTGACAACGCAGAGCAGATGGTTAAGGACCTCACTCTCGAATACAACAAAGCCCGTCAGGCAGCCATTACTTCCGAGCTTCTCGAAATTACGACCGCGCAGAAGGCAATGGAGTAGTAGAGCTCTCCACACATTCATTTTTCTAACCAATCTCAAACCAACCACCAATTCGACTTATGTCCAACAAAGGAACCATCGTTCAAGTTATTGGCGCCGTTATCGACGCTGATTTCTCCAAAGCAGATAAGCTGCCCGCCATTTATAATGCTCTTGAAGTCACCTATGAACTTTACGGCAAAGAGAGTACACTCGTTCTCGAAGTTCAGCAGCACCTCGGTGACGGCTGGGTTCGTGCCGTTGCTATGAGCACCTCTGATGGTCTCAAGCGTGGTGTAGACATCACTGACACTGGCGCACCTATTTCCGTTCCTGTTGGAGCCGGTGTTCTTGGTCGTATCTTCAATGTTACCGGCGATGCCGTTGACGAGCGTGGACCTGTTCCACACGATAAGAAGTATCCCATTCACCGTCCAGCACCTGCTCTAGTTGATCAAGCAACATCCGCTGAAATCCTCGAGACAGGCATTAAAGTCATCGACCTCATTTGCCCCTTCACGAAGGGTGGTAAAGTGGGAGCCTTCGGTGGTGCTGGTGTTGGTAAGACCGTGGTTATCATGGAGCTCATTAACAACATTGCTAAGGGACACGGTGGTTACTCCGTCTTCGCAGGTGTGGGTGAGCGGACTCGTGAGGGTAACGACCTTTACGAAGAGATGTCAGAAGCTGGCGTTATCAACCAAGAAGACCTATCCAAATCTAAAGTGGCCCTCGTATACGGTCAGATGAACGAGCCTCCAGGTGCCCGTCTCCGTGTTGCACTCTCCGCACTCGCCATGGCTGAATACTTCCGTGACGAAGAAGGCCAGGACGTGCTGCTCTTCGTGGATAACGTGTTCCGTTTCTCCCAAGCTGGTTCCGAGGTATCCGCGCTTCTTGGCCGGACTCCTTCCGCTGTGGGTTATCAGCCTACCCTCGCTGAGGAAATGGCCATGCTCCAGGAGCGTATTACTTCAACACACAAAGGATCCATCACTTCCTTCCAGGCCGTTTACGTTCCTGCGGATGACTTGACTGACCCTGCTCCGGCAAACACCTTCGCCCACCTCGACTCCACCGTCGTGCTTGAGCGTTCCCTTGCTGAGCTTGGTATTTACCCTGCTGTGGATCCACTTTCATCCGTATCTAACGCGCTCTCTCCTGAGATCGTTGGTGAGGAGCACTACCGTGTTGCACGTGGTGTTCAGAACGTGCTGCAGCGCTACAAGGACCTTCAGGACATCATCGCCATTCTTGGCATGGACGAACTTTCCGACGAGGACAAGCTCATCGTATTCCGCGCTCGTAAGATTCAACGTTTTCTTTCCCAACCGTTCCACGTGGCTGAGATCTTCACCGGCACCAAAGGTGAATACGTCTCTATTGAGGACACCGTTAAAGGCTTCGATGAAATTCTCGAAGGAAAACATGACGCTGTTCCCGAGTCCAACTTCTACATGAAGGGCGGCCTCGATACGGTTGACCTCGGTAGCAAGTAATCGGCATCGCTCACCAAGCGAAGCGCTGCTCTTTATAGCCAATAGCTCATTCTTAATTCTTAACGCTTATGCTCCACCTCGAAATCGTCACTCCTGAGAAGAAGATCTTCTCTGATACCGTTGAAGATGTTTATCTCCCCGGCGAGGAAGGTGAGATGGGTGTGCTCGAAATGCACGCAGCTCTCGTCACCTCACTGAAGGCTGGTGAGTTACGCTATCGCAAGGATGGAGAAGTTCACGAACTTGCCATCGGTAGCGGTTTTGCCGAAGTCACCCAAGAAAAAGTCAGTGTCCTTACCGACATGGCAATGGGAGAGCAGGACATTGATGAAGCGGCTGTTGAAGCTGCCGTCAAGAGTGCTGAAGATGCCCTGCACGGACTCAAGCATGACAACAATGCCGAGGAAATTGCACACCTTCAGGGCATGATTGCCCAGTCCATGGCTAAGCTTAAGCTCAAGCGTAAGCGCCGTAACATCTAAGGAATTAATCAATCAATTCAATAACCCCAAGGAGCCTCACAGCCCTTGGGGTTTTTTCATCCAATACCACATCCCAAAACAGAAAAGACTGTAAAAAACCGCTATTCTATGGTCAAAACGCGTATGCGCAATCTATCTGTGCGCATCAATCATAACGGGCAACCCTAATTCATGAACGTCTCACTCAACTGGCTCAAAGACCACCTCGATCTTTCTCACATGTCCTTACAGGATATCGATGACCTGCTTACCTTTGCTGGAGTTGAGGTTGAGGGGATCTCTCAAAAAGGAGTGCCGTCCGATAAGGTGGTGGTTGCTCAGATCAAGTCGGCTGTAAAACATCCTGATGCCGATAAATTGAAAGTGTGCATGGTAGATGCCGGTGAGGAAGAGCTTCGGCAGATTGTTTGTGGTGCACAGAACTACTCAGTAGGAGATAAGGTTCCTTGTGCGCTTCCCGGCGCAGACCTCGGTGGTGGCTTTGTCATCAAGGACGGCAAACTCCGTGGTGTCGAATCCAAGGGCATGCTTTGTGGTCCAGACGAAATCGGTTTGGCCTCAGCAGATGATGGTTTGATGATTCTTTCCGAGGATCTCGAAATTGGTAAACCACTGCAGGATTTATTCGAAACAGATACCATCATTGAAGTAGAGGTGACTCCCAACCGTCCTGACTTACTCTCTCACACTGGCATGGCTCGTGAGCTGGCTGCACTGGCAGGTATTAAGTGTAAGTCACTTGATCTTGGTGAGCCAGCTACGCTGAGCGATGAATCTCTGATTAAACTTTCTGCGCCCGACTCCTGCCCGCTTTATAGCGCGGTCAAGATTTCTGGAGTTACTGTCGGTGAGTCGCCGGTATGGCTCAAAACAAAGCTTGAGGCTATTGGCCTGCGTCCGATCAACAATGTCGTTGATATCACCAATTACGCCTTGCACGAGCTCGGTCATCCTTTGCACGCGTTTGATGCGGCCAAGGTTGACGGGGCGCTCGATATCCGCATGGCTAGCAATGGCGAAATCTTCAAGGCGCTCGATGAGGTTGACTATACCTTGAGCAGTGAGGATGTTGTTATCTCTGATGCGTCGGGCAAGGCACTTGCCCTTGGAGGCATTATGGGAGGTCTGGACAGTGGTGTGAGCAATGCCACCACCGATATCATCCTTGAGGCAGCCTATTTCACCCCGTCAAAAATCCGCCGCACTTCGCGCCGTCTTATCCTCAGCTCGGATTCTTCCTATCGTTTTGAGCGAGGCAGTGATGCGCAAGCAGTGCTTAAAGCATCTGCTTTTGCTGCTGGCCTGATCGTTGAAATCGCAGGAGGAAAGATCGAAGCTGCAACGGCCACAGCAGGGGAGGCGCCACAGCTTAACGGAGAAGTGGAACTTGACCCATCCAAGCTGAAGCAGCTGATGGGGGCGTCGGTTACCCTGGAGGGGGCAGAGGATATTCTTACTCGCCTTGGTCTCGAAAAGCGGGAAGGCAATAGGTGGAGTGTTCCAAGTTATCGTTTGGATCTTCATCGTCACATTGATTTAGTGGAGGAAATTGCACGCGTTCACGGGCTCGACAATGTTCCCTCTCGTTTCCAAGCAAGCTTTGCTCAAGAAAGCAGTGTTGATGCTACTTACGATTATCAGATGTCGCTGCGCTCGACATTGTCTGCCGTGGGGTTCTATGAAACGCAGACCATCAAGCTCATTGCTGAGAGCTCTACGGATCTTAGCGTTGCGCAAATGGATACCGCCTTAGCGCTGCGTCCGCTTCAGGATGGTGATGTAATTCGTGTGGCGCTGCCTCTGAGTGAAGATCATGCGGTGATGCGTCCATCGCTAACACCAGGGCTGGTGGCATCCGCGGCGCGCAATATTCGTCAGGGTGCCAAGTCACTGCGTTTTTTCGAAATAGGACGCCAGTTCCGCAACGTGGGTGGAGGCAAAGCCACCGATCTCGAAGCCGACTCGCTGGCCATGCTATTGGGTGGTGAGCGTCGCCCTAGCTCCTGGTCTGTCCAGGCTGGCTGTCAGGGCCGAATTGATGCCTTTGATGCCAAGGCGGCTATTGAGGTGTTGATGCCAAATAAGGAGATTCAGTTTGTGCAGCGTCAGCGTGATGGTTTTATCATCGCGGCTGATGTTCAATGTGGCGGTAAACCTATCGGTGTTTTTGCTCAGCTCAGCCCAGCGAAGTGCAGAGACTTGGGAATCGATACTCCGATCTATCTCGTCGAGCTTGATCTTAAAAAATGCCAACAGCTTAGTGAAGGGATTAAGCAGGTTGATGAGCTTCCTCAGTTTCCTGGTTCCAGCCGAGATGCGGCAATGGAAGCGCCTGCTGAACTTGCTAATGCTGAGATTGAGAAGGTGCTCAAAAAGCATAATGAGCAACTACTGGTGTCTTCAGCTTGTTTTGATGTGTTCCAGGATCCCACCGGCACTAAGCTTCCTGCCGACAAAAAATCCATTGCCTATACCTTTCACTACCGCTCTCCTGAGCGCACCTTGAAAGCCAAAGAGGTCGATGAAGCTCACCAAAGGCTCCTTGATCAGCTAGCTAAGGCCCTGCCTGTCTCCTATCGCTAGGGCGCCTGCTGGTGTCTTATTGGAGATGTTAACAGGGGTGTGCTGGTAGCCTAGACTATGCCAATCACTTGATTTATAAGGTATCTTTTGGTTATAATATTTAGTGAACCTTAACATTTCCGCGCTTTTATTTCATAAATAGCAAGTATTAACGCCTTAATAATCAGTAATATTAAGCTTTTGTTGATAAAAAGTATAATAATGTATTGCTTTTGAATATTAATTAAGCCATATTAATTCCGTGCGGCGGGTAAATCTCTGATTCCACCCATCGCCAAGCCAACATAGCATTACGGAACCTCGCCTCCCGGCAAAAGCTGTCTTCTTGACAACCCAAAGCCCCCAACAGGTTGTGAGTATCCCTAGATGCCCCCAAACATACTAAGGATACCAAGAGGACACAGTTGCAACTTTTTCTCTCAAATCCCAGGAAACCCATTAACCCCCAACCGCTACAATTACCCCCAACAACAAATGTTTAAACCAAAGATGCCACATGAGATAAGCTCAAAAGGCAACTGAAGTTTACATGACAGCAAAGTAAAACCCCCCTCCACAAATGAGAAAGCCCCCGCATCATTGGTTCATACCAATAGTGCGGGGGCTTTTCGGATTGAGGGGGAAGGCCTACAGAAATACTGTGGACGCAGTAGGCAGCTAGGCGGTCACAGAGCCTCGGTCATCTGTCAGCCCTGATTTCTCAAGGTAGTAGTCATAGCCTCCTGCATAGCGGGTGAGTTTGCCGTCATCAACATGCAGGGTGGTTTCCGCAAGGCTGCGGATGAAGTGCACGTCGTGTGAGATGAATACCAGCGTGCCCTCGTAGTGCTTGAGCGCCTGCAGCAATGCCTCAATGGAAATAATGTCGAGGTGGGTTGTAGGCTCGTCCATGAGCAAGAGGTTTGGCGGGTTGACGAGGAACTTCACCAAATTGAGGCGCGATTTCTCACCTCCTGAAAGCACCCTGATTTTTTTGTGCACATCGGAGCGGCGGAAAAGAAAGGAGCCGAGGATGGATCGAGCCTCGTCTTCGCGCATATCGCCACCGCAGTCCATGACTTCTTCTAGCACGGTGTTGGCTTCGTTCATGCTCTCGGTGCGGTGCTGTGAGTAGTAGCCGAGGTGGGTATTAAATCCCGCCTTGCGTTCACCACTCTGAAATTCGAGCTGCCCGGCAAGGATTTTGAGCAGGGTGGACTTGCCAGCGCCGTTAGGGCCGACCAACACCATACGGTCACCTCTTTCAATAGTTAGCTCGAGCCTATCGTAAATGACCTTATCTCCGTAAGCCATGTGGATGTTTTCCAGCTCGATGACTTTTTGATTGGAGCGTTTTGGCTGGGGGAAGTTGAATTTGAAAACCTTGCGGGGAGCAATGGGCTTGGGTAGTCGTTTGAGTTTCTCGAGCTGCTTGACGCGGCTCTGTACCTGTGCGGCCTTAGAAGTAACCGAGCGGAAACGGTCGATGAACTCTTGAACACGTTCAATTTCCTTATTCTGGTTGCGGTAGGCCTGCACCTTTTGTTGATACCGTTTGGTGCGCTGCTCTAGGTATGCCGTATAGTTGCCAGTGTAGGAAATGAGTTGCTCCTCATCGATTTCGTAGACGGTTTCAATGAGCTCATCCATGAAGTCGCGGTCGTGCGAAATCATCAGCAAAGCACCAGGGTAGTTTTTTAAATACTGCTGCAGCCAGATGAGCGCCATCAGGTCGAGGTGGTTGGTGGGCTCGTCAAGCATCAGCAGATCCGGCTCCATCACCAAGAGCTTAGCAAGGTGGGAACGCATGATCCAGCCGCCGGAGAACTCACGAGCGGGCTTGTTGAAGGCGTCAGGATGAAAGCCAAGACCCGCAAGAATTTTCTTAGCCTTAGGCTCAAGTTGGTAGCCGTTAGCAGCGTCGAAAGTGTCTTGTGCGGCGTGATACTCCGGGCTGTCGGTATTGCCGGAAGCATCGCCCTCACGCATGATGCGGATAGCTTTGGCGAGCTCTGGGGTGATGCCGATGGCTATTTCCAGAATAGTCTCGTCACCGGGGTCTCCCGCCTCCTGGGCCAGATAACCCGTGATGGCATACTCATCCACCTCGACACTGCCTGCATCCGCGTCCTCTTCCTTGAGGACCATTTTGAAAAGGGTGGACTTGCCAGCTCCATTGGGTCCGACTAGCGCGACGCGCTCGCCCCAGTTGATGGTCATGTCTGCGTCCTCGAAAAGCGTGCGCCCTCCAAGGGTTTTGGTAAGTTTTCTAATGATGAGCACGTCGGCTGATTACCTTAAAATAGGTATTTGTCACTTCAAAACCGAGGAATTCGGTAAGGAGAATCGCCCACAAGGAGATGAAAACTCGAAAAAGAATGGCCACGCTTGCGACCTCATTGATGCGTAACTTTACGAGCCGATAATTTTGCTCTTCTCGCTGCGCAGCAGGGCGACTGAGTAGTGCGGGTCATCTGGCAGTACTTCGATGTCCACAAGGGTGCCGGCTTTTTCAAGCATTTGTCGGCAATCGGAGGAGAGGTGGCGAACGTGGAGAACTTTGCCGGCATTGCGATATCGCTCACCGAGTGCATTGATTGCTTCAAGGCCTGAAAGGTCACAGACACGAGCCTCCTCAAAGTCGATGACGATATTCGGAACATCTGATCTTGCCTGGAACTTATCCGAGAATTCGCGCACGGAGCCAAAGTAAAGCATGCCCTCGACGCCATAGATGCGTTCTTCTGGTGTGTCCTTGTGCATGGTTACGATGATGTGCTTGGAGCTCTCCCAGGCGAACACGAGGGCGGAGAGGATGACGCCAACAAATACGGCTAAAGCTAAGTCATGCATGACGGCGGTCACCAGGGTGACGGTAAGAATGATCAGCATTTCAGACTTAGCGATCTTACCAAAGCTTTTGAAGGTGGACCACTCGAAGGTGCCGATCACAACCATAAACATGACACCGACCAGGGCAGCGATTGGGATTTGAATGATGACGGGGCCGCCAATGACAATAAATAAGGCGAGGGATACCGCAGCAACAATGCCAGAGGTGCGCCCACGGCCTCCAGATTTGATATTGATCAAGGATTGGCCGATCATTGCGCAACCGCCCATGCCGCCAAAGAGGCCAGAGAGGAAGTTGGCACCACCCTGAGCGACACATTCGCGGTTTCCTTGGCCGCGTGTCTCAGTGATTTCGTCGATCAATTGCAATGTCATCAGGGACTCGATGATGCCGACCATGGCAACGACAAAGGCGGTTTGAAGGATGAATATCCAGTGGTCACCCCAGACGATGCCGCTTGGCCACGCGGGGACGGGAAAGCTGCCACTCAAGGTGCCGTCACCGCCACCGTCTTTAAGCACATTTTCAATCGTCCTTGCATCAGGCCCGAAGTAGGCGATGAGGCCGACCACGATAATAGCCACCAGTGTTGAAGGCACCGCCTTGGTGAGTTTTGGGAAAAATTGGATGATGGCCATGGTGAGCACAATCAGGCCGATGAGGATGCCGAGTTCACCTCCTTGCATCCACTCCATAACGCGGCCGCCGCTTTCATCGAGGTGGGAAAATTTCTTAAAGAAGCCGAACTGCCCCATGCAAATGACAATGGCAAGGCCATTGACGAAACCAATCATCACCGGATGAGGCACGAGTCGGATGAACCGTCCCAATTTCAGCACTCCGAAGAGGATTTGAATGCACCCTGCCACCATAATAACGGCAAAAAGAAATTGAAGGCCAAGCCCATCGCCTAGGTTGTCTCCGTATTGCACGGCTTTTCCTGCAACGACAGCAATGGCACCCGTTGCTCCCGAAATCATGCCCGGCCGACCACCGCACGCGGCTGTGATGAAACCCATAAACACCGCAGCCCACAAGCCAACCAGGGGATTGACACCCGCGATGAATGAGAAAGCGATGGCTTCGGGCACTAAGGCAAGGGCGACTGTTACGCCCGAGAGTGAATCATCTTTGAGGTTGCCGTTTTTTTTGCTGAATAGGTGAAACATAGGATAAGGCCCTTGATAGGAGGGCGTCCCGTAGAGCCTATCACCTATAATAGCAACCCTGATTCGGTGTTTTATTGTCTATCTTGGCGTCGCAGGGCAAGCCCGCCATGATGCCACATAGCTGCCGTGATGGTAGATAGAGGTTGTTTTACTGATGAAAATAGAGATTTTGTGTGCAGCCCATTCTATATGATTGATAACCAATTGATTAATTCAAAATTAGTTCAATAGGCTCACACAGACCTTGTGACCGGCGACCAAGGAACCTCATCACGACATAAATTTTTATTTCCCTCAACAATGGGAAATAATGCTTTTTGAGATACCTCATGGCGCAGTAGACCGGCTATGCGGCAGGAAATTTTTAAAAACTAGTGGAGACGGGAACCGCAGTCTAACAGGTGCATTTTTTTTTAGCCCCCAGCGTGGTAGCTGTGTTGGGCGAGAACCTTGCTAAAATAAGCCTAAGGGCGTCCATTTTTAAAGGGTTTGAGCCTCTGCAAGAAAAAAGTCGCTTTTAGAATTAAAAAGCAAAACCACAACATGTTGTATTGTTAATAATTTGTGGATACTATATGAGCAAAATCTCATTGACTAAAACGGTCATTCTCGAGCATGATGGCGAGGCTGTCTGATAATGAACTGTGTGCACGAGAGTTAAGTCAAATTAACTCAAAATGAGCTAAACAAAGCAGGTCCGAAGTAGATTCAATCAACTCCAGAGCCTTTTTTTAGTTAAGCGATAGTGACCTAGCGGCCAGCTCCAGAATCCCGTCAAATTTCCAACGAAATACTCTCCGTAACATTCTCCGAAATATCCTCTTTAGGTAAACAATTTTTTTCACAACTCAACCCTTACTGAAATGGCAGACACAATTAGCATCAAACTTGGCGAGCGTACATTTATCCTAGATCGCGAAAAAGCAGAGGACGCCTATTCTGCCAAAAAAGTGATCAACGGCCGTAACTCGATGTTTTTCAACATTTTACCGCTGAAATACACTTGGGCGTATGCGCTCTACAAGGAAATGAAAAATTGCCACTGGGAGCCCGGCGAGACTTCAGTTCAAACAGATGTAGTGCAGTGGGCTCAGATGGATGAGCCTTGCCAAATGCTTTATAAGGTGGCTCTGGGTGCTCTTGCTAGGTCTCAAGAAATTTCTCAATCCGGCGGGATCTACACCATACGGGATTTGGTGACTGCCCCTGAGCTCAAGCTCGTCTTTGGCCGCTTCGTTCACGAGGAGAACACGCGTAGCGATATTCTTGTCTATCTGCATGGCTCTCTTTCCATCAACCCGATGGAATGCTCGGCTCTGGCAAACACGCCCGCCATGGCAGCCAAGCAGCAATTCATGGTCGATCACCTCAGCCCGATCGATCGTGATACAGATACGACGATCTTAGAAAACAAGCAGGCGATTGTCCGCAATGTCTTTTTAATGACTCACTGCATGGAAGGAACTCAGTATTTCTCCCTATGGGCATCCATCTTCTCTTTAGCTGCGCAAAACAAGATTCCTGGAACGGGTAAGATATTCAGTAAGTTGCTCAGAGACATTGCCTTCCGCATTAGCTTGTTCGACAAGCTGATCAACGAACTGATCGAAGAAAACTCAGAAGTGTGGACGACATCGTTTCAGCAAGAGCTCGTTGATTACATGCTGAAAGCGGTAAAGATGGAGCAAGATCTCGCTGCTTCGCTGCCCGTTGCTGCTGCTGGCCTCGATCTTGAATCTCTCAATACTTACTTAGAATATTTGGCAGACAATCGACTCGCTGCCTGTGGCCTGCCACGTCAATTCCATCACGCTACAAGCCCCTTCCCATGGCTTGATGAGCAAATTCACCTCACCGCGGCGCAGGTTGCTCATGCCAGCAGCGCTTCGCTCGCCACAAGTTTCGAGGACGACGACCTCTAAAACGGCGTCCCGATTGGCACTCGACATGCTCGAGAGTCAATAGCCTTTATAAAAACGACAACCGACAATCAATCTCCCGCCAACAACCAACACCCTAGAACTAATGAATGCTCAACTCGATGATTTAACAATTCCGCTAGAAGAAGCGAAAGCGAAAAAGAACCTGGAATCCAAACGTGTGATTGGGGGTGATAAGATCAGTGGTTTTGGTCTCTTGCCGCTCAAGTACCCATGGGCATGGGATATCTACTCAGATATGCGTGCCAACCACTGGGAGCCAGAAGATATTCCCATGCAGAAAGACGTCGAGCAGTGGCGCTCTGATGAAGTATCTGACGCTGAGCGCTGGATCATTAAGATGGGCATCGGCTACTTTTCTGCTGCTGAGGGCATCGTAGGAGACAATATGATTCACGTTATTCGTGACCAGGTTACGGCTCCAGAGCTTGAGCTCGTTTTCCGTCGCCACGCCCATGAGGAAAATATCCATGCTGATTCACTCGTCTACATGGTGTCATCTCTGGGACTTAACCCGCATGAATGTGAAGCCATCTTTGAGGGTGTGCAAACAGTGCAGGAGAAAACCAACTTCGTGGTTTCCAACAGCAGATCACTGCGCCGCGATATGGACATGTCGCTTGTTGAAAATAAGCAGGCGCTCGCCCGCAATATCTTCATCTTTGGTCAGTGCATGGAGGGCACCCAGTTTTATGGACTATTCGGCATGATCCTCAGCCTCTATCGTCAGAACAAATTCCCCGGTATTGGTCAGATGTTCCGCTACACTCTGCGTGACGAATCCAATCATATTAAGCTTTTGCGTAACCTACTCATCGATCTTGTTAGTGAGAACCCTGAGATTTGGACCGATGAGTTCAAGAATGAATTGCGCGAAACCATGGCAGAGGCAATCAAGCTGGAGAAAAACTTCATTCGGGATTGCCTGCCTGTTTCCTCTATTGGCCTCAACCTAGAAGACTTTGAGCAGTATATTGATTTTATTGCTGATCGTCGCCTAGAAACCAGTGGCCTCGAGCCCCTCAAGGGTGGTGTGGAAAACCCATTCCCGTGGCTCGCAGAAATGATGGATATTAAGAAGGAGCAAAACTTCTTTGAAGGTCGCGTCACGGAGTACCAGAAATCAACGGCACTCGGAAACATCGACGACGACGAACTATAAACCATCTGCTTTTTTCTGATCAGGCCGGCACCGTCGGCTTGTGATCAATTTCTCTCCGATTTCTCAATCACCATTTTAATTAAACTCAAAAACACCATAGAATAACCTGCGCCCATGTATCGCTCAATCTCTTTAGAAGAAGACCTCGCCCTGAAAAAAGTCATCACTGACCGTGCCGCATCCACTGATAATAGTGGCTGCTTTGACTGGCGCGCCGTGCTCAGCGAGCAAACGGCAGACCGCGTTCCACAAATACTCGTCACTCGCGGAACAGAGGAAGAGGAGTTGTCTCTTGCTAAGGTAGCAGACACGATTGGAAGCGCACTCACAGACCTTCTTGTTTCACGCCAAGAACAACAGGATAAGATCTTCAACGACGAAAACCGCAACTTTGTCTCCAATGTTGCCCAAAGTGTTTCTAGGTCTCTTACAGAGCAAGTCCGTGATGGTGGCCAGCTACGCCTCTCCCGTAATGACTTGTATCTGTTGATCGAGAAAGCGCTCATTGAGAATGACGCTCACGATGTTGCAAAGTCGCTCGTGTTCTCACGTTCTCTGGAGAAAAACGGTGAGGTGATTGTTTCCGAGGAGCCGCAAACAATGCCCGTTAGACTGATTCGCCGTAATGGTAATGTCGTTCCATGGAGTCAGACCAAGATTGAGATCGCGGTCAGGAAGGCATTCCTCTCCATTAAAGAAGATCCGGAAGCCGCGGTGCGGGTTGCTCATGGTGTCACCGAGAGCATACGGTGTGGAGACTCTGCTTTTGCACACATTGAGAATGTGCAGGATCTTGTTCAAGAGGAGCTCATGCGCCAAGGTTACTTTAAGGCCGCAGAAGCTTATATTCTTTATCGTGCTAGACGTGCGCAAATGCGCATCGACGAGGAGCCAGCTGAGGATCCTAACCAGGAGTCCATGGTGGTTGTCACCGAACAAGACGGAAGCACCGAGTTTTGGGATGGCAGTGAGCTCAAGAAGCGCATTACGTTCGCTTCCATTGGCCTTACTCTTTGTATTAGTGAACAAGAAATCGAGCAAGAACTGCGCCGTTCCATAGGAGCTGAGATCTCTCGTGAAGCACTGAAGTCCACGGTTATTCTTAACGCGAAGTCACTCATCGAGCGCGACGCCGACTTTGCAAAGTTTGCTGGGCGTATTCTGCTGAGCTATATCTACGAGGAGGTGCTTGACTGGAATATCCTTAACGATGGTATTCGTGCCCTTAAAGTGGCCCATCGCGAACACTTCAGTAAATATCTTGCCTATGGCATTAAGATCAAACGCATTTCGCCCGATGTCGTTGCTCAGTATGATATAGAAAAAATTGCTGATGCGCTGGATCCAACAGCTGACCTAGATTTTGATTATCTCGGTGTTCAGACGCTTTATGACCGCTACCTTATTGTCGACAAAACCGGAGACAAACAACGCCGTATCGAGACGCCACAATTTTTCTGGATGCGCGTTGCTATGGGGCTTTTTCGAGCAGAGAAAGAAAATCGTGAAGACTGGGCAATCCGCCTCTACAGTCTCTACAAGGGCCGCCGCTTCTGCTCAAGCACACCGACTTTGTTTAACTCAGGCACGCTTCACTCGCAGCTGTCTTCTTGCTACCTTTACAAGGTTGATGACTCGATCGAGTCCATCATGCAGCGAGGTATCGCAGAAAACGCCTACCTCAGTAAATGGGCTGGTGGCCTTGGGGGATCTTGGACTGCTGTGCGCGGCACAGGTGGTTTTTTCCAAGGCACTAATGGGGAATCACAGGGAATTATTCCATTCCTCAAACTCCACAACGACCAACTCGTTGCGGTAAACCAAGGAGGCAAACGCCGCGGCTCTGGCTGTGCTTACCTTGAATCATGGCACAATGACATTGAAGACTTTCTTGAGCTTCGTAAGAACACCGGTGACGAGCGTCGCCGCTGTCATGACATGAACACGGCAAACTGGATTCCAGACCTTTTCATGAAGCGCATGGAGGCACGCCAAGACTGGTCGCTTTTCCGTACCAATGAGGCACCGGATTTGCACGATCTTTATGGTAAAGCCTTTGAGCTCCGCTACGAAGAGTATGAAAAGATGGCCGAGGATGGTAAAATCTGGACCCGCAAGGTGCCCGCCATCGAACTTTGGAAAGGCATGCTGAAGATGATCTTCGAGACAGGTCACCCATGGATTACCTTCAAGGATCCATGTAACCTGCGCAGCCCACAAGATCATTGCGGTGTGATTCACTCCAGTAACCTGTGCACGGAGATTACGCTCAACACCTCCGATGAGGAGACAGCCGTATGTAACCTAGGATCGGTAGTGCTTGATACCCACATCACACCTGATGGCTCGCTCGATCACGAGATGCTGAAAGAAACGATTACGGTTGCTATCCGTGCTCTTGATAACGTTATCGATATTAACTTTTACCCTACCGAAGCTGCGAAGACAGCGAACAGCCGTCACCGGCCGATTGGCATGGGGGTGATGGGTCTGCAAAACGCGCTCTATAAAAAGGGACTCGCG